>Ga0209515_10001620_pt1 | contig 37035 bp, 34 predicted proteins | sample Subgroupgradi54m_FD_187454 | JGI IMG/M metagenome (GOLD analysis project Ga0209515, IMG submission 187454) | Subsurface groundwater microbial communities from S. Glens Falls, New York, USA - GMW60B uncontaminated upgradient, 5.4 m (SPAdes)... ... | reverse complement strand
CCCTCACCCCAGCCCTCTCCCAGGGGGAGAGGGAGCTTCTCGCGGGCGGTTTGGACGTCGAAGCCCATCGAGATGTCGTAGTCGCGCAGTGCCTTGCCGGTGTGCGACGTCGGATGGCGCTTCACGTCTTCCGGCGTGCCGGTGCACACCACCTCGCCACCCGCTTCGCCGCCTTCGGGGCCGAGATCGATCAGCCAGTCGCTGGCCCGGATCACATCCAGGTTGTGCTCGATGACGACGATCGAATGCCCCGCATCGAGCAGCTTGCGGAACGCACGCATCAACTTGGCGATGTCGTCGAAGTGCAAGCCGGTGGTCGGCTCGTCGAACATGAACAGCGTGCCCTTGCGCGCCAGTGGCTGGCGGCTCGCGCTGCCGTTGCTCGCGGCTTCGGCCAGGAAGGCCGCGAGCTTCAGGCGCTGCGCCTCACCGCCCGACAGCGTCGGAACCGGCTGGCCCAGCTTCACGTATTCGAGGCCGACATCGACGATGGGCTGCAGCACCCGCAGCACCTCGCGGTCCTGCGCGAACAGCTGCACCGCTTCGCTGACGGTGAGGTCCAGCACGTCGGCCACGCTCAAGTCGCGGATCACGTCGCCGGCGTCCCTGGCGGGCATGCGCCGGTCGATCTTCACGTCGAGAATCTCGGCCCGGTAGCGCCGCCCGTCGCAGTCGGGGCAACGCAGGTAGACGTCGGACAGGAACTGCATCTCGACATGTTCGAAGCCCGAGCCGCCGCAGGTCGCGCAGCGGCCGTCGCCGGCGTTGAAGCTGAACATGCCGGCACCGTAGCCACGCTGCTGGGCCAGCGGCGCCTCGGCGAACAGCTTGCGGATCTCGTCGAACGCGCCGACATAACTGGCCGGGTTCGAGCGCGCGGTCTTGCCGATCGGCGACTGGTCGACGAACACCGCGTCGGTCAGCCAGTCGGCGCCGAGCAGGCGTTCGTGCTGGCCCGGCGTCTCGGTCGCCTTGCCGAAGTGGCGCGCCAGCGCCGGGTGCACCACGTCCTGCATCAGCGTGCTCTTGCCCGAACCCGACACACCCGTCACGCACACCAGGTGGTGCAGCGGGAAGTCGACCGTCACGTTCTTCAGGTTGTGCTCGCGTCCGCCTTCGAGAATCAGGCGCGGTGTCGCGTCGCTGACCAGCCGCTTGATGCCCATGCCGACATGTTTGCGCCCGCCCAGGTAGGCGCCGGTCAGCGTGTCGGCGTCGCGAATCGCCTCGGGCGTGCCGTCGAACACGATCGTGCCGCCGCGTTCGCCGGGGCCCGGGCCCATGTCGATCAGGCGGTCGGCGGCCAGCATGACCGCCGGGTCGTGTTCGACCACCACCAGCGTGTTGCCGGCGTCGCGCAGCCGGTGCATCGCCTCGACGATGCGGTTCATGTCGCGCGGGTGCAGGCCGATGCTCGGCTCGTCGAGCACGAACATCGTGTTGACCAGCGAGGTGCCGAGCGCCGTCGTCAGGTTGATGCGCTGCACCTCGCCGCCCGACAGGGTGCGGCTCTGGCGATCGAGCGTGAGGTAGCCGAGGCCGACGTCGCAGAGGTACTTCAGGCGGGTGCGGATCTCATCGAGCAGCAGCTTCAGCGCGTCGTCGAGCATCGTGCTCGGCAGCGAGATGGTGTCGAAGAAACGCCGGATGCGATCGATCGGCATCAGCATCAGGTCGTGCACCGTCAGGCCGGGCAGCGCTTCGAGCTGCGCGCGCGACCAGGCCACGCCGACCGGCATGAAACGCTGCGCCGCTGGCAGCACCGCGTCGGCGTCGGGCCTGGCGCCCAGGCGCCACAGCAGCGCCTCGGTCTTCAACCGCGCGCCGCCGCAGGCATGGCAAGGTGTGTAGCTGCGGTACTTCGACAAGAGCACGCGGATGTGCATCTTGTAGGCCTTCGATTCCAGGTACTCGAAGAAGCGCTTGATGCCGTACCACTGCTTGTTCCAGTTGCCGTTCCAGTGCGGCGAACCGTTGATGCCCCAGTCGCGCTGCGCCTCGGTGAGCTGCGCCCACGCGGTGTCGCGCGGGATGCCGGCCTCGCCGCCGTACTTCATCAGGTCGTCCTGGCATTCTTTCCAGGCCGGGGTTTGAAGTGTCTTGATGGCGCCGGAGCGCAAGGTCTTGCGGTGGTCGGGGATGACGAGACCGTAGTCGACCCCGATCACGCGGCCGAAACCGCGGCAGGTCTCGCAGGCGCCCATCGCCGAGTTGAACGAGAACAAGGCCGGCTGCGGGTCGGCGTAGCGCAGGTCGCTGTCGGGGCAATGCAGGCCGGTGGAGAAGCGCCAGAGGATGGGGTCGGCCGGCACTTCGACAGGCTCAGTGCGAACGGAGGACTCCGCGGACTGCAGCACATAGACATTGACCCGCCCGCTCCCACGCTTCAGCGCCATCTCGATCGCTTCGACCGCACGCACCTTTTCGACACCCTGGATGCGAAAGCGGTCGGCCACCACGTCGAGCAGCTTGCGCGGCCCGGTCGGCGACGCGACCTCGCGTTGTGCCTGCACCCGCGTGAAGCCGCTGGCCGACAGCCATTGCTCGATCTCGTCGGCGCTCGCACTCGCCGGCAACTCCACCGGAAACGTCACCACCAGTCGTGGATCCCCATCCCGCGTGCGCTCCAGCAATTCCGCGTAAATGGTTTCCGGCGAATCGTGGCGCACCCGGTGCGCGGTCTGCTTGTCGAACAGCTCGGCCGCGCGGGCATAGAGCAGCTTCAGATGGTCGTTCAGCTCGGTCATCGTGCCGACCGTCGAGCGCGAGGTGCGCACCGGGTTGGTCTGGTCGATCGCGATCGCCGGCGGCACGCCGTCGACCCGGTCGACCGCGGGCCGGTCCATGCGGTCGAGGAACTGGCGCGCGTAGGCGCTGAAGGTCTCGACGTAGCGGCGCTGGCCCTCGGCGTACAGCGTGTCGAACACCAGGCTCGACTTGCCCGAACCGCTCGGCCCCGTCACCACCGTCATCTCGCCGGTGCGGATGTCGAGATCGAGGTTCTTGAGGTTGTGCTGGCGCGCGCCGCGAATGCGGATCAGACCGGAGGTCATGGGTGACTGCCTAGGACAGGTCCGTGTCGGAGGAAGCCGAACATTCTAGAGATGCGCGCGAATCCTGCCGAAGCCGGGCCTTTGACACGTTTGGACGCGTCTGCCCCTCGGTTTTCCACATCGGCGCGGGGTTGGGCGAGTCGCAAACTGCGGCCACCTTGGTCAGCAGTCAGGACCTCAGGAAGTTCCCTCTACAGGACCCTACCGGAGACGCACATGACCCCCTTGGCAAGCACTTGGCGCGGCATCGCATTCTGTCTGTTGGCACTGGTGGCCTCACCCGCGCTGCGGGCGCAGATCGTGGTCGGACAGACCTCGGGCTTCACCGGCCCGGTGGCCTCGGGCGTCAAGGAGAACACCGAGGGCGCCAGGCTCTACATCGACCACATCAACAAGATCGGCGGCGTCAATGGCCAACGCATCGAGCTGGTGTCGCTGGACGACAAGTTCGACCCCAAGCTGGCGGCTGAAAACGCGAAGAAGCTGATCACCGAGCACAACGCCATCGCGTTGTTCATGAACCGCGGCACGCCGCACACCGAAGCCATCAAGCCGCTGCTCGACGAGTACAAGGTGCCGCTGGTGGCGCCGTCGACCGGCGCGATGATCCTGCACAAGCCGGTCAACCCGTGGATCTTCAACGTGCGCGCGACCTACCAGCGCGAAGCCGAAAAGGCGATCACCCACCTGGCCACCATCGGCCTGACCCGCATCGCGCTGGTGCACGTGGACGACAGCTTCGGCGCCGACTGTGCCATCGGCGCGCAAAAGGGCTACGAGAAGGCCAAGATCCAGCCGCTGTTCGTCGAGAAGTTCGACCGCGTGAAGCCCGACTTCGGCGTCGTCGCGCAGAAGGCCGCCAAGGAGCAAGCCCAGGCGGTGTTCCTGATCGGCTCGGCCGGCGCAGTGTCCGACGGCACCAGGGCAATCCGCGCCGCCGGTTCGCGGGCCCAGATCGTCACCGTGTCGAACAACGCGTCGGGCGGCTTCATCAAGCAGATGGGCGAAAACGCCCGCGGCACGATCGTGACGCAGATCTTTCCGTACGAACGCTCGCTGTCGGCACCGATCGTGAAAGAGGCCTACGACCTGGCCAAGGCCAAGGGCCTGGCCGAGGTGTCGCCGGCGATGCTCGAAGGTTATGCCGGCGCCAAGGTGCTGGTCGAAGGCCTGCGCCGCGCCGGCGCCAACCCGACCCGCGTGAAGCTGCAGCAGGCGCTGGAGGGCCTGCGCAAGTTCGACCTCGGCGGGCTCGAAGTCACCTACGGGCCGAACGACCACACCGGGCTCGAGTTCGCCGACCTGTCGATCATCGGGCCGGACGGCAAGTTCAAGCGCTGACACCGCATCCTTTGACCATGCTGGTTCGTCTTCGAAGCAGGGCCCGACAATTCAGGCTCGCAACGAAAGGACCGACGATGAAACACATGGTCAGCTACAAGCTCAAGCCGGATCGGGTGGCCGAGAACGAACGCCTCGTCACGGCCGTGTTCGAAGTCCTGAAACGCGAGCAGCCGCCCGGGCTACGCTACGCCACGTTCCGGCTTGCCGACGGTGTGAGCTTCATGCACATCGTGTCGCACGAGGAGGCCGATGGCGCCAACGCCCTGACCGCGTTGCCGGCGTTCAAGGCCTTTGCCGAGGGCGTCAAGGAACGCTGCGAAGCGCCGCCGGTCCGGGTCGAGCTGACGGAGATCGGGTCGTATGGATTCTTCGGCGGGTGAGAAGAAGGCAGCGGACGACGCGGTCATCGGCATGCTGGAGCGCGGGCGCAGGCAGTTTCTCGCCCTCGTCGACCCGGTGCGCCCCGAGCTGCATCGCTACTGCGCGCGCATGACCGGCTCGATCGCCGACGGCGAAGACGTGGTCCAGGAGACGCTGGCGCGCGCCTACTACGAGTTGTCTCAATTGAAGGAGATCCCGGCGCTGCGGCCGTGGCTGTTTCGCATCGCGCACAACCGGGCGGTCGACCATTGGCGACACGAGTCGTACCGCGCCAGCGAGCCGCTGGAGGCGGCGCTCGAGCTTGCCGACTCGGCGGCGCACGAACCCGACAACGTTCTGGCGCGCCACCAGGCCGTGCGTGCGGCGATCGCGTGTTTCCTGGCGCTCGCTCCGGCGCAGCGCGGCTGCGTGATTCTGAAAGACGTGCTGGATCATTCGATCGACGAGATCGCGCTCGAGCTGAACCTGAGCGGGCCGGCGGTCAAGGCTGCGCTGCATCGCGGACGACTGGCCCTGCAGCTGGCGAGCCTGGCGCCGACCGCGGCGCCGCGCCCGCGCGAGATGTCGCCGGCCCTGCTGCGCTATGCGAGCCTGTTCAACGCCCACGACTGGGACGGCGTTCGGGCCCTGCTCGCCGACGACGTGCGACTCGATCTGGTGTCGCGCCGCAAGGCGGCCGGCCGGCGCGACGTGGCGGTCTACTTCAGCAACTACGCGAGCGCCGGCGATTGGCGGCTGATCCCGGCCTGGCTGGCCGGCCGCGAGGTGCTGGCCGTGGCGCGCGACGCGCACAGCGCGGCACCGGACTACTTCGTCGAACTGAGCTGGCGCGACGAGCGGGTGAGCGCGATTCGCGACTACCGCCACGTGCCCTACATCGCGCAGGAAGCTGGCTTCGAGCTCAGCGGGTAAGGATCCGCAGCCCGCCAATCTGTGCAGCATTGGGCATTCCGGGCACGCAAGCAGGCAGCGTTCACTGCCGATATCAGGTTCACGCAGCAGTAGCGCGTGAGGCTTCGTCGTGCCATGACCCTGTTCCAACGCTTGCGCCGGCCCACGTTCTGGGCACCCGGCCTGGTTCTCGTGCTCGTCCTCGGGCTTGCCGCGCTGACGGCGGCCGAGCTGCGGCGTGCCGAGAGGGATGCGACCGAGCTGCAGCTGTCGAACATCGCGGACGGCCTGGGCGCGATGCTGCAAATGCACCTGGCCGAATGCGAGCAGGCCTTGCGCGCCGCCTCGCTGGTCGCCAGCGCCGATCCGGGCCTGGCTGCCCCCGCGTGGCAGGCCATCGCACGCCAGGCGCGGGTCGGCGAATTCGACGCCTGCCCCGAGTCGCTGGTCTACCTCGATGCCGGCGGCGCCGCGGGAGATCACGCCGGCAACGGGGCCTTCGTCGCGCGACGGGTCCTGGTCGCACCGGCGGCCGCCGGGCACGACAAGCTCGATGGCTTCGAGCCATGGCGCGACGCCGCGCACCTGGCTGCGATGGAGGCTGCGCGCGATCACGCCGAGCCGCGCCTGAGCACCCGCGCCAGCTGGCCGGGCATGGCCTCCGAGACACACCTCGTGGTCTGGTACATGCCGGTCTACCAGCGCGAGGCCGTGCTCGACTCGCCCGAGGCGCGGGCCGCGGCGCTGACCGGCTACGTCGCCACGCCGATCCGCGTGCCGGCGGTGGTCGAGGCCTTGTCGCGCCAGTTGCCCGATGCCCGCCTCGCGCTCGAGTGCCATTCGGGCGCGAGCGAGCTGTTCGACGGTGCGGCGCCCGCCGCCGGCAATGCGTCGGCGAGCACGCTGGAGTCGGGCGCGCCGACCCAGCTGCGGGTTCGCACGCTGCGGGTCGGCGGGCGCTGGTGGACGTTGCAGGCCGGCATCGCCAGCAGCCACCCCGAGCTGCTGGAACAGGTGCGCCCGAGCGCGATCAGCCTGCTCGCCGGCGTGCCGCTGTCGGTGCTGCTGGCGGGAGTGGCGTGGCTGCTGCTGTCGCAGTCCGCGCGCGCCCATGCCCTGGCCAACGACTACAGCCGCGACGCGCGCGAGCGCGAGCTGCGCCTGCGCTCGGTGCTCGACGGCACCCGCGACGGCATCTTCACGCTGAACACCCGCGGCGACATCGTCGGCGCCAACCTGGCGGTGCAGCAGATCCTCGGCTACTGCGAGCAAGAGCTGCTGCAACTCAGCAGCTCGACCCTGATGGCGCCTGAACGCAAGAGCGAATACGCCGCGCTGTGGGTGCGTTTCGTGCGGAGCGCGCGTGAGCGCAAGGACGGGCATTGGCCGGTGCACGAGCTCGAGCTGCGCCACCACGACGGCTCGGCAGTGCAGGTGCGAAGCAGCCTCAGCCTGGTGCAGACCGAAGCCGGCGAGTTCGTCGTCTGGCTGATCGGCGACGTGACCCGCGAGCGCGACATGGAGCGGCGCGCCCAGCACGCTGCACTGCTGAACCAGGCGATCATGGACGCCGTCCCGATCAGCGTGATGACCATCGATGGCGGCGGCAGCGTCGCGTCGGCCAACCGGGCCAGCTACGACATGCTCGGCTACGAGCCGTCGGAGCTGCTGGGCTGTCCGGTGAGCATGTTGCGCCAGGCCGAACCCGACACGGCGCGCGATTCGCAATTCGGCACCGAGACCGGGTCGCATGACGGCGCGGCCCCGCTGGAGAAGGAGCGCACCTGGATCCGCAAGAACGGCAGTGCGTTCCCGACCAGCGAGATCGCGATGCACCTGCACGAAGGCATCGACGGCTCGCCGGTGCAGCTGCGGGTGGTGATGGACATCACCGAGCGCAAGCGCGCGGCCGCCAAGATCGAGCACATGGCCTTGCACGACAGCCTGACCGGCCTGCCCAACCGCGTGCTGCTGCAGGACCGCGCCGGGCGCGCGTTGCTGCGCGCGCAGCGCAACTCGGGCGGCTTCGCGCTGATGCTGCTCGACCTCGACCGCTTCAAGCAGATCAACGACACGCTCGGCCATGCGGCCGGCGACGACGTGCTGAAGACGGTGGCGCAGCGGCTGGTGCACACGGTGCGCGCCTCCGACACGGTGGTGCGGATGGGGGGCGACGAGTTCGCGATCCTGCTGCCCGAGGTGATGCACGCCGAGCAGGCGCTCGAAGTAGCGAACAAGATCCTCGCCGCGATGGCCGAGGACATGCTGGCCGCGGGCCACCGCCTGCAGGTCACGCCGAGCGTCGGCGTCGCGCTGTTTCCCGAGCACGGCAACGAGTTGTCCACGCTGCTGCGCAACGCCGACGCCGCGATGTACGACGCCAAGGCGCGCGGGCGCAACGCGGCGTCGCTGTATTGCGCGGCAATGTCGTCGCAGGCGAATATGCAGTTCGAAATGCAGGCCGCGCTGCGCCAGGCGCTGGCGCGCGACGAGTTCGTGTTGCACTACCAGCCGCTCGTCGACGCCGACACCGGTGAGGTGCGCGCGCTCGAAGCGCTGCTGCGCTGGCAGCACCCGCAGCGCGGCCTGGTGCCGCCGGCCGACTTCATTCCGCTGGCCGAGGACACCGGACTGATCGTGCCGATCGGAACCTGGGTGCTGGGCCAAGCCTGCACCGACCTGGCCCGGCTGCGCGCCCAGGGCCGCCCCGGGTTGCGCGTGGCGGTCAACCTGTCGCCGCGCCAGTTCATGGCCGACGGGCTCGAAGAGAGCGTGGTTGCCGCGCTGCAGGCAACCGGCCTGCCCGGTGACGCGCTCGAGCTCGAGATCACCGAGTCGGTGCTGATGAGCTCGCTCGAACGCACCCAATTGATCCTGAGCCGCCTGCGCGCGCTCGGCGTGCGCTTCGCGATCGACGACTTCGGCACCGGCTATTCGTCGCTGAGTTATCTGGCCAACTTTCCGGTCCAGACCGTCAAGGTCGACCGCAGCTTCGTGCGCCAGATCGATTCGGGCGAGGGCACCGCGCTGCTGGCGAGCGCGATCGTCGCGATGGCGCACAGCCTCGGCCTCGACGTGGTGGCCGAGGGCGTCGAAACGCCGGCCCAGTGCAACCACCTCATCGAGGTGAAATGCGAGCTGCTGCAGGGTTATCTGTTCAGCAAGCCGGTCCGCTTCGAGCAGCTGGCCGCCGCGATGGCACACGCCGAAGCCGTGCCGCGCCAGCGCGGCGAGCCGCGGGTCGAAGTGTGGGCAGCTTGAGGGAGACTCCGTCATCCCGACGAACGTCGGGATCCACTCTCCGCCAGCGCGCATCGATCACCCGTGGACCCCGACGTTCGTCGGGGTAACGGTTTTTCCTATTGCCACGCCGGCTTCGGCGCGATCAGCGGGGCCGTCGCGCGCTGCGGCGGCCAGACAACCTCGAACTCGTTGCCTTGCCACTGGCCCACGGTGCCGGGTATCGACGCGTTCTCGCTGCCCTCGAAGCGCACCGGGCCGAGGATGGTGTCGAAGCTGTTCTTCGCGATCTGGTCGCGCAGCGCCTTGCGGTCCAGGCCGACCCGCTGCACCGCCTGTTCGAGGATCTGCAGTGCCGCCCACCCATGGCCGCTGGCCCAGCGGTCGGGCTCCTTCTGGAAGCGCGCCACATGGGCGTCGAAATAGGCCTTCGCCTGCGGGCTGGTCTTGGCGTTCCACGAGCCCATGCCGACCACCCCTTCGGCGCCCGCCTGCATCACGTTGCGGTAGAGCTGGAAGGCGGTGCCCACCGAGGTATAGAAGAAGCGCGGGTTGAAGCCGAGCTCGCGCGCCTGCTTGCTCGCCAGGATCGTGTCGGGCGGATAGGTGATGCCGATGAAGGCGTCGGGGTTGAGCTCCTTGAAGCCGCGCAGCATCGGGCTCAGGTCCTTGGTGCCCAACGGGTAGCTCTTGCGGTCGAGCACCTGCAGCGGCGTCTTCTTCAGCGCCAGGTTCAGGGCCGAGAAGTTCTCCAGCCCGAACAGGTCGTCCATGTACATGATGACGACCGACTTCACGCCCTTGGCGGTCAGCATCTCGAGCAGCGCGCCCATCATCTTGTCGGGCTGCTGCAGCACCGAGAAGAAATACGGCAGGCTCATGTCGACCAGCTTGCGCGACAGCGCGGTCGGCGCGAGCAGCGGATAGCCGTAGCGGTTGGCGATCGGCGCCAGCGCGAAGTTGGCGCTCGAGCCCCACGGCGGCAGGATCAGGTCGACCTTGTCGCCGCCCATCAGCTTCTGGTACAGGCGCAGCGATGTCTCGATGTCGCTGTGGTCGTCGTGGCCGATCAGCTCGATGCGTTGGCGCTTGCCGCGCACGCTCAGGCCGCCGGCGGCGTTGAGCTGCTCGGACCACAGCAGGTAGTTGGGTTCCTGGCTGACCTGCGCGCCGCCGGCCCACGGCCCGCTGCGCCCAATCGCGTAGCCAATTCGAACGACCGGCTCGGCCGCACGGGCCAAGCGCGGCATCGCGATGGCACCCGACAGAATGGCCAGGCATTTGGCGGCACGGCGGCGGGTGATTCCGGTGCGGGTTGGCGACGATGGATGGGACATGACGACCTCCTTGCTTCGCAGCGTTTGTTGTGCAGGAATGCTCGCCGATTTCGGTCGCCAAAACGTTCCGAAACGTGTCGCCGACAGGGCCATGCGCCGCCGCGGCGCGGTCCGGTCACGAAGTCGATCGCCGACTCAAGCCCCGGCCAGGAAACGCTCCACCAGCGCGTACTGCTCCGGCGTGTTGAGCGCCGGGGCGTGGCCGCAGCCGGCCACCTCGACCACCACCGCGCGCGGGCCGCGCTGGCGCATCGCGTCGGCGGTGTCGGCGAGCAGCAGGTCGGAGCTTTCGCCGCGCAGGCACAACACCGGGATGTCCAGGCTGTCCCAGGCGTCCCAGCGCAGGTAGTCGTTGTCGTGGTGGGTGAACTGCATCACCATCGCCGGGTCGTAGTGCGGCGTCACGCGGCCGTCGGGCAGACGCCGGGTCGAGGTTTCGGTGAGGCGCCGCCACTGGCTGTCGCTCAACCAGCCGTAGGGCTTGTAGATGGTCCGGAAGTACTGCTCGAGCTGGCTGACGGTGGCAAACGCCGCCGGGTTGCCGGCGTAGCCGCGGATCCGCGCGATCGCCGTTTCGGACAGCTGCGGCCCGATGTCGTTGAGCACCAGCCGGCGGATCCGCCCGCGCAGCGCACCGGCCGCCGCGACCGTGCCGATCGCGCCGCCCATCGAGGTGCCGAGCCAGTGGAAGCGCTCGAGCCCGAGCTGGTTGCACAACGAGGCGGCGAGCCGGGCGTAGAAGTCGAGGCAGTATTCGTGCGCCGGGTCGGGGCTCCACTGGCTCAGGCCGCGGCCTATGGTGTCGGGGCAGATCACGCGGTAGCGCTGCGCGAGGTGCTCGGCGATGTCGTCCATGTCGCGGCAGGTGCGTGCCAGGCCATGCCAGGCCACCACCGTTTCGCCATGCTGCGCGCCCCACTCGGTGTAGTGCAGCTCGCGGCCCTCGCAGGCCAGGTAGTTCGACGTGAAGCCCATGGCCGTCGTCACTTCTTGCCGATCGCACGCAGCCGCCCGACCACGCCGGTGGGGAAGTGATAGACCGACAGCACGAACAGGATGCCCAGCCACAACAGCCAGCGCTCGGGAGAGACCAGTTGCGCGAGCACCGGCACGCCTTCGACGGCCGATGCGCCGAGCTTCATCAGGTCTTGCAGATAACTTTGCGCCAGCACGAACAACACGCCGCCGACCACCGCGCCGTAAATCGTTCCCATGCCGCCGATGACGACGATCAGCAGGATGTCGAGCATGATCTCGAACGACAACGAGGTGTCGGGCCCGTTGTAGCGCAGCCAGAGCGCGAGCAGGCAGCCGGCGAGCGTGGCGAACAGCGCCGACAACACGTTGCTCAAGGTCCGGTAGATCACGGTGCGGTAGCCGATCGCCTCGGCGCGGAAGTCGTTTTCGCGGATCGCCTGCAGCACCCGGCCGAACGGCGAGTTGACGATGCGCAGCATCACGAGCACCAGCACCAGCGCGGCGACGAACAGCAGGTAGTAGGTGGCGAAGCGGCCATCGATCGACGCGCCGAGGAATGGGTCGTCGAGGTACTGGGTGCCGGGCTGCAGCGCTTCGGGCACCTTGAAGTTCAGGCCGTCCTCGCCGCCGGTGAAGTCCGACAGTTGCGACGCGAGCGTGAGGAAGGCCGACGCGACCGCCAGCGTGATCATCGCGAAGAAGATCGCCTTCACACGCAGGCTGAACAGGCCGATCACGAGCGACAGAAGCAGCGAGACGACGATCGCGCCGGCAGCACCGATCAGCACCGCGCTCCAACCCGGGCCGAGCCGGGTGCTGGCGATCGCGACCCCGTAGGCGCCGATGCCGAAGAACATCGTGTGGGCGAAGCTGACGATGCCGGTGTAGCCCAGCAGCAGGTCGAAGCTCGCGACCAGCACGATGAAGACGAGGATCTTGGCCGCGACGTTGAGCGCCTTGGTGCCGGGGAACAGGAACGGCGTGGCCGCGAGGCCCAGCACGATCAGGATCAGCAGCAGCGACAGCCAGCGGTTGCGCGGCAGGTCGTGGGAGAGGAGTCGGTTCAGCATGGCGAGAATCCTTTGATCGTCATCCCGGCGAACGCCGGGATCCACAGCTGCTTCAACGCGCGTCTGCACAGAGTGGATCCCGGCGTGCGCCGGGATGACGTGGCTGCGGAACAATATGCTCTCGTGGATGTGGCGTTCATCGATTCGCCACCGGATACAACCCCTGCGGCCGCCACAGCAGCACCACCACCATCAGCCCGATGTTCGAGAACATCGCGACCTTGGGCGCCAGGAAGCCGGTGTAGTTGGCCATCAGCCCGACCAGCAGCGCGCCGGCGAAACAGCCCAGCGTCGAGCCGAGCCCGCCGATGATGATGACGATGAAGATCAGCACGTTGACCTGCGCGCCCATCTGCGGCGTGACACTCTGCTGGTACAGCCCCCACAACGTGCCGCCCATGCCGGCGAGCGCCGAGCCGGCGACGAACACGCCGATGAACAGGCGCCGGATGCGGTAGCCCAGGCTCTCGACCATCTCGCGGTCCTGCACGCCGGCGCGGATCAGGAGGCCGAGCTTGGTGCGGTTCAGCGTGAACAGCATCGCGACCAGCACCACCGCGCCGATCACCACCGCGACGAGGCGAAACTTCTCGACCGCCGCATCGCCGAAGATCAGCGAGCCGCGCAACGCGGCGGGCAGCGGCAGTGGGATCTGCGCCGGGCCCCAGACGACCTTGATCAGCTCCTCGCCGATGATCATGCCGCCCATCGTGATGAGGATCTGCTTCAGGTGCTGGCCGTAGACCGGGCGGACCAGCACGCGCTCGAAGACAAAGCCGACGCCGCCTGCGACCGCCATCGCGATCAGCATCGCCGGGAACACCGCGGCCAGGTTGCGCCACAGGCTTTCGGACGTGGTCCAGTCGCCCATCGCGCCGAGCACGCTGCTCGCGACGAAAGCGCCGAGCGCGATGAACACGCCGTGGCCGAAGTTCAGCACGTCCATCAGGCCGAACACCAGCGTCAGGCCCGACGCGATGATGAAGATGATCATGCCCATCGCGAGGCCCGCCGCGGTCAGCGTGAGCCAGGTCGAGCCGGAGCCGATGAAGGGGATGGCGAGCAGGCCGAGCGCGGGCAGGAGCGCCATCGGCAGCCAGTCGAAACTGGCTTTGGGGATGGCGGAGGCGGCCGGCGCGGCAGCGACGGCCGTTGCAACGCTATTCATGTCCGCACCCCTTCCCGAAGACCGTCACGCCGGCGGACGGTGATGTCCACTGTGAGACCGTCACACCGGCGGACGGCGATCTCCACTGTGAGACCGTCACACCGGCGAACGCCGGTGTCCACTCGTGGCAGTGGATCCCGGCGCGGGCGCAGCCCGGCCTGTCCTGAGCTTGTCGAAGGGCCGGGATGACGGGGTGGGAGACAGGCGCCGTATCCATCATTGATGTGCTCCCAGCGACAGCCCCAGCAGCTTGTGCTGAAGCGCCTCGTCTCCGGCCAATTCGGCCATCGCGCCGCGGTGCACGACACGCCCGTCGTCCATCACCGCCACCTGGTCGCCCAGCGCGCGCGCCATTGCGAAGTTCTGCTCGACCAGCAGCACCGTCGTCTGGGTGCGCTTGAGCTCGCGCAGCGCAGCGATCAGGTTCTGCACGATCGCCGGCGCGAGGCCCTTGCTCGGCTCGTCGATCAGCAGCAGCCGGCGCGGCTCGACCAGCGCGCGGCAGATCGCGAGCATCTGCTTCTGCCCGCCCGACAGCTTGCCCGCCGGGTAGAGCCAGAACTTCCTGATCGCCGGGAACAGGCCGAACAGCCACTCGAGGCGCTGCGTGTCCATCTGCTCGACGGTGCGTGCGTCGCGCGCCGCGAGCAGCAGGTTCTCGCGCACCGTCAGGTCGCTGAAGATGCCCATGTTCTCGGGCACGTAGGCAATGCCGAGCTGCGCGATGTCGGGCGTGCGGCGCTGCGCCTTGTCGCCGCCTATCGCCTGGCCGTCGAACACGACCTGGCCGCGCGACGCCGCCCACAGGCCCATGATGGTTCGCAGCGTGGTCGTCTTGCCGGCCCCGTTGCGGCCGAGCAGCATCGTCACCTGGCCGGTCGGCGCCTCGAAGTCGACGCCGTGCAGGATGTGGTACGCGCCGATGTGCGTGTGCACCCCTTGCAGCTGAAGAATGGCCGCGCTCATGCCGGCTCCTCCGTGCTCACGCCGAGGTAAGCGTTCTGCACCACCGGCGACGCGATCACCGCGGCCGGTTCGCCATCGGCGACGAGCTGGCCGTTGTGCAGCACGATGATGCGGTCGGCGAGCTCGCGCACCACGTCCATCTTGTGCTCGACCAGCAGGATGGTCTTGTCGCGCTGCGCCTTCAGCATGCGGATCAGGTCGAGGATCACCGGCACGTCGTCGACACTCATGCCGGCGGTCGGTTCGTCGAACATGTAGACCGCCGGCTCGAGCGCGATCAGCATCGCGACCTCGAGCTTGCGCTGGTCGCCGTGCGGCAGGCTGCTGGCGGCCGCAGCGGCGCGGTCGGCGAGCTTCACGAGCTCGACCAGCTGCTGCGCCCGCTCGAGCGTGTTGCGCTGGTCCAGCCACACCGACCACAGGTTCAGCCCCTGCTTGCGGCGCGACTGCACCGCAAGCCGCACGTTCTCGACCACCGACAGGTTGGGGAACAGCTGGGTCAGCTGGAACGCCCGGCCGAGCCCGCGGTGGGTGCGCGCCGATGCGCTCTCGCGGGTGATGTCGACACCGGCCAGATGGACCGAGCCTTCGGTGGCGCGCAACTGGCCCGAGATCAGGTTGAAGAAGGTCGTCTTGCCGGCGCCGTTGGGGCCGACGATGGCCGTCAACGTGCCGGGCGCGAAGGCGCACGACACATGGTCGACGGCGACATGGCCGCCGAAACGAATCGTGAGGTTCTTGGTCTCGAGCATGTCAGGTGCAGTTGCCGATCACGTAGTAGTTGGGGCCGGTCTGCTTCAGCGTCGTCGTGAAAAAGATGTTCCACCAGCCCATGTTCTGGTTCGAGCCGTTGGCGTAGGTGATGCCCCAACTCACATGGGCGCGGCCGGCTGCCGAGTGGGCGTAGTTCGACGCCGTGAAACAGCTCGCCGCCGAGCCGGTCGTGGTGCCCGTGGCCGCAGCCGACGGCGGGCTTTCGGCGCCGTCGGCGTCGACCGTCTTCACCGTCCAGCTGTAGGTCGTTCCGGGCGACAGCGCGGAGTCGGTGTATTGGGTGCCGGCCACCAGCGCGCCATTGGCCTTGCCGGCGCCGCGATAGACGTTGTAGCCGCTCGCGCCGGTCACGCCCGACCAGGCGATGACCATGCTGGTGCTGGTCGCGCCCGACGCGCCGACACCGGCCGGCGCTGGCAGGCTGGACGGCGGCGTGCCGCTGCCGACCCGGTCGATCATCGCCTTCACGGCGGCCATCTGCGGGCCGCTCTTCTTCGAATAATCGGCGCTGTCGTAGCCCCACCAGTCCCAGCAACTGTTGGTCGCGCCGGGGCCGGTCTGCGGGTACAGCATCACGATGTTGTTGCTGTCGGCCCAGCGGTCGTAGCCGGTGTTGCGAACGTATTGCTGGCCGACGTCGGCCGTGTTCTGCTTGCAGCCGTGCAGCACGACGTGCAGGCGGCAACGCGTGCCGGCGGCACAGGCCTGCGGCACGTAGAGCCAGCCGGTACCGGCCATGCCGTGGCCGCTGACGAAGGCGGTCTGGTCGTATTCGGTGAAGGTGCCGGCGAGTGCGCCGTTGTTGCGCGGGTTCAGCGTGCCGTAGAGCTGCTTCAGCAGCGCACCGGCCAGGTCGAAGTCGCAGTCGTTGATGTAGGGCGCGGCCTTGGTGCTGCAGGCGCTGCCGTAGTCGTCGGTGACCATCGAATGTTCGGCACCGATGTCGTGTTTGTAGGCGATGTTGGCGCTTGGCACAAAGGCCTGGTAGTAGCTCTGGAGGTCGTTCATCACCGGCTGCGTGACGGCGCTGTCGAGCGTGCCTGAGAACAGGTAGACCTTCGAGTTCGCGAGGTTCGCGACCGGGTCGAGGTAGCCGCTCGTCGCCCAGCTCTTGGTCGTGTTGACGAGGCTCGTCACCGGGATGCTGCTGTCGTGTTTCATGCAGCGGCCGGTCGCGTTGAGCAGCGAGCCTTCGGCGCAGTAGAACGGGCCGCCGGCGACGACGCCGGCGCCCTTCCTGAAGGTGGCCGAATAGGCGACGTGAAGTTGCACCGCCATGAAGCCGCCGGAGGACAAGCCGGAGACGCTGGTCTCGGCCGGGTCGATCAGCAGTGGCGGCAGGGGCGTGGCGTGGGCCGCGAGCGTTGCGCTCAGCAATGCGGCGGCGAACCACGGCTGGCGCGAGCGCGTTGGCTTCATTGGGTTGTCTCCTGTTGGGCGTGCTGTGCGAGCCCGCCCCTCACCCCAACCCTCTCCCCAGGGGGGAGAGGGGGCTTCTCGAGCGCTTTCAGCGCTTGTTTTTGATGGGGATGTTCATCTCTTCCGGCTTGATCTCGTGCACCAGCTCGGGCACGCCCCACTCGAACGCCGGGTCGTTCTTGATCTTGAAGTGGTACATGCTCTGCATCGCCTGGTGGTCCTCCTTGCGGAAGGTCATCTTGCCCTTGGGCGACTCGAAGCTCATGCCTTCCATCGTCTTGATGAGCTTGTCGCTGTTGGTGTCGCCATTGGTCTTCTTCAGCGCCTCGACCAGCGCGATGCCGGCGCTCATGCCGCCGGCGGTGAAGAAATCGGGCGGGGTCTTGAACTGCTTGTAGTGGTTGGCGACCAGCCACTCGTTGACCGGGTTCTTCGGGATGCCGAAGTAGTAGTAGGTCGCGCCTTCCATGCCCGGCACGCGCTTGTACAGCGTCATCGCCGGCAGGATGTTGCCGCCGGTCGCGATCTCGATGCCGTAGCGCTGCGGCTCGAGGTCGAGGATCTTGAACGGCACCGCCAGGTTGCCGGCCCACACGATCGCGATCACCTTGCGCCCCGGCAGGCCCTTGAGCTTGTCGAAGATGCGCTGCGCCGCCGGCGTGATGTCGGTGGTGGTCATCGGCACGTATTCCTCGTGCACGATCTTGGTCTTCTTGATCGCTTCGCGGAACGCCTTCACGCCGTCGCGGCCGAACGCGTAGTCCTGCGCCAGCACCGCCATGTTCACACCTTCCTTGTCGAAGGCCACCGCGTTCGAGATCGCGTCCTGCGAGCTGTTGCGGCCGGTGCGGAAGATGTACTTGTTCCACTTGTCGCCGGTGATCGCATCGGCCACCGCCGGCTCCACCAGCAGGATCTTCTTGTACTCCTCGGCCACCGGCAGCAGCGCCAGCGCGACACCCGACGATGAGGGCCCGACCGCGATGTCGGCCTTGTCGTCGCCATAGGCGGTGGCCAACAAGCTCTTGCCGACGTCGGGCTTGCCCTGGTCGTCCTTCTCGATGACGACCAGCTTCTTGCCGCCGACCATCATCGTGCCGCCGGTCGCGTAGTCCAGGCCCATCATCAGGCCGGTCTGCGTCTGCTTGCCGTAGGCCTCGAGCGGGCCGGTCTTGCTGTAGACGTGGGCGATGCGGATCTCGCCCTTGTTCTGCGCCGACGCGGCACCGGGCAGCAGCGTGGCAAAAGCGAAAGCCGCGCTGGCGATGGCGCCAAGCGCGACTCGGCGGGCGGGTATGGGTCCGGACATGAAGTCTCCTGGTTCGAGCAAAGGTGCGGGGGGGCTCTGCGGCCCGATGCGCTTGCTCAGCGCAAACGCTGTGCCACAAACCGCGTCACGCGGGCAAACCCCTAAGCGAGTCAAGTGATTGCAATTGGCGCGCGCATGAATATCCTCGATGGCTTGAGTGGTGGGCGATCGGGGCCAGCCATCTCGGTCGCGGGAGCTTGACAGGTGTCTGCGTAATGACCATTCATGCTGACCTGAGTCCGGACACAGTCCGAACATCGTGCACGAACGCCGGCGGTCACTGGACGCAGCGTTGGGGAATGTCTGCCGCCGCCGCACGAGATGCACGAGCTGCACCGGCTGGCGATGGTGGGCAACATGCGCGAGATCCGGCGCCGCGCCGCGCACCTGGCGAGCCAGGACGAACGTCTGCGGCCGTTCGCCAGCGAGCTCGACCGGCTCGCGCAGGGTTATCAGTCGAACGCGATCCGGCGCTTCGTCGAGGAGCACATGACGAGCGGAGGCTGAGTCAGCAACCCATCTCCGTTCGGACTGAGGTTGTCGAAGTCCCACGACGACCGCGCGGGCGCTTCGACAAGCTCAGCGCGAACGGTCTTTTGGGGCCTCAGTGCAAAAACTCGCAACCGCTCAGCCCGGCTTCTCCATCGCCGCCAGCTTCTCGTACAAGGTTGCGCGCGAGATGCCGAGCACACGCGATGCGGCGAGCTTGTTGCCGCCGGTCGCCGCGAGCGCGTCGCGGATCGCGCGCGTCTCGAGCTCGGCGATGGCCTGCGGCAGCGTCATGTGGGTGGATGCGGGCGGCGCCGCCGTTTCGATCGGTGCCGCGCGCAGCGGCGCCGCATCGGGCGCCGGCGCGCTCAGCGCGAGACCCTTGAAGTGCGCCGCCGTCAGCAGCAGGTCGTCGGTCATCAGCGTCGTCTGCTCGAGCACGTTGCGCAGTTCGCGGATGTTGCCGGGCCAGCCGTGCAGCGCCAGCAGGTCGAGCGCGTCGGCCGACACGCCCTTGTGCGGCAAGCCGCTGCGCCGCGCGATGTCGTCGGCCAGCGCCTCGACCAGCGCCTCGAGGTCGGCCAGCCGCTCGCGCAGCGTCGGCAGCCGGATCGGCAGTACGTTGAGGCGGTAAAACAGGTCGGCGCGAAAGCTGCCGGCGGCCACCATCGCCGGCAGGTCGCGGCTCGTGGCGGCGATGACGCGCACGTCGACCCGCAGCACCTGGTTGCTGCCGAGCGGCTCGAGCTCCTGCTCCTGAAGCACGCGCAGCAGCTTGGCCTGCAGGCCGAGCGGCATGTCGCCGATCTCGTCGAGGAACAGCGTGCCGCCGTTGGCGAGCTTGAACTTGCCGTCGCGGCCCTTGCGGTCGGCGCCGGTGTAGGCGCCGGGCGCGACGCCGAAGAACTCGGCTTCGAGCAGGGTGTCGGGCACCGCCGCGATGTTGACCCCGACGAAGGCCCGCGCCACACGCTGGCTGGCAGCGTGGATGCCGTGCGCGAGCAGCTCCTTGCCGGTGCCGGTCTCGCCCAGCAGCAGCACCGTGCTGTCGGTCTGCGCGACCCGCCGCGCCTGGCGCTTGACCTCCATCGCCGGCGCGCTGGCGCCGATGAAGCTTGCGATGGTGTACTTCGGGCGGCGCTGCGCGGCGAGTTGCTGGCGCGCGTCGTCGAGCTCGCGCTGCAGGCGGCTGAACTTGACGATCAGCGGCTGCATCGTCGTCTCGGGGTGGTCGAGCAGCACCATGCCGAGCGCCCCGATCACCTCGCCGCGCGGGTCGCGCAGTGGCAGCCGGCTCACCAGGAAGGTGCCGGCCTGGTTGGTCAAGAGGTCGACCAGGATCGGCTGGCCGCTGTCGATCACCTGCGCCATCAGCGTGTTGGGCACGACCTCTTCGACGCGCCGGCCGACGAAGTCGGACTCGGCATGGCCGAGCGCCGGCAGGAAGCGTTTGTAGCCCTCGCTGATCCAGACGATGCGGTGCTCGCGGTCGACCACCATCATGCCCATCGCCGTCTGCGCGAAGGTGTCGAACATGCTCTGCGCAGCGAGCTTGAGCACGGCGTCGGCGTCGGCGGGGAGAGTGGCTGTCAGGGCGGTCATGCACGAGTGTCGGGTTGCCGGACACTGTAGTCGTCCGGCGGGTGGCGCGGATCAGGGTTGACGCGGGCCCCGGCGGTGCGCGTTGCGCCCGGGTTGGACTTTGTTTCGATTGCAGTTCCTGGCCGACGGCGAATACTGCGAACACCCCCCGCCCGTCATACCGGCGAACGCCGGTATCCACTCTCACACGGTGGATCCCGGCGTTCGCCGGGATGACGGATCTTCAACGAAGGAGACGCCATGTCCGCCCACCTCCACCCGCGCGGCCTGTCGCGCCGGCAGCTGCTGCAGGCGGCCGCAGCCACCGCCACCCTGGCCAACCCCTTCGCCCGCGCCCAAAGCGCCTGGCCGACCCGTCCAGTGACCTTCGTGGTGCCGTTTCCGAGCGGTGGCGGCACCGACGCGTTCGCCCGCCCGCTGACCGCGCTGCTGTCGCGCAGCCTTGGCAAGCAAGTCATCATCGACAACCGCGGCGGCGCCGGCGGCACCGTCGGCGCGACCATCGCCGCCAAGGCCGCGCCCGACGGCTACACCTTCTTCATGGGCGCGGTGCATCACACGATCGCGCCTTCGATGTACCCGAGGCTCGACTACAACCTCGAGACCGACTTTGTCCCGATCGCCCTGATCTCGAGCGTGCCGCAGGTGGTGGTGGTGAACCCGCAGCGGGTGCCGGTGCACGACCTGAAGGGCTTGCTGGAGCTCGTTCGCAGCAAGCCCGGCGTGCTCAACTACGCGTCGGCCGGCAACGGCACCTCGCACCACCTGGCCGGCGAGTTGTTCAAGCTGCAGACCCACACCTTCATCACCCACATCCCCTACCGCGGCGCGGGGCCGGCGCTGCAGGACCTGATCGGCGGCCAGGTCGACCTGATGTTCGACGGCCTGGGCTCGTCGGCCACGCACATCAAGAGCGGCCGCATCCATGCGCTGGCGGTTGCGGCGGCACGCCGCGCGCCCGGCTTCCCGGACATCCCGACCGCCGCCGAAGCCGGGCTGCCGACCTACCAGGTCGCGACCTGGTACGGCCTGTGGGCACCGAAGGGCGCACCCGCCGAGCCGGTCGAGCAGATGAAGGCGGAGCTGGCCAAGGTCTTCGCCAGCCCCGAGCTGCAGGGCATCTGGAACAGCCTGGGCGCCGAGACGCCGAACCTGTACGGCGACGCGTTCGGCAAGTTCGTCGCCAGCGAGATCGTGCGCTGGGCTGAAGTCGTGAAGAATTCGGGGGCGAAACTGGACTGACCGAAAATCAGCCGATGGCCGGAACACTCACTCTCGACAACAGCGGGCTGCTGGCCCGATTGACGCTGGCCAACCCGGGCAAGCTGAACGCGATCGACATCGCGATGTGGCAGGAGCTGCGTTTGCGCTTCGAGCAGTTGCAGGCAATGCCGGCCGCCGATGCGCCGCATGCGGTGATCGTGTGCGGCGCCGACGGCCAGTTCGCGTCGGGTGGCGACATCGTCGAGTTCGCCGGCTTTCGCTTCGACGAGGCGCGCCTGCACCACTTCCACGAACAGATCGTCGCGCCGGCGCTGCATGCGATGCTGGCCTGCGACATCCCGAGCTTTGCGCAGATTGACGGCGCCTGCATCGGCGGCGGGCTCGAGATTGCGGCCTGCTGCGACATCCGCGTCTGCGGCACGACCAGCCGCTTCGGCGCACCGATCGCCAAGCTCGGCTTTCCGATGGCACCGGCCGAGTTGCAGGTGCTGAGCCGCGTCGCGCCGGCGCCGCTGCTGCGCGAGATGCTGCTCGAAGCGCGCCTCGTCGATGCCGGCGCCGCGCTGCAGGCCGGCCTGGTGCACGAAGTCGTGGCCGACGACGAGGTGGCGGTGCGGGTGCAGCGCCGCGCCGAAAGCCTGGGCGCGCTGTCGCCGCAGGCGGCGCGGATGAACAAGCAGACGCTGCGCCAGATCGTTGTCGGTGGTCCGGATGAGCAGCAGCGGCGCGCCCACTTCGGCTACGCCGATCGCGAGCACCACCGCGAAGGTGTGAACGCTTTCATCGAAAAACGCTCGCCTCGGTTTCAGCGCGGATGATGTCCCCCACAAACGTCATACCGGCGAACGCCGGTATCCACTCGTCGAAGACCGCGCATTCGTAGAGGCTCGCTGACGATTCCCCCAAATGGATCCCGGCGTTCGCCGGGATGACAGCTTGAACATGATCGAGAACCACAACCTGTTCGTCGCGCTGCGTGGCGCGTTTCCCAATGACCTCGACACGACCGCAATCGAGTGCGCCGACGGCGACGCCCTCGCCTACACATGGCGCGACCTCGAGCGGGCGACGGCGATGCTCGCCAACCTGCTCGAATCGCTGGAGCTGCCGGCCGGCGCGCGCGTCGCCGTGCAGACCGAGAAGTCGGTCGAGGCCTTGATGCTGTACCTGGCGGTTTTGCGCGCAGGCCTGGTCTACCTGCCGCTGAACAGCGCCTACCAGGCGAGCGAGATCGAGTACTTCATCGCCGACGCCGAGCCGAGCGTCGTCGTCTGCTCGGGCAAGAACTTCAGCTGGGTCAGCCGAATCGCCTTCAAGGCCGGCACCGCGCATGTCTTCACGCTCAACGACGACCGCAGCGGCAGCCTGCTCGACCGCGCGGCGCATCACAGCGACCGGCACGCGCCCGCTGTGAAACAAGCCGACGCGCTGGCCGCCATCCTCTACACCAGCGGCACGACCGGGCGCAGCAAGGGCGCGATGCTGAGCCACGCCAACCTGCTTTCGAACGCGCAGACGCTGAAGACGTATTGGCGCTGGCAAGCCGGCGACGTGCTGATCCACGCGCTGCCGATCTTCCATGTGCACGGCTTGTTCGTCGCGTCGCACGGCGCGCTGCTCAACGGCAGCAAGATGATCTGGTTCGGCAAGTTCGACCCGCGCGCGGTGCTGGCGCGCTTGCCCGATGCGACCGTGTTCATGGGCGTGCCGACGCTGTACGTGCGGCTGCTGGGCGTTGCCGGGCTGACCCGCCAAGCCTGCCGTGGCATGCGGCTTTTCATCAGCGGCTCGGCGCCGCTCTTGATCGCCACCTTCAACGAGTTTCGCGAGCGCAGCGGCCATACGATTCTCGAGCGCTACGGCATGAGCGAAACGCTGATGCTGACGTCCAACCCCTGCGACCCGGCCGCCGGCGAACGGCGCGGCGGAACCGTCGGTTTCCCGCTGCCCGGCGTGGGCCTGCGCCTGGACGACGAGGGCGAAGGTGTCGGCGGCATCGAGGTGCGCGGACCGAACGTGTTCTCAGGCTACTGGCGCATGCCCGACAAGACGCGCGAAGAGTTCAGCGCCGACGGCTGGTTCAAGACCGGCGATGTCGGCAAGCTCGACGCCGACGGCTACTTGAGCATCGTCGGCCGCAGCAAGGACTTGATCATCAGCGGCGGCTTCAACGTCTACCCGGCCGAAGTCGAGGCGGTGCTCAACGAGCTGCCGGGCGTGGCCGAGAGCGCGGTCATCGGCGTGCCGCACCCCGACTTCGGCGAGGCCGTGGTCGCGCTGCTCGTCGCCAGGCCCGGCGAGGTGCCCGATGCCCACGCGCTCATCGGCGAGCTCAAGTCGAAGATCGCCGGCTTCAAGGTGCCCAAGCAGGTCTTCGTCGTGAGCGAGCTGCCGCGCAACGCGATGGGCAAGGTGCAGAAGAAGCTGCTGCGTGAACAGCACGAGGCGCTGTTCGGCGTCGCCGCATGAGCGATTCTGTTTGTCCGCGCTGTGGCGCGGCGTTTCACTGCGGCGCCGACGATTCACACGCCTGCTGGTGCACCCAGGTCCGGCTCGACGCCGATCAGCGTGGCGAGCTCGCCGAGCGCTACGTCGGCTGCCTGTGCCCGGCCTGCCTCGCGCCCAAGGAAAAAACCGGCCAGGTCTTGCGACCGGCCGGTTCGGGATAGTTTCAGCGAGCCGAACTACTTGCTCACCGGCGCCGAGGCTGCATGCTCGGCGACTTCGATGCCGTGTTTCTCACCGCTCATGTCGAGGCTGCTGCCACTCTTCATCAGAAGAAAGACGGAGAGTGCAGCAAACCCGATGAAGCCGAGAGCGATCTTCCACATGATGTCGTCGTCCCGGCTTCAGGCGATCAGTCCTTGGCGTAGATGTTGACGTCCTTGGTTTCCCTGACGAACAACATGCCGATCACGAAGGTGATCGAGGCGAAGATGATCGGGTACCACAGGCCGTTGTACATGTTGCCGGTCTGCGCCACGATCGCCAGGCCCGTCGCAGGCAGCAGGCCGCCGAACCAGCCGTTGCCGATGTGGTACGGCAGGCTCATCGACGTGTAGCGGATGCGGGTCGGGAACAGCTCGACCAGCATCGCTGCGATCGGGCCGTAGACCATCGTCACGTAGATCACCATGATGGTCAGGATCGCGACCAGGGTCCACCAGGCGCTGCCCATGAACGGGATCGGCTTGGCCTTGGCGGGGTAGCCGGCTTCCTTCAGCGCGTCGCCGACGGCCTTCGTGAACTCGGCGCCCTTCTTCTTGGCTTCGTCAGCCGGCAGGCCCTTGACGGCGTAGGACTCGATGACCTTCTCGCCGATCTGGATCTTGGCCACGCCGCTGCCGGCCGTGTTGTCGTAGCTCACCGAACGGCCGGCCAACACTTGCTTGGCGATGTCGCACGAGCTCGTGAACTTGGCGACGCCGGTCGGGTTGAACTGGAACGAGCATTCCTTCTCGTCAGCGATGACCGTGACCTTGTTCTTGGCTTGAGCGGCGGCCAGCTCGGGGTTGGCCGTTTCGGTCAGCGCCTTGAACAGCGGGAAGTAGGTCAGCGCGGCAATCAGGCAGCCGGCCATGATGATGGGCTTGCGGCCGATCTTGTCCGACAGGGCGCCGAACACGATGAAGAACGGCGTGCCGATCAAGAGCGACGCGGCGATCAGGATGTTGGCCGTGGCCGGGTCCACCTTCAGCGCGCCGGTCAGGAAGAACAGCGCGTAGAACTGGCCCGTGTACCAGACCACCGCCTGGCCCATCGTGAGGCCGACCAGCGCCAGGATCACGATCTTCAGGTTCTTCCACTGGCCGAACGACTCGGTCAAAGGGGCCTTGGAGGTCTTGCCCTCTTCCTTCATCTTCTTGAAGGCGGGCGACTCGTTCATCGACAGGCGGATCCACACGCTGACGGCCAGCAGGAAGATCGAGACGAGGAACGGAACACGCCAGCCCCAGTCGGCGAAGGCTTCTTCACCGATCCAGGTCCGTGTGCCCAGAATCACCAGCAGCGACAGGAACAGGCCCAGCGTCGCGGTGGTCTGGATCCACGAGGTGTAGGCGCCGCGCTTGCCGTGCGGCGAGTGCTCGGCCACGTAGGTGGCTGCACCGCCGTATTCGCCGCCGAGCGCCAGGCCTTGCAGCAGGCGCAGGCCGATCAGGATCACCGGCGCGGCGATGCCGATCGACGCGTAGTTGGGCAGCACGCCGACGATGAAGGTCGACAGGCCCATGATCAGGATCGTGACCAGGAAGGTGTACTTGCGGCCGATCATGTCGCCGAGGCGGCCGAAGAACAGTGCGCCGAAGGGCCGCACGATGAAGCCGGCGGCGAACGCCAGCAGCGAGAAGATCACCTGCGACGTCGGGTCGAGGTTGGAGAAGAACTGCTTGCCGATGATGGCGGCAAGGGTTCCATAGAGATAGAAGTCGTACCACTCGAACACCGTGCCGAGGCTGGAGGCGAAGATGACCTTCTTTTCCTCAGCCGTCATCGGCGCGGTGTGTTTCGCAAGCGGCTTCGCTGCGTTACCCACTGACGTTGCCATACGGATGTCTCCTTGAAAGGAACACCACCCCCTGGTGGTGCATGGGCCGCAGTTTCAAGGGGTGCTCTGACCCTGCCCTGACGCTCCACTGAACGCCGGCTGACAAACCTCGGGAGAACCCGCACAGGCAATTTCTCGATGTGAGACCGAACCGAATTTCGGCCTCAGGGATTGCCCGGGGTGGGTTCAGGAAGGTGCGATCGTCGAGCGAACGATGCCGGCCAGCGGGGTCGGCCGCGCGTCCCAGCCGGGGCCGTCGAACCAGGGGTCGCCGCGCAGGCTGGCGGCGAGCATCGTCATCGCGTCGACACCCCAGAACAGGCGGCCGTCGGCCTCGAAGGTGGGCACGCCGAACACGCCCTTGGCGATGGCCGCGTCGGTCGCGCTTTTCAAGGCCGCCTTGACCTCGGCCGATTGCGGGTCGCGTGGCGGGGCCAGCCGTTCGGCCAGGCTCGCCAGGCGGGCCGCATCGTTGGCATCGGCGCCGCCCTGCCAGACATGCCGGAACAACTGCTCGCAGATGAAGCGGTTCGGCGTGCCGCCCTCGGGCGCGCAGGCGACGCCCAGGCGCAGCAGCGCGAGCGGGTTGAACGGGTGCTGGGCCGGCGACTCCAGCGCGATGCCGGCCTGGTGCGCCTGCCACGCGACATGGCGGAAGGTCCAGGCGCGCTTGGGCTCGATCTCGGCCGGCCCCTTCTGGCCCCAGTGCGCGAGCAGCCCGGCAAACAGGATCGGCCGGTAGCTCACGCTGACCGACAGCCCGGCCAGCGCCTGCGGCAGCCGCTCGAACGCCAGGTAGGCGAACGGCGAGATGACATCGAAGTAGAAGGTGAGGTGTTTCATCGTGATGCCGGCGTGGCCAGTTGTTCGCGGCGCTGCGCGAGCAGCCGCCAGACCGCCTGTTTTTCGTGCTCTTCCATGCGCGCCCAGGCGGCGATTTCATCGAGCGTGCGCAAGCAGCCTTCGCACAGCCCGCTCGCCGGGTTCATGCGGCAGACGCTGGTGCACGGCGAGGCGACGGGCGGCACTTCGCTCATGTCTGCACGACGTCGGCGACCGGCGCCGACACCATCGCCTCGAGCTGCTGCGGGCTGAGTTTGAAAACGCCGTTCGGGTGCCCCGCCGCGGCCCAGATCTCGTCGAAGCGAAACAGCTCGCGGTCGATCAGCGTGACCGGCGGGGTGGCATGCCCGAGGGGGGCGACACCGCCGATGCTGAAACCGGTGCGGGCCTTGACGAACTCGGCGTCGGCGCGGCCGAGTGCGCCGCCGACCAGCGCCGCGACCTTCTTCTCGTCGACCCGCTTGTCGCCCGAGGTCACGACAAGCACTGCGGCATCGTCGCTCTTGCGCCGGAAGATCACACTCTTGGCGATCTGACCCAGCGTGATGCCCAGCGCGTCGGCGGCTTCCTGAGAGGTTCGCGCCGCCACTTCGAGCAGGCGCGGGGGGTGCGGGTGCTGCAGCGTCGCGAGCAGCTGCGTCACGCGGCGAAACCCCTCGGGCAGCGCAGCGTCGTTCATGCCGACGGGCTCGCCCGTTTGGCGAGCATCGCATTGCCCGAGCGCGACACCGGCTTGCGGCCGAGCACGTTCGAGATGAACGCCGCCGCATCGATGAGGCGTTCGATATCGACACCGGTCTCGATGCCCAGGCCGTTGAGCATGAACAGCACGTCTTCGGTCGCGACATTGCCGGTCGCGCCCTTGGCATACGGACAGCCGCCGAGGCCGGCGACGCTCGCATCGAAGGTGTGAATGCCCATCTCGAGGCAGGCATAGATGTTGGCGAGCGCCTGGCCATAGGTGTCGTGGAAATGGCCGCTCACTTGATCCAGCGGGTAGTGCTTGAGCGCACGTTCGAGCGCCGCCTGCACCCGCTTGGGCGTGCCCACGCCGATCGTGTCGGCGACGCCGCAGTGGTCAACGCCGATGCCCTTCATCAGCAGCACCACGCGCTCGACTTCATCGGGCGTCACTTCGCCCTGATAGGGGCAGCCGAGTGCGCACGAGATCGCACTTCGCACCTTGATGCCATGCTGGTGCGCCGCTTGCACCACCGGGCGGAAGCGCTCGACGCTTTCTTCGATGCTGCAGTTGATGTTGCGCTGGCTGAAGGCTTCGCTGGCGGCACCGAACACGACGATCTCGTCGGGCCGGCTTGCGAGTGCCACGTCGAAGCCTTGCAGGTTCGGTGTCAGCACCGAATAGCGCACGCCGTTCTGGCGCTGCAGGCCGGCCATGACCTGCGCGTTGTCGGCCATCTGCGGCACCCATTTGGGGCTGACGAAGCTGGTGACTTCGATCTCGCGCAAGCCCGCGGCTTGCAACAGATGAACCAGTGCGACCTTGTGCGCGGCATCTACCTGTTGTTTTTCGTTTTGCAAACCGTCGCGTGGACCCACATCGACCAAGGTAACTTGACGAGGAAACATGACAAAAGTCTCACATAGTGAACATCGTTGCGGCGCACCCTCTCTTATAGGGATAGCGTCGACTCCACAGTGAACAGAACATAGCGCAATTCACCGAGGACAGCAGTTTGGACGCCAACAATCGCCTTCGCATCGCCACGCGCATTCACTTCGCGTTGCTGCGCCACCTGGGCACCGACGTCGACGTGGGCAACATGCTCAAAAGCGAGCGGGATGCGCGCGAGGTGCTGTGGGTGTGCGACGCCTCCGGCGACCCCGAGCTGATGTCGCTGGCGCGCAAGTTCCGCCGCGCGACGAGCGCCGAAGCGGCCGAGCTGCAGGCCCGCGCGGCCGGGCACGCTCACCAAGACACGCCGTGGGCACGCGACACCTCGGGCTTCGGCGTGACCCAGCCGCCCGACGCCAACGAGCCGCCGCCGCGCGGCAAGGCCAGCGTGTCGGCGAGCTGGATGAAGCCGGTCAGCTGGCTGCGCCGCGAGCGCAGCTCGCGCTGATCGCATCACCGTGTCATCCCGGCGCACGCCGGGATCCACTGGTGATCGATGCGCGCTGCGGCGAGAGTGGATCCCGGCGTTCGCCGGGATGACGTGCTTGTCGCTCACACCTTCTCCAGGCGAAGCAACTCCCCGCCTTCGCTGACCTGGTCGCCGACGCCGTAAAGAATCTCCTTCACCGTACCGTCGCGCGGCGCAGTGATGGTGTGCTCCATCTTCATCGCCTCCATCACCGCGAGCGGCTGCCCCAGCTTGACGCTGTCGCCCACCGCCGCCAGGAACGCGATCACCTTGCCCGGCATCGGTGCGGTCAGGCGCCCGCCTTCGGCTGCGGCGCCGTCAGCGGCGTGCACGATCGGGTCGATTTCGCTCAGCACCGCGGCGCCGTCGGGCGCGAAGATCGAGAGCCGCTCGCCGGTGGCATAGACGGTCAGCACATGGCGCGTTTCGCCGAGCGTCACGTCGTGCACGTTGGCGCCGCGCGAAACGAGCTGCAGCGGCCAGCGTTTGCCGTCGATCGCCAGCACCATCTGGCCGGCGTGGCCGCGCTCGACGTGCGCGATGTGGTGCTCGCCGTGCGCTTCGAGGTCGAAGCGGCGCACCGCCGCGCCATGCAGGCGCCAGCCGTCGCGGCGCGACCAGGGGTCGGCGGTCTCGAGTGACTTCTCGCTCGCCAGCGCATGCGCGACGACCCCGGCCGCCGCCACTGCGAGCGGCAGCGGCGACGCGTTGAACAACAACGCGCGCTCGCGTTCGATCAGCGCGGTGTCGAGGTCGGCCTGCGCGAACGAAGGCGTCTGCAGCACGCGGCGCAGGAACGCGACGTTGGTGTGCAGCCCCACGATGTGGGTTTGCGCGAGTGCCGCCGCCAGGCGCGCGAGCGCCTGCTCGCGGTCGGCGCCCCAGACGATCAGCTTGGCGATCATCGAGTCGTAGTACGGCGAGATCAGGTCGCCCTCGCGTACGCCGTGGTCGATGCGCACGTTGCCGAGCTCGAAGCTCGTCGCTGCAGGGGGCGTGCGGTAGACCTCGAGCCGCCCGGTCGCCGGCAGGAAGTTCGCATCCGGATTCTCGGCGCAGATGCGCGCCTCGATCGCGTGGCCGTGGATGCGCAGCTGTTCCTGCTTCAACGGCAGCGGCTCGCCCGATGCCACACGCAATTGCCACTCCACGAGGTCGAGCCCGGTGATCGCTTCCGTCACCGGGTGTTCGACCTGCAGCCGGGTGTTCATCTCCATGAAGTAAAAGCGCAGGTCGCCGTCGGCCGTCGGCTCGGCGATGAACTCGACCGTGCCGGCGCCGACGTACCCGACCGCCTTCGCCGCCGCCACCGCGGCCTGCCCCATTTCGCGCCGGCGCGCTTCGCTGATGCCGGGCGCGGGCGCTTCTTCGAGCACCTTCTGATGCCGCCGCTGCACCGAGCAGTCGCGCTCGAACAGGTAGACGACGTTGCCCCGCGTGTCGCCGAAGACCTGGATCTCGATGTGGCGCGGGCGCGTGACGTAGCGCTCGACCAGCACCGCGTCGTCGCCGAAGCTGTTGATCGCCTCGCGCTTGCACGACGCGAGCGCCGCATCGAACTCGGCGTTCGACGCGACCGCGCGCATGCCCTTGCCGCCGCCGCCGGCGCTCGCCTTGATCAGCACCGGGTAGCCGATGCGATCAGCCTCGCGCTTGAGCAGCTCGGGGTCCTGGTTGGCGCCGTGGTAGCCCGGCACCAGCGGCACGCCGGCCTTGTCCATCAGCTGCTTGGACTCGGCCTTCAGCCCCATCGCCTTGATGGCCGACGGCGGCGGGCCGATGAAGGCGATGCCGGCATCGGCACAGGCCTGCGCGAAGTCTTCGTTCTCGCTCAGGAAGCCGTAGCCGGGGTGGATCGCCTCGGCGCCGGTCGCCCTCGCCGCTTCAATGATGCGATCGGCGCGCAGATAACTTTCCTTCGGCGCCGATGGTCCGATGTGCACCGCCTCGTCGCAGGCCAGCACGTGTTTGGCGTTGGCGTCGGCATCGGAATAGACCGCGACGGTGCGGATGCCGAGTTTCTTCGCGGTGGCGGCCACCCGGCAGGCGATCTCGCCGCGGTTGGCAATCAAAATCTTCTTGAACATTGTTTTCACCTCACGGGCTGCGACGCCCCGAATCGACTCGACAAGCGCCGCACCAGACCGCGCAGGGATTTCGCCAGCAGCCAGATCAGCGTGACCATCACGATCAGCGCGACCGCCAGCGCGGCGAAGAAGACCACCGGGTGCGCCCACGACAGCCACAGCGCGAGCGGCACCACGCCGTCGCCGAGCAAGGACATCGCGAGGTTCGAAAACGGTTCGGGCGAGGTGTTGACCGCCGCCCGCGTGGTCGCCTTCGCCACGTGGCTGGTGGCGGCGAGCGTGCCGCCCAAAAGCGCCGCAACCATCGCCCAGGTCGACTGGTCGGCCCCGAACACACTCGCCGCAAGCGCCGCGCCGGCGGGGATGCGCACCAGCGTGTGGATCAGGTCCCACACCGTATCGAGGCCGGGAATCTTGTCGACGAAGAACTCGACGAACAGCATCAGCCCGCTGGCGCCGAGCATCGCCGGATGCTGCAGCAGCTTGAGCCCGCTCGGCAGCTCGACCCAGCCCAGGAAACCCGCCATCCCGGTCAGAAACAACACGGCATACAGACGCAGCCCACTGGCCCAGCCGAGCGCTGCAGCGATCGCGACCAGATGGGTCGTATCGAGGTTCATTCGGCGAGCCAGCCCGGCTTGCGCTTTTGCAGGAAGGACTGGACACCTTCCTTGCCTTCGGCGCTGGCGCGCACGTCGGCGATGCGGCGCGCGGTGTCGTCGCGCAGTGCCGTGTCGATGGCACGCCCGGCGACATCCTGCACGAGCTTCTTGCAGGCGCGCACCGCCATCGGGCCGTTGGCGACGATCGCCGCCACCAGTTCGGTGACCTTGGCGTCGAGTTGATCGGCACTCGCCAGCACCTGCACGAAGCCCATCGCCTGCGCCTCGGCAGCGCTGAAACGTTCGGCCGTGACGAAGTAGCGCCGCGCCGCCTGCTCGCCCATCGCGCGGACCACGTAGGGGCTGATCGTCGCGGGCAGCAGGCCGAGCCGTGCTTCGCTCAGGCAAAAGGTCGCGGCGTCGGACGCGACCAGCACGTCGCACACCGCTGCCAGGCCGACACCGCCCGCATAACAGTCGCCCTGCACGCGGCCGATCACCGGCACCGGGCAGCTGTAGACGGTCCACAGCATGTCCGCCAGTGCCTGCGCGTCGGCGCGGTTCTGCTCCCAGCTGTAGTCGGCCATCTGGCGCATCCACGCCAGGTCGGCGCCGGCGCAAAACGCCTTGCCGTGGCCGCCCAGCACGACGGCGCGCAGTGTCGGGTCGGCACCCAGGGTGCGGAAGGTCTCGGCCAGCTCGGCGATCACCGCGTCGTTGAACGCGTTGCGCACCTCGGGGCGGTTCAGCCACACCCGCGCGACGCCGGCGTCGCGTTCGATCTGCAGCGTCGTCGTCATGGGGTCTCCTTGATGGCGTAGCCCTGCTTGCGCAGGAACTCGGCGACCACCGGTTTCCAGGTCTGGGGGAAGCGCGTGAACAGGTTGTGGCCGTCGTCGCCGTGCGGCGGGAACTGGACGAACTCGCCGTCGCCGCCGGTCTTCCTGAAGGCCTCGAACCACTGGCGCGGGTACTTCGGGCCCATGAACAAGTCGTTCTCGGTATAGATCCACAAGGTCGGGACATGGGCGCTGCGCCCGTAGTCGGCGAACATGCGCTCGAGCGATGACGGCGCGCACGGCTCGCGCGGCTGGGTCTTCGGGTTGCCGCCACCGCCGCCGGCGAAGTTGATGGTCGCGACGATGCCAGGCGGGTTGAGCGCCGCCACGGCGATCGAGGTCGCACCGCCGACCGACTGGCCGAGCACGACGCTGCGGTCCTTGGCGGTGTCGGGGCGCGCGAGCATCACATCGAGCACCGTCAGCGTCTGCTGCGCCGCCGCGGCGTAGATCGGCGGGTAGTTCTTGCGGTTGCACTCGCCGCTGTCTTCGACGTCGTCGCCCCCGCTCACGCCGTAGCCGACGCGGGTCGGCACCGCGACCACGAAGCCCTGGCTCGCGAACCAGCGTGACGCATCGCTGTAGCGCGCCCGCCCCAAGGCCGCACGATCGGCGGCATCGGCGGCGCGGCCGTGGTTGATCACCAGCACCGGACGCGGCTCGGGCGTGCTGTCGTCGACGAAGACGGTGACCTTGATCGCCTGCGCGCTCGCCTTGCCGTAGGCGTTTTTCACCTCGACCGGCACCTCCATCTGCTGCTCGACGAGCTTGGCGGAGCCCGCCTGCGGAGCGAGCGCCAGCGCGGCCAGCAGCAGCCAGGTCTTCATGCGCGGCTTTCCTCTTGCAGCATCCACACCAGATCGATCTCGGGGCAGGCGTGGCCCATCGCGGTGATGGCCGCGCTGATCTGGCCGCGGTGGTGGGTGCCGTGGTTGAACACATGGCCCAGCGTGGCAGCGAGCGGCAGCGACGCGGCCACGCCCTTGGTGGTGGTGTAGCTCAGGTTGCCGGCGAGTTGGGCGTCGCTCAGCGCCGCGAACACCGGCAGCCACTTCGCCGGCCCGTCGAGGAGGCGCTGGCGCAGCCGCGCGCGATCGGTTTCCACTTCTTCATTCAGCGCGCGCTGCGGCGACACACCTTCGGCAAAGCGTGGCAGCCAGATCAGCTGGTCCGCGACCAACAGGTGGTTCAACGTGCCGTGGACGCTCTTGAAGAAGAGCCCGACGTCGCGCCGGTACTCGTCTTCGCTCAACGCATCAACGTGCTGGTAGAGCTTGCGCGTGGCCCAGCCGTTGTAGCGCGCGAGGGTCGTGAAATACGGCCTCATCACTTGTCCATCAACTGCGCGCTGCTGCCGATGCGCTTGGCAACATCGGCGTCCCAGACCACACGGTCGTCGACCGCGTAGAGCCAGCAGCGTTTGCCTGCGTTCGCGCAGTGGTCCAGCACCTTGGTCATCGCGTCGGCGTCATTCCAGACGAAGCGCCAGCCGCCGCTTTCGTAGATGACAAACGCCTTCGGCGACGCCAGGGTCAGGTAGTGCCGGTAACGGTCCTTGCCGGCGTCGCGCAGCGGCATCGCGTCGGCGTTGTCGGTGGCGGCAAAGTCGCTTGCCGCCGGCACTTGCTTGCGGTGCGGCCCGGGGCTCGCGCGTGCCGCGTTCGTCGCGCTCGCCTTGGACCATTTCGCGACCCGGCCCTTCAGGTCGACCACCGCGCGCGTCTGGCCGGCGTGGCATTCGTACTGCTTCGGCGTGGCGATCACGCTGCCGGGATAGGCGCTGACGACGCCGACCACCGCCGTGCCGCCGGCCTGGCGCGCCGCCTCGACCAGCTGCACCAGCGCCATCCGGAACGCGTCTTCGCACACCTTCTCGTCGGGTCGAAACGTTTGCTTCTGTCCCGACTGTCCGGTGGCGGGCTTGGCCAGGCCGTGGCCCTCGACAAACTGCTGGCCGAGCAGCTCGGCGTTCTCTGGCGCGGGCACGCCGAAGTGCAGCACCACGTCTTGCCCCAGCGCCTGGCGCATCGAGCTGTGGCGCAGCACCGGTTCGATGTCCAGCAACAGCATCGTGTTGCGGGCCTGCACGGCCGGCAGGCACGACAGCGCCGCCAGCCCCACCAGCACGACACGCGACAACCGCAGAAGACATGGTTTCATCCGGCGAGCTCCCTCTTTATCGAACGGGCAGTTGAGAAGTTTTTGCGATGCGTTTGTCGACGTCCGCATTCCACACGACACGCTCGTCGACCGCATACAGCCAGCACGGCTTGCCCTCGCGCGCACAGTGGTCGAGCAGCGTGCTCATGGCCTGCCGATCGTTGAACGCGAAGCGCCAGCCGCCGTTCGCGTCGACGCTGAAGGCCTTGGGCGCGGGCAGCGTCAGGTAGTGGCGATAGCGGTCCTTGCCCTCGGGGCGGACCGGCACCGCGTCGACGTCGTCGATCGCGGCATGTCCGGTCGCCGGCGGCACCTGTCGGTGGTGCTGCTTCGGAGCGCCCTGGTTCGCGGCCGGCGTGATGACACCGTCGTGGCGCAACTGCTCGAGCAGCTTGGCCGCGAGCTGGTCGGCCAGCGCGGCGTCGAACTTGCCGAAGCCCAAGGTGCTCAACAGGATGCTGCCGCGCCACACGATTGGTGTGTTGCGACGATCCTGCAATTCGGCAGCCACCGTCAGCGTCGACCCGCTGCGGCTGTTCCACGACACTGATTGCGGCCAGATGCGCAGCAGCAGATCAAAGCCTTGCAGCTCCGGCGGCAGAGGGGCGTCTGCACTGACATAGGCGGCCTTGCTGTCGATGCGGTTGAGCGCAAAGACCACCGGCAGCCGCTGCGCGACGTGCGGAAACAACTCACCGACCTCCCGGTTGCCGATGCTCGACGCGGTATTGCCTTTTTCGAAGCTGGCGTACTGCACCAGCACCGCCATCCGGTCGACGGGCTTGCCGGTGGCCGCGAACCGTTGACCTCTGCTCTGGGTCGCGACACAGCCGGCCAGCATCGGCAGCAGCCCGGCCAACGCCAGAGTCATGATCGGCCAACGCCAATTCATCGTGTTCACCCTCACATCCGGAAGATGCCGAACCTCGCGTCGGCGATCGGCGCGTTCAGGCTCGCGCTGATCGCCAGCGCCAGCACCCGGCGCGTGTCGGCCGGGTCGATGACGCCGTCGTCCCACAGCCTCGCGCTCGCGTAGTACGGGTGTGCCTGATGCTCGAATTGCTCGAGGATCGGCTTCTTGAACGCGGCTTCTTCATCGGCGCTCCAGGCCCCGCCCTTGGCTTCGATGCCGTCGCGCCGCACGGTGGCAAGCACACTCGCGGCCTGCTCGCCGCCCATCACCGAGATGCGCGCGTTCGGCCACATCCACAGGAAACGCGGCGAGTAGGCTCGGCCGCACATGCCGTAGTTGCCGGCGCCGAAACTGCCGCCGATGATGACGGTGAACTTCGGCACGTTGGCGGTCGACACCGCCGTCACCATCTTCGCGCCGTGTTTGGCGATGCCTTCGCTTTCGTACTTGCGCCCGACCATGAAACCGGTGATGTTCTGCAGGAACACGAGCGGGATCTTGCGCTGGCAGCACAGCTCGATGAAGTGCGCGCCCTTTTGCGCCGACTCGGAGAACAGCACGCCGTTGTTGGCGATGATGCCCACGGGCATGCCTTCGATGTGGCTGAAGCCGGTGACGAGCGTGGTGCCGTAACGCGCCTTGAACTCGTCGAACTCCGCCGCGTCGACGATGCGGGCGATGATCTCGCGCACGTCGAAGGGCTTGCGGGTGTCGGTCGGGATCACGCCGTGCAGCTCTTGCGGATCGAACGCCGGCGCGCGCGGCTCGGTGAGGCGCAGCGCGATGTCCTTGCGCCAGTTCAGGTGCGCGACCGACTCGCGCGCGATTGCCAGTGCATGGGTGTCGTTGTGCGCCAGGTGGTCGGCCACACCCGACAGGCGGGTGTGCACGTCGCCGCCGCCCAGGTCTTCGGCACTGACGATCTCGCCGATCGCGGCCTTCACGAGCGGCGGGCCGGCGAGGAAGATCGTGCCCTGGTTCTTCACGATGATCGACTCGTCGCTCATCGCCGGCATGTAGGCGCCGCCTGCGGTGCACGAGCCCATCACGACGGCGATCTGCGGGATGCCCAAGGCGCTCATCTGCGCCTGGTTGAAGAAGATGCGGCCGAAGTGGTCGCGGTCGGGAAACACCTCGTCCTGGTTCGGCAGGTTGGCGCCGCCCGAGTCGACCAGGTAGATGCAGGGCAGGCGGTTCTGCTGCGCGATCTCTTGCGCGCGCAGGTGTTTCTTGACCGTCATCGGGTAGTAGGTGCCGCCCTTCACGGTGGCGTCGTTGCAGACCACCATGCAGTCGACGCCCGAGACGCGGCCGACACCGGCGATCAGCCCGGCACCGGGCGCATCGTTGTTGTACATGTCGAGCGCGGCCAGCGGTGCCACTTCGAGGAAGGGCGTGTCGGGATCAAGCAGCATCTCGACCCGGTCGCGCGGCAACAGCTTGCCGCGCGCCACATGCTTGGCCCGTGGACCCTCGCCGCCGCCCTGCGCGATCTTCGCGAGGCGCGTCTTCAGGTCGTCGACCAGCGCGCGCATCGCGGCGGCGTTGGCCTTGAAGTCTTCGGTGCGGGGATTCAGCTTGGACGCGAGCGCCGGCATGGGGTCTCCTCTTCTTCGTGGCGTACGTTAGCGCATTACTCCCTCTCCCTCTGGGAGAGGGCTGGGGTGAGGGCTGGGCCTCGGCGACACCCCGCCC
>Ga0209515_10001619_pt1 | contig 37051 bp, 29 predicted proteins | sample Subgroupgradi54m_FD_187454 | JGI IMG/M metagenome (GOLD analysis project Ga0209515, IMG submission 187454) | Subsurface groundwater microbial communities from S. Glens Falls, New York, USA - GMW60B uncontaminated upgradient, 5.4 m (SPAdes)... ... | reverse complement strand
TGCCTGCGAGCGGCTGGCTTGGGAGCGGCCCGGCGCTCGGCCCGCAACAACGAGGTTGGCGGGTTCATACCTGACCAAACAGCGCCTTGCGCTGCGCGGTGTAGCTCCACCATGGCGCGGCCGGCGCGCCGCTCATGAAGTCGGTGGCGGCCATGAAGGTGTCGAGCACACACGGGTCCTGGCGCTGGCCGGTCGCGCTGCACAGCTTCTGGTACAGCACGAAGGCGTCCTTGCCGCGCAGCTCGCGCGGCTCGCGGATGCCGATCAGGCGCAGGTCGGCCGCGAGCGACGGGCCGATGTTGGGCAACTGCTCGAGTGTCTTGCACTCGGCCGGCGTGGCCGCTTTGGGGGATTTGATGACCGCCTCCATCACATCAGCATGTTGTTGCGGATCAGCCCGACCGCCAGGCCCTCGAGCTCGAACTCGACATCGCCGCTGACGACGATGGTCTTGAAGTCGGGGTTCTCGGGGATCAGCTCGATGCCGTTGCGGGTGCGCTTGAAGCGCTTGACCGTCACGTCGTCGCCGAGGCGGGCGACGACGATCTGGCCGTTTTTCGCGTCCTTGGCCTTTTGCACCGCGAGCAGGTCGCCGTCCATGATGCCGGCGTCGCGCATGCTCATGCCGCGCACTTTCAGCAGGTAGTCGGGGCGGCGCGCGAACAGGCTGGCTTCGACGACGAAGGTCTGGTCGATGTGCTCTTGGGCGAGGATCGGGCTGCCCGCGGCGACCCGGCCCACCAGCGGCAGCGTGAGCTGCGCCAGGCTCGGCAGCGGCAGGCTGAATTGCTTGCCGCGGTTCAGGTTGAGCGCGCGCAATGTGTCAGACTTCAAACGGATGCCGCGCGAGGTGCCGCCCACCAGCTCGATGACACCCTTGCGGGCCAGAGCCTGCAGGTGTTCTTCGGCCGCGTTGGCGGAGCGAAAGCCGAGCTCGGCGGCAATCTCGGCGCGGGTGGGTGGCGCGCCGCTGCGCTCGATGGCGCTTTGCACCAGATCGAGAATCTGCTGCTGCCGGTCGGTGAGTTTGGGGGCGTCTTGCAAGAGGAGTCCTTGGTGACGAACGCGGTGGGCTGAACTTTCATCCAGTACCTGTATTTTCATCCAGCTGTTCAAAAAATGCAAAACATTGATTCGATCGTGATCGTTCTGGGCACCGGCGGCACGATCGCCGGCACCGCGGAAGACGCCGGCGACAACGTCGGCTACACCGCGGCGCAGCTCGGTGTCGCGCAGCTGGTGAGGGCGGTTCCGGCGTTGGCGGAGGTGGCGCTCGAGGCCGAACAGGTCGCGCAGGTCGACAGCAAGGACATGAGCCACGGCGTCTGGCGCGAGCTGGCGCTGCGCTGTGCGACCCAGCTGGCCCGGCCCGAGGTGGCCGGCATCGTCGTCACCCACGGCACCGACACGCTCGAAGAGACCGCGTGGTTCCTGCAGCGGGTGCTGGCACCGGCCAAGCCGCTCGTGCTGACCGCGGCGATGCGGCCGGCCACCGCGTTGCAAAGCGACGGTCCGCAGAACCTGCTCGACGCCGTCAGCGTGGCGCGCTCACCGCTCGCACGCGGCGTGGTCGCGGTGCTGGGCGGGCAGGTGCATGGCGCGCGCGACGTGCGCAAGGTGCACCCCTACCGCATCGACGCCTTCAGCTCGGGCGACGCGGGCCCGATCGCGTGTGTCGAAGAGGGCGAGCTGCGGGTGTTCCGGCCCTGGCCCGAAGGCGAGCCGCTGGGCATCGGCGTGCTGCCCGACGACGTGGCGCGCTGGCCGTGGGTCGAGATCGTGTTGAGCCACGCCGGAGCCGGCGGCGCTGTGGTGCGCGCGCTGTGCGGCATCGGCGTGCAGGGCCTGGTGGTCGGCAGCACCGGCAACGGCACCGTGCACCGCGAGCTCGAGGCCGCGCTGATCGAAGCGCAGACGCAGGGCGTGGCGGTGCTGCGCAGCACGCGCTGCCGCAACGGCCGCGTGCTGGCCACCGATGCCGACACGCTGCCGTCGGCCGACGACCTCACGCCGGGCAAGGCGCGGGTCGAGCTGATGCTGAGCCTGATGTGAAGTGAGCCCCGGTCAGACCAGGTTCAGCGTCACGTCGATGTTGCCGCGCGTCGCGTTCGAGTACGGGCACACATGATGGGCGGCGTTGACCAGCGCCTGCGCCGCTTCGCGGTCCATGCCGGGCAGCGAGATGTTCAGCGTGGCCTGGATGCCGAAGCCGCCGGTGATGGGGCCGATGCCGACGTCGGCCGCGATCGAGGTGTCGGCCGGCAGGGCGATCTTCTGCTTGCCGGCGACCGCCTTCATCGCCCCGAGGAAGCAGGCCGAATAACCGGCCGCGAACAGCTGCTCGGGATTCGTGCCCGGGCCGCCGGCTCCGCCGAGTTCTTTCGGGGTGCTCAGTTGCACGCTCAGCGCGCCGTCGGACGACTTGGACGAGCCTTCGCGGCCGCCGGTGGACGTGGCGTGGGCGGTATAGAGAACTTTGTCGAGTGCCATGGTGACTTTTCCTTGGGTTGTGGGACGGATCAGGGTGAGGGTGAGGGTGAGAGCGCCGCTCAGGCGGCGGCTTGGGAAAACGCCTGGATCTCGTTGCGCAGCGCTTTCAATCGCGCCGTCAGCGAGCTCAGTTCTTCGAAGCTGCAGGCGGTGGCGCAGGCCACTTGCGGCGGCACCTTGGCGGCGCGTGCCTTGAGTGCGCGGCCGGCGGGCGTGAGGTGCAACAAGACGCGGCGCTCGTCGGCGCTGTCGCGCTCGCGGCGCACCCAGCCCGAAGCCTCGAGCCGCTTCATGAGCGGGGTCAGCGTGCCGGAGTCGAGCAGCAGGCGCTGGCCCAGGTCGGACACGCCGATCGAGTCGCCCTCCCACAACACCAGCATCGCGAGGTATTGGGGGTAGGTGAGGCCGAGCGGGTCGAGCAGCGGCTTGTACAGCTTGGTCATCGCGAGCGACGACGAGTACAGCGCGAAACACAGCTGGCGGTCGAGCTTGAGCATCTCGGCCGGCGGCAGGTTCGCAAGGGTGGTCGTCTTTGCCATGGACGCAATTATATGGCACACAATTTAAATGTGCAAGTGCTTTTTCCCGTCATCCCGACGAACGTCGGGATCCACTGGTTGAGGGTGCGCATCGTCAAAGAGTGGATACCGGCGTTCGCCGGTATGACGAACCACGCAGGGCCGGCCGGCGCCCGGCCGATCAGGCGTCGCTCAACTGCTCGAGCGCCTCGCTGAGCTCGAGCCAGCGCATCTCGAGCGTCTCGATCTCGTCGTTCAGCACCTTCAGCCGCTTGCCGCTTTCGGCCAGATCGGCCGGCGCCGCCGATGCGTCGGCAAACCCCGCTTCGAGCTTGTCGCGTTCGCTGAACAGAACGCCGAGCCGGTTGTCGACCTTGTTCAGCTCCTTGCGCATCGGCTTGGCCTGCTCGGCGCGCTGCGCGCGGGCGGCGGCCGCGGCCTTGCGGTCTTCTTTCTTGTTCGGCGCGCCGCCGGCCTTCGGCGGCGCCGCCGCATCGCGCAGCGCCTTGGCCTGCTCGCGCGCGGTGTCGAGCAGCCAGCGCTGGTAGTCGTCCAGGTCGCCGTCGAAGGGCTTGACGGCGCCGCCGGCGACCAGCCAGAACTCGTCGCAGACTTCGCGCAGCAGCGCGCGGTCGTGGCTCACCAGCATCACCGTGCCTTCGAACTCGTTGAGCGCCATCGACAGCGCTTCGCGGGTGTCGAGGTCGAGGTGGTTGGTCGGCTCGTCGAGCAGCAGCAGGTTGGGGCGCTGCCAGACCAGCATCGCGAGCACCAGGCGCGCCTTCTCGCCGCCGCTCAGCGTTCCCACCGCCTGGTTGACCATGTCGCCCTCGAAGCGGAACTGGCCCAGGAAGTTGCGCAACTCCTGCTCGCGACCCGGTGGTCCGGCGTCGCGCGCAAGGCGGATCATGTGGTTGAGGGGCGAATCGCCGGGCCGCAGCACGTCCATTTCCTGCTGCGCGAAGTAGCCGATCGCGAGGCCCTTGCCTTCGGTCAGCGTTCCACTGAGCGCCGGCATTGCACGCGCGACCGTCTTCACGAGGGTCGACTTGCCTTGCCCGTTGGCGCCGAGGATGCCGATGCGCTGGCCGGCGAGCACCGAGCGGTTGATGTCGCGCACGATGATGGTGTCACCGGGCTCGGCGCCGGGCCGCCCCAAGCCGGGCCCGACCCCCGCGGGGGGTGTGTCGCCGTACCCGGCGACCGGGGGCCGACGGTACCCACACGCCATTTCGTCCATCGCGAGCATCGGGTTGGGCAGACTGAGTGGTTCGCGGAACTCGAACGAGAAGTCCGACGCGGTCAGCACCGGCGCCAGCTTTTCCATCCGCGCCAGCGCCTTGACACGGCTTTGTGCCTGCTTGGCCTTCGACGCCTTGGCCTTGAAGCGGTCGATGAACTTCTGCAGGTGCGCCATGCGCTCCTTCTGCTTCTCGTAGCTCGCCTGCTGCAGCAGCATGCGCTCGGCGCGCATCTCTTCGAACGCGGTGTAGTTGCCGGTGTAGCGCGTGAGCTTGGTGTCTTCGAGGTGCAGCGTCACCTTGGTGATCGCGTCCAGAAACTCGCGGTCGTGGCTGATGACGATCATCGTGCCGTCGTAGCGCTGCAGCCAGGCTTCGAGCCAGACCAGCGCGTCGAGGTCCAGGTGATTCGTCGGCTCGTCGAGCAGCATCAGGTCGGCCGGGCACATCAGCGCGCGCGCCAGCTGCAGCCGCATGCGCCATCCGCCCGAGAAGCTGTTGACCGGCGCGTCGAGCTGCGCCGACTTGAAGCCGAGGCCGAGCAGCATCGCTTGTGCGCGCGGCCGCGCGTCGAAGCCGCCGGCATCGCTGATCGCATGGTGCGCGTCGGCGATCGCGTGGCCGTCGTCGGCGGCTTCGGCCTGCGCGAGCTGGGCCTGCGCCTCCATCAGCCGGGTGTCGCCCTGCAGCACGAAGTCGGTCGCGCCTTCGTCGGTCTCGGGCATGTTCTGCGCGACTTCGGCCAGGCGCCAGCGCGGCGGCATCGTCACGTCGCCGTGGTCGGCCTGCAGGCGGTGTGTCAGCAGGCTGAACAGCGACGACTTGCCGGCGCCGTTGCGCCCGACCAGGCTCGCCTTTTCGCCGGGCTGCAGCGTGACGTTGGCGTGGTCCAGCACCAGCTTGACACCGCGCCGCAGCGAGACTTCATTCAATACCAGCATGCGCGGGAACTCGATTTTGGAGGAAAGGTAGAGGAGTCGTCACAGGGAGTCGTCATACCGGCGAAAGCCGGTATCCACTCGTGGAAGCGGGCGCGATCTCCGAGCAGTGGATCCCGGCGTTCGCCGGGATGACGGGACTGTGGCCGGGATGACGGTGTTGTGGGCCATGAGGCATTCTGCGCAGTTCTGAGCTCAGTGGGTGCGCTTGGCCAGCGCCTGACGCGTCACGAGCAGCACCTGGTCGTCGCCGGCGCTGGTCTGCAGCCACGCCACTTCGAGGCGTCGGAATGCATGCTCGAAGTGCGCCCGCTCGTTGCCGATCTCGAGCACCAGCACCGCCTCTTCGCTCATGTGTTTCGGCGCCTCGCGCAGGATGCTGCGCACCAGGTCCATGCCGTCGTCGCCGCCGGCCAGTGCGATGCGCGGCTCGTGTTTGTATTCGGCCGGCAGTGCGTCCATGCTCTGCGTGTTGACGTAGGGCGGGTTGCACAGGATCAGGTCGTACGGGCCCTTCACGCCCGCCAGCAGGTCGGACTGCAGCAGCGTCACCCGCTTGCCGAGCTTGTGCCGCTCGACGTTGATGCGCGCCACCGCCAGCGCGTCCTCGGACACATCGGCCGCATCGACCACCACCTCGGGGTAGGCCAGCGCCGCGATCACCGCCAGGCTGCCGTTGCCGGTGCACAGGTCGAGCACCTTGTGCGTGCGGTCCGACAACCAGGCGTCGAGCGTGCCGCTGCCTTCGGCGTCGACCAGCAGCTCGGCGATGAACGAACGCGGCACGATCACCCGTTCGTCGACGTAGAACGCCACGTTCTGCAGCCACGCCTCCTTGGTCAGGTAGGCGGCCGGTTGCCGGGTCGTGATGCGCTGGCTCACCAGCGCGCCGCCCTTCGCCCGTTCATCGGCCGTCAGCTCGCGCTTGGCATGCAGCTCGAGCGCGTCGAGCTCCATGCCCAGCGCCCACATCACCAGCCACGCGGCTTCGTCGAACGCGTTGGTCGTGCCATGCCCAAACGAAACGCCCGCCTGTTTGAGGCGGGCGGCTTCAGCCGTGATGAAGTCGATGAGTGTCATGTCAGCAGGTGTTCCAGCGTTCGGCGGTAAATGTTCGCAAGCGGCGCGATGCTCGCCACCGCCACGTGTTCGTCGATCTTGTGGATGCTCGCGTTGATCGGCCCGAACTCGACCACCTGCGGGCAGATCCTGGCGATGAAACGCCCGTCCGAGGTGCCGCCGGTGGTCGAGAGCTGGGTCGCCACGCCGGTCTCGGCGCGGATCGCCTTGGTCAGTGCATCGCTCAGCGTTCCGACCGGCGTCAGGAACGGCTCGCCGCCGAGTGTCCAGGCGAGCTCGTAGTCGAGCTCGTGCCGGGCTAGCAGCGCATGCACCCGGTCCTTCAGCGAGTCGGGGGTCGACTCGGTCGAGAAGCGGAAGTTGAAGTCGACCACCAGCTCGCCGGGGATCACGTTGCCGGCGCCGGTGCCGGCGTGGATGTTCGACATCTGCCAGCTGGTCGGCGGAAAGTAGCTGTTGCCGCGGTCCCATTCGATCGCCGTCAGCTCCGCAAGCGCCGGCGCGGCCAGGTGGATCGGGTTCTTCGCGAGCTGCGGGTAGGCGATGTGGCCCTGCACACCGTTCACGCGCAACTTGCCCGACAGCGTGCCGCGGCGGCCGTTCTTGATCATGTCGCCGAGCCGGTCCACCGAGGTCGGCTCGCCGACGATGCAGCAGTCGATGCGCTCGCCGCGTTGCTGCAGCCACTGGCAGACCTTGACCGTGCCGTCGACACTCGGGCCCTCTTCATCGCTCGTGATGAGGAAGGCGATTGCCCCCGTGTGGTTCGGGTGTGCCGCGACGAACTCTTCCGCCGCCACCACCATCGCCGCGATCGAGGTCTTCATGTCGGCTGCGCCGCGCCCGTACAACACGCCGTCGCGGTGGGTCGGGACGAAGGGGTCGCTGTGCCAGGCCGCGAGCGGCCCCGTCGGCACCACGTCGGTGTGGCCGGCAAACGCAAGCACGGGCGCGTCGGAGCGCTTGCCGCGGCGCACCGCCCACAGGTTGGTGACACGGAAGTCGTCCGGGCCGAACACCAGCGTCTCGCAGTGAAAGCCGATGGCGGACAGCCGCTCGGCGATCAAGGCCTGGCAGCCGCCGTCGTCGGGCGTGACCGAGCGGCAGGCGATCAGCTGCTCGGTCAGATGCAGGGCGCGCGACATGCCGGGCTAGTACCCCGTCAACGTCGAGCTGCGGGTGCTCAGCTCTTCGGGCCGCACGTCGAGCGTGATCTCGGTGAAGGTGGGCTGGTCGTCGGTGTCTTCCTTCTTCGGCACGATGCGCGACACCGGGTTCATGTCGTTCTGCAGCCGCCACATCAGGTTGGTCGGCGAGTCGGCGAACGCGAGGCCTTCGTCCTTCGTGATGACACCTTGGGTGATGAGCCGCGCCAGGTCCTGCTCGAAGGTCTGCGAGCCTTCGGCCATCGACTTTTCCATCGCTTCCTTGACGCCGTTGAAGTCGCCCTGCTCGATCAGCTCGGACACCAGCTTGGTGTTGAGCATCACCTCCACCGCCGGCTTGCGCCCGCCCTGCACCGCGCGCACCAGGCGCTGCGACACGATGGCGCGCAGCCCGGCCGACAGGTCGGCCAGCAGCGCCGGCCGCGACTCGGGCGAGTAGAACGACAGGATGCGCCCGAGCGCGTGGTAGCTGTTGTTGCCGTGCAGGGTCGACAGCACCAGGTGGCCCGACAGCGCGTACGAGATCGCCGCGGTCATCGTCTCGCGGTCGCGGATCTCGCCGATCAAAATGCAGTCGGGCGCCTGGCGCAGCGCGTTGCGCAGGCCCACCTGAAGCGACTGCGTGTCGCGCCCGACCTCGCGCTGGTTCACGACCGACTTCTTGTTCGTGAACAGGAACTCGATCGGGTCTTCGATCGTCAGGATGTGGCCGGCGATCTGCTGGTTGCGCTGCTCGAGCATGGCCGCGAGCGTGGTCGTCTTGCCGGTGCCGGTGGCGCCCACCATCAGGATCAGACCGCGCTTTTCGAGGATCAGCGTGTTCAGCAGCGACGGCAGGTTCAAGCTGTCGAGCGCCGGGATCTGGTGCGGAATGCAGCGCAGCACCGCCGCGATCGAGCCGCGTTGCTTGAAGCCGCTCAGGCGAAAGCTGCCGACGCCGGCGAGGCCAATGCCGACGTTGAGCTCGCCGGTGTCGTCGAGCTCTTCCATCTGCGACGGCGTCAGCAGCTCGGCCAGCAGCTGGCGCGGCTGGGTGTGCGTGAGCGGCTGGTCGCTCAACTGCAGGATCTGACCGTTGATCTTGATGAGGATCGGCGTGTTGGCCGACAGGTACACGTCCGACGCGCCCTTGTCCGCCATCAGCCGGAGCACTCGCTCCATGTTGCCGCTCATCGTTGTCTCCCGGACGTTGGTGGTTTGCGCTTCAGGCGCGCAGCAGGTCGTTGATGCTGGTCTTGGAGCGGGTCTGCGCGTCGACCCGCTTGACGATCACCGCGCAGTACAGGCTGTGGCTGCCGTCGGCGCTGGGCAGGTTGCCCGACACCACCACCGAGCCGGCCGGCACGCGGCCGTAGCTCACCTGGCCGGTCGCGCGGTCGAAGATCTTGGTGCTCTGGCCGATGAACACGCCCATCGAGATCACGCAGTTCTCTTCGACGATGACACCCTCGACGATCTCCGAGCGCGCGCCGATGAAGCAGTTGTCTTCGATGATCGTCGGGTTCGCCTGCATCGGCTCGAGCACGCCGCCGATGCCCACGCCGCCCGACAGGTGTACGTTCTTGCCGATCTGCGCACACGAGCCGACGGCGGCCCAGGTGTCGACCATCGTGCCTTCATCCACGTAGGCGCCGATGTTGACGAAGCTGGGCATCAGGATCACGTTCTTCGCGATGTACGAGCCGCGCCGCGCCACCGCCGGCGGCACGATGCGAACGCCCGAGGCACGCACTTCGTCTTCGGGGATGTGCGAGAACTTGGTTTTCACCTTGTCGAAGAAGGCCAGGTCGCCCGCATGCATCAGCTGGTTTTCCTGCAGGCGAAACGACAGCAGCACGGCCTTCTTGACCCACTGGTTGACAGTCCACTCGCCGACGCCCTGGCGCTCGGCCACGCGGATGCGGCCCTTGTTCAGGTCGGCGATGACCTGCTCGACCGCTTCGCGGATCTCCGGGCTGTTCTCCGGCGTCAGCGCGGCGCGCTGTTCCCAGGCGAGTTCGATGGTGGTTTGCAGTTGTTGGGTCATGGCTCAAAGCGATTGGACGTAAGAAACGATGCGCTGCGCGGCCTCGACGCATTCTTCGGTCTCGGCCACGAGGGCCAGGCGAATGCGGCCGGCACCGGGGTTCACGCCGTTCGCTTCGCGCGCCAGCAGGCTGCCCGGCAATACCGCCACATTGTATTGAGCCAGCAGCCCGCGGGCGAAAGCCAGGTCGTCGCCGCCAACCGTTACTTTTGACACATCGGCCCAGAGGTAGAAGCCGGCGTCGGGCAAGGCGACGCCCAGCACCTGGGACAGCAGCGGCGTCACCTGCTCGAACTTGCGCCGGTACTGCTCGCGGTTGTCGACCACATGCTGCTCGTCGTTCCAGGCCGCGATGCTGGCCTGCTGCACCATCGGGTTCATGGCGCTGCCGTGGTAGGTGCGGTAGAGCAGGAACTGCTTCAGGACACCCGCGTCCCCGGCGACGAAGCCCGAGCGCATGCCCGGCACGTTGGAGCGCTTGGACAGGCTGGTGAACGCGACCAGGCGGCGGAAGTCCTTGCGGCCGAGCAGCGAGGCCGCCTCGAGCGAGCCCAGCGGCGGTTCGTCGCGGAAGTAGATCTCCGAATAACACTCGTCCGATGCGATGACGAAGCCGTGTTCGTCGCTCAGCGCGAACAGCTTCTCCCACTCGCCGATCGGCATCACGGCGCCGGTCGGGTTGCCGGGCGAGCAGACGTAGAGCAGCTGGGTGCGGGCCCAGGTGCTCGCGGGCACGGCGCTCCAGTCGGCCGCGAAGTTGCGTGCCGGGTCGCTGTTGGCGAATGCGGTGCTCGCACCGGCAAGCAGCGCCGCGCCTTCGTAGATCTGATAGAACGGGTTCGGGCAGACGACGGTCGGCTCGGGCCGTGTCGGGTCGACGGTGGTCTGCGCGAGCGCGAACAAGGCCTCGCGCGAGCCGTTGACCGGCAACACCTGCGAGGTCACGTCCAGCGTGACGCCGTAGCGGCGCGTCACCCAATCGCAGATCGCCTGGCGCAAGGCTGGCTCGCCGGCGGTTGCGGGGTAACGCGACAGGCCCTTCAGGTTGGCGAGCAGCGCCTCTTCGATCAGTGCCGGCGTCGGGTGGCGCGGCTCGCCGATGCCCAGGCTGATCGGCCGGAACGCCGGGTTCGGCGTGATGTCGCGGGTGAGGGCGCGCAGGCGCTCGAAGGGGTACGGGTGCAGCTTCGCCAACAACGGGTTCATGCGGGGATTATCGGTGCCCCCAAAGGTCAAGCCGACCGGGATCGGCGAAGCGCTGAAGACCTTGTCCAAGCTGCACAGGCCGATACCGCCGTTTCCTTCGGCGAAGGGCTGACGTTTTCTATTCGCGCCCACCATCCGCCCGCGGCTTGCGGCGGCACTGCGGGTGCATCAGTAGCGATGGGCGACGCCCACGCTCAAATAATGATTCGATCCCCGCTCGGCCAGCGGGCTGCGCGCGGCGTCGCCGCGCAGGCGTCGCCCTTCCACGCTGCCGACCACCACCCAGTCGTGGCTCACGTCGACTGACCACAACAGTCCGCCGCTTGCCGACAACCAGCCACTCTTTGCAGCGAACCCGGGCAGACCGGTGGTCGTTGCCTGCTGCGCCGTGATGCCATAGCGGGCACCGGTCGCCTTCGCATCCGCCCACGTGGCCTGTGTGAAGACACCGGCGGAGACCGGTCCGCTCTTGAACACGCCGACACTGAGTCGGACGTCGGCCTCGGTGCCCAGGTCAGCGTCGGTGTGCCGACGCACCCGGGTGAGCAGAGTGACCGGCACCGGGCCGAAAGCGTGGTCCCATTCCAGGTGCAGCCCGACCGACGCACCGCGCCCGATCGTCGCCACGCTGTGGTCGGTGAGGAAACCGGATTTCGAGTGCGAGCACTGCAGTTCGGAGGGTGGCCCACGACGGGCTACGCGAGCGCTCTGGCCCGCTCACAGTGTTGATCGAAATCAAGGGGGTGCTCCCATGCTGCAGGCCCCATGTTGTTCCGGCCTGCTCGCCGCGTCACCCGGTTGACGGGACGTTTGAGCGTCAGAGGACACCTACAGCAGCAACATCACGATCGCAACGAACGAGCCAATGTCCTACTGCCGCAAGCAGCCACTGCCTACCCCCCGATTGCGGCGCAGATGCCAAAGTCCAAACTGCCAATGCTCCCAAAGGAAATCCCATGAAAGCGAAACTCGCAATCGCCGGCCTCATCACTTGTGCGTTCCTCGTCCCCGCAATCGGGTATGCCGCAGACGAACACGACACGGATCGTCAACATCCCAAGGCGTTCGTCAAGGACTCGGCGATCACGATGCAGGTGAAGACCAAGCTCGCGGCTGAACACCTGGGCAGCCTGGCGAAGATTCGCGTTGATACCGACGCGAACGGCATGGTGTGGCTTCGCGGAACGGCACGCAGTCAGGAGCAGATCGACAGGGCCGTTTCGATTGCTCGTCACACCGAGCATGTGCGCGGCGTGAACAACCAACTCACTGTCAAGAAGGACGATTGAAGCGGTCCGATGCGCCCGGTGGCGCTCGACAAGATCGAGGATCGCGCGCGACACGTCGCGTGAAGGAAGGCTTAAACGTTCCGATCAGCGACGTCCCAGCAAATCGCGCAGCTTGATGAACGCCAACCCTGCCATCACCGCATCGTTCAACGCGTTGTGCGCCGCTCGCAGCGGCAGTCCCAGCTCGCGCATCATCGTCGCGAAGCGCAGGTCGATGTGACCGCCTTGCCGGTAGGGCGGGAGCTGCCGGCTCTTGTATTCGTAGAACATCGCCGACACCTCGATCTTCGGTTGCGGCAAACCCATGCCCAGCCGCGGGAAGATGGCGCGGTCGATCATGGCCACGTCGAACTCGAGGTAGTAGCCCACCAGCGGCCGGCTGCCGATGAATCGCATCAGGCACGCCGTCGCCTCGTCGGGATCCATGCCCTCGGCCACGTCGCGCTCGCGCAGCCCGTGCACGCGCACGCTCTCGACCGAGATGGCGCGGCTGGGGCGCACCAGCAGTTCAAGACGCTCGCTCGTGACGATGCGCGACCCCACGATGCGGACCGCGCCGATCGAGATGATCTGGTCGCTGTGCACGCTCAGCCCCGTCGTCTCGCAGTCGAGCGCCACCCATTCGTCGGCCGGCGGCGGGTCCCACATGAAGCGAAATCGTTCGTCGCCCAGGTGGTAGAGCAGCCACTCGCGCTTGAGCGTCCTCCACCAGTGCAGCGGCGAACGGGCGGCGACGCTCATCGGGCCTCGGGCGCGCGCGCACTCACAGCAGGTCGAGCCGGTAGCGCTGGCGCAGCATGGCCTTGAAGCGCTTGACCACGTTGAGCGTGTCCTTCAGCAGGTCGCGGTCCAGGCTGCTGAGCTTGTCGACGTCGATGACGCGGCCGTTGTTGCGGCCGAGCTCGAGCGCATCCAGCCCTGTCTTGAGCATCAGGCCCATGAAGAAATGCAGGCTGTCCACCAGCTCGGGCGCCATGTCAGGCGGCAGCCGGCCCGCGGCCGCCAGCGCGGCGATGCGCTGAACGGTGCCGTTCTGCGGCAGCCGCATCTCGAGGGCCAGGCTGCGGATGCCGTGCACCAGCGGAAAGATGCCGGCCTTCTTCAGGTCGAGCGTCTCGCGCCCCGCGTCGCCGACGGCGAACAGGCGGTGCCACCAGGCGCCGCTGCCCTCGAATGCGTCGATCGCCGCCGCGAAGCGGGCCAGCATCGCGTCGTTGTCGGTGGTCAAGCTGAAGACCTCGGCACGCACCTGCTCCAGCAGGGTGGCGTCGCCGCAAACGGCGCGCGCGTCGACGAAGATCGCAAGCGCCATCAGGCTTTCGGCGTCGGGCATCAGCAGCCAGCGGCGCACCGACTGCGCGAACTCCTTGGCGCCCAGGCGCCACGCCGGGTTGCTGAGCATGATGCGGCCCGGGCACTGCGGATAGCCGAAGGCGGTCAGCGCGTCCGAGAAGCGCTGGCAGATCGCCGCCAGGTCGTGTTCGCAGACGTAGCCGTCGCGCAGCACCAGGCCATTGTCCTGGTCCGTCTTCAGCAGCTGTTCGCCGCGCCCTTCGCTGCCCATCACGAACAGGCAGCTGTTGGCGACCAGGTCGGGCGGCGCGACGAGCTGCCAGGCGCGCTCGAACAGCTTGGCGTTGAGCTCCTGCACCAGCCGCGCGATCAGGCTCACCTTGGTGCCGCCCCGGTGCAGCAGCCCGATCAACCGGGTGATCTGCGCCGCAGCGTCGGCCAGCGCGGCGATGTCGCCGGCCTCGAGAATCCGCCGCGTGATCAGGTAGGAGTGGTTCGACAGGAAGCTCAGCAGGTCGATCTGCTCGAGGAAACCGACGATGCGCTCGCCGTCCGCGACCACGACACGCTGCACCTTGTGGCGGATCATCAGCGCCAGCGCATCGAACAGGTGGTCGTCCGGGCGCACGCTGACCAGAGAGAAGCTCGCCAGCTCGCGCACCGGCAGCTGCGCGAGCGGCGTGCCGTGCAGGATCGCACGCTGCAGCCCGCTGGTGGTGAACACCCCCAGCCGCGGCGGGTCGCTGCGGCTGTCGCGCACCATCACGCTGCCGGTGCGCTGGGCCTGGAACAGCTTGACCACCGAGACGATGTCGGTGTCGCCATCGACGACCGTGGCCGGGCGCACCACCGCCTGCGCGACGCGCGCCAGGCTCAGAGACTGCATCTCGTGCTGGCTGTCGCGCTCGGCGAGCGCACTCAGCTTCTTCGACAGGTCGGCGAAGAGCAGGGCGCCGAACGTGGCGTTGCGCAGGATCAGCTCGTTCACCGCCTGGCGGGTGAGCTGGTAGGCGAGCACCTCCTCGGCGGCAACGAAGCGGCCGGCGACCCGGCCGGCCACCAGCGCGCGGCCGTCGAAGCAGTCGTCCGGGCCATAGCTGTTGACGACCTCGTCGCCGTCGAGCTGGCGGACATGGCCCTTGATGACAACGAACAGGTGGGCCGGCTGCACACCCGGTTCGAGGATGGTCGCGCCTTCGCGAAAGTACCCGATGTCCACGCTGTCGCGCACCAGCTGGCGCTCGGCGCTGGTCAGGCAGTCGAATGGGGAGGCGGCGAAGTTGAAGGCGTTGGGCACGAGGTCGAAGGCGCGCGATGGGCGGGCCAGGCTCCATCTTCGGCGCTCTCGCCCAGCTCTGCTTGAGAAGTTTTCTTGATGTAGATCAAGCGCGCAGACTAAAGTGAAGATTGCCAGCGCGCGGCCGGCTCCGGGTCAGGGCAAGGTCAGGGAGTCGCGACAGGCTCGCGCAGCCGACGAACCAGGAGACGCCATGACCGACACCGTGACCGCGCGAATCAGCGCCAATCCCAAGTACCTCGAGCTCAAGCGCAAGCGCAACCGGTTCGGCTGGACCCTGGCGGCCTGCATGCTCGTCGTGTACTACGGCTACATCGCCCTGATTGCGTTCAACAAGGAGTTTCTGTCGCTGCCGATCGGCAACGGAGTCACGACGATCGGCATTCCGATCGGCCTGGGCGTGATCGTTTTCACCATCGTCATCACCGGCATCTACGTGCGCCGCGCCAACGGCGAGTTCGATTCGCTGACCCGCCAGATCCTCGAGGAAGAAGTCAAGTGAGCCGCGCCCGCACCCTCATCGTCGCGCTGCTCGCGCTCGCCGCCAGCGCAGCCGCCATCGCCGCCGGCGCCGACGTGGGCCAGGCTGCCAAGCAGGCCACCAACTGGACCGCCATCGCGATGTTCGGCGTCTTCGTGGCAGGCACCCTGTGGATCACCAAGTGGGCCGCCTCGCGCACCCGCTCGGCGGCCGACTTCTATACCGCGGGTGGGGGCATCACCGGCTTCCAGAACGGGCTGGCGATTGCCGGCGACTACATGTCGGCCGCCTCGTTCCTCGGCATTTCGGCCGCAGTGATGGCCACCGGCTACGACGGCCTGATCTATTCGATCGGCTTCCTGGTGGGCTGGCCGGTCATCACCTTCCTGATGGCCGAGCGGCTGCGCAACCTCGGCAAGTTCACCTTCGCCGATGTCGCCGGCTACCGCTTCAAGCCGGCGCCGATCCGCGTCTTCGCCGCGTCCGGCACGCTGGTCGTGGTGGCGTTCTACCTGATCGCGCAGATGGTCGGCGCCGGGCAGCTCGTCAAGCTGCTGTTCGGGCTGGACTACTGGATCGCGGTCGTCATCGTGGGCGGGCTGATGATGGTGTACGTGCTGTTCGGCGGCATGACGGCCACGACCTGGGTCCAGATCATCAAAGCCTGCATGCTGCTCGCCGGCGTGAGCTTCATGGCCTTCATGGTGCTCGCGCAGTTCAACTTCAGCCCCGAGGCGCTGTTCGCCAAAGGCGTCGAAGTGAAGGCGGCCATCGCCAGCGCTGCCGGCAAGAGCCCGGACGATGCGGCCAGGATCGGCAGCTCGATCATGCGGCCGGGCGGCTTCGTGAAGGATCCGATCTCGGCCATCAGCTTCGGCATGGCGCTGATGTTCGGCACCGCCGGGCTGCCGCACATCCTGATGCGCTTCTTCACCGTGCCCGACGCCAAGCAGGCGCGCAAGTCGGTGCTGTGGGCGACCACCTGGATCGGCTACTTCTACTTGCTGATCTTCATCATCGGCTTCGGCGCGATCACGATGGTCCTCACCAACCCCGAGTTCGCCGATGTCGTCACCGGCGTCATCAAGGGCGGTGCCGGCACTGCCAACATGGCGGCGGTGCTGGTGGCCAAGTCGGTCGGCGGCGACGTGTTCTTCGGCTTCATCTCGGCGGTCGCGTTCGCGACCATCCTCGCGGTCGTGGCCGGCCTCACGCTGTCGGGCGCGTCGGCGGTGTCGCACGACCTCTACGCCACGGTGTTCAAGGGCGGCAACGCCGACAGCGCGTCGGAGCTCAAGGTCTCGCGCATGACCACCGTCGTGCTGGGCATCGTCGCGGTGGCGCTGGGCATCGCGTTCGAGAAGCAGAACATCGCGTTCATGGTCTCGCTCGCGTTCGCGATTGCCGCCTCGGCGAACTTCCCGGTGCTCTTCATGTCGGTGCTGTGGAAGAACTGCACCACGCGCGGAGCGGTGATCGGGGGCTTCCTCGGGCTGGTCTCTTCGGTGGCCCTGACGGTGGTTTCACCCTCGGTGTGGGAAACGACACTGGGCAACCCGAAGGGCTCGGCCTGGTTCCCCTACACCTCGCCGGCGCTGTTCTCGATGAGCATCGCCTTCCTCGGCATCTGGCTGTTCTCGTTGCTCGACCGCAGCCCGCAGGCGGCCAAGGAGCGCGACGCGTTCGAAGCGCAGCAAGTGCGCTCGGAAACCGGCCTGGGCGCGTCGGGATCGTCCGGGCACTGAGCGTCGATGCGCGACCCGGGCGCTCGAGCGCGAATGCGGCCCGCAGGTCGCCGCGCCCAGGAGGCTAGCGGCCCTGGGTCAGCTGGCGCGGCGGCGTGTAGTTGTTGGCCCGCGCCAGGTTCAGGAAGCGCGAGGCCTCGGTGTCGCGACGGTCGACGTTCTTGAAGTGTTCGCTCAGCCGATAGGCGGCGATGCCGTTGCCCAGGTAGGCCGCAAAGATCATCCAGCGACCATGGTCGGTGCGCTCGATCAGCTCGTTGGCAGCAGGTCGGGGCAGGCTTTCCGCGACCCGCAGCGCGGCATATTTGTCGCCGTGCAAGGCGCGCTGCACATCCTCGACAAAACGCGCCGGCTTGCCGGCAAGCAACTGCGCGACGTCGAGATTCAGGCGTGCGATGCGGGCTGCGTTCAGCACCGCCTCAAGGTCCTTCAGGCGCAGTTGCGCCACGTCGGCTGCGTCGCCTTCCGGGTGCTTCTCGAGAAAGGCCTTCAGGCCCGCGACGGCTTGTTCGACCGACGAGGGCTTGCGCAGCGCTTCCAGCTCGGCAGCCTGCGGCGACGCATCGACCGGCGCGGGCCGCTCGGCGTCCGAGCCTTGCGATTTCGTCGCGCCGGTGAGCGCCCAGCGCGGGTCGCCGCTCACGTTCGACGCCAGTTCCGGCAGCTGCGCGTTGGGCCCGAAGGTGCGCACGATGGCTTCGATGCTGTTGACCCGCTTGGCCACCTTGGCCCGCACGCGCTCCAGCGTCGACAGCACCGAGCTGGTCGGCTGGCTCGCGTCGAGCTCGGCCACCAGCGCCTCGGTGAACAGCGTGAAGCGCTGCGCGTCGTTCGGCGCGAAGGCGCGTTTGCCCGGGCCGGTGGCAAAGGCCACGTGGCAGCCGCTCGGGGGCAGGGTCTGGTTGTAGCCTTCGGTGGGCGAGCGCGGCTTGTCGGGTGTGCGGCAGGCGTCGACCATGATGACGGTGGCGGCCGGGCCGTCGCCCCGCTTGAGCCGAGAGAACACGTCTCGCTCGAGCGAGATGCAAGTTCGGGCGAGCTCGTCGGGGCTGGCATTCAAGTTGCCGCCGGCCGGCACCAGGAAGTTCTCGGCATTCGACTGGAATCCATGGCCGACGAAATAGAACACGCCCGCGGTGCCCGGGTTGGCCGCCACGGCCTGCTGCAGCCTGTCGAGCTCGGTCTTCACCTGGGCGAGTGTGGGGTCATGCAGCACCACCGCATTGAAGCCGAAGCGCTTGAGCCGCACTTCGAGTTCGCTGATGCACTTGAGCGCCGGCGCGATGGCTTCGTCGTTCGGGTTGTAGGTGGTGTTGCCGACCAGCAGCGCCTGCGCCGGCTCGGCCGCGGTGGCGTGCAGCGGCCAATGCCATGCGCACGTCGCGGCAGCGGCCTGCAGCAGATGCCGCCGGGTGATTGACAACATCTGCCGACTAGGGCGTGCAGACCAGCGTCGCACCATTCGCGTCTCTTCCCACCGTGCAGGTCTGGGGCCGCGCTGCCGAGTCGATCACGTCGACCGCGGGCGCCGCGAGGCCGGTTTCGAACACCAGCCCGCGCTGCAACTGCTTGCGGATGTTCTCCTTGCCGAATCCCGCTGCCAGCGCCTCGGCCATCGCGCGCCGGAACGGCTCTTGCGCGTCGCTGACGGCTTGCAGGTATTCCTTGTAGCGCAACTGATCGAAGGTGCTCTGAGCAAACGAAAGGATGCGCACCGTGGTGCCTCCCGCGAACGGCGCGCTCGACATCGCGTAGTTGACCGAATCGGTGCCGTTGAGCGTCAGGCCGCTGATCGTCACCGGCTTGTTGATGCCCGGATCGGGCGTGGCGACATTGCCGACTGCGGCGCTCGCGTCCAGATTCACGGTGTCGCCGGGAAGCACGCCGACGACCGACGCGTTGGCCGTGTTCAGGCCGACCAGCGTGGTTCCGTCCTCGACCCGGTTGGTCGCCGTGACGCCGGCCGGCGTCAGCGTGCGAACCGCGATGTTGACGGTGGCATTGCTCGCGTCGACGAGGCTGTAGTTGGGCGCGTCGGTGCCGCCGAGCGTCAGGCCGCCCACCGTCACCGGCTTGTTCAGGCCGACGGTCTTGTTGCTCAGCGTGCCGAAGGCGCCGCTCGTCGCGAGGCTCACGCCATCGCCGACGATCACGCCGTTCAACGTGGCCGCGCTGGTGTCGAGGGCGACCGCGGTGGTCGCGTCGTAGATCCGGTCGACTCCGGTGATGCCGCTCGAGGTGATCGCGCGCGCGCTGATGTCGACCGTCGCGTTGCTCGCGTCGGCAACCGTGTAGTTGGCTGAATCGCTGCCGCTCAGAGTGAGGCCGCTGATGCTCACCGGCTTCGCGGTGCCCACGTTCTTGTTGGCCATCGTGCCGAGCGCGCCGGTCGTGACCAGGTTGACGTTGTCGCCGCTGATCGTGCCGTTCAACGTGGCCCCGCCGGTCGCGAGCGCCACCGCGGTCGTCGCGTCGTAGACGCGGTTGACGGCCACGATGCCGGTCGAGGTGAGGCCGAGCGCGCCGATGTTGACGCGCGCATTGCTCACGTCGGTGAGGCTGTAGTTGGGCGCGTCGGTGCCGCCGAGCGTGAGGCCGTTGACGGTGACCGGCTTGTTGTTGCCGACGTTCTTGTCGGCCATCGTGCCGAATGCGCTCGAGGTGACCAGGTTGACGTTGTCGCCGGTGATCGTGCCGTTGAGAACCGCCCCACCCGTGCCCAGCCCCACCGTGGTCGTGGCGTTGTAGACCCGGTCCACGCCGGTGATGCCGCTCGACGTGATCGGCCGTGCCGTCACTTGCGAGAGCGCATTGCCCGGTCCCGCCAGGCGCGAGAAGCCCGTGTATTGGAGCCCATAGAACGCGTCGCCGGTGCTGGCCCGTGTCGCGACCACGTCGTTCGAGACAGCCACCGTGTAGGCCTTGTCCGTGCCGACGTTCTTGTTCGCGAACGTGCCGGTGCTGGTGACGCTGTACGCGGAGAGCGGGACCACTCCGCTGCCGAAGAGCGCCTGCGCCGCGCCGCCCGACTGCACGAAAGCAAACGCGGTGTTGCCGTCATAGACCTTGGAGATCGGCGGCACGTCGGTCGGCGGGCTGCCGAGCTGGCCGGTCTGGTTGGTGTAGTAGCCGTTGCCGACGCTCGGGTCGGGGCCGGTCCAGCCGCTGTAGATCGTGTAGTTGAGATCGAGCAGGCCCGCGGCACTGAACAGCACGTTGCCCAGTTGGTCGGCGCTGAAGTCGCTCGAGCGGATGAAGAAGCGGCCGCCCGGTTGAATCGTGATCGGCGCAGACGCGTCCGATGAATCGATGAAGCCGGCGCCGCTCACGTCGATGTTCGACGGGTTCGTGGTGCTGCGCGATGTGAGGCCGCTGATGTCCAGCGTGAACGGGCCGGACGACACCAGGCGGATGCTCGTGTCGGCACTTCCTTGCGCCCTCAGCGCACCCGCCGCCACCAGGTTCAGGCTGCTTCCCACGTTGAAGCTCAGGCTGCCGAAGCTGTTCGCGGCGTTGGTCAGGACCACCGCGCCGCTGACCGGGTTCGTGTCGGTCGTGGTGAGATCGAAGGCGCCGCTGACGTTCAGCGGCGCCGTCTGCACGACGCCGGTGTTCGTTTGCAGCGTGAAGTTGCCGCCGACCGTGCCGCGCACGTTCAGCGGCGTGCCCGGCGCGTTGTCGACCCGCACCAGCGCGGTGTCGGCGGTGATGTTCAGGTTGCCGATCTGGTTCAGGCTGCCGTCCAGCGTCACGTTGACGATGGCATTCGAGTTCCTCGCAATCGTCAGCGAATTGGTCCGGATGCCGCTCGGGAAGGTCTGGTTGATGAAGCCCGGGGGGATCGAAGGATCGAGGCTCAGCCTGACGCTGGCAGCCGAGACCAGGGCGTCGTCGACGGTGATGTTGACGCCGGTGACGTTCAACGATGAGTTGTTGAGGGTCACCGGTTGAGCGAAGAGGACGGTCGGGCTGTTCAGGAACAAGGTGGTGTTAGGGCCTGCGGGTGCCACGTCCAACGGTGCACGCACCGCGATGCTGTTGGTGGCCTGCAGGTTCACGTCGCCGGTGCCGAGCAGCGTCGCCACCCGCGTCGCGGTGATCTGGCTGGCCGCGTTCGGGAAGTCGCCAAACAGCAGGTTCGGTGTGGCCAGGTCGTCGCCCGTCGTGCTGTCGCCGTTCACGTCGGCCACCACGCCGATCGTGATGTCGGTCGGATCGAGCAGCAGGCTGCCGGACTTGCCGCGTGCCGCCTTCAGGTTCACCTGGCCGTCGAAATTGAGCACCTTCTTGCCCGACACCTCGGCCTGGCCGCCGTTGCCCTGCTGCGCGCCGCCGGTGGCGAAGATGCTGCCGGCGTAGCGGGTCGTGTTGTCCGACCACACCACCACCTTGCCGCCGTCGCCGCTCAGACGCGCGCTCGCATCGAGCGTCACGTTGCGGCCGACGTAGGTGTCGCTCGCGTTCGCTTCCGGTCCCTTGCCCTGGTAGTTGCCGCCGACCAGCACGGTGCCGCCGCCGGCATCGCCTGATGCGTCGACGCGGGCCTGCCCGACCAGTGCGACCCGCTCACCCAGCACCTTGATCGAGCCGCCGCGGGTGCCGGCAGCGGCGCCGGCGGCGTCGAGCGTGCCGCTGATCCGGACCATGCCGCTGCTGCCGCCCGACAGCACGATCTGCCCGTCGCGCTGCTCGATGCTGCGCGCCCGCACCACGCCGCCCACCTGCATCACCGTGCGCAAGGCCGCATCGGTGGCGGCCGCGTGCAGCAGCACGGCGCCGCCGTCGGCCGACAGCGTGCCGGCGTTCTCGAGCTGCGCGTTCAGCGCCGCCAGCGGCACCGTGATGCTCAGCAGGCCCGAACCGGTGGGGTCGATGTTGACCGCGTTGCCCGCGACCAGCGCGGTGGTGCCGCCCGGGGTCGCGATGCTGCCGGTGTTGGCCACTTGCGGCGCGGCCAGCACGACATGACCCCCGGCGGGGGTCGTGATGCTGCCTTCGTTGCGCACCGAACCGCTGGCCGGTGTGCCGCCCGACAGGCGCAAAGCGCCGGCCTTGAACTGGTCCATGTCGGCCGTCAGCGAGGTCGCGACCAGGCTCCCGACGTTGACCTGCGAGCCCGGCGCGAACAACACGCCGTTGGGGTTCTGAAGGTAGACGTGGCCGTTGGCCGACAGGCCGCCGAAGATGCGGCTCGGGTCGCTGCCGAGCACGCGGTTGAGCGCCACCGAATCGCTGCCCGGCTGCACGAAACGCACCGAGTTGCGTGCGCCGATCGAGAAGCTCTGCCAGTCGGCCACCATGCGTGCGCTGTCTTGCCGCACCAGCATGTCGGCCCCGTTCACGCTGATCTTGCCGGCGCCCTGCGTGACGTTGCCGCCGGTCGGCAGCGACTGGGCCTGCGCGGGCGATGCCGCGAGCGCCAGCGCGCCGAGCAGAACGCAGCTGCCCGCGCACTTGCCGGCAGCCTTCGCGGTTTCGGCCACCGCGACCCACACGCCGAGCGACTTGCTGAAGACCAGGCGATAGACATTGGCGTTCATCGATCAAGACTCCACAGCGGTGAATCAGAACTGCTGGCCGAGCAGCACATACAGGCGCGCCCGGCTGTCGTCGCTTTGCGCCCGCGTGCCGCCGCGCGCCGCGAGCCAGGCCTTGACGAACAGCCCCTTGTCGTTGTCGTAGGTGACCCCGAAGCCGTGCGAGACCAGCCGCCGGATGTTCTCGGTGTCGGCGGGCAAGGGCGTGTGATGCAGCTGGCCGATGCCGTAGTCGCCGAACACCCCGAACACGAAGTCGCCCGGCGTGGACTCGAAGCGCATCGGCTTGCGGTACTCCCAGCTGACGATCAGGCCCGAGTCGCTCGGCGATTCGGGCGGCGCGTAGCCGCGCACGCCGTACGGTCCGCCGAGGCTGAACTTCTCGGAGCTGTCGAGGTCCTTGCCGGCGATCTGGGCGTTGGCGCTGAAGTACAGCGCGTCCTTGTTGGGCAGCGTCTGCAGGCGCGACGCTGCAAGCATCAGCTTGGCGTAACTGCCGGCCGCCTTGTAGCCGTCGGCGGATTGGTCGAGCGCGAGGTCGTCGGGCGAGGTGATCTTGAGCCGGCCGGTGACGATGTTGGCCGAGTAGTTGGTGATGCCGCCGCCCCAGCGGGTGTCGCGGAAGTCGCCGACCGCGCCGAAGGTGAAGTAGGAGGTGACGCCCTTCTTCGTGTCGAGCGGGACGGCCTTCACCTTGTCTTCGAACTTGCGCACGTCGGCGCTCATCTGCAGGAACAGGTTGCTGTTGCGCGAGCGGATCTGCGGGTGCAGCAGCTGCAGCGACAGGGCGGCGGCCGTGCCGTCGGCGTCGAGCGACTCGAAGATCGAGCCCAGCGAGTAGTGAAGAAAGCTCGCCGCCAGGCCGAGCTTGGTGCCCTGCGCGTTGATCGGCGTGAGCCACGAGGCACGAAGGAAACGTGTGCCGGCGTTGGTCGAGAACTGGGTCTTGAGCGACGCGACGTCGCCGCGACCCGCCGGGCTGAACCAGTCGACCCCGGCGTTGATGCGGTAGCGCCCGGTGAAGATCGAGCCGCCGTTGTCGAACTCCAGGTTGTAGGCCAGGTTCTGGCGACGGGCGACCTTGATCGTGAGGTCGGCCTGCCCGACCCGCTCGCCGGGTGTCAGCGACGAGCTGATCGTGATGCCGCGCAGGTCGCCGAGCGTGAAGAGGGCTCGTTCGATCAGCTCGCGTTCGGCCACCGGGTTGCCGCGCAGCCTGGCGACGATCTGGTCCATCAAGTCCGGCGATACCTTCACGCCCGGTTCGACTTCGAGCTTGATCGCACCGAGCCGCCCGATCAACACCTGCAGCGTGACCATGCCATCGGCGATCGTCTGCTCCGGCACATAGGCCTGGGCCAGGAAGAAGCCGGAGCGCTGCAGCGCCACCTCGACGTCCTTGGCGGCGTCTTCGAGGTCGGCGAGGCTCTTGTCCGGGCCCAGGTACTTCTGCAGCAGTGGCAGCATGGCGTCGACCTGTGGCGCATCGAGGCCGGCCAGCCTGAACCCCTTGACCTGCAACTTCGGGCCACCCTGGGTCGGCGCGGACACGGCCTTGGGCAGCTTCACTTTGGGTGCGGGCGTGTCGGCGGTCGGCGGCTTGGTCGTGAGCGGCTGCAACTGCTGCAACAAACTGCCGGCAGTCGGCGGCGCAGGCGGCGCGGTCTGCGCGAAAACCGCGCAAGGAACCAAGCACAGCCAGAAGGCCGGTTTCAAGCCATGGGACAGATATTTTCTGCGCGGGAGATTCAAGGCCTGCCCTTCATGCAACCGGGGACGAGCGCGAATACTGCGGCCAAACGAGCCGCGGCGCTACCCCATGAATTCCATGTTGCATATCGCCCGACCTCATTAGCGACGAACTTCAGCGCGATGCGCGCAAGCGCCCCTTTTCCGCGTCATCCCGGCGAACGCCGGGATCCACTGCCCGAATGCCCACGGGAGGATATCCACCGCGCGGAGTCTGAACGAGTGGATACCGGCGTTCGCCGGTATGACGGCCGGGTTGGCGACCCGTTCAAGTTCATTCTGTACGCCGGCCAGATCGATCAATCGACGGCGCAGATGAGCGCCCGATGAGGCGTGATCGCCTCGTTACTTCGCGAACACCTGGCTGAGGTCGCCGAAGGCCTTGAACTCGAGCGCGTTGCCCGAGCAGCGGCTACGTCGTGCAGCACCGCTTTCGCGAGATGGTGGTTCGCCTCGTCGCCGACGAGCTCCCGGTCTCGACAGGGAAGCTTGCGCGCGCGGCCGTCGCGCGCGCTGGCGGCTGCGTTCGTCGAACTGCTCGCGTGGTGGGTCGAGCAACGCACCCCGATGCCGCCCGCCGAACTGGCACTACGCTTCGACGAGTTGTCGCGGCCCTTGAGGCCTTGGCGGCGACGCGCGCGCCCCGACCTGGAAGAGTCCGCTGATCAGCATCGTGCTCTTTCCAGCGTGTTCTTGTGGAACACGCCGTCCTTCATGATCACCGCAAGCTTGTCGCGGTCCTGGAGCAACTTGATGTTGTTGACCGGATCACCCTCGACCAGCAGCAGGTCGGCCAGATAACCTTCCTGAATCAGGCCCAGGTTCGCAATGTCCATGATCTCGCCGCCCCATTGGGTGGCTGCCCTGAGGGCCTGCGCCGGCGTGAAGCCCAGGATGTTCACGAAGTGCTCGAGGTCGCGCGCATTGGTGCCGATCGGGTTCCAGGCAAAGCCATAGTCGCCGCCCGGCAGGATGCGCAAACCGCGCTTCTTCAGCTCGCTGTACACCCGCGGGCAGCCGTCGAGCATGGTGAACAGCTCCCGGCTCTGGGCAAACTCCTTCGTGATACCCCACGCCTCGGCCTCGTAGGCGGCCGTGTAGATCGCGCCGATGGCCGGCGCAAGAAACACCTTGTCGCGCTGCGCTTCGAGCAGGTCGAAGGTCTCGCCTTCGATGAAGTCGCAGTGATAGATCACGCGAAAGCCGTACTTCAGGGCCAGCTTCACGGACTCGTCGGCCCGTGCGTGGCAGGACAGCCAAGCGCCGCGCTGGTGAGCCTCCTCGGAGGCGGTGGCCACCTCTGCTTCGGTGTACGACAGGCGCCGGCCAAAGCCGGGCTTTCCATAGAAAGGGTCACCTGAAATGTTGACCTTCACGGTGTCGACCCCTTCGCGAATCAGGGTGCGAACCGTGCGGCGGACCTCGTCGCAGCCGTCGGCCACCACCTCGAAGCCCTGATGGTGCATGTGGTACTGCCGCTCGTCGCCCAGCCCACCCGTGGCCACCAGCTCAGGAGAGGCGGCGCGGATGCGCGGTCCCGGAAATTGCCCCGCGTCGACGGCGTTGCGGATCGCAACCTCGAGGCGGAACTTGGCGGAGGCCGCCGAGTACAGGCTCGTGAACCCCGAATCCAGCATCAGCTTGACGTTGTGCAGCGTGAGCAGCGTGTGCTCCTCGAGCGGGATCTGCCCCAAGTCCTTGAAGCGGGCCATGTTGCTGTAGGTCACGTGCGAATGCGCTTCGACCAGGCCCGGCATGAGGGTCATGTGCTTGCCGTCGATGATGTCCATGCCGGATTGCCGCTCGATCCGGCCCCCATCACGGGCCACCTTGCGGATCATGTTGCCATCGACGAGCACTTCGCCGGGAAAAGGCGGCGTGCCATGGCCGTCGAATATCTGGATGTTCACGAAGAGTTGGGGTTTCATGGGGTGTCTCCGATGAGGTGTTGAAACAAGAGCGTGCCGACGAGCCGCGCCTGTTCGATCGGCGCCCAGTGCCCGCAGGCGGGGAGCACAACGAAGCGCGAACCGCCGATCCTGTCGGCGATCTCCTTGGCGACCGCAGGCGGCGCCGTCGTGTCCTGGTCGCCGGTGATCACCAGCGTCGGACCCCTCAGCGTGTCGATCGCGGCGGGCGTGAGCGCGCACAGCGCTTCGCAGGTGCGGGCATAGGTGTCGGGGTCCTGCCTCATCACCAGCTCGCGCACGAAGGCTGCGAGTTCCGGGTGCTCGTTCTGGGTCTGCGCAGACGTTCCCGCTTGAACCGTGGCATCCGCGATCGCCGTGAGCTCACCGTCGCGGGCCTTGTGGGCGCGATCGTGCAAGCCTTTCAATCCGGCTTCGGTGGGCACCTGAAACGGGCCGACGAGGGCGATGCGCTGCACGCGCCCCGGATGGCGCACGGCCAGGTGCTGGACGATCACGCTGCCCAGGGAGTGGCCTGCAAAGTGGGCAGACGCCATCTCCACGTGGTCCAGAAACGCCACGATGTCGTCGACCAGCGTTTCGATGGAAATGTCGTGGGCAGGTCTGCTGCGGCCGCAGCCGGGCAGGTCCGGGCAAAGCACCCGAAACTCGCGCGAGAGCGCCCACCGCTGGGCGCCCCAAACGTTGGCGCTGCCGCCCAAACCATGGATCAGAACGACCGGCTCGCCGGCGCCCGCATCGTCGTATTCAAGAGTGGGTGTCTGCATGGCTTGAAGCGTAGTGGCGGCTAGCGCCAATCAGATATCGCGGCGTCGCCGGATTTATCGATGCGTCCAACTCTTTGGGGACTGCGGCGTTCTCCTCGGTGTCTGGCGCAGCGGCCTGCGTGCTACGCTGACCGTCATCGAAATGATCAGACAGAAATCGGAGACATGCGTGGCTGAGTCATTTGCCTTGCACGAGGGTGCCTATGGGCGCGTGGCGCTGCTCAGGTTGCGCTCGGGGCTGGTGGCCCATGCGCACTCGGATTCGCACATCGTCTGGTGGCTGGGAGGTGCAGCGGCGCAGACCCGCATCGGCACGCAGGTGGTCCGCTACAGCAGCGCGCAGGCATCTGCCGTCAACGCCTACGAGCAGCACGATCTCACGTTGGCGAGTGACGAAGGGGCAGCAGTCTTTCTTGCTTTTTATCTCGCGAAAGACTGGCTTGATCGTCGCAGCGAAGTGGCCGGACACCCCTTCGTGTTTTCGTCGTTGCGCATCCCCATCGACTCAGAAATGCGCTGCGCGGCGTGGCAGCTGCTGGACATGATGATTTGGCGCGGGGAGGCCGTTGCGGCGGTCGAGACCGCCGTGGGAGAGCTGCTCGAGACGACGATCCTGGCAGCGCAGAGCGATTCGCGGGCCCGCGGCTTGCCGCCGACAGTGCGTTTGCTGGACTATCGATTGCGGCGTTCGATCGCACTGATGCGCCGGCATGTCGAGGCGCGGCTGACCATCGACGAGGTGGCGCATCAGGCGAGTCTGTCGCGGGCCAGGCTCTTCAGCTTGTTCCGCGACCAACTGAACACCACGCCCCAGGTGTTCTGGAGCGCGATACGTCTGGAGGAAGCAGTCAAGAGGCTGGTCGGGGGGAATATCCCTTTGGCCGATGTCGCCCATGACTTGGGCTTCTCGGCCGCCAGCAATTTCTCGAGGTTCTTCAAGGAACACACGGGCGTCTCGCCATCCGAGTATCGACGTGCCGCCACCGAGATTGCCCCGCATCCGCTGGGTGGCTGAGTGCTCTTCAACGCGGGCTGTCGCCCAGCTTGGTGTCGATCAATCCATAGACGCTGTACTTGATCATGTAGGGCAGCGCATAGTCCGGAAACGCTTCGGCGAAACGCTTGGCCAGTGCATCGTGATGCGCGGCCGAGGCCGACGGGCTATCCAGTTCTTGTTTGCGCTCTCCCAAGCGCGCGATGTAGTCGTCGACAAGCGCGTCGGCCTTGGCCAGATAGGCGCGCTGCGCTTGCACGGCCTGCGCGACGCTCACGAACTCACCGCGCCCGCCGTACACCTTGGCCGCCGGCTGGCTCTTCGCCAGCGCCGGCAACTCGCCGACCGCGGCCGCCCACTTCACCAGATCGGCGTGCGGCTTGCCGTTCACGATGGCGCCTTCGAGCCACGCATGGGCCTTGTGATGCACGAGGTCGCCCACGAGGAGGTCGCCGGTCCTGTCGATGCGCACCACGACCTGTGTGCTGGTCACGCCAGGATTCTTCAGTTCGATCAGGCTCAGCGTCTCGCCGGACTTCAGCCGTATCCGCGTCTGCGCGCTGAACGTCGACTTGACGTTCTCGAACTTCGGGTAGGTCTCGTCGCTGAACATCTTGGCGATGTTCACGAAGAAGTACTTCTTGTACTCGTGCACGCCGGGCAGCGCTTGCGCCACTGCGCGGCTGCTGATGGACTCCACGCCGAGCGTGTGCAGATAGGCCAGCCCGTTGAACTTGTCCGGATTCGGGTGCGTGACGATGACGCGGGTGATCGGCGAGCGCGTTTCCTTCCTGACCTGCTCGACCATCGCCTGCGTCAGCGCCGGCACGAACTGGGTGTCGATCAGCGTGACCTCGTGTCCGTCGTCGTAGTAGAAGGTGTGCGTGTCGAAGCCGCTGGCGTCCGAGGTGAACACGCCGAGCCTTCCGGCCTCGGCCCGCGCCGCGCCGAGACCCAGGATGGCCGCAGCCAAGACTGCGAAGGTCCTTTGCACAAGCGAATTCATGGGTCTCTTCTCCTGTCAGTGATTGACCGCGTTGGTAGACAGGACGAGCATAGGCGCGCCCTCCACTTCCCGTTTGACGCAGAAGGCCAACTTGTATGGCAAGACGGACATCACGCGACAACGAGCGCGAGCAGCTCGGCGGCGAGCCCATCATCGACCCCGACCGGATCCAGCGGCCGGCGTTCGCGTTGTTCGAGCGCTATGCCAGTTATGAGGGAGCGCCGCACAAGCACTCCAAGGGCCAGCTGGTCTGCGTGAGCGAAGGCGTTCTGCGCGTCGAGACCGACGCGGGGACGTGGTTCGTGCTGCCGCAGCGCGGCGTCTGGGTGCCGCCGGAGCTGGTGCATCGCGGCCAGTCGCGGCGCGGCTTCGCCTTGTGCACGCTGTATGTCGACGCGCATCACGCGAGGGCGCTGCCCAAGCGCTGCTGCACCGTCACGATCACGCCGCTCGTGCGTGAGCTGCTGTTGCAATGCGCGCAATTCGGCTGGCACTCCCCGAGCAACGGGCCACGGATGCGCCTGATGTCGGTTCTGATCGAACAGATCGCCACCCTGCCGCATGCGCCGCTGCATCTGCCCGAGCCGAAGGATCGTCGTGTGCGCGCCATTGCGGCCGCGCTGCGCGCCGATCCCGCGTCCAACGACACGCTCGACCAATGGGCCTCGCGCGCCGGGGCGAGCAGCCGCACGCTCGCTCGGCTGTTCGTGAAAGAAACCGACCTGACCTTCGCCTTGTGGCGCCAGCAGCTGCGCCTGCTGGTGGCGCTCGAAGCGCTCGCGCATGGGCAATCGGTCAGCGCGGCCGCGCTCGGCGCAGGCTATCAGGACACCTCGGCCTTCATTTCGATGTTTCGGCGCGCGCTCGGCATGACCCCGGGCCGCTATTTCGATCGCGACGGGACAGCGCCGAAGATCGGAGCCGAAACGGGCCGCCGCTAAACGACCGACGCGCCGCCGCCCACCAAAGGCAACACCACCACCGCCTCCGCCTTCCACCCCTTCTTCCGGTGCTCCACCACCACGTTCGTACAAATCCCCCCGCGCACATTCCACTTCGCGCTGATCCGCACAAACCGCGGATCGGTCGCGCGCACAATGTCGTCGAGGATCGTGTTCGTCACCTTCTCGTGGAACGCACCTTCGTTGCGATAGCTCCAGAAGTACATCTTCAAGCTCTTCAACTCGACGCACAGCTTGTCGCACACCATCTCGATCGTGAACTGCGCATAGTCGGGTTGCCCGGTCAGCGGGCAGTTGCAGGTGAACTCCGGAACCTGGAACTGGATGACGTAGTCGCGCTCGGGCGCGGGGTTGTCGAAGACGTGCAGTTCCTTGCTCGGCGCGGTCGGCGGATTCGGCGGCATCGGCCGCTCTTTGGCGCGTGCGGGCGCGGCTTTTTTGGGGCTGGCGGTCTTGGCCATGACGGTCACGTTTGCAGAGCTTGTCGGGGAGGGCGCGATGGTATCATCCAGCCCGCTACAGAGCCTGCGGCGTGCCGCGTTTTCTCAAGTAAATCAACGACTTACGCGGCCTCTCCTGCCGCCTTGACACCCGCTCATGCGCCTGAATTCGATCAAGCTCTCCGGCTTCAAGTCGTTTGCCGAACCCACCACTTTCCAATTGCCGGGCAAGCTCGTCGGCGTGGTCGGGCCCAACGGCTGCGGCAAGTCGAACATCATGGACGCGGTGCGCTGGGTGCTCGGCGAAAGCAAGGCGAGCGAGCTGCGCGGCGAGTCGATGCAGGACGTGATCTTCAACGGCTCGGGCAACCGCAAGCCCGCGAGCCGCGCCAGCGTCGAGCTGGTGTTCGACAACGCCGATGCACGTGCCGGCGGGCAGTGGAACCAGTTCACCGAGATCGCCGTCAAGCGCGTGCTGACACGCGACGGCACCAGCAGCTACTACATCAACAACCAGCCGGTGCGCCGGCGCGACGTGCAGGACGTGTTCCTCGGCACCGGCCTCGGGCCGCGCGCCTACGCCATCATCGGCCAGGGCACCATCAGCCGCATCATCGAGAGCAAGCCCGAAGAGCTGCGCATGTTCCTCGAAGAAGCGGCCGGCGTGTCCAAGTACAAGGAACGCCGGCGCGAAACCGAGAACCGGCTGAAGGACACGCGCGAGAACCTGACCCGGGTCGAAGACATCCTGCGCGAGCTCAACAGCAACCTCGACAAGCTCGAGAAGCAGGCCGAGGTCGCGACGCAATACCGCGGCCTGCAGGACCAGGGCACGCTGCGGCTGCACCAGCTGTGGTTCCTGAAGCACCGCGACGCGGCGAACGAACAGGAGCGCGTCAAGAAGGACGTGCTGGCCGCCACCAACGCGCTCGAAGAACGCATGGCCGAGCTGCGCCACGGCGAGGCCGAGCTCGAAACGATTCGCCAGGCGCACTACGCGGCGAGCGACGCGTTGCATGAATCGCAGGGCTCGCTGGCCGAGGCGGCGCTCGAAGTGAGCCGGCTCGAAGAGCGCATCCGCTACGTGGTCGAAGGGCGGCAGCGGGTCGAGCAGCGCTTGGTCGAGCTGAAGGTGCAAAGCGAGCAGTGGACCGAGCGTCAGAGCGCCGCGCAGGACGAGCTCGAACAGATCGCCGAGCAGATCGCCGCTGCCGACGAACAGGGCGAGGTGCTCGCCGCGCAGGCCGAAGAGCAGGGCGGCAAGCTGCCCGAGGTCGAAGACGCGGTGCGTGCCGCGCAATCGCGCAGCAACGATCAGCGCACGCTGGTCGCGGGTGTCCAGCAGCAGATCCAGGTGCTGGCCGCCGAAAGCCGCAACATCGACGACCAGCGGCGCCAGCTCAACGCGCGCCACGACAAGCTCGATGCGGAACGTCGCCAGCTGGCCGCGCCCGACCTGGAACGGCTGGCCGAATTGAAGCGGCAATTCGCGGTCGCCGAAGAGGCCCAAGGCGTCAACGACGCGCGGCTGCACGAGCTGACCGAGCAGGTGCCCGCGCTCGACGAGGACAGGCGCGCCAAGCAGGAGCAGGTCAACACGCAGGGCGCCAAGCAGGCCGACCTGAGCGCCCGCCTCGAAGCGCTGCGCGCGCTGCAGGAGAAGGTGCAGACCGAGGGCAAGCTCAAGCCCTGGCTTGCCAAGCATGGGCTCGACGGCCTGCCGGGGCTGTGGACCAAGATCCACATCGAAGCGGGCTGGGAGACGGCGCTCGAAGCCGCGCTGCGCGAGCGGCTCAACGCGCTCGAGGTCGGGCGGCTCGAAACCGTGCGCGCCTTCGCCAGCGACCCGGCACCGGCCAAGCTCGCGTTCTACACGGCGCCGCAAGCCGCAATTGCGAACACGCACCAGACCCTGCCGCGCCTGAGCGATCTGCTGCGGCTCGGCGACGCGGGCTTGAAGGCGTTGCTCAACGATTGGCTCGAAGGGGTCTACACCGCGCCGACGATCGACGAGGCACTCGCCTCGCGTTCCAGGCTGACCCACGGCGAAGTGATCATGACCCGCGAAGGGCATGCCGTCAGCCAGTTCGCGGTCGCCTTCTACGCGCCCGATTCCGAGCAGGCCGGCATGCTGGCGCGAGCGCAGGAGATCGAGAACCTGGAACGCCAGTCGCGCGCCCAGGCGCTGATCGCCGAAGAGTCGCGCAGCGCAATGATCCGCGCCGACGCGGCCTACACCGAAGCCTCGCAGCGCCTCGTCACCGCGCGCCGTGAAGCGGCTGAGTCGCAGACCCGCGCGCACCAGCTGCAAGTCGAGCTGATGCGCCTCACGCAGCTCGCCGAACAGACCAGCACCCGCCGCGCCCAGCTCGACGACGAGCTGGCCGAAGTCAACGGCCAGCTCGAAGAGCTGAGCGAACGCCGCGCCACCGGCGAAGCGCGTTTCGAAGAGCTCGACATGCAGCTCGCGACGACGCAGGAGCGCCACGCCGAGCTCGACGAAGCCGTCATCGATGCCGAGCGAACCCTGGCCCAGGCGCGCGAGCAACTGCGCACGCTCGAACGCCAATCGCAGGAAGCGCAGTTCGCATCGCGCTCGCTCGCCGCGCGGCGCGGCGAGCTGCAGCGCAGCATCGAAACCTCGGTGCAGCAAGTGGCGGCGAACCAGGCTTCGGCCGAACAGCTCGACGAAGAGCTCGCACGCCTGACCGACGCGGCCGCGCAGGTCGGCCTGCAAGCTGCACTCGCGCTCAAGCTCGAACGCGAGGCCGCGCTCGGCGCCAAGCGCAGCGAATACGACGACCTGACCATGCGCCTGCGCCATGCCGACGAACAGCGCATGGCGCACGAACAAAGCCTGCAGCCGCTGCGCGAGCGCATCACCAAGCTGCAGCTCGAAGAACAGGCCGCGCAGCTCGGCGGCGCGCAGTACATGGAGCAGTTGACGGCAGCCAGCGTCGACCTCGAGGCGCTGGCGCAGACGATCGCCGACAACAAGGTGCGCCTCGCCGGCCTGCAGGGCGAGATCGACCGCATCAACCGCGAGATCGCGGCGCTCGGCGCAGTCAACCTGGCCGCACTCGACGAGCTGAGCGCGTCGCGCGACCGCAAGAACTTCCTCGACGCGCAGTCGGCCGATTTGAACGAAGCGATCGCGACGCTCGAAGGCGCCATCCACAAGATCGACCTCGAAACACGCGACCTGCTGGGCAGCACCTTCAACCAGGTCAACGAACATTTCGGCCGCATGTTCCCGAGCCTGTTCGGCGGCGGCAACGCGCGCCTGGTGATGACCGGCGACGAGATCCTCGACGCCGGCGTGCAGGTGATGGCGCAGCCGCCGGGCAAGAAGAACAGCACCATCCATCTGCTGTCGGGCGGCGAGAAGGCCCTGACCGCGATCGCGCTGGTGTTTGCGATCTTCCAGCTCAACCCGGCGCCGTTCTGCCTGCTCGACGAAGTGGACGCGCCGCTCGACGACGCCAACACCGAGCGCTATACCAAGCTCGTGAAGGAGATGGCGCAGGGCACCCAGTTCCTGTTCATCAGCCACAACAAGATCGCGATGGAAATGGCCGAGCAGCTGATCGGCGTGACGATGCAGGAGCAGGGCGTGTCGCGCATCGTCGCGGTCGACATGGAAGCGGCGGTCACGATGGCCGAAGCGGCCTGATGCGACCGGCGCCGCGATGAACAGCCTGACGGTCGCACTCGCAGCGCTGGGCGGCGTCGTGCTGGCCGGCGTGGTGGCGCACGGCGCCTGGACCGCGCGCAAGGCCGGGCCACGCCGCGCCGCGCCGGAGGCCGGCGGTCAGCGGCCCGAGCAGATCGAGCCGGTGCTGGGCGGCAACACGACCCCGCACGCTGAACTGAGCACCGGCGCGCTGGAGCCGCGCCCTCCGAAGCGCACCACGCCCAGGCTCGACGCGCTGATCGACGCCATCGTGCCGCTCAGCGTCGAGGCGCCGGTCAGCGGCGAGATGGTGCTGATGCACCTGCCGACCACGCGCCGCGCCGGCAGCAAGCCCTTCATCATCGAAGGCCTGAACGCCGAGACCGACGAGTGGGAAAGCGCGACGGCGGGCCAGCGCTACGGCGAGCTGCAGGCCGGCGTGCAGCTCGCGAACCGCACTGGCGCGCTCAACGAGATCGAATACTCCGAGTTCGTGCAGAAGCTGCAGACCTTTGCGGAAGCGATCGGTGCGATGGCCGACTTCGCCGACATGCTCGACGTGGTGGCGCGCGCCCGCGAGCTCGATGCCTTCGCCGGCGAGCACGACGCCCAGCTCGCGGTGCACCTGCAGGCACGCTCGGCGGCGTGGAGCGTGGGCTACATCCAGCAGCACGCGTCGCGCCACGGCTTCGTCGCCGGCGTGGTGCCGGGGCGGCTGGTGCTGCCGTCGACCGAAGAGGGCGCGCCACCGGTTCTGACGCTCACCTTCGACTCGCAAGCCGCCTTCGCCGACGACCCGAACCGCGCCGCGGTGCGCGACGTGACGCTCAGCTTCGACGTTCCGCAGACCGACCCGACGGCCGAGCCTTTCGTCGCCTGGCAGGCGAGCGCGCAGGCGCTGTCGCTCGGCATGGACGCGGCGATCGTCGACGACGCCGGCCGGCCCTTGAGCCCCGAAGGTTTCGCCGCGATCGGCGGCGAGCTCGGTCAGCTGTACGAGAAGCTCGAGCTGCGCGACCTCGCCGCCGGCTCGGCGGCGGCCAGGCGATTGTTCAGCTGAGGGGTCTCAGCCTCTCATGCTGGTGTCATCCCGGCGAACGCCGGGATCCACTGCCCCGGGGCCGATGACAGTTTCGATAGCGCGCAAGCTGCAAGAGTGGATACCGGCGTTCGCCGGTATGACGGCCCGGCGGGCGGCTTCAGCGGCCCCCGACCAAGGTGCGCTGAACCCAGCCGCTGAAGTTGGCCGCGTCGACCCGCGCGAAGCCGTTCTTCGTTTCGCCGGTGGCGACGAGCTCGTCGTTGCGCTGAAGCGTGGCCACGACACGGCTGTCGCGCGAGGGTTCGCTGTAGACCTTCACGTTGGCGATCTTCGGCTGCAACATCTGGCCGGCCACCTGCGGCGCCTCGGCGCGGGTCGAGTTGGCGGCGTTCACGTCGCCCGCTGCGCTGCTCTGCCTGATGAGGTTTGGCCGATCGCGAATCGTCAGCACGATCTTGTTGTAGTTGTCGAGCAGGCTCGCTGCCACCATCTTGCCTTCGGGCGTGCTGGTGTAGCCGCCCAGCGCGCCGAGCGCGCCGCCGCCGATGCCCCAGCCACCGACGCTGAACTCGGTCTTGCTCGCCTTGCCCTCGGCCGAAGCCACCTGGATGCTGGAGCGAACGTCGGCCACCAGCAGGCTGGTGGTGGCCTCCTTGAACTTGAGGCCGCCCGCGAGCGCGCCCAAGGCGCCGAAACGCCCGAGCACCGCGCCACCGACGCCGCCGGTGGTCGAGGCGGGGATCTGCACGTCGGGTGTCATCACGAAGTCGGCGGCCTGCATCTGGCCCTTGCCGAGGTTCGACTCCTGGCGCAGCTCACCGGATTGGCCCAGCGCACGTTCCTGCTGCAAGTTGCGCATCGCCACACCGCGCTCGACCACGTCGAAACAGCCCGACTGCTGGATCATCATGCGCAGCAAGGCGGCGGGCGACCCGAGGCCGTAGCGCTGGATGTGGCCCCAACCGGACTGAGGCTCGGCCACCGCCAGCGCGCCGAAGCTCTTGTTGCACTTCTCGACCCGGGAGTCGTCTTGTGCCGATGCGGCCATGGTGGTGAGCGAAACGAGTGCTGCGACCGACCAGCCAAGCAACGGTCTTGTTGAACTGCGCATATTCCATCCCGATCCAGAGTAGTCTGAGTTCATTGTGCCAAACGGCGACTTGGGGCGCCACCGTCCGAAAGGGGGTGGCTGCCCCGACAATAATCGGCGCGATGAAACCGCCACGTCCTTCCGCAACCGCCAACGTTTCGCCGGCGCAGCGCGCCGCCGAGCTGCGCGAACAACTGCAGCACCACGCGCACCGCTACTACGTGCTCGACGATCCGGAGCTGCCCGACGCCGAGTACGACCGGCTGTTCCAGGAGCTGCAGGCGATCGAGGCCGAACACCCCGCGCTGCTGACCGTCGATTCGCCGACCCAGCGGGTGATCGGCAAGGTGCTGGACGGCTTCGTGCCGGTGCGGCACGCGGTGCCGATGTTGTCGATCCGCACCGAGACCGACACCGAGGCGAGCGGCGCGGTCGGGTTCGACGCGCGGGTGCGGCGCGAGCTGGCGCTGGCCGAGCCGGACCCGCCGGTCGAATACGCGGCCGAGCTCAAGTTCGACGGCCTGGCGATCAACCTGCGCTACGAAGACGGCGTGCTGGTGCAGGCCGCGACACGCGGCAACGGCGAGACCGGCGAAGACGTGACGCAGAACATCCGCACCATCGCGCAGATTCCGCTGCGCCTGCGCGGCGGCGACGCGGCGCCGCCGGTGATCGAGGTGCGCGGCGAGGTGTTCATCCGGCGCGATGAATTCGATCGCCTGAACGAACGCCAGCGCGAGCTGATCGCCAAGGGCGCGAAGAACGAGAAGACCTTCGTCAACCCGCGCAACGCGGCCGCCGGCGCGGTGCGCCAGCTCGACCCGGCGATTGCCGCCAAGCGACCGCTGAGTTTCTTCGCCTACGGCCTGGGCGAGGTCCGCGGCTGGCAGGTTCCGCCGACGCACACCGGCGTGGTCGATGCGCTCGAGGCGATGGGCATGCCGGTGAGCAAGGAGCGCGCGGTGGTGCAGGGCGCGGACGGTCTGGCCGCGTTCCACCGCCGCATCGGGGACAAGCGCGATGCGCTGCCGTTCGACATCGACGGCGTGGTCTACAAGGTCAACAGCCGCGCGCTGCAGGAGCGGCTCGGCTT
>Ga0209515_10001618_pt1 | contig 37071 bp, 32 predicted proteins | sample Subgroupgradi54m_FD_187454 | JGI IMG/M metagenome (GOLD analysis project Ga0209515, IMG submission 187454) | Subsurface groundwater microbial communities from S. Glens Falls, New York, USA - GMW60B uncontaminated upgradient, 5.4 m (SPAdes)... ... | reverse complement strand
GAAAAATCGGTGTTGCATAAATGAAAATGTTGTTTATTGCTCCCCGATATACAGGTGGTATTGGAGGACATGCAGCTAGAATTGCTAGAAAACTCAAAGAACAAGGATTTGATGTGAAATTAATGCATGCTCCACACATACCAATCAAAAATCTAAAGAATCCAAGCTTTGCTTTATTGAGTACACTAAAAGCAAAGATGGATAAAGAAAACTATGATATTGTTCACGCATTTAATGTGCCGTCAACATTTGCCATGCGTGCTACAAAGGCAAAAAAGAAAGTTCTATCTGTGCATGGAGTTTATGCTGAACAAGTAGGAAAGATTCACTCAACTACAACAAAAAAAATGGTAGACATTGCAGAACCAAATATGCTTAAGTGGCCGGACAAAATTACTACTGATTCAAAAGCAGTACAAAAAGCATACAAAGAAAAATTAGGACTAGATTTTGAATATTTACCTGCTCCTCTTGATACTTCGTTATTCAAAGACATTCCAGATGTTCCAAAAATTGAAAATCAGATAGCATATGTTGGCAGAGACAGTCTTGAAAAAGGAATAGACATACTTCGAAGCATTGAAACACAGATCAAAGGAAAAGTAGTTTACTGTACAAATGTTTCATGGAAAGAAGCAATGATGACTCTAAGAGCATCTAATCTTCTTGTAGTTCCATCCAGAATGGAAAGCATTCCACAAGTTATCAAGGAAGCATATTACTTTAGAGTTCCAATTGTTGCAACAAATGTTGGCGGCATTCCAGAAATTGTTACACATAATGTTACTGGCGTCCTAGTTCCACCAAATGAGCCAAACAAATTAGCTAATGCAATTAATGAAATATTAGAAAACAAAGAACTTGCAAAAAAATTAGCTGATGCAGGTTATGAGTATTTAATGAAAAATTTTACATGCGATGTATTAATGCCAAAATACATCAATTTCTATGAAAATCTTCTCAAAAATTAATTTTTCATGATTTGCTGTACTGTCTCATTTAACCAGTCTTCAAGTTTAGTTTCTGCACGCCAACTAAACAATTTTTTTGCTAAACTAATATCTGCTTGGCTAGCTCTAATATCGCCTTCAAGAGGTGGACCATGAACTGGTTTTATGGCAAGACCAGATGCTTTTATGATCATATCTGCAAGTTCATTAATTGATATTGCTATGCCTGTACCAATGTTTACAAAAGCAAAATCCACTTTGCTTTCCATTGCCATCAGATTTGCTTTTGCCACATCGCCAACATAGACAAAATCCCTTACTTGCAAACCGTCCCCATTAATCACTGGAGCCTCACGGTTTGCAATGTTTTCTAAAAATTTTGTAATTACACCTGCATAAGCAACGTTTTGTCTTGGTCCATACACGTTAAAGTATCTTAATCCAATTATGTGAATTCCTAATTTTGAATATTTCTCTGCAAGGTATTCATCTTCTATCTTTGTATCTCCATAAGGATTGAGTGGTTTTCTTTCAAAATCCTCTTTGATTGGAATTTTTTTTGTATCACCATATACGCTAGAACTGCTTGCATAGACAACCTTAAAACCAAATTCTTTGGCAAGCTTGAAGACGTTTTCTGTACCTACCACATTTACATCATGATATTCCTTTTGTTTTGTAAAAGATTCTTGCACCAAAGTAAGTGCCGCTTCATGGAATACCCCATCAGAATTTTTAACAGCATTCCTCAATTCACCATAATCTAAAATATCAATCTTGAGAACTTTTATTTTGTCTTGAATGCTTGCTAGGTTTTCTAGCTTGCCAACATGAAAATTATCAATCACTGTTACAGAGTGATTGTTTTTTACTAGATATGCTGCTATTTGACTACCAATAAACCCTGCCCCGCCAGTTACTATAAAATTCATAATGAATGCATTTGTATTCTTATCTTTAAGTTTTGAGAGGAAAAATTAGACACAAATTTATATAAACTCAGAAAAGTCAATCATGTTCTGTTAATGATAAAAAAAAGGGATGAGTTGAAAAATTGAGTCAAGGAATTTCTAAAAACATTATTTCATTGACTGTTGATGAAATTAGAAATTATCTAAAATCAGGACAAGTCAAAGTTGCTGTAGTGGGCATAGGTCGAATAGGTCTTCCAACAGCCCTATCGTTTGCACATTCTGGTTTGCCTACAATTGGAGTTGACATCAATGCTAAATTGGTTCAAATGATAAATTCAGGCAACTGTCCATTAAAAGATGAACCTGGATTTGATAAAATATTTGAAGATGTAATTAAAAATAAAAAATTCTCTGCAACAACAGACATTAACGAAGCAATTCCAAAATCTAATCTTGTAATTCTTTCATTGCCTACTCCAATGGATAAAAACAATGTACCTGATTACTCTGCATTAATATCAGTTGTAAAAAACCTCAGCAAATTACTAAAGCCAGGTTCATTGATAGTGGTAGAAAGTACAATTGAACCAGGATTTGTTGAAAATGAATTAATCTCAATTATTGAAAACAACGATCAAAGGTTAAAAGTTGGTAAAGATTTTAGCATCGCTACATGTCCCGAAACTGCTAATCCAGGCGAAATACTGAATGATTTTAAAAAATTACCACGGCTGGTAGGTGGTATAGACGCAAGGACGACTGATCTTGTCTCAGAAATATACACACATGTTTTTAATGTAGAAATGATAAAAATGCCTGACTGTAAAACAGCTAATGCTGCAAAACTTACGGCTAATGTATTTCGTGACATCAACATTGCATTTGTAAATGAGCTTGCAATTTTATTTGAAAATCTTGGGATAGATATAATCAAAGTGCTTGAAGCTTGTGGTAAAAAATACAATTTTGAAACCCACTATCCAGGAGCAGGAGTGGGTGGTCCATGTTTGCCTGTAAATTCATATCAAATTCTAAATTCTGCACGAGGTATGGAAAATAATGGTATGTTAAGGATAATCAGAGCTGCAAGAGAAACTAACGAATCTATGCCATATCATGTTGTTGAACTATTAGTTGATGCACTAAACGAAGCTGGTAAATCAGTAAAGGATAGTACTATTGCATTATTGGGAATATCTTACAAACCAAATGTGCGTGATATTCAATTATCACCAGCTGAAGCAATAATAAAAAGATTAGATCAACTAAATGCAAAAATAAAAATTTATGATCCTTACTTCAAATCTACCGAAGTATTTTCCCATAAGACAGAAGATGATCTTGTAAATGCAATAACAAATGCAGATGCAGCGATAATTGTTACTGCACATAAAGAATTTCATAGTATTGAACCTACATTGTTTGCAGCCAAACTAAAAACGCCTGTTCTAGTAGATGCTAGGGGATTAATTGACGTTCATGCCGTAAAAAAAGCTGGTTTAATTTTTAGAGGCATTGGACGTGGGGGAGTTTAACCAAATCAAGACCGCCTCAATAAAAAATATTCTTACTCTCAGATATGATTCTACACAAAAAACTTCTCTACATCAATTAACATGGAAAGATTTCCTCGAAAAACCAGTTACTAAACCAGTTATCCATATTGAAAAAACCATAAGAAATACCATCAAAAAAAATTTTGGTAATTCTAAATTAAAAGTAGCAGTTGCTCTTAGTGGAGGAATAGATTCTGCCTTAATTCTCAGTCTACTAAGAAAGGTATGCCCTCATCTTGGCATTGATGCAATTTCTGTTAAATTTGCTGACAGTGTCGATGAATCAGTACATGCCGCAAAAATAGCAGAAAGGTTTGAAGCAGATCATCATATCATATACATAGAAAATTATCTCAAAGAATTACCAAAAGCAATAAGCATCATAAAACTCCCTTTTTGGGATTTACATTGGTACTATGTTGTTAAAAAGACAAAATCGCTTTCAAAGACTCTTGTATCTGGAGATGGCGGCGATGAACTTTTCGGGGGATATACCTTTAGATATAAAAAATTCTTGTCACTGATAAAGTCAGATTTTTCACCAACTGAGAAAGTAAAGGCATATCTAAAGTGTCATGAGAGAGATTGGGTCCATGACCAAGAAGATCTATTTGGTAAAAAAGCACAATTTTCTTGGGAAGAAATCTATAACAATTTAAAACCATATTTTGATAATCCACTTTCCCCTATCGCGCAAGTTTTTCTAGCTGATTTTAATGGTAAGCTATTATACAATTGGACACCGCTTTATACAAAAATTCATAAACATTTTGGAGTAAGATCAATAGCACCCATACTCTCAAAAGAATTAATTTCTTATGCAACTCATCTATCTTACAAATTAAAATATGACAGTAAAAGAGATCTTGGAAAGATTTTACTTAGAAAAATTCTTCGAAAATATGTAAGTGATAATATGATGTCTAAAACAAAACAAGGTTTCTCAGTTAATACTACTAATCTATTGAACTCTCATGGACGTGAACTATGTAATTATTATTTGTCTGATGCAAGAATCATAAAAGAAGGATGGATAAATAAAGAGTGGATAAAAAAACATATCAAAAAACTTGATAATAATCCAGACGTAAGATATGTGAACAAATTTTTAGGACTGTTAGCGTTTGAAATTTGGTTTAGATTATTTATTACTAAAGAAATGAAGTCTAGTGATACATTAGGTTAACTGTATAAAGATTGTAATGTAAAATTATAATTTTTGAAGAGTAGTATTTACCATGGTAATGAATTTTCTTGTTATTTTATCCCAACTAAAATTATTAATAACAAAATTACGTCCTGCCACACCCATTTGCTTTGCTTTTTTGTTATCATTAATTAGGATTGATAACTTTTCAATCCAACCATTATGATCTCCTTTTTCTACTAGAAAACCAGTTTTACCATTATCCATCAGTTCTGGTATACCACCTACATTTGTAGCAACTACAGATTTTTCCATAAGTTGAGCTTCTAGCAATGTGAGAGGAGACATGTCAATCCCACTAACAAGAGCATAAACGTCTATTTCTGCGAGATATTTTCGTACTCCATCAGGATAAGGTAGTGCCCCTAACCATTTGAAATTCTCATATTTACTTAAGGTGGGAAGTATGTTTTCTGTATAAGGTCCATCACCTACCCAGTAAAACATCACATCAGGCATTGTTTCTAGAACTTTAGTAAGTGTGAGCATTTCTTTCGCTTTGCCCCAAATAACTGATCCTTGCAGCAACCCAACACATGGATGCTTTAAATTCATGCCTTCTGAGATGCGCCATCTTGAAGGATTGATTCCTTGGTATAAAACTTCTGAAGGTATATTTGGATAGTGCTCTTTCACACGATTTTGAAGAAATCCACAAATTGGAAGAATTGTTGTGGCATTGTTAAAACATTCATGCGCAATTTTTTCCCACTGCCAAAGAGCTATTCGTTTTGGCAATGATTTGTACAAAGTTTCTCGAGCCCATTTCATTTCTGACCAAAAATCACCTCTTAGATGTACTAAAAGTGGCAAGCCTGCTTTTAGCGCAGCAAGACCGAAATGCCTTTGTCTATCTACAAAAACAGCATCTGGTTTAAACTCTGCAACCAAATTATTGAATTTTTTCCTTGACTGAAACCAATTTCCTATCTTTCTACTAGGAAAACCATCGTAGATATCTGAATCAATGACAAGTTTGTATTCAACACCAAATTTAGCTAATTCATCTCCAAATTCCTTAAGATGAAAAAATTTCGAACTCGCTCCACCAATAAGTAATTTCAATTTTAATTACATCATCAAATAGTTTGATCTGTTTATTAAGATATACAGCATGTGTTTTTCACACACTACACTTTTACTCCGTTCTATAGTAGACACTAATACTTTTATAACAATGAAAAAATTAGCGAGATATCTTGAAAGATAAGCTGACAAAATTTTTAGTATGCCCAAAATGCAGGACGAACTTTATCTTGAAAACTGTTGAAAAAAGTTCAAACGAAATAATTGAAGGATCTTTGGTTTGTCAAAATAATCATAAATTCAAAATAACAAAGGGCATTCCACGATTCGTTATAGACAGTTCAAAAGACTTTCGAAAAACAGAAGACGCATTCTCTTCAAAATGGAAAAAATATCATAAGTCATACCATGAAAAAAAGTGGTATAACTTTCAAAAAAATTGGTTTCTGGAAAGATTTGGATGGAACTCCATCAATAACTTTAACAAATTCTTAAGCACTAGGAATTTCATACTTGATGCAGGAACAGGGATAGGTAACAGCGCAAAACTCCTTTCTGCAAATAAAAACGCTCAAGTTTTTGCTCTAGATGCCAGTGAGAGCATAGATTTTGCATATAAAAGATATGGAAAAATCCCGAACGTTCATTTCCTTCAAGCTGATCTACGAGAATTACCTTTTAAGAAAGGATTTTTTAATTATATTTACTCGGATCAAGTGTTACACCACACAAAAAATACCGAAACTTCATTCAAATATCTTACAAAGTTTCTTGTTCCGGCAGGATGCATCTCTATATATGTATACAACAAGAAAGCGCCAATAAGAGAATTTGCTGATGATTATATAAGATCAAAAACTGTTAATATGTCAACAAAAGGCTGTATCGATTTTTCAAAGGACATGACTTATCTAGGAAGAAGTTTAGCTCAATTAAAAAAGAAAATAATAATTCCTCGCGATATTCCTCTTTTGAACATAAAAGCTGGTACCTATGACGTTCAACGATTTATTTACTGGCATTTTCTAAAATGTTTTTGGGCTGAAGATGGAGACTTTGAACGAAGTGTTGGAGTAAACTTTGATTGGTATTATCCCAAATTTGCTTATAGGCATACTCCAGATGAAGTCCGTAAATGGTACAAGGATTCTAAAATAATGATAACCCACTTTAAGGAAATAGAAAGCGGAATTAGTGTAACCGGAAAGAAGAACTAAATAAACCCTAAAAAAGAATTTATGGATTTTTTGTTTTGACAAGATGATTCTAATTAATCATCGGTCATTTTTGCTTGTTACAAGTCTTGGATGATAAGGATATACATTATTTTTATGAAACCAAAAAACTTGTTAGTTACTAGCCAGATTTCTGCTTCTGTTGACTATTTCTGGTATATGCGTCTTTTCCTTGGATCTTTGCTATCAGAATTTTGGCTAGGGTTTTTGCTGTGATGAGTTCACCATCGAAGACCAATTTGGCAAAATAACCCATGTTCTTGAGGAATATCTTGGATCCGAGGTTTTTTGCACACCATGTGGTAAATGGCATATTTAAGAAAATGGTATCAAGCAAACTAACATTTTGTAGATGCATTTTACGGAACATTGATCTTTCTGATGATCTTCCACGTGGGAATCTGTACATCAAGACCTCATCAAAAACATAAACGTCGCCGTATTTCAACGCATTAATGTCAACGGCCCAGTCCCATGCACTCATTGGTTTATGAACAGCACCTTTTTGTAAACATTTAGTTCTATACACTGACATCACATTTGTTCCAGTTAGGAATTTCAGATAATACTTTACCTTCTCCTCATATGTCCCAGACAACCTCGTTATGTGATGTTTGTATATGCCAAAGACATCGTTAGGATCATAAAAACGAACTTCGCCTCTGCTTCCTACCAGACTGCTATCTGATTCAAGCATCTTGACATTCTTCTCTAAAAAATTAGGTTCCCAAAAATCATCAGATCCATGCCATACGAAGTAATCACACCTTGCCTCATGTAAAACAAAATTAAAGTTCCAAAATATTCCATTGTTTTCGTTCTGACGGATGTATCTAATTCTTGTATCTTTTCTTGCATATTCTTTACATATTAGTTGGGTTGAATCTGTTGAAGCATTATCCGAAACTATCAGCTCAAAATGAGGATATGTTTGTGAAAGAATTGCTTCTATTGCCTTTCCTATCGACTGTTCTCCATTAAAAACAGGCATTCCTATACTCACCTTAGGTATTTGTATATTGGATGAATTCATAAATCGCTTAAAACTGGACAGAGAAATTCCTTAATAAATGTAGTTTCTCACATTATGATTTTTCAACATTCTCAATGCACCTTCCCTTGTCTCTACCATTCGTATTCCTGTTTTTTCAAAAACTCTTTGATTGCTTAGATTAACATTTGTAATTCCTTACTACCATATACTTTTCCAGAGACTGGAATCAAAGATTTTCCAAGTACAAAGGGCTTCTGTTGATGAGCTGATTGTGTATATTGAGCAACCAAGTTGAGAATCTGCTTATGTAAATTTGCACTGTTCTCAGTTGTGTCTAAATTTGAATTGTGGAGGAACCCTCTTTCACTATGATCTTTCAAAGTCTATCTAATTGATTTACATGATTAAAATGATTATGAGGTGGGATAAAGCTATGCATTACTAGGTTCACAATTCAACATGTCAATTGCACCCTCTCTAGTATTCATCATTTTTATTCCAGTTGTATGTAATAGTTTTTGATTGCTTAGGTTAACATTAACTCTCTTTGCTACTAGATTTAGACTATCAGAGTTTATTGGCTCTATCATAGTTCTATCCAAGTTAAAAACCGCTGCAACCTGATGCGCCCATTGATACCTATTAAGAAAATCCGGGCCAACTACGTGAAATATTCCTGTTTCGTTAGAATTGAGTAGTTTTTCAGTGGCGTGTACAAAATCTGGAACGTAAGTTGGAGTGTTATACCAATCTACGATCTCTTTTAATATTTTGCCTGATCGTAAGGTCTGAAGTACCCTTACTACAGAGTTGGTATGCTGCCATTTTTCTATCCAACAATAAGGTTGATCAGTACGTAAGATTAGATATGACAAACCAGAATCTTCTACCATTTTTTCTCCTTTACACTTCGTAATACCATATTGTGCGAATGGTGACACCAGATCTTTTTCAAAATACTGTTTCTTTGTGCCGTCAAATACGGCTGATGTGGATATATAGACTAACTTGCTTTTTGTCATTTTGCATCCTTCTATGACATTTGTAGTGCCGCTGACGTTAATTGAATTTGCCAAAATAGGGTCTGTTTCGCATAAATCCACATTAGCCAGAGCAGTAGCATGAATTACAATTTCAGGATTAATTTTCGTAATTAATTTTATGGTGCTATCTTTTTGTGTTATATCAAGAAAATTTCCTTTTCCAAACGTTGCATTGTTTTTAAAATACGTAAATTCTACTTCGGCATTATTTTTTATGAAGTGCTTGACTATTTTTGAACCAATTACCCCACTTCCTCCCACAACAAGAACTTTCATTTTTCTATTGTTATCTTAAATTGTAATCAATGTTTTTTAATGTTTAAATCTGAAATTACAGGATTTTCCCTATGTTGATAATCACTATTTAACACATTTGAGGTAACCGCCTGGTGCTGCAGTAATAAGCAGTTTATTTTCTATCTCCTTGTCAATTTCAAAACGATCATTAGTTTCTAGGAATTCCTTAACTGCTGATTTTGGATTATTGTTCTTGCCCCACGGTCGTTCAGTGAAAAAACTCTCTGGCATATCTTCTATTATGGTATCAAATACTATCAAATAACTCCCTTTAGTCACCAATGGAGAATATGTGATTAATTCTTCTAGCACATGTTTATGAGTGTGATTAGAATCAAGAACTACCATTATTCGTTTTTTGCCTTTTGCAAATTCATAAACCCTTTTTATCACACTTTTATCAACAGAGGAACCCTCAATCATATTGATTCTCTTACGTAATGGATGTTTTTCAAGTTCGATCCTATTTGGTTTCCTAATATCCACATCTATGCCTAAAACTTCTCCTTCTCCGATAAAATCTAATATGGAAGCTGAGAAAACAAGAGAGCCGCCATGAGCAATTCCTGTTTCTATTATGAGATCAGGTTTAACTTTCCAAATGATCTCTTGCATTGCCATGATGTCTTGCGGATATTGAATAATGGGGCGTCCTAGCCATTTGAAATGATATGAATATTCATACTTGTAGCCTTCTAGAAACCATTTCATTGAGATTGCTGAAAGAGACTTGTCTTGTTTCATAAGCCTTATTTTCTCTTTGTTCCTTTTTTCAAATTTCATATTTTTCATTATATCTCAATCTCATTATTGGAATTAAGATTATGTTTCTTGAAGGGCGGATATGATAAATCATTCCTAGAAATAATTGTTGATTTTAAAGGCCATTTGATCTGAAAACTTGGATCATCCCACCTTACACCGCGTGCATATTCTGGTATATAAAATTCAGACATTTGGTAAAAAACTTCTGTATTATCTTCTAACGTTTGGAATCCATGTGCAAAACCCTCGGGAACATAAAACATCATATGACTTTCAGAACATAACTCAATTCCTATCCATTCCTTAAAGGTTTCAGATTTAGATCGTAAATCTATAATCACATCAAATATCTTACCTTTGGTACAGTGAACTAATTTAGCTTCTTCATAAGGCGATATTTGATAATGCATTCCACGTAGTGTTCCTTTCTTTTTATTAAATGAAATATTGCATTGTACTATTTTTGAATTCAAACCACATTCTTCAAATTTTTTCTGGTCCCACGTACGTGCAAAAAACCCTCTCTCATCCTCATGCTTTTCTAATTTTATTGTGAAAGCTCCTTTGAGTTTTGTCTCAGTAAAAATCATGAGTATATTTTCACCTCAGGAATGAGAACCACAAATTTTCCTCCCCAATTACGAATATAACTCATCTGCACCATGATCTCGTCTTTTAAATTCCAAGGTAAAATTACAAGATAATCAGGCATTGTTTCGCGAATCTTTTCTGGGGATTTGATAACAATATGTGTACCAGGCAGATATAATCTCTGTTTGTATGGATTGCGATCAACAGTATATTCTATAAAATCAGAACCTATATCACAATAATTAAGCAAAGTATTTCCTTTTGCAGGAGCACCATAACCAACTATTTTTTTACCAGCACTCTTTGCACTTATGAAGAAATTATGAATATCTCGTTTAGCACTATTAACTTTTCCTTGAAAATTTGTATAAGTAGAAATATTTGCTAATCCAAATTGATTCTCTTTTTCAATTAGAATGTTAACACTTTCATTTATCGGTGGCGCCTTATTTTTTATATGTTTTGCATAAATACGTAATGAGCCTCCGTGAGTTGGTAATTCCTCTACATCAAAAATTGTAAGCAAATGGGATGAAAAAATTCTTTGTACTGCAAGTAATGAAAAATAAGAAAAATGTTCATGATAAATTGTATCAAATTGATTTTGCTGTATCAATTGCAACAGATGTGGAAATTCCATAGTGATGATACCATTTGGCTTGAGTAAAATTTTCAGTCCTGCTACAAAATCATTCAAATTGGGAACATGGGCTAAAACATTATTTCCTAAAATCAAATCCGCTTGTTTACCTGCAAGTACTAATTCTTTTGCAGTTTCTATTCCAAAAAATTTGATTAGTGTTGGGATGCCTTTTTTTTGAGCAATCTTGGCTACATTTGCGGCAGGCTCTATGCCCAAAATGGGAATATCTCTTTTCTTGAAATATTGCAACAAATATCCATCATTGCTTGCAATCTCAATAATCTGACTTTTTTGGTCAAATTCAAATCGACTCATCATCATCTTAACATATTCCTCCGCATGCCTTAACCAACTTTCTGAATATGAAGAAAAATATGCATAAGTTGAAAAGATATGCTGTGGACTTTCAAATTCCTCTAACTGAACAAGCAAGCATCGGTCGCAGACAAAAACATGTAGAGGATAAAAAGATTCTTTATGATTGAGCGTATCTGCATTAAGAAAAGAATTAGCCAAAGGAGACATGCCCAGATCTACAAAACTGTGTGTCAATATTGCATCACAGAATCTGCAATTATATGATTTCATAATATTTACAACAAACTAAAATTTTTGATTTGTTCTTCTGTATGTTTTCTAATGTCATTCTTTTGTTCATATTGTTTATACCATTCTACTACTAACCAAAGAGCTGTTTCCAAATTTGTTTTTGGAGACCAACTCAATTTCATTTTAGCCTTTGAACAATCCAATTTAAGATAATTTGCTTCATGAGGATGTTCAGTACCATCCAATTTCCATCTAAGGCCTTTGCCCCACTGCTGTGATAATTTTTCTACGATCCAAGAAACCGGTTTAATATCTTCATCAGTTGGTCCAAAATTCCATCCATCCATATATTCAGTTCCATGATTCCAGAGCTTTTCTACTAATAACATATAACCACTAAGAGGTTCCAAGACATATTGCCATGGTCGTATTGCATGTGGACTGCGAATTTTTATTGTGCGTTTCTCTAGGATCCCTCTCATAATGTCTGGTATTAGCCTTTCAGCAGACCAATCTCCTCCTCCAATCACATTGCCAGCACGAGCCGAGGCAAGGGCAACACCGTGTTTTTCATATTCTGCAGGGTTAAAAAAGGAATTTCGAAAAGAAGATGTAACAAGTTCTGCACAACCTTTACTGCTACTATACGGATCATATCCTCCCATCGGATCGTTTTCTTTATAACCTGTTGGTGATTCTTTATTTTCATAACATTTGTCACTGGTTACATTTATCACTACACGTATTTTGCCTACTGTTCGAATTGCCTCTAACAAATTAACTGTTCCCATCACGTTTGTGGAATATGTTTCAATAGGATCCTTGTATGACTGACGAAGTAAAGACTGAGCAGCCATATGTATTACTATTTCTGGTCTATGTTCTTTTATGATTTCTTTAAGATGATTGAAATCACACACATCTCCCATGATAGATATCATTCCATCTTCAACATTTGCCAATTCAAACAAACTTGGTTTTGTTGGAATGTATTTTGAAAATCCTACTAATTTTACACCTAATTTTTGTAACCATAATGATAACCAGCTTCCCTTAAAACCGGTATGACCAGTGAGTAGAACCTTTTTATCTTTCCAAAATTGTGAATTCATCACCAGATCTTCCAACTAGCCTTGCCGGAATTCCACAATTCTTCTAGATGATTTTTATCTCGAAGCGTATCTATAGGTTGCCAGAAACCAGTATGTTTATACGCAGAAAGCTGACCTTCTTGAGCTAATTTTTCTAATGGCTCGCGCTCCCAAATCGTCGAGTCTCCTTGAATATAATCTAACACACTTGGTTCTAAAACAAAATAGCCACCATTAATCCAGTTGCCATCCCCCGCTGGCTTTTCCTTAAAATAGCTCATTTTTTCATTTTCTATATTTAATGTTCCAAATCTTCCAGGTGGCTGTACTGCCGTTATTGTGGCTAATATCTTTTTATTACGATGAAAAGTTATCAAATCAGAGATATTCACATCACTTACCCCATCTCCGTAAGTGAAGCAAAAAGTATCATTATCAAGATAATGTTTTACTCTTTTAAGACGTCCACCTGTCATTGTTTCTAATCCTGTGTCCACCAAAGTGACCCTCCATGGTTCTGCATTTTTCTTATGAACTTCCATCTTGTTGTGCTTGATGTCAAACGTAACATCAGACATATGCAGAAAATAGTTGGCAAAATATTCCTTGATCAAATAGCCCTTGTAACCACAACAAATGACATAGTCATTGATATTATGCACTGAATACGTCTTCATAATATGCCAAAGAATTGGCATGCCTCCAATCTCAATGAGTGGTTTTGGTTTTAGATGCGTTTCTTCACTAATCCTTGTGCCAAACCCCCCTGCTAATATGACAGCTTTCATTAAAATCCTACGTATGAACTATGTTTCAACACTTCATTAATCTTTGTATATTTTCGAGGTGTGTCTAGAATTGATATTTAAAAATACTTGAGAAATTCTCTGACAGCATCATTTCTCTGATATTCAGCTGATCTGAAATGCATTATTGAACATCCAAAAAGGTATTAAGCCGTGCTTTAAAAATTAATTGTCTTAATCTTGTTTTAATTTTAAAATTTTGTCAGTTTTTTTTTTGAATAAAATTGTTTATGATCACTAGATACATAGTTTCGGTTAGTGTTGCCAAAACTATTGCAACTGCTACACCATTAACTCCAAAAACCTTTCCAAGTAGGATGATTGCTGGAATTTGGGCTGCAAGATATATCCCAGAGCCAACAAGTACAATTTTGCTTTTTTCACTTCCTAGAAATTTTGAAATGTACATGAGATTAATACTACCTGGTATCAATGACAAACTTATAATTTGAATTACCTGAATTGATTCTATAAATTTTGGAAGAAATATTGGTACAACTATGGGGGATACTGTTATACCAAGAATTGCAAGAATAATCGAGGAAAGTACAGTTACGCTCTTTAACTTTTTGTTAGGATTTCCACTAGCATCATGTGTTAGTATATATGAAAAGACAATGCCTGGTAACAATCCCAAAATTGACAGAAACTGTGTTCCTAACTGATAATTCCCAAGTAAGGCAAAACCAAGCATAGGCGCAACTATTAATTTATCAATCGTGGTACCTGACTGTCTTGAAAGATCCAAGATGTAATTGTGGAGCATAAATCCTAAACGAGGTTTAATGATAGAAAAATCAATTTTTGTTTCTCTAAATCCTTGATATATTCTATAAAAAAATGGAAAAAACGATAGTGCAACTCCAAGAATTATTCCATTAGGACCAATACCATGATAAAGAGGTATAGCGAGACCTACCATGAGAATTTTTTGTGAAATGAGATACACTGCGTACATTTTGAATGCTTTACGACCCATTAACTCAGAAGTGCCTAATGAAAAAATGACATTGCCTATAACAAATAAGCTAACTCCTATGTTGTAAAAAATCAGAAATAATACTATAGCTGTGATGATTGCAGCTACAATGGATATGAAATAAACGGTTGATTGTATTTTTACTCCTTTGGCACTATAAACTGTCAGAGTGGTTCCAGATCCAAGATAAGAAATTATTGTTCCTATTCCTATAACTGCAAGTAAATAACTAATTTCACCATAATGGACTGCTCCTAATAATCTGGCAACGTAAATCCAAAAAAGTCCACTAATCACATTAATTACTATATTTGCAAATCCTATTGTCGTTAAGCCCTTGAATCTTGTAACAAGGTTCTTAATTTTGTTCCAGCTATTTGTCATGACAATTCCAATTTTTTATAATCAATTTTGTATATTTTTACATGATATTTGTAGCCATGATCCCAAGAATCAAACACTTTTATCAAATATGGGTACCTTTCTTCATGATAAAAAACTTCATTCATAAAAGGCGGTCTATTTTTTGCACCATCAACAACTAAATGTGTTAATCCTTTATTCTTTGAAAATTCGATGTATCTTTCTAGTGAATCAAAACCTTGGGTTGGAATTATTGATATCGCAGAAGGAATATCAGAACTTAAAACTGGCCATTTAGCTGGGATTTCAGCTGGTCTGATATAGCTATCCTCTGGATAATAGTCATTGACTCCTTTTGCAATGCTAGTGATATTGTGTGCAATAGCAAATGATTCGTTTTGATGTTCGTAATCATATTTTTTAATATCTAGAAAGATACTTGATGAAAGAATAATGCCGCCAATAATTAAAACCAAAAATATATTCTGATTTTTAAACTTAGTTCCTAATCTCTTTATAGTAAAAACTGATAAAATACAAAATATCGGAAATAATGGATATATGTAACGCGTATCTTGTAGGTAAGAAAACTCATAGATTACAGGTAGACTCATTGAAATAATGATTACTATTATTGCTATATTTTCTGGCGACTTTTTCCTCAGCATTAGAAAAATACCTGCTGGTGCCAAAAATATTAAAATTGGAATCAACGACCATCCAGTAAATTCTACAATATGAACTATTGGCGCCATAAAATGAGTTAATGAATCTCGTCCAACCGATGAATTTATCAAGACACCATTCACACCACCGGATATACGACTGGTCAACGAATCTTGCCCATAACTTTTGATTCTAAAAATTGTCATTGGTAGTATTGTTCCAATAAAAATCAAAATTGCAAATACAGATTTAGCTATTGCTAATCTTTCTTTTCTATAATTTACATAAAACATAATTGCTAATGGGAAAAATAAGAACAAACCTTCACTTCTAATAAGAGATGCGAGTCCTACTATACAAAATGAAGTATATACCATCTTTTTGTTTGAACTAAAGAACAAAACTAATGCTGACGTTATCAGATTGATATAGAGTGGTTCTGTAAGCCCTAATAGGGAATTTTGAATTATATGAGGTTCTAGTGCAAAAATGGCAGCTCCAATAATTGCATATGGTTTATCAAAAAACCTTTTACATAATAGATAAACTGGAATGACTGTCAAAACAGAAATTGATACTGTTAGAATACGTTGTAAGGTCATATAGTCTAGGGCATTTTCAAATCGAAAAATTGTAAAGAAAATTGATAAAAAAGCAGGCCATCCATTATTGGCAACTATGTAATTAGGAAAATGGCCCAAAATACTGGTATCGGTTGCATAGAAAAAATAGCCATTTAATGCATCAAGAATTAATGAAACGTTATAAGGAAAGTAATACAATCGAAAAAATAGACCGATAAAACATATTATGAAAATAGAAATAACAGGATTTCTTGCTAAAAACTCCAATTTTTTCTCGATAAAATCTATGATTGAAATTTTATTGTTAACAGAATCTTGATCTTCATGGTTCATAATTTCTTTTTGAAATACAACCGATCTGTGATAATTAAATATATCGCTTCTGCTGTTGTTGCCAAAACATATGACAATGCAACCCCATTGACACCAAAAATTTTTCCAAGCAGTAAAATGGTTGAAATCTGAATTGCAATGAATATTCCTGAGCCTATGAGGACAATTCTGATCTTTTCGTTTCCTAGAAATTTTGATATATACATATTACTTATGGTAATTGGTATTATTGACAAACTTACGATTTGAATTACTTGAACTGCTTCGGTGAATTTTGGAAATAAAATAGGTACAACAAACGGGGATAACAGAATCGAAGGAATGGCAAGACCGACAGAAATGACCATTGAAATCTTTTTTAATCTCTCGTTAGGATTTCCACTTGCATCATGCGGTACTAGGTAATAATATAAAATAGTAGGAAAAATGGTTAAAACTGAAAGAAATTGTATTCCTAATTGATAATTTCCCAAAAGAGCAAAACCTAACATTGGTGCAACAATAATTTTATCAATATTACTTCCAAATGTTCTTGAAATATCCAGTATATAGCTAATAAACAAAAAACTGAAACGAGGTCTTATTAGAGAAAAATCAATTTTTGTGCCTCTAAATACTTTGTATAATTGTATTAAAGCTGAGAAGTAAGATAAACCAATGCCTATGATTATACCATTATAACCAATAAAATGATAAAGCGAAATTGCTAAAGCCACCATCAGAATTCTTTGAATGATTAAATACTGTGCATATTTTTTGTATAATTTTAAACCAAGTAATTCGAGAGTAGCTAGTCCAAAAATTCCATTGCCAATAACTAGTAAACAAAGTCCTATATTGTAAAAAATAAAGTATAAGACTGTAGACGCAATTGCGATTGCAACAATAGAAATGAAATAGACTGGAGGTTGGATTTTCACTCCTTTAGCTGTATAAACTAAAAGAGCGTTACCCGATCCGAAAACTGAAAACGTAAGTGCAATCCCAGAAATTGCAATAATGTAGCTGACCTCACCATAATGTGTTGTTCCTAATAGTCTAGCAATGTATAACCAAAAAAGACCAGAAATTACACTAGATAGTATATTTGTAAATCCTATGGTGGTTAAACCTTTGAATTTTGTAACAATACTTTTTATTTTATCTAACTTATCTGCCATATTGAACGAATTTCTCTAAAATGCATCTATTTGCATTTAATCACTATGTCGTTCTCTTACTACATTAACCAACGAGTACAGCATTATGGATGTCATTGTTAACATTGTTCCCATTATTATAGATCCTATCCCAATGAGTGAAACATTTGTTATAATCTGACGTGTTGCCGAAAATTCTTGAATAGTCCATACAATAAAGAACAGACCAATTGCCAAGAAAATTAATCCTGGAATTCCATAAAATTTTAGAGGATGTTCGATGGATACAAATTTCATTGTACTAAGTATTACTGACAATCCATGTGATACAGGATGATGAGTTGACGTATCTCCCTCATACAACACAATTATTGGGACTTCTTTTATCCTGTATCCTTTTTTACTAGCTTTTATCAAAATCTCCGTTGAAACACCCATTCCATATTCAGAAGGAATAATATCGCTAAGGACTTTTTTGTTATATGCTCTAAAACCACTTTGTGAATCAGTCAAGTCCATATCGATAGAGGCGTTTGTGATGTTAGTTATTGTCTTTATTCCAACTTTTCTGTAGGTGGGAACATTTTTGTTATCTCCATCAAGAAATCTAGAACCAATTACTATGTCTGCCTCATTCTTACTAATGGGTTTTAATACTGTTGGTATGTCTTCCACTCTATGTTGTCCATCCGCATCAAATGTTACTAGTATGTCTGCATCTATTTCAACAGCTTTTTGAAATATACTTCGAATAGCTGCACCATAACCTAAATTTTTTGGATGATTTACAACAACCGCTCCCATTTTTTCTGCTATTATACCTGTTAAATCTTCAGAACCATCATTACATACTATTATTTTATCAACAAGTTTTTGTAATTTTACAATTATTTTTGCTATGTTTTTTTCTTCATTATATGCTGGTATCCCAATTACTATCAAAATTACTTGAACTCTCTATTCTAGTGAGATATAAGTATACCATTTAAAGTGACGAAATAATACGATTACGAAGCAAGAAATTGCAAATTGATGAATTCTATCTAATTCCTATTGTGAGGAGAGAGGCCTTTTTGAAATTGTCTTTTTTTAAGATATTTCTACCATCAAAAATCACCAGAGGTTGGTGTGCTTTGGCAAAAGATCGACTATTTAGGTTTGAATATACTTTATGATCAGTTGAGATGAAGATCAAGCCAGCCTTGTCTACGACAGACTTTAGATCTGATGACAAGAATACGTTGGATGGAAGAAGACCGTCCTCTAATATGTAGGGGTCGTGTACCGCTACCTTGCAACCTCTCTTTAAAAATTCTTGAACTACAGTATAGGTTGGAGATAGTCTTGCATCTGTAATATCTCCACGAAAAGCTAAACCAAGTACAGCTATCTTTGTTCCTTTTGGATTAATTCTATTTTTTACAAGTAAATTAATGGCATCACTTACACATTTTTTTGGCATAGAATCATTTGTCGTTCTTGCGAATTCTACCATTTTAAGATGTTTTCCTATTTTTTTGGCAGCATCAATAACAAATATTGGATAGACTGGAATGCACAAACCACCTACTCCTGTACCTGGATAATGCAGATGACAGAAAGGTTGTGAATTTGCTCCTTTTCTTGCTTCCCAATAATCTATTCCAATTCTTTCACATAAACCAGCAAGTTCATTTGCTAAAGCAATGTTTACATCCCTGTAAACTCCCTCAAATAATTTCTCTGCTTCAGCATTGGCTAGAGTTGAAATTTTTAAAACTCCTTTTTTTGATATTAACCCTAATAACTCACTAGCAAATTCCAAGCTTTTTTTCCCTAGACCTGCTACGATCGCAGGATAGTTTGATTCAATATCTTGCAGAGCCCTGCCTTCGAATGTTCTTTCAGGATTATATATGAAATAAAAGTCATTCTCGCCTTTCAGTTTACTCCCTTGTTCAAGAATTGGCAAGATTATATTTTTTGCGGTTCCTGGGGGAATCGAGGGGGTAATCACTACTGCATCTCCTCTTTTTAGGCCGTGGGCAATGTCTTTACTTACAGACATGAAGGCGGCTAGATCGATTTTACTGTGTTTTAGTCCTACTGGTACAGCTATTATCTTAATATCTGATTTCTTGGAAGCTTCAATACCATTTGATGTAATTGAGAAGGTTTTATTCTTCAAAGCTCTTGTAAATGTTTCAGAAATGCCTGGTTCTTTTTTATGCGAAGTGCCTTTTTTTATCTCAGATAGCAACTTCTTGGAAATGTCAACTCCTATGACCTTGGTTCTGGCCCTAAGCCATGCTGCAGCTATTGGCCCGCCCACATTCCCAAGACCATAGACTGCAAAAACCTTCTTATGAGTTAATAAGGAAGATTTTAGATTTTTGAGGTTTGACATTTTATACTGAGTTGATAATACTGGTAATTTAATATACTGTTAAAACAGATATTTTTCAAAATTTGATTGTTTAAAGAAAAATCTATCTTATCTTAACTTATTTTTCTGTTCAGCCTCATACCATTCTATCGTTCTTCTTAAACCTTCTTCCATGCTGACGGTTTGAGTAAAACCGATCTCTCTTTTTGCTTTATCTATGTTAAGACAACGACGTGGTTGTCCGTTAGGTTTTTGTGTGTCCCATCTTATCTTAAGGTCTGCATTCATCAATCTTATTATTAATTCAGCCAATTCTTTTATTGTAATTTCTTTGCCACTGCCTATGTTAATCGGTTCGCTTTTTTCATATTTTTCAGCTGCTAAAATAGCCGCCCTTGCAGCATCATCAACATATAAAAAGTCTCTGGATGGACTCCCATCTCCCCAGAGCTCAACCTCAGCTTGATTAAGGACTTTTGCATCGTGAATTTTTTTAATCAAGGATGGTATTACCTCGGAGGATTTGGGGTCAAAATTATCACCAGGTCCATAAAGATTCGTTTGTACTAAAACAATTGATTTAAAATTATATTGCTGACTATACGCCTCTGATTGAACAATTAACATCTTTTTGGAAAGACCATAGGGTGCATTTGTTTCCTCAGGATATCCATTCCATATTTGTTCTTCTGAAAATGGGACATCAACAAATTTTGGATAACTACACACAGTGCCTATTGCAATAAATTTTTTTACATTATTTTTCCTGCTTTCTTCCATCATCAAAGTATCCATCATTATATTATCATAAAATACAGAACCTGGATAATCTTTGTTATAACCTATGCCACCCGAATTTCCAGCAGCATGAAAGACGATGTCTACACCTTTAGTAATCATTGTACAATTCTCAGCAATTCTCAAATCACAAGTAGATGAGCGTGGTATTATGATATCTTTAATTCCTTTTTCTTGAAGCATTTTTACAATCCTAGAACCAAGAAATCCTGATCCACCAGTTACTACTATTTTTTTATCTTTCAAATCCATTTTATTTTACTTAATGAATTGTATTAATAACAGTTTTTAGAATAAATTTTAAAAAGATTTCATCGTTTCCATAATTTTCTTTCTATGAATTCTGATATGACATCAACTACATACTCTCTTTGAGGTTTACCTATTTTCTGATGATTCCCAAAGAAAAATGAATTCCGCATCGCTAATTTTGAATTAGGTAATAATCCGTGCTTAAGATGTGGTATGAATTGAATAGTGGGCTGTTCTAACAGATTACCTGACATTATAGGACGAGTATCAATTTTCTTTTTTTCTAAATGTTTTACCAATAATTCTCTATTAAATGGAGCGTCTTTTCTAATCGTTAACGGATAACAAAAATAAACTGATCGCGTTTTTGGATTTTCCTTAGGAAGAATAAAATAATCTTGATATTGTGAAAGTTTTTTGGTCCAATATCTTGCATTCTCTCTCCTCATTTCTATGAATTTTTCCAATTTTGTGATTTGATGAATGCCAAAAGCACCCTGAATTTCAGTAGGTCTTAAATTATATCCGAGATTTACAAATAAATACCTAGGATCTATATGAGCATATTTTTTTCTAAATTTATTTTTAAATTTAAGATCACGGATCCAACCAAAGGCCCTTATTGCCTTGGATAGTTCGTGTAACGATTCATTATTAGTTACTATCATTCCCCCTTCAATAGTAGTAATATGATGGGAAAGGAAGAAGCTATATGTTCCTATATCCCCTATGGTTCCAACTTTTTTATTTTTGAATTCAGCGCCATGGGCTTCACAACAATCTTCCATTACAAGTAGATCTTTTTTCGAAGCTATCTCCATTATTCGTTGCATGTCACAAACATTGCCAAGAAGATGTACAGGCAAAAGTAAAGAAGTATTAGATGATACTGCCTTTTCTAAATCATCCGTTTCCATACAAAACGTTTCTAGATTGATATCTACAAATTTTGGTTTTAAATTTAAATTAGTTAAAGGATAAACTGTTGTTACCCATGTAACTGCTGGCGTTATCACTTCACTATTTTTCTTTATCCTTTTGTGAAACCAAGGGTTGGTAAGAGCCGATAATGCTACTAAATTGGCTGATGAACCAGAATTTACCATGGAAGCATAGCGAACTTTGAGGTATTTGGAAAATAATTTTTCAAACCTCTTAACTTTTTCTCCCATTGTAACTTTAGTTGTTATTAAAGAATCAAGGACTTCTATGATTTCATCTGTTCCAAATGTAGGTTCTATTAATGGAATTCTGCTTTTACCTGGTATGAAATCTCCACGAGTTTTAATTTTTTCTTCAATTGCTTTTATTACTGATTTTGGTACAGTATTCAATTGATCACTTATGACGATTCAAGTTCATTCTGTAAGTTTTTGCCCATCCTACGAAGGGAGTAGCAAAATCAGGTGGGTTCTGTCTCATCCAATTGATTGTTCTAGTTAATCCCTCTTCAATTGAAATTTCTGGTTCCCAGGACAATAATTTCTTTGCTTTACGATTATCACAAACTAATTTTTGAACATCGAATGGTCTAAAACGCTCTTTGTCAATTGTGATGCTGAATTTCTTTCCTATTATCTTAGCTATAATCCCTACCAAATCTTTAATCTTGTAACTTTTATTGCTTCCAATGTTGATGGTTTCTCCAACCACACCTTCATTCAAAAAGGCGGAAATCATACCTCTTGCTGTATCTGTAACATAAGTAAAATCTCTATACGATTCTACATTTCCAAGTTTTACTGTGTCTTTTCTATGTAATATTTGGTTAATAATCTCAGGAATGATATATGGTTGAGTTATTCTTGGACCATAGCTGTTGAATGGTCGTATTATTACTGCTGGAATATTATGTTCTTTATGTAATGTAAATACCGCTCTTTCTCCTGCCAGTTTACTTGCAGCATATGTTGATTGTGGCAAAGTAGGATGATCTTCAGACATTGGCACAGTTTTTGCGGAACCATATACTTCACTTGTTGATATATGTACAAACATTTTCAAGTTCTTTGACTTTATACTTGCAGCTACAAGATTGATTGTGCCTTCAGTGTTTACCTTGAAAAATTCATTAGGGTAATAATAAGAATCAGGAATAAAAGCCAGAGCTGCCAAGTTTATTACATAATCGACTTTTTTTATAATTTCGTCGACTTGACTACGATTTGTAATACTGCCTCGTATTTGAGTGACATTCATAATTCCATCTAGATACTTTTTTCTGCCAGAGGAATAGTTATCAAGCACAACTATTTTTGAACCTAGATGAGACAACTGCCTTACAACTTCAGAACCAATAAAACCAGCACCACCAGAAACTAAAACTTTCTTATTCTTCAATTTTTGAGATCTTAACAACGCTAAAAAATTATTACCACCAGTATTAGAACCATTTGATTTTTCTTTAATTAAAAATTGATTTACTTATTCATAGCTATTCTTAAGATTAGGTCATTCTCTTAATGCTGGTCCATAGATATTGGGTAAGAATAATTATAAAAATAATTGTTATAAGCAGTACTTTTAGGAAGTCGCATCATCAAAAATTTCTTTTAATAAAGCATTTCTATGTTTAATGGAAAACTCACCATTCTCTATAGTATATGATGCCTCTCTTCCCAAATTACGTCGGAGAGATGAGTCCTCTATAAATTCTTGCATACATTCTTTAATCTTATTTATCATGTATGAACTCAAATTTTTTATGGTAGATATAGGCGGATTTGCATATTCATTAGGAATTCCATTTCTAGTGGATAGCAATTCAGGATTGGGCAAGTCAATTAACATACCATTTTTCATATGTTTGATGGCTTCCGGTATGTTGAACAGAGAGGTTGCAATGACAGGAAGACCATAACTCATAGCTTCTAGTACTGATAAATTTAATCCTTCAAAACCAGCATGGGGAAAAATATCTGAAGAAACATAAAGATGTTCTAATTCTGACTGAGAGAGAGGCGTGTCTAGTATCTTGATGTTCGAATATTTTTTAACCATCTCTCTAATCTCCGGAATAACACTGGAACGAATCACTAACTCAAGATTATCATATTCCTTCTGTATTTGTATAAATGCTTGCACATTTTCATATAATCCTTTATACATTTCGCGCATTCTACCGCATTGATTAATACTTCCTACAAAAAGCATACGCAGAACTGACTCTTTTTTGGTTTTTTCTACATGTTTTGGAGGTACCGTATAACGAACCACTTTAATTTTTTCTTTGAAATCAGTACAATCAATTGAATTAAGTAATGTATTTGCACCCCATTCGCTCCATGGCATAATAGCTTTGCATTCTTTAGATTTCAGCTTTTTTGAAACAATATTTTTTGTAAGGCCAAAAGCACAATATGCTACTAATGCATTTGCAAATTCTAAATCTACAATCCAAGGTTTTTCAGTTTTTATGAGATGTTGTGCAGCAAAAATGAGATCACATTCATCATATTCAATTTTAGGTCCTGTTAATTGTGTTAAAACATATGGTACTGAACCAAAGTTGTACAATAACCGTTTGTAAAAATTACTATCTATCTGAAAAGTAATGTTCGTTAAGGGGCTTTTCTGTGAGGGTTGAGGAACAATTAATCTATAATCTGGAGGAGGGTTCTTGATTAGCTCATTGTATAGTGCATGTAAAAATGCTCCTTTATATCGTGTTTTAAGAACTACATTTTTTACCATATCTAGTTTATTTTAACTTCTCTATATTACTCTTAGAATGTTTTGATAAAGTACTTTTATGACTTTAGATAATCAGATAGTATTAAATTCAAATTGAATAATGATCAATCATGCATTTTGAACTGATAAAAAATCAATTTTGGGTGAATGAATGAGAGTATTAATTACAGGTGGTACTGGTTTTGTAGGCAGCCATTTGTGTGATGAGCTAATCAAAGAAAAACACGAAGTCATAATATTAACTAGAAATGATGCCAAGAAGAAAAATGTCATTCATAATCTGGATAAAATACGACTAGAATATGTGGATGTTACTAAATTTACTGAATTAGAGAAAAACATTGAAGAAAACAAACCAGATGTTATTTTTCATTTGGCTGGAGAAACATCTCATATAAAATCATTTGAGAATCCCCTCTATGATGTGGATGTAAATTCAAAATCTACTTTATGTATTCTTGAAAAAATAAAAAATCTTAATCTCAAATGTAAATTTATACTTGGCAGTACTTTTATTGTAGTAGGAAAGCCGCAAAATTTACCTATTACTGAAGAAAGTCCTTGTAATCCTACTACAATATATGGAACTGATAGATTAGCTAGCGAAATTTATTGTAAAATATATCACAACGTTTACAATTTGGATACGTGCATATTTAGAATTACCAATTCTTTTGGACCACGAGAACAATACAAAACTCCTATAAAAAATGCGCTCAACCATCTTATTTACAAGGCATTCATGGGTGAAGATGTAACCATATATCATCAGGGTAAATTCTTCAGAGATGTCATTTACATTTCTGACGTGATTTCGGGTCTTAAGACAATAATGTTAAGAGGGATGCCTGGCAATCTGTATTGGATATCATCTGGAAGAAAAACATGGTTTTATGAGATAGCAAAATGGTTAGAAGAGTTGGTAAATGCCAAAATTAAGTACGTCGATCCACCAGCATATACAGAAAAAGTAGATGTGGGTAACTTTCTTGTTGACAATACAAAGTTGAAATCATTAGGATGGGATGTGAAAACTTCGGCAAAAGAAGGAATTGAAAAGACTTTGGAGTTTTTTAAATCTCAAAAATAAATCCTAGTTTTTTATTATAAGAAGGTGTACAATTATCTTAATACAAACTATTCCGGAAATTAAGAAATTGCTTTTTGAGATATGAATCTACTGAAAGATGTGAATTTAAACTTCTTAATTATTTTATCTATACGTGAAAGCGTTTTTCCAAGATTGTGATACGTTATAAAATTGTCCATAAAAGAAAGTGGAATTCTTGGCATAAATTCTGGAGTGAGTTCCCAAGAATGAATGTAAAAACTTGCTGGTATGCCTTTGTTATTATTAGAGTTTATTGCACGTTCAATAATTTTTAAAGGCAACGTTCTGAGGTAAAATCCCCCACATGCAGGAATTGTTTTACCAAAAATCTTCGTAGTGAGCAGAGGAAATTCTAATAGCTTGCCGTTCGGATCATTTCTTTCAAGAGCGGCGCTAGTTATCTTATATGGTTCAGTTGTTGCATTAGGAATGCCATACATCCTAGTTTTTGCTGGAACTATACTACTATCATATTGGTAGTCGTTTTCAGTTAATACGTCTATTGCCCAAGAACTAGTATGATTTAAAGAAAAGGAAGGCGCTCTAAATCCCTTTGATTTCTTTGATGTCATGGTGTCAAATTTTTTAATTTCTTCATTGAATTTCTCTCTAAAATTTAGAGAGTCAAGTCTAGTGTGATACATTGTATGAAAGGCAATTTCATGCCCCCCATCAACTATTTTGTCTAATAATTCTGGTTTAAATTCTAACAATTCTCCAACCATAAAAAAAGTTGCAAATGTTTCATTTTTTCTTAACCAATCTAATATTTTATCAATTCCATTGACAACAGTAGGTTTGTTGTTTTTAGTTGTTATATGACGTTGAATTAGTTCAGGATGAAACCAATCTTCAAAATCAATACCTAAAAGATTCAATTTGTTCTATTATCTGAAACATGATCAAGTTTATATCCTTAATTGAGGACCTGCAAAAATATTGATATTTTATAACTTTATCAATCAACAAATATGATAATCTCCGAGTGGATTGACTCAGAAGATGAGAAAACTGGGATTATAAATTTATCAAGAAAAGTGTTTGGAAACGTGGAAATTACAAACCCTCAGTTCTTCGATTGGCAATACAGACAAAATCCTTCTGGCAAAGCTTTTATTGTGTTAGCAAAAGATGAAGAAAAAAAAAATTCCATAATAGGTATAGAATCAATAATACCAATGAGATTGATTATTGATCAAAAAATTATCAACGCTTCATTATCATGTAACTCTGCAGTTGATCCAGATTACCAAAAAAAGGGGATTTTTTCTCAATTAATTTCTACTATGCAAGATAAATCAATCAAAAAAGGAATCTCCTGCGTTTACGGTGTTGCGAATGATAATTCCATTAATTCTTTTATAAAAAAAGGTTCAATAGAAATCATTAACCTGCCTCTGCTTGCTAGACCACTAAAACTATCAAAATATTTTAGTCAGCCACTAGGAACATTATTTGAACCATTTGATGGTATTTGGAAAATAAAAAGAAAGATTAGTTCTAATGTTGTACTATTTACAAGTCAATTTAATGCGGAATTTGATGATCTTACGGAAAAAGCAAGCAAGCGAGTATCAATTATTCAGAAAAGAGATAAGGAATTTTTACAATGGAGATATGGGAATCATCCTAGCCGGAAGTATCGGATTTTCGTGTTAAAAGAGGATTCAATTTTAAGAGGATATGTAATAACAAGTTATGCTATAATACATGGTAAACCCATTGGTATCATAGTAGACTTTTTGGTTGACGCAGAAGTTGAAAATAAAGAACCTTTCAAAGATCTTTTATACGTTGCTTTAGAAGATTTGTGGAAAAGTGAAGTTTCATTAGCTATAGCAACATGTAGGCCTGGACTCGTAGAAAATGAAATACTAAAAGAAACTGGATTCTTTACAATACCGCAAATTTTTAAACCTCAACCACTTCATTTCATATTAATCCAATTTGATTCTAGCAATAATAATTTGAATAAATTAAAAGCAATTGAAAATTGGTATTTTTCCTTTGGGGATTATGATGTTTTTTGATGTATGTTAAAGTAGAAAATTGAAGACGGTCTAACAATTTTAAATAAAATTTTTTGTAATTCTACTCAAATTTCCTAAGATAAAATTAAAGACTTTATTTGAGAATTTAGTAGAAATTGCTTCTGGTAACAAAATTTCATCAGGAAAATTCTTTATTAAATCAGAATCAGAAACTATCTTTTTTTCTTCTAATTCATGAAATTTTTGAGATATGATCTTTCTATTTTTGATTATATCAAAATAGGCATTGATTTTCATTTTAATAAAACCTTTTGAAATATAAAAAAGAATTATCATTATCTCAACTATTATTAGCGATGGTAACATCTTGTAAAATGTTTTTTTTGAATAATGTGTTAACAAACAATAATGTCTATTCCTTTCTAACCAAAAAAATTTCTTGGCACTCCATTTTAAATTGTAACCGGCAAGATGGTATATTATTGCAGATGGAATGTAGTATGATTTTATGCCAAGATGAGCAGCTCTCCACCCTAGATCAAGGTCATCATGATACAAAAATAAAAATGGGTCAAAAAGACCTATTTTTTTTAATAAATTTGAAGATGTGAATAAACATGCTCCAGACGCATAACCAATTGATGTTGATAAGTCATATTGACCTGTATCTTTTATCCCCCTTCCTTTGGGATATCCAAATCCAAACAAATGTAACATGTTACCAGCACTTTCATAAACTTGATTTTCAAAAGCAAGTATCTTTGGTTGGTACAAACCATCCCCATATTTGCTATATCCTTTGAATAATTCTTCTAACCAATTTGGTTCTACTTTTGTATCTGGATTTAATATTACGATGAACTCTCCCTTGGCTTCTCTTATGCCTACATTGTTACCCTCACAATATCCTAAATTTTCTTTGTTTTCAATTAAACGAACCTTATCAAATTTTTCTTTAGTTTTTTTATGGCTATTATCTTGAGATGCATTGTCTACCAAAATTACTTCATAATTATCATATTTTGTTTTAAAAATAGACTCGATGCAATTTATCAGCAAGTCACCTGCATTATAATTTAAGATTACTATGCTTACCAATGGTTTGGAATGATCTTTTATCAAACTGTTCTTACCGTCTAGCTCTACCTAAGGTTATTTAACATTCTCAAATTCATCTCAGGAATTATTTCTACCTTAAAGTGAAATTTTAGTACCTTCCCCTAATAAGAATATTTTATTTTTGTTAGTATCATCTTTTGAAATAATTTCAGAATTAAACGCAATTATGCTGTCTCTTATTTTAATATCACAATCAATCTTACAACCTGACATTATTATAGAATTTTCAATATTGCATTTAGCTATATGAGATTCATCTCCTATGCTGGTATTAGGGCCTATTTGTGTTCCAGAATATATCGTACAATTTTTTCCAATAATTACCGGTCCTATAATTTTTGAACCAGTCTTAAGTACTGTGTTTTCACCAATCATTACATTACCATTGATAGAAACATTTGCCTCTTTTTTTCCAAGAAAATATGGCTTCATATCTTCTAAGATAACTTTGTTTGCATGTATGATATCCTGGGGAGTTCCAGTATCTTTCCAGTAATCTGTTACCATATGATATGTAATCTTGTTCCCTTCTTCCAAAAGCATTTGTAAAGCATCAGTAATTTCCAGCTCGTTTCTCCAAGAAGGTTTCAGTCTGTCTATTATCTCAAATATTGAAGGTGTTAGAAAATAGATTCCGGTTACTGCTAGATTTGTAGGAGGATTCTTTGGCTTTTCCATTATTTTTTTAATGATTCCATCTTTTACGTCTGCTATACCAAATTGTGTGGGATTACTTACCTCACAAAGTAAAATTGACGCTTTAGCGTCAGACTGTTGAAAATTTTTTGCGTAATCAGAAATACTCTTCTTAAGAATATTGTCTCCTAGAAATACTATGAACTTTTGGTTATTAACAAATTCTTTGCATAAACGTATCGCATGAGCAATTCCGCGTGGCAAATCTTGCTCAATATAAGTTAATTTTACGCCAAACCTCTCTCCAGAACCATAGTACTCTTGTACTTTGTTTGAACCCAATCCTCCTATGATGATTGCAATGTCAGTAACTCCAGCATCTATAAGAGATTCTATACAATATTGTGACATTGGTTTGTTTGCTATGGGAAGAAGTTGCTTTGGACCTGTATGAGTTAAGGGTCTTAATCTTGTACCGTGTCCTCCATGTAGTATTATGCCTTTCACATCAAGTGTGACTCATTTGGTATTAATAAATTAGAACTGATTGTTTTCAATATTTTAGTTTAAACGTTCTTTTCAATTTGGCATCAATGAAAAGTTCTATAGTCTCTTTTCACCATCTTTGTCTATGTAATGAGGATAAGGCATTAAGAATAACAATTTTCCACCATCTTGAATATAATTTTGTTCGCGTTTTATTATTTCGTCCTTAAAATTCCAAGGAATTACTAGCATTGATGTTGGTTTCAATTTTCGTGCCTCCTCCTCTGAAATAATTCCAATATCTGTACCTAATGTTTTTAATCCAACTTTTTCCTTATTGCGATCGCTTATGTATGGTAATAAACTCTTGTCTATGCCACATAGTTGAAGGAGTACATTACCTTTTGTGGAAGCTCCTAATCCAATCACTAATCCACCATTACTAATCTCCTTCATAACGAAATCTCGTGAAATTTTTGCGTATTCGAGGATTTTTTTGCTATATCTGTAATATGTATCAGGATTTCGTAACTGCCATTTTTCCTCTTCTGCTAAAATTTCAAAATATCTTTTTGACTTTTGTACATTATTATCTTTATGAGTGACTAAAATACGTAAGCTTCCACCATTAACAAAATTTGTTGATGCATCAAAAACAGTTAACCCATTTTTTTCCATTAAATTATTGATAGATTCTAAAGAATAATATTCAAGATGTTCATGTACTATATCATAAAAATTCATATCTTTAATAGTTGCCAAAAGGTGACTTACTTGAATTCCACATACTCCACCTTCATCGAGTAAATCTTTAATGTCCTTGGTGGCTATGTTGGGATCATCAAAATCGTAGAACATTGCAGTTGCAGTAATGATTTTAACTTTTTTCCCCCTGGTTGCCTTTAATATGGATTCTTTACCAAAATAATCATTTATGATCTGAATGGAACCATCGACATGATCCCAGTTAATGTTTTTAGCAGGCTCAACAGCAATTCTGTTCAAATAGTTTGGAAACATTCCTATCATAGTACAGTCATTTGCTCCTATGTCTACAACGTAATCTCCAGCTTCGGTGGTTGTATGATCCATTACGTCATCAACAAAATTTTTTAGATCTCTTCTCATTGTATCATTGATTGCAGTTCTGTAAAAGTAGTTCTGATAAAGTATATCTGAATTCACAGTTTCAGCGAGTTGAATCAGACCACAATCTTTGCATAGCATGAGTGTCATTGGAATTTTTACATTGCTCATGGGATGGTCTTTGTTGCTTTTAACAAAGGTAGTCGCAATGTATTGTTCATCAATACCTATTACCTTGATTAATTGATTAGAATTACAAACTCTGCACTTACTAATGGTTCGAAATTTTTCCATAAATGGTGTTTTTTGAGAAATTATCAATAAAAATGTTGTTCAGGGAATTCATAATTAGAAAAGAAATTACAAGTGGTAAACATTTGGATTTTCTAATTTAATTAACCAGTAATAGATTTGATAGATCGAATCTAGTTTTTCCACGGTGTGTCTGTAAATGTGTTTTCGGCAATTTTGCTCCACCAATCCTTGTTTGTGAGATACCAGTTTATCGTATATTCTAATCCTTTGTTAAAATTATATGATGGCTTCCATCTTAACTCTTTGTAAATTTTTGAAGGATTCAAACTATAACGAAAGTCATGACCAGGTCGGTCAGTTGTAAAATGAATAAGATCTTTTCGTTTTCCCATAATTTCTAATATTTTCTTTACTATTGTTAGATTATCTATTTCATTAGAACCTGCGATATTGTATGATTCTCCTTTTTTTCCTTTGAAAAAAACCCTTAGTAAAGCATCACAATGATCCAACACAAATATCCAGTCACGAATATTTTTTCCGGTTCCATAAATTGGGATTTTTTTATTATTTTCTGCTAAAAAAATAACTTTGGGAATAAGTTTCTCTGGAGATTGGTGCAGTCCGTAGTTATTTGTACACCTTGTTATTATTGCGTTACAATCGTAAGTTGCTATATATGATTGAACAAGTACCTCGGCAGATGCTTTTGAAGCAGCATATGGGCTAGAAGGATTAAATGGGTATCTTTCTGGGGCACTACCAGATTTTAAACTGCCAAAAACTTCATCAGTTGAAATCTGGATGAATTTCTTTTTGTATTTTCGTACTGCTTCTAGGATTGTGTAGACTCCAAGTATGTTAGAGTTGATAAATGGTTTTGGATCGGAAATGCTTCTATCAACATGAGATTCTGCTGCAAAATTAATAACAGCGTCTGTGTTTGAAACTAGTTTATTGATTAATTTTTTATTAGTTATATTCCCTTTTACATATTTATAATTTTTATTTTGTAAGCCATTTAGATTTTGTTTATTAGAACCAGGAAGTTCTGCATCAATATTTGTAATTTTGAAATTTGGGTACTTGTTTAGTACCTGTAAAATAAAATTGCTGCCGATAAACCCTAATCCTCCAGTAATTAATAATTTCATAGCAATTTCTATGATCCATGTTTTATTTTCTTTATTTAACATTATACATTATTGGATCTAGAGACGATGGCAAAAAACATAAAATTACTCATAATAGAATAGTAAATAAATAAACATCTTATCATATACGATGATTGAATTTTACTGCAAAAATTGCTATTTCTGCCATATGCGCAATTATTATAGCATTTTCTATTTTATTTATCGTTGATTTTTTCCAACAATATTCAATTCAAAATAATACTAGAGGATTTTCAAAAATATTAGGCGAAGAAGACCAAGAAAAGATAACTCAAACAAAATTTCTTTCACAACATTTCGATCCTAACAGAAATAAAATTTATCTAATAGGATCTAGTCACATCAAACCATTAAACACTACCTACATACAGGAAGAATTATTAAAAAATAATCAAGGTTTTGATGTTTATAATTTGGCAATAGGTGCTGACACCCCAAAAGAAAGATTGAAGAGTTTAGATCTTTTGATTTCATCCAAACCAAAAATTGTTGTTTATGGTATTTCATATCGTGATTTTACGGATCTATTCCCTTCTGGACAATCAACAAGTAAACCTGCTTCTCTTTTGCCTGATGCACATGACTTTTTTAACGAAATATCAACAAAATTGTTTTCAAATTATGATCTTGGGTTTATGGAGAACCCAAAACTTGTAACTCTAACTGCTTTGAAGATTCTAGAAAATAATGTAGATGAATCAATAAAAAAGAAAGCCAATGAAAATAATTTATTGGTACGCCCATACCCAAACGCACTTTTTAATGATAGCCAAAACGATGTTCCTAAAAGTGATGCTGAACTAAAAAATATATTCCTTGTTGAGGGTGCATCATTTAACGGAATTGGCAATTATAATAAAAACGTAAATTTAATTGCACTAAAAGAAATCGTAGCCAAATTACAGCAAAATAACATCGAAATCCTAATTTTTATCACTCCCCAATCTAAATATTATTTAGATGCAATGCCAAGTTCTGAGAAGAAGGCACTTGATACTCTTCTACAAAATTTAGCAAAAGATTCCAAAGTAAAAATTTACTCTCTCCAGGATAAATACAAAGACCTGCCCATATGGTCCGATCCTCAACACGTTGCCATATTCAATAATACTCAGATTTACAGTAAAGATGTCTCAAAGATAATTTTAGAAGGAATCAATCAATAATGCTTTTTAACACTCTTGATTTTGTTATTTTTTTCATTGTTGTTTTAGCCACGATTGTAATTGTTAAAAATCGCAAGTTTCAGCATCTATTTCTTCTATTTGCGAGTTACTTTTTCTTCTATTATTCGAGCAATTATTTAATCTCGCTTTTACTCTTTACCACACTCTGGGATTACTACTTTGGTCTTGCTATTTCTAAAGCAAAAACTACTAATGCAAAGAAAGCATTTTTGGTAACAAGTCTTGCAGGCAATCTTGGATTATTAGGTTTTTTCAAATACGCAGATTTTGTTGCAACACAATTCAATATTTTAGGTCATTACTTTAGCATAGATACCCACCTTCCATTACTCAATTTGACCTTACCAATTGGAATTTCATTTTACACCTTTCATTCAATAACCTATACTGTTGGGATTTATCGTGGCATAGTTACACCAGTTCGTCTTAGAGAATATGCACTTTTTGTTGCATTTTTCCCTCAATTAGTAGCAGGTCCAATAATGAGAGCACATCAATTTCTACCCCAACTCAGAGAAAAACTAGAAAATTCAGGAACAACTTACAAACTGAAACAGATCCTACTTCACAAATCTAACCTAAAATTTGGAATTACATTGATGGCATTTGGTTTTTTCAAAAAGATGTTTTTTGCCGATAACATAGCACCTTTGGTTAAGGATGTATTTAATTATCCCATAGGAAGTGAATCATTCACCATTATTCTTGGCACAATTGCCTTTGGAATCCAAATCTATTGTGATTTTTCAGGTTATACAGATATTGCACTAGGCGCAGCAACAATTCTTGGGTTCAAACTTCCTCTTAACTTTAACAAACCGTACTTTGCTACCTCTCCATCAGACTTTTGGAGACGTTGGCATATCTCACTATCATCTTGGTTAAGAGATTATCTTTACATCCCATTAGGCGGGAACCGCAAATCATATCTTAGAACATATCTGAATTTGTTCATTGTCATGTTTTTAGGTGGCCTCTGGCACGGCGCATCTTGGAATTTTGTCATATGGGGGATGTTGCATGGTTCTTATCTTGCATTACATAAAATGATTGTTGATAAAATTCCAATTCTTAAAAATCATATATTTTTCAGAAGCAAGATTGGAACAATTTTATCAATTTTCATTACTCAATATTTTGTTTTCCTAGCTTGGATTGCTTTTAGAGTAAATAATTTTGATTACATGATTTATTCTATGAAAAAATATATTTTTCTTGATTTTCAAACTACATATACGATACCATTTTTATCATCTCATAAAATCCCATTAATGTTTATGATGTTATTCATTTTATTACATTACATTTCATATAAGAAGACAAAATTACCAGAAAAAATATCTAATTATAGACTAAGATATTGGATTGTATTCTTAGTAGCAATTACACTTTTGATTTTATTGTTTTTTGACGGCAAACCAGAGAATTTCATCTATTTCAAATTCTAGTTTATACCTATATTCTATAATCAAGACTTTTATTTGAACAAAACTTTAAAACAAATAATGGAAAAAGATCCTGTAAGTTCTGTAAAGTTAGAGAAGCATCTTACTAAAGATACGAATGATCAACATGTTAATGGAACATTAACTGTTGTCTGGAGAGACTGGGATAATATACTAGAACATCACCCAAAAATGGTATACGTAAGTTCAGTTAATCCTGGAGAGATAAAAGGACCACATCTTCATACTAAACGTAATAGTTATTTTGTTTGTATTCACGGTAAAGTTGTTTTCATTGTTAGAGATAAAAATGGTAAATATAATGAAATAGAGTCAAGTGACGATAATCCAGTTCTAATACATGTACCAAAAAATTGTCCTTCAGTTCATCTGAATCTATCAAGCGAAGTTTCAAGAGTATTGGCACTAGCAGATATTGCGTGGAAACCAAATGATAATGAAATGAAAAATGTGACTTTTGATGATTATGATTGGTCAAAGTGGAAAAAATTTAGAACTTGATTTTAATAGAATTCTATATTATTTTTATAGGTATTATATTTTAAATCAATTTACAAGGTAAAAATGGCTCATACAATTTTCTTAATAGAAGGTAATGCTGATATTGATAAAATCAAACATGAAATGCTTACATACGAAAATTCTAAAATATTTGCATTAAACTATGTGGCTCACAAAAACCTAGCTGAAAACAACATACCCCATGAAATATCTGAAAACTACCTGACAATAGAAGATAGAAGAAAAATCGATGATAACTCAATTCATACGACTGCAAACTGGTACGAAAACAATAAACTCAAAAATCTTCTCACATTTGAAGGTATAAACTTAGGTTCTCTAATAGAAATGGAACTGTTGCTCTATTTTGCACAAATATACGGAACTGCTATGATGATTAATAAAATAATTGAGAAAGAAAACCCTGAATATGTAATATCAAACACTACTCTTAATGATTATGTAAAAAGATTAGGTATTGTTAAAAATATTCAGGTAATTTCACATGATCTTGTTGAACAACCATCTCTACAATTTGATAAAATAAATATAAAATACAATTTGGGTTCTCATCCAATTTCTCTCACAATATCAAGAAGTACCTTTATAAAAATAAGAAAAATCTTTGACAAAACCGTGAGTCTTATGTTTAAATTAAATCCTAACTTGAAATTTGCAAGGCAAAAATCCATTCTTTTGGTAGAATTTAATCCGGTTCAATATGATGTTTTGATCAAAGAGCTATCTACTTTGAATAAAAATATTCTTCTATTAAATCAACGTAGACCGGCTATTTGGAATTTACAAAGTTTTAAAATTATTAAGAATTCAAAATGTAAAATTATCAACATAAATAATTTTGAAAAAAAGATATCTGCAAAAATTGTTCATGAAATTGATGCTCTTAAAAGCAAATTGGAAAACCTATGGCATTTGAACTCTGTTTTTGAAGAAGTTTTTTCATTTAATTCTCAAACATTTTGGTATTCTATAAAAGATTCATTCATAAAAATCTGTAATGTACGATTCACTGAATCTATTCGAAGAATTTTATTATTGAGTGAATTGTTTGTTGCATTTAACATTTCTGTGATCTTTGAGTGGGCTGAAACTGGACAAGAAGAAAAAGAAATAATCTTTCTATCTAAAAAAAGAGGAATAAAGTCCATCCTCCTGCAACATGCGATGGATCCGTCTTCTCCAAAATGGGATAGATTTA
>Ga0209515_10001616_pt1 | contig 37092 bp, 30 predicted proteins | sample Subgroupgradi54m_FD_187454 | JGI IMG/M metagenome (GOLD analysis project Ga0209515, IMG submission 187454) | Subsurface groundwater microbial communities from S. Glens Falls, New York, USA - GMW60B uncontaminated upgradient, 5.4 m (SPAdes)... ... | reverse complement strand
ACCGGGATCGCTGAGAAGGAGGTTTGGGCTTGGTTTTACCGGTGGCGCCGGCGGGGGTAGCCGAAATTCCGGGTGCCGCCGAACGGGCGGCGCTGTTGCTGGCCCCCGCCGTGGCGCTGCTGCGGGGCGTGGCCTTGATGCGATGAGGAGAAGCGCTCCGCGGGCAGGGCGGGGTGCTGGGCCAGCGGGATGGAAGTCCGGATGATCTTCTCGATGCCCTGCACGTCTTTCCCCTGATCGGGGGTAGCAAAGGTGATGGCGTGGCCTTCGCGCCCGGCCCGGCCGGTGCGCCCGATCCGGTGGACGTAGTTCTCCGGGTCGTCGGGCAGATCGTAGTTGACCACCAGCTCGATGCCGGTCACATCAATCCCCCGCGCCGCGATGTCGGTGGCCACCAGGATGCGGTATTTCCCCGACTTAAAACCGGCCAGCGCCTCCTTCCTCTGGCTCAGGCTCCGGTTGGCGTGGATCTCGGCCGCCGGGTGGCCCGCGGTTCTTAAGTCCCGTGTCACTCTTTGAGCCCCTCTCTTCGTCCGCACGAACAGCAGAACCGAGGCGGTGTACCGCTTCAACAGCTCCTTCAGGAGCTGCCCCTTCTTCTCCTTGCTGACCACGAACAGCTCCTGCGAGACCCCCTCGGCCATGGTCCCGGTCGGCGCGATTTCGGTGCGGACCGGCAGCCGCATATGGGCGGCCGCGATCTTCACGATGCTGGCCGGTATGGTCGCCGAGAAGAGCATCGTCTGCCGGTCCTTCGGGATGAGCCGGAGGATCTGGTCGATCTGCGGCGCGAAGCCCATGTCCAGCATCCGGTCGGCTTCATCCAGCACCAGGATGGCGACGTCGTCCAGCCGCGTGTTGCGCTGCTCGAGATGGTCCAGCAGGCGGCCGGGAGTGGCGATCAGGATGCGGGGTCCGACCCTCAGCGCCTGGGTCTGGCGGTGCATGGACTCCCCGCCGATGATCACCGCGGTCTTCATCCGGAACGTGGAGGTGAGACTCCCGAGCGCTTCGTTGATTTGGATCGCCAACTCCCGCGTGGGTGCGAGCACGAGCCCCTTGCCTTTCTTCTGCGCGAGCTGCTGGATCATCGGGATGCCGAACGCCAGCGTCTTGCCGGTGCCGGTCTGCGCGATGCCGATAATGTCCTTGCCCTCGATCGCGATCGGGATGGCTTTGTGCTGGATGGGGGTGGGAACGGTGAACTTCAGCGCGTCAAGCGCCTGAAGAAGCCCGGGTGCGATGCCGAGCCCGTAGAAGCTGGTCTGTGATGTTGTCATGCCACCATCATACCTTAATTGACGCCTCGGCGAACTTCGTCTATACTAAAGAAGCTGTTAGGGAAGTTGGATTTTCAAACAAAGGAGAAAACATGGGATTTCAAGGTGGCGGTGGTGGTGGATTCGGTGGTGGACAGCGGGAGATGCACAAGGCGACCTGCGCGGATTGTCAGAAGGAATGCGAGGTTCCCTTCAAGCCCAGTGGAGACCGTCCGGTTTACTGCAAGGAGTGTTTCTCCAAGCGTAAGGATTCCGGCCGCTAAGAGCGGGTTTTCTCCTTTGTTTCCAAGGGTGTTATAGCCCCATCGGCGATCTGCCGATGGGGCTTTTTGTTTTAACGCTATGACTAGAATCGGATTGACGCTGGCGAGGGTGGGGCTGGCGCTTGTTCTTTATGCCCTCGGCGCTGTCGTCCTTGGGCTCGCGTCCTTCCCGGCTGTTCTGTGGTGCGTCAAGGTTTGGGGCGCGGCCGCGGCGGCTCCTCTCGCCGGCAGAATCCTGGCCGTTTCGGTTGCGGCCGGTTTCGGCTATTTCCTTTTCGGTTTCAGCTTGATGTTCCTCACGGTCCTCCTGCGATGGCTCCTCTGCTTGAATTTGAAAGAAGGGGAGCACCCGCTCGACTCGCCGGAAGCGCTCAAATGGTTTGTCTCGAACGCGCTGCAGCTCCTCGTTTGGACCCTCTTTGGGAATTTCCTGCTGCTGACTCCTTTCGCCTCCCTTTATTACCGCCTGATGGGGGCTAAGCTGGGGCTCAACGTGCAGATCAACTCCGCCTATTGCGCGGACCTTCAGCTCCTTGAGATCGGGGACAACTCCGTGATCGGAGGCCACGCGACCGTCATCGCGCATTCGGTGGAGCGCCAGGGATTGATCCTCAAGAAAGTCCGCATCGGCCGCAACGTCGTGGTGGGTTTGAATTCCGTGGTTCTTCCGGGGGTTGAGATCGGGGAAGGGGCGGTGATCGCAGCCGGCGCGATTGTTCCAAAGTACACTCAGATCCCGGCGAAGAGCTTCTACGGCATCAGAGACGCAGGCTCGCGCTGACCGCGTCCATTGACGTCCGGACGGCCCGCAGCATCTCGGCAGTCAGCCGGATGAGCAGGAAAGTGTAACCCACCATCAGAATCGTCAGCCCGATTTTTACTGTTCGGGAGAACCGGGGATTCTTCCAGACTAGGGGTAGGCCCAGCGGCCCGAGCACGAAGAAGAGAAGGAACAGGATCAGCCAGACGTTTTGATGCCACTTCGGTTTTTCGTTCACGAGGGAGCCCCGGATAAAGCTTTCTGAAGAAGGGTCCGCTCGGGATCGGCCAGGGGGATCTTGAGCGCTTCGGCCCGGCCTTTCTCCCCCATCTTGCGCCAGCTCTTGCGTAGAATTTCAATCATCTTTTCCTCCGGTTCTTTCTTACTCAGATCGGCGAACTGATGCTCCAGGAAGACCAGGCAAAGGGCGTCTTCAAGGGTCTGGGATTCTCTATCCCGGATGTTTTTCTTGAGGATGATCCGCGCCGCCTTCTCGATGGAGGCCTCGGGGGTGCCGGCTTCCCGCATGATCTTCCCCACCTGCTCGGCGTGGAAACCTTTCAGGGTTTCTCTCCACAGCAGGTATCCCTTCCGGTCGTCCGGGTAGCTCTCCCGGGGGATCTCCCAGCGACGGATGTGCTGGCCGCGGGCGACGATCAGGAGCTCTTCCGAAGCATTGGGGTCGAGGCGCTGGACCCAGCCGGTCAGCCATTGGGAATAGGGCAGCTCGTAGCCGCGGGGATCCTGGGCGTTGGCCGCGTCTATGGCGCGCAGGACTTGCTCAAGCCGGGCGGAAGGCATGGGTTTATTCTACTAAGTTTGTGTTAAATTGGGCACTCCCAATGCCAACTTCCTATTCCTTCGTGACCCGGTGGGAAGTGAAGGCGCCCCTGGAGAAGGTGTGGGACGCCATCTACTATTCCGACCGTTGGCCCGCCTGGTGGAAAGGGGTGGAGCGGGTAGAAAAGATCCGGCCGGCCTCCGGTCCGTATGAAGTGGGATCGGTGCGGCGGTTCACCTGGAAGAGCCGGCTTCCGTACCGGCTGACGTTCGACATGACGGTCACCCGGGTGGAGCCCAAGTCCCTCATCGAGTCCGCCGCGAAGGGGGAGCTGCAGGGGACGGGACGCTGGGCCCTTTCGGCCATTGACGGGGCCACCGCCGTCCGGTACGATTGGAATGTCCGCACCACCCAGCCCTGGATGAACGCTTTGGCCCCCATCGCCCGGCCGCTCTTCCGCTGGAACCACGACGTCGTGATGGGATGGGGTCTTGAGGGTCTCATCCGGCTGCTCGAGTAACCGACAGGAGGTTTTCGATGGTTTCTATATTTCTTAAAGGGGGTCCGGTCATGTGGCCGCTGCTCGCGGTCTCGCTGGCGGCCCTCACGGTGACCATTGAGCGGTGCATCTTCGTCTGGCGCCATGCCCGCAAGAGACAGCCGGAACTGGTCCGGGGCATCCTGCGGCGCGTGGAGGCCGGCAATATTGATGAGGCGATCGCCGTGGGGCGGCATGCTCATGACCCGGTGGCCCGGACGCTGGCGCACGGCCTGCTCCACAGGGAGAGGGCGCTGTCGGGCGCTCTGCTTCATTCCGGATCCCGGGAGCTCAAGCCGTTCCAGCGCGGGCTGACGGTTCTGGACACTGCGGTGACCCTGTCGCCGCTGCTGGGTCTGCTGGGGACCGTGACCGGCATGATCCGCGCTTTCGGCCTGCTGGGGCAGCAGCAGCTGGATGCCCCAACCGCCATCACCGGCGGGATCGCCGAGGCGTTGATCGCCACCGCGTTCGGGCTCGGCATCGCGATCCTGTCGCTTGTCCCCCTTAACCTGCTCAACGCCTACTACGAGAGGACGAAACAGGAGATCGAGCAGGCGGCCACCGAGTTGGAGGTGCTGCTGGCTCAGGCCGGATCAAAACCGGATTACCGTGAAGATCCCCTCCGTCTCGTATAGGCGCCGGGCGCGAATCGAGATCATCCCGCTCATCGACATCATCTTCTTCCTGCTGGCCACGTTCGTGATGGTCTCCCTCTCGATGGTGAAGAACCAAGGGATCCCGGTTCGGTTGCCCGCGGCGGCGACGGGGATCTCCAGGGGAAGCGCCCATCTTTCGACCGTCACGGTGACCGTGGCCGGATCCGGCCGCCTGTATCTGGATAAGGAAGCGATGGGTTTCGACGCCCTCCTGGCTCGCCTCAGATCCCTGCGGGAACGCAATCCGGACCTGCGCGTGGTATTCAACGGGGACGAGAAGGCCGCTTTCGGCGATGTGGTGAAGGCGCTGGACCAGACGCGCCAGGCGGGGATCGAGAAGGTGGCGATCCAGACCACCGGCGCCCCGGCCGCGCCGCTCGAGAAATGAACGATTCCGGCAGAAGCTTCCTGATCGCCTGCGGGCTGCATGGGATCGCGCTGTTCGGAAACACGGGCATGATCGCGCGTGCGCCCAGCTACGACGTGCAGGCCGGGACCGGCGGCGTGGAGATCTCGCTGATCGCGGCCCTTCCCGCCTCGGCCCCATCGGAATCGGGGATTTCCAAAACGGTGTCGGAGCCGGCCGGGAAAAACACCGCCACCACTTTTTATCTCCCGGGCGGGGCAGCCACCGCCGGTGGCGGCCGTTTCAGAAACCCCGCTCCGGCCTATCCCTATGAGGCGATCCGGCAGGGGCAGGAGGGCCTCGTGATCCTGGATGTTTCCGTGGACAAGAACGGGTATCCGACCGGCGTGGAGATCAGCCAACGCTCCGGATTCCCGCTGCTGGATCAGTCCGCGCTTCAGACGGTCTGGCGCTGGCGCTTCGACCCCGCCACCATCGGTTTCCTGCCGGTCAAGGCGAAGATCCGGGTGCCGGTCCGGTTCGTTCTGGGGGTATAATTTTTTTATGGAACAACTCAAAAAGCTCGAGAGCCAATCGGTCTATATCCTGAGGGAGGCCTACCACCACTTCAGGAACCTCGCCATGCTCTGGTCCATCGGCAAGGACAGCACCGTCCTGCTCTGGCTCGCCCGGAAGGCCTTCTTCGGCCATGTCCCGTTCCCGCTGGTTCACATCGACACCCACTTCAAGATCCCGGAGATGATCGAGTACCGGGACCAATTGGCGCGCAAGTGGAAGCTGAACATGATCTACGGGCAGAACGAGGAGGCGCTGCGGGAGCAGAGAACCTTCCCGGCCGGCAAGCTGACCCGCGTGGAGTGCTGCAAAACTTTGAAGACCGACGCCCTCGTGAACACGCTCTCGGGCAAGTGGCCCCGCTACCGGATGGATCACTCCACCGGGCAGTACCTGCCGGACAAGAACACCGAGCCGTACACCGGCGTCATCGTGGGGGCGCGGGCGGACGAGGAGGGGAGCCGCTCGAAGGAGCGCTATTTCTCGCCGCGCGACAAAGAAAGCAACTGGGAGGTGGCAGACCAGCCGCCGGAGCTCTGGAACCAGTTCAAGACCGATTTCGCTCCCGGCACGCACATCCGGGTCCATCCGCTGCTGGACTGGACCGAGCTGAACATCTGGGAGTACATCGAGCGGGAGAAGATCCCGGTGGTGCCGCTCTACTTCGATCAGGGCAAGGGGGAGAGGTTCCGTTCTCTCGGCTGCTATCCCTGCACCTTCCCGGTCAAGTCCACGGCGAAGAACGTCAAGGAGATCATCGAGGAACTCCGGGGCGGGAAGTTCCGCAACGTCGCCGAGCGGTCGGGCCGCGCCCAGGATAAAGAGGACCGCGGCGGCCTGGAAACGCTCCGCCGGGAAGGGTACATGTAATGAACATCGTCATCGTCGGCCACGTGGACCACGGCAAGAGCACGCTGGTGGGCCGTCTGCTGGCCGATACCGGTTCCTTGCCGGAGGGGAAGCTGGAGCAGGTGCGGCAGGAGTGCCTCCGCACGGCCAAGCCGTTCGAGTACGCCTTCCTGCTGGACGCCCTCAAGGACGAGCAGTCGCAGGGGATCACGATCGACACGGCCCGCGTCTTTTTCAAGAGCAAGAAGCGGGAATACATCCTCATTGACGCGCCGGGACACATCGAGTTCCTGAAGAACATGGTGTCGGGTGCGGCGCGGGCGGAGGCGGCGCTGCTGGTGATCGATGCCGAGGAGGGGATCCAGGAGAACTCCAAGCGGCATGGTTATCTGCTCTCGATGCTGGGGATCCGGCAGGTGGCGGTCTGTGTGAATAAGATGGACCTGGTTGGATACGATAAGAAAGTTTTCGATCGGATCGAGAAGACCTACCGCCAGTTCCTCAAAGAGATCGAGCTGGAGCCTGCGGCTTTCATCCCCCTGGCGGCCCGGGAAGGGGAGAATCTGACCGGCCCTTCCAAGAAGCTGGCGTGGTATGTGGGACCCTCGGTGCTGGAGGCGCTGGATTCCTTTAAGGAATCGGCCTCCGTTGAGAAGAGGCCGTTCCGGATGCCGGTGCAGGGGGTCTACAAGTTCACTGAAAGCGAGGACGCCCGCCGGATCGTGGCCGGCCGGGTGGAATCCGGGACGCTCGCGGTCGGGGACGAGGTGCTCTTCCTGCCTTCCGGCAAGAAATCCGTCGTGAAGACGATCGAGGAGTTCAACGCGCCGAAACGCGCCCGCGTCACCGCCGGGAGATCCACCGGCGTCACGCTGAGCGAGCAGATTTACGTCAATCGGGGCGACGTGATGTGCAAGGTCAAAGATCCCCTGCCGCAGGTGAGCACGCTGTTGCGGGCGAAGCTTTTCTGGATGGGCAAACGTCCGATGACGGTGGACCGCCCTTACAAGCTGAAGGTGGCCACGGCGCAAGTGACGGTGCGGCTGAAGAAGATCGAGCGGGTGATCGACGCGTCCGAGCTCAAGGCGCTGACGAAAAAGGAGATCGGCCGGCATGACGTGGCCCAGTGCGTCTTGCAGGCGGCCTCGGCGGTGGCGTTCGACCTCGCGGAGGATCTGGAGGCGACCGGCCGGTTCGTGATCGTGGACGAGGTCGACATCGCCGGCGGCGGGATCATCCTGGAAAGGATCGAAGACGGCCAGGCCGGCCTGCGGCGGCAGACCGTTGCCCGGGAGCAGAAATGGGATTTCAGCGGGGTGGCGCCGGAGGAGCGGGTCCATCGGTACGGGCACAAGCCGGCGCTGGTGCTGCTGACCGGCAAGGTGGGAGTGGACAAGAAAACGATCGCCAGGGAGCTGGAGCAGAGGCTGTTCGGCTCCGGGCACAAGACCTACCTCCTTGGCATGGGCAATCTGTTGCGGGGGCTGAGCACCGACGTGGAGCAGCACCGGCTGGAGCGGCATGAGCATGTCCGCCGCATGGGGGAAGTGGCCCACTTATTTCTGGACGCGGGGCTCATCGTGGTGGCGACCGCCAGCAACTTGGACGACACCGAGCTCTCCCATCTGCATGAGGTGACCTCCCGGGAGGGAACGCTGATCATCAACGTGGGGCCGAACAGCTTCAAGAGCGCCGTGGTGGATCTGAACCTGGAGGAGAAGGTGCCTGCGGCCGACAACGTGGAGAGGATCCTGCAGCTCCTGCGAGACCGGAAAATCCTTGGCCTCCACTCCTGAGTATTTCGACGTTGCCGTCGGAAAGATCCAGGACTTCGGCAACGACACCCGTGATTTCGATCTGCGCTTCGAGCCGGGCAAGGGCATGCCGTTCATCGCCGGCCAGTTCGTCAGCGTGGTGCTCCCCAAAGACGGCAAGGTGATCCGCCGCGCCTACTCGATCGCCTCCCCTCCGGAGCAGAGGGACCACCTCAACCTGATCGTCAAGCTGGTGCAGGGCGGGGTGGTGACGAATTGGTTCTGGACCTTGAAATCGGGCGACCACTTCAAGATCCACGGCCCGTTAGGAAAATTCGTCCTGCCGAAGAAACTGGACTTCGAGCCGGTTTTCATCGCCACCGGCACCGGTATCGCCCCTTTCCGCAGCATGACCCATTCCCTGTTGCGCGGCGGTTTCGGAGGAAAGCTCACACTCATCTTCGGGACCCGGTACGAGACCATGATCCCTTACCATGAGGAATGGCTGGGTCTCGCCGCGAAGCATCCCAATTTCACCTACATCCCCACCATCAGCCGGGCCGGCCCCGCGTGGGAAGGGGAGACCGGCTACACCCAGGCCAAGGTGGAGAAGTTCCTTTCCGATCCGGCCGGCAAGAGGGTCTACATCTGCGGCCTGAACGAGATGATCCAGGCGGTTCAGGAGGCCTGCTTGAAGGTCGGTTTCCGCAAGGGGCAGATCTCCTATGAGAAGTACGACTAAGGAATAGGCTGCGTCCGAGGTAAAATGGAAGTTCACGTGAGGAGGGATTGAAAATGACGGAAGGAAAGAAATGCGTCATCTGCAAGCTGGTCGTGCTATTGGCCGGCATCGGCGCCTTGAACTGGGGGCTGGTGGCCTTCTTCGGGCTGAACCTCGTGGACAAGCTGCTCGGCGGTATTCCAAAAGCTCCCAAGATCACGAACGGGCTGGTGGGGTTATCGGGCCTGATGCTGCTGGTCTCGCTGTTCAAGTGCTGTCCCTGCCAGAAGGGAAGTTGCGGAACAAAATAGCCGTTTTTAAGCCTCAAGGCGACGGCGCCCATTCTTTGACCGGGCGCCGTCGCTGCTTTCGATGAGTTGGAGAAAAGGAGAAACACCATGGCACTGACACCTTCCACGATGTTGGCTCTAAAAACTCAGGCGCCGGACTTCAGCCTGCCGGACATCGTCACCGGCAAGACGGTGACGCTGCAAAGCTTCTCGGGCAAGAAAGGGCTGCTGGTGATGTTCATCTGCCGGCATTGTCCCTACGTGCAGCACATTAAGGAAGGGTTGGCCGCGCTGGGCCGGGATTATGCGGGAAAGGATCTCGGTATCGTGGCGATCAGCGCCAACGACGCCGTGAATTATCCCGACGATTCACCCCGCAATCTCAAAGAGTTCGCGCTGGAGATGGGCTTCACCTTCCCGTTCTGCTACGACGAGACACAGAAGACGGCGCAGGCCTACTCCGCGGCCTGCACGCCTGATTTCTTCCTGTTCGACGCGCAGCGAAAGCTGGCCTATCGGGGCCAGATGGACGACAGCCGGCCCGGCAACGGGAAACCGGTGACCGGCAAAGACCTGCGAGCGGCGATGGAGGCGGTGCTGGCCGGCAAACCGGTGAGCGCGGACCAAAAGGCGAGCATAGGGTGCAACATTAAGTGGAAAAAGGGAAGCGAGTAGCGATCGAGGGGATAAGCCCCGAGTTGAACGGCGGCCGGTTCCCGGCCAAGCGGATCATTGGGGACACGGTCACCGTCGAGGCGGATCTCTTTTCCGACGGCCACGATCCGGTCCACGGTGTCTTGCTGGTTCGCCACGAGTCGCAGCGGGGATGGACCGAAGTCCCCTTGGAGCCGCTGGTGAACGACCGCTGGCGCGCCTCCTTTGCCGTCAACGAGATGGGGACTTATTTCTACACGCTGGAGGGATGGGCCGGCGACAATCGGAAAGCTTCCACCCGGTACGATAAAGAACTGCGGCTCCTGGTGGATCGGGAGAAAGCCCGTTTCAGCGCCTGGTACGAGATCTTCCCTCGATCCTGCTCTCCTGAGCCGGGCCGGCACGGCACCTTCCGGGATCTGGAGGGGTGGCTGCCCTACATTTCTTCCATGGGTTTCGACGTCCTCTACCTGCCTCCGATCCACCCGATCGCCCGCAGCCGGCGCAAGGGGAAGAACAACGTCCTGGCCGCCGGCCCCAACGACCCCGGATCCCCTTGGGCAATCGGCGGGGCCGAGGGGGGCCACAAAGCGGTCCACCCGGAGCTGGGGACGCTGGAGGATTTCCGGCGGCTGATCGGCCGCGCCAAGGAGTCCGGCCTGGAGGTGGCGCTCGACTTGGCGCTCCAATGTTCGCCCGACCACCCCTACGTGAAGGAACACCCGCAATGGTTCCGGCACCGGCCGGACGGCTCCATCCAGTACGCCGAGAACCCGCCCAAACAATACGAAGACATCTACCCGTTCAATTTTGAAACCAAACAGTGGAAGGCGCTCTGGGAGGAGCTCAAGTCCATCTTCCTCTTCTGGGCGGATCAGGGGGTCCGGATCTTCCGCGTGGATAATCCCCATACCAAGCCGTTCGATTTCTGGGAATGGCTGATCTTCGAAGTCCGGCGCGAACATCCCGATGCCCTCTTTCTTTCCGAGGCGTTCACCCGGCCGAAGATCATGATGCGTCTGGCGAAACTCGGATTCACGCAGTCCTACACCTATTTCACTTGGCGGAGCAACCGCTGGGAGCTGGCCGAGTATTTCACCGAGCTGACGAAAGGCCCCGCGCGGGAATATTTCCGGCCGTCCGTTTGGCCGAACACGCCGGACATCCTGACGGCTTATCTCCAGGAGGGAGGACCGGGGGCGTTCCGCGCGCGGCTGGTCCTGGCGGCGACGCTGTCCGCCGGTTACGGAATTTACGGCCCGGCGTTCGAGCTTTGCGAGAATAAGCCCCTGGAGCCCGGCAGCGAGGAGTACTTAAACTCCGAGAAGTACGAGCTTAAAGCGTGGGAGATCCGGCAGCCGGACAGCCTTCAAGGTCTGATCACCCGGGTGAACCGGATCCGGCGGGAAAACCCCGCGCTTCAGCGGGATGATGGGCTGGAGTTTCACCCGGCCGGTAACGACCAGCTGCTTTGCTACAGCAAGCGAAGCCGGGACAGGAAGAACGTCTTGCTGATGGTGGTCAACCTGGATCCCCGCCGAAGCCAATCCGGAACGCTGGAGCTCCGGCTCGAGTCGCTGGGCCTCGACCCCTCGCGCCCGTTTACCGCGGAGGACCTGCTGAGCGAGGCTTCTTTTAAATGGCAGGGGCCGCGCAACACCGTGGAGCTGGATCCCGCCCGGTTGCCGGCCCACATCTTCCGGATCTGTCCGTAAAGTGGCCGATCCCCTCTGGTACAAGAACGCCATCCTGTACGAACTGCATGTCCGCTCCTTCTTCGACGGAAACGGAGATGGGATCGGGGACTTCGGCGGGCTCGTGCAGAAACTCGATTACCTGCAGGACCTCGGCGTCACCGCCCTCTGGCTTCTGCCGTTCTATCCCTCCCCATTGCGGGATGACGGCTACGACATCGCCGACTATCTTGACGTCCATCCCTCCTACGGCACCCTGAAGGATTTCAAACAATTCCTGCAAGAGGCGCACCGCCGCGGCTTAAGGGTGGTGACGGAGCTGGTCTTAAACCACACCTCCGATCAGCATCCCTGGTTCCAGAAGGCGCGCCGGGCCAAGCCGGGATCGCCCGAGCGCAACTTTTACGTTTGGAACTCATCGCCGGACAAGTACACCCAGGCGCGGATCATCTTCAAGGATTTCGAGAAATCCAACTGGAGCTGGGACCCGGTCGCCAAGGCGTATTACTGGCATCGTTTCTACTCCCATCAGCCGGACCTGAACTACGACAACCCCCGCGTGCGCCGGGAGATCCTCAAGGTGGCCGATTTCTGGATGGACCTGGGGGTGGACGGTCTTCGCCTGGACGCGGTGCCGTATCTGGTCGAGAGGGAAGGGACCCACTGCGAGAACCTGCCCGAGAGCCACGCCTTCCTGAAGGATCTGCGCCGGCACCTGGACGGCAAGTTCAAGGACCGGATGCTGCTGGCCGAGGCGAACCAATGGCCGGAGGACGCGCGCGCCTACTTCGGGGAAGGGGATGAATGCCAGATGGCGTTCCACTTCCCTTTGATGCCCCGGCTGTTCATGGCGATCCGGAGGGAGGACCGCTTGCCCGTAGTGGACATCCTTCAGCAGACCCCGCAGATCCCGGAGAATTGCCAGTGGGCCCTCTTCCTGCGCAACCACGACGAGTTGACGCTGGAAATGGTGACCGATGAGGACCGCGACTACATGATCCGCGTCTACGCGCAGGATCCTCAGGCGAGACTCAATCTGGGAATCCGGCGCCGCCTGGCCCCCCTGCTGGGGAACAACCGGCGCAAGATCGAGCTGATGAACGGTCTGCTCTTCTCCCTGCCGGGTTCTCCGATCCTCTACTACGGGGATGAAATCGGAATGGGGGACAACATTCGATTGCCGGACCGCAACGGAGTGCGGACCCCGATGCAGTGGAACCCCAGCCGCAACGCCGGTTTCTCCGAGGCGCCGGCCCGCCGGCTTGTCCTGCCGCCGATCACCGACCCGGAGTATCACTTTGAAGCGGTCAATGTGGAGGTGCAGGAGAAGAACCCCCACTCCCTGTTGTGGCAGATGCGCCGGATGATCGCGCTCCGGAAACAGCACCGGGCGTTCGGCGAGGGAAGCATGGAGTTCCTTCATCCGGACAACGGGAAGATCCTGTCGTTCGTGCGCCAGCTTGGAGAAGAGAAGATCCTGGTCGTGGCCAATCTCTCCCGTTTCGTCCAGCACACGGAGTTGGAGCTGTCGGCCTGGAAAGGCCTGACGCCGCTGGAGCTGTTCGGGGCGACCCCGTTCCCGCCCATCGGGGAAGGAATGTACCCGCTCACGCTGGGACCGCACGCTTTCTATTGGTTCGGACTGGAAGCCGCGCGTCCGGCTGGGCCTCAGCCGCTTCCGCTGCTCAAGGTGCAGGGCTGCTGGGACGATCTGCTGCGGGGGCGTGGAAGAGAGGCGCTCGAGCAGATCCTGCCGGATTATCTTCAGCGCCAGCGCTGGTTCGGCGGGAAGGTCCGCCGGATCAAGGGAGCCCGACTCCTAGAGATGATTCCGGTCGGTACAGGCTCCTCAAAATCTTATCTGACTCTGATCCGGGCCGCCTACCTGGAAGGGGAATCGGAGCTCTTCCTGTTGCCGCTCGGTTTCATGGCGAAGAACCTCGCCCGTTTGAAAACGGCAGATCTTCCGTATGGAGTGGTGGCCCGGATCGAGCAGAGGAACGGGAAAGCAAAGGAAGAGGGCTTATTGGTCGACGCCCTGGGAGACAAAGGTTTCTGCAGGAACCTGCTTCGGAAGATCCGTCCTTCGGAGCGGGGATCCTTGGATCCGGTTCTGATGAAGGCGGAACAAAGCAACAGCTCGGTCCTCTTCGGCAGTTCCTGGATTCTCAAGATGTACCGAGGCCTGGGGGAAGGCCCGAATCCGGAGCTGGAGATGATGAAATTCCTCTCAGAGAGGACGACGTTCGCGGCTTTCCCTCCGCTGGGAGGGGTCCTGGAATACCGCTCCTCCGGTTCGTCGCCGAAAACGCTGGCGCTCCTCCAGCGGTTTGTTCCCAACAAAGGGGATGCCTGGACCCACACCCTGGACGCGTTAGGGATCTATTATGAGAAGGTCTTAGCCGGCGCGGTGAAAAAACAGGAGCCACAGATTCCTGCCGAGCCGCTGGTCGTTCTGGCGCAGAAGGAGATCCCGGTCCCGGTCAAAGAGAGGATCGGCACCACCCTGGTCTCCGCCCGCCTGCTCGGTGAGAGGCTGGCCCAACTGCATCTGGCACTCTCCAGCGTGCGGAACGATCCCCATTTTGCGCCGGAGCCGTTTACCGAGCTGTACCAGCGTTCCATCTACCAACTGATGCGGGGCGCGGCTGTTCAGAGCTTCGGGCTCCTCCGCCGGCGGGCACCGAATTTTCCGGAGGAGATCCAACCGGAGATCAAACGGCTGCTTTCGGCCCAAGCCCAAGTGCTGGGTCTGTTCCAAGAGATCCTGAAACACAAGATCACCGGCCAGCGGATCCGCTGCCACGGTGATTTCCACCTGGGGCAGGTGCTCACCACCGGCAAAGACTTCGTGCTGATTGATTTCGAAGGGGAGCCGGCCCGTTCCTTCGGCGACCGGCGGATCAAGCGCTCACCGCTCAAGGACGTGGCAGGGATGCTCCGCTCCTTCCAGTATGCCGCCGACGCCGCCCTGTTGGCGCGCGAAGACCAGCCGCGCCTGGAGACCTGGGCCCGGTACTGGAGGATCTGGGTCAGCGCCGCTTTCCTGCGGTCGTACTTGGCCACCCTCGCCCAAACAGATCTCCTGCCCAAGTCGCAGGCGGAACTTCGCCTTCTGCTCCGCGCCTACGTGATGGAGAAAGCGATGTACGAGCTCCGCTACGAAATGAACAACCGCCCCGACTGGATCAAGATCCCCCTGCGCGGCATCCTCCAACTCCTGGAAGAAAAGAACTGATTAGTATCCGATGAACCAGAAAGATAAAATGATAACGACCGTGCTGTTGATCGCGGCAATCGGTGGATGCGTGACCCCACAAAAGGGGCCGGAGGCGGAGCCGGTTCCGTTCCGGCCGGCTTGGTGGTGCCGAGGCGCCAATCAGCAGACTATTTTAGGAGCTCTACTTCGACCCGTGGCCCCACTTCAGCTCCAGCGGCAACGATGGGAGACGCCCGACGGCGACTTCGTTGATGTGGATCGGTTGCCGGGAGCCCCCGGGACCCCGATTCTGATTGTCTTGCACGGATTGGAAGGGTCCTCCCGTTCCCGCTATGTTCTCAGCTTGCTGGCGGCGGCTGAGCGGGAAGGATGGCGGGGGATCGGCGTCAACTTTCGATCCTGCAGCGGCGAGCCGAACCGCCTGCTCCGTTCTTACCACGGCGGGGAGACCTCGGACCTGACCTGGATCGTCCAGCAAGTGATCGCGGAAAATCCGGGCAGCCCGATCTTTCTGGCGGGAGCTTCTCTGGGAGCGAACGTCGTCTTAAAATACCTCGGAGAGCAGGGGGAGGCGCTTCCTTCCCCTGTGCGGGCGGCAGTGGCCATTTCCACTCCGTTCGATTTGGCGCTGTCGGCGCACACGCTGGAACAGGGATTCAGCCGGATCTACATGAGAGGGATCGTTCGGGGCTTAAAGGCCAAGGCAAAAACCAAGCTCCTTATGTTTCCGGGGTTTGTCGATGAGCGGAAACTTGACGCGGTCAAAACCTTGACCCAATTCGACGATCTGGTCACGGCGCCGGTGCATGGATTCAAGGATGCCGACGACTATTGGAGCCATTCCAGCTCCATCCGTTTCCTTCCGGGGATCCGGCGGCCGGCGCTCTTGATCAGCGCCAAAGACGACCCGTTTTTCCCGGGCAAATCCCTGCCGGTCGCGGAGGCGGCGGCGAACCCGTTCCTGACCGCGGAGTTCACCGCGCACGGCGGGCATGTCGGATTCCTGACCGGATCGTGGCCCGGGCGGGCGCGATCCTGGACCGAAGGCCGGACGATCCAATTTCTTAAAAAGCATGTTTAAACTCAAGTGGCCCACGCTGATCGGCATCCTCGCCGTGCACGCGGGGCTGATCTGGGCTCCGAGCACGTTCAACTGGCGGGCTTTTTGGGTTTTCATCGCGCTGGATTGGGTCACGATCGGGCTGGGCATCACGCTGGGTTACCACCGGCTATTGGCCCATCGAAGCTTCAAGACGCCGAAATGGCTCGAGTATGTTTTCGCTGACTGCGGCGCGCTGGCGGCCCAAAGCGGCCCCATCAAATGGGTGGCCACCCATCGCATGCACCACGCGTTTGCCGACCGCCCGCAGGATCCCCACAGCCCTACCCGCGGTTTTTGGTGGGCGCACATGGGTTGGCTTTTGGCTTACGACGAGGTGCTCGACCATCCCACCCAGCATTGGCGCTACGCGCCGGAGCTTGCCGCCGATCCGGTCCACCGCTTCATCAGCAAGACGAACATCCTGCAGCAGGTGCTCCTCGGGCTGCTCCTGTTCGCCGCGGGGGGGTGGCCGTTCGTCGTCTGGGGCAGTTTCGTCCGGATTGTGTTCGGCTGGCACTGCACTTGGGCCGTCAACTCAGCTGGCCACCTCTGGGGTTACCGCACCTATGAAACAGGCGAGCGCTCGACTAATAACCTGTGTCTTGCCCTGCTGACGTATGGAGACGGCTGGCACAACAACCACCATGCTTATCCGACCTCGGCCGCCCACGGCCTCCGCTGGTGGGAGCTGGATTTGACGCACCTGACCCTCCGGATGTTCGCGGGGCTCAGGCTCGCCGAAGACATTCATCTCCCGCGCGGCAATCCGTTCAAGCTCCCGCCGCCACGCAATGCCGTCTCCCAAGAAGTAACCGTTCCAGCTTAAATGGAAGAATGAAGACGCGGGAAAAGTTAAACCGCCTGGCGGAATCCTACGGGGTGGAAACCTCGTACGTGGATATGGGCGGCCACAGGCAATTCGCCTCTGCCAAAAGCCTGCAGCTGGTCCTGAAATCTTTTGGAGATTACCCCAAGCGGCGGCCGCAGCCGGTCCGCGTGGTGTGGGATAAGCCCCCGTTCGGTTATCGTCGTGAGGGAGAAACCTTGGTCATCTCCGCCCCGCGGAAATGTTTCCAGCCGAAAAGAAGGGATTGGGGGCTGTTCCTTCCTCTATATGCGCTGCAGTCGGGCCGGAGTTCCGGGGCGGGGGACCTCTCGGATCTGAAGGCCTTCGCTCGCTGGGCCGGGCGGCAGGGAGCCGGCTGGGTGGGAACGCTGCCGCTGTTGAGCCTCTTCTTGGATCGCCCCTTCGAGCCCAGCCCCTACGCTCCGATCAGCCGGCTTTTCTGGAGTGAGTTCTGGTTGGACGTCGGGCCGATCAAAGGATTACCGCGGGGCCAGTGGGTGGATTACCGCCGGCAGATGGCAGCCAAGCGGCGGATTCTAGAGAAGAGGTCGAAGAGATGGAGCCCTCCGCAGGGTTGGCTGAGGGAGCGGCCGGAGGCGGAGGAGTATGCCCGCTTCCGGGCGATGAAGGAAGGGCGCCCCGGTTCTGCTCGGGCAGAGAGGACGCACCTCTACGCGACCTGGCTGGCGGAGCGGCAGATGGAGGATCTGCGCCGAAGCTGTGCTCGACGCAACGTCGGCCTCTATTTCGATCTGCCGCTGGGGGTCCATCCGCAGGGATACGATGCCTGGAAGGAGCGGGAGATCTTCGTGGAGGGGATGCACGTCGGAGCCCCGCCCGACACCTTCTTCACGTGGGGGCAAGACTGGGGGTTCCGGCCGATGCATCCGGAGAAAATCCGAGAGCAAGGATACGATTACTTCATCCGGTGCGTGAGGCACTCGATGCGGTACGCCTCGATGCTGAGGGTGGACCACATCATGGGGCTGCACCGCCTTTTCTGGGTGCCGGAGGGCCGTCCGGCCGGGGAAGGGGTCTACGTGCGCTACCGGGCGGAGGAGATGGTTGCCATCCTCTGTCTCGAGTCGCACCGGAACCGCTGCGTGGTGGTGGGAGAGGACTTGGGCACCGTTCCACCCGAGGTTCGCCGCTCGATGCGCCGGCACGGGATGGCTGGGATGTTTGTGGTACAGTATGAAATGAAGCCCGATTCCCGTCGGCCGCTGCGCTCCGCGCCGCTTGGGAGCGTGGCCGGTCTGAATACGCACGACATGCCTCCGTTCGCCAACGTCGGCACTGTGGAGATGGCCCAAGCGCTTCTGAGAAAGTTGGCCGACGGGCCGGCCCGGTCGGTTGTGGTGAATCCGGAAGATCTTTGGGGAGAAGAACGGCCGCACAACGTGCCCGGCACCACCGGGCGGAAAAACTGGAGCCGGAAGGCCCGTTTTCCGCTGGAACAGTTTGGAGAGAGGATCGGATGCAGACTTCCACCCGCCAGACGGCGCGCTTAACCGAGCAGGACCTCTACCTCTTCAACGAGGGAACCCACATCCGTCTCTACGACAAGCTCGGCGCTCATCCCGGGAAAGAGGCGGGAGTGCCGGGAACTTTCTTCGCGGTCTGGGCGCCGGATGCCGAGGCGGTGTCGGTCATCGGCGATTTCAACGGTTGGGAGCGGGGCCGCCATCCGCTCTCCCCCCGCGCCAACTCCGGCATCTGGGAACGGTTCATCCCCGGCATCGGCAAAGGGCAGATCTACAAGTACCACATCGTCTCCCGCGGCAACGGCTACCGAGTGGACAAGGCGGACCCGTTCGCCTTCTTCTGCGAGCTTCCTCCGAAGACCGCTTCAGTCGTCTGGGATCTGGATTATGCCTGGGGCGATGCCGAGTGGATGGCGAACCGCCGGCAGCGCAATGCCCTCAACGCGCCGGTCTCCGTCTATGAGGTGCACCTGGGCTCCTGGATGCGGATCCCGGAGCAGGGGGGGCGGTCTCTTTCGTACCGGGAGCTGGCCCCGAAGCTGGCCGACCACGTCAAAAAAATGGGGTTCACGCACGTGGAATTCATGCCGGTCATGGAGCATCCGTTCTACGGTTCCTGGGGCTACCAGCTGACCGGCTATTTCGCGCCGACCAGCCGCTACGGGACGCCGCAGGATTTCATGTTCCTGGTGGATACGCTGCACCAGGCTGGGATCGGCGTGATCCTGGATTGGGTGCCCTCCCACTTCGCGACGGACGAGCACGGTCTGGGGATGTTCGACGGGACGCACCTGTACGAGCACGCCGACAAAAGCCAAGCGATCCACCCGGATTGGAACAGCTACCTCTTCAATTACGGCCGCAACGAGGTGCGCAGCTTCCTGCTGAGCAGCGGGTTGTTCTGGCTGGACAGGTATCATGCCGATGGGCTCCGGCTGGACGCGGTGGCCTCGATGCTTTACCTGGATTATTCCCGCAAGCCGGGCGAGTGGATCCCGAACCCGCACGGCGGCCGCGAGAACCTGGACGCGATCCATTTCCTGCGCCGCTTCAACGAGCAGGTTTACCTGAATCATCCGGACGTGCAGACGATCGCCGAGGAGTCCACCGCTTGGGGCGCGGTCTCCCGCCCGACCACGATCGGGGGCCTGGGCTTCGGGATGAAATGGGACATGGGCTGGATGCACGACACGCTGGATTACATCCAGCGGGAGCCGGTGCACCGGAAGTTTCACCACAACACGCTGACCTTCCGGATGCTGTACGCTTTCACGGAGAATTTCGTGCTGCCGCTGTCGCACGACGAAGTGGTCCACGGGAAATCCTCGCTGCTGGGCAAGATGCCGGGCGACGACTGGCAGAAGTTCGCGAATTTAAGGCTCCTGCTGGGATATCAGTTTGCTCAGCCGGGCAAGAAGCTGCTGTTCATGGGCGGGGAGTTCGGCCAGTGGAGGGAATGGCAGCACGACGAGAGCTTGGACTGGCACTTGAGCGCCCACGACCGGCATGCCGGCCTTCAGCGGTGGGTGAAAGATCTCAACCATCTGTACCGGAGCGAGCCGGCGCTGCATGAGCTGGATTTTGACGCGGAAGGATTCGAGTGGGTGATCGCCGACGACGCGGACAACGGCGTGGTGGGCTTCCTCCGGAAAGGGAAGGAGCCGCGCGAGGCGATCCTGGTGGTTTGTAACTTGACCCCTGTGCCCCGCACCGATTACCGGATCGGAGTTCCGCACGGCGGGACCTGGCGGGAGCTGCTCAACAGCGACGCCAAGGATTACTGGGGAAGCGGTTGGGGGAACTTGGGGTACGTGGCGGCGGAGCGGACCGGCTGGAACGCCCACCCGAACTCCCTGCGGCTGGCGCTGCCGCCGCTGTCGGTCCTGTACCTCAAGGGATAGATGTGGAACGGGCTGTCTGCGTCCACGGGCACTTCTACCAGCCGCCCCGAGAAAATCCCTGGACCGATCAGGTGGAGCTGCAGCCTTCCGCCCATCCCTACCACGACTGGAACGAGCGGATCACCGCCGAGTGCTACCGGCCGCTGGCCGAGCTGGGGGCGTACGCCCGGATGAGTTTCGATTTCGGGCCCACGTTGCTCTCTTGGCTTGAACGGAAGGCGCCGGAGGTTTACCGGGCGGTGCTGGAGAGCGACCGGCAGAGCTTGAAGAATTTCTCCGGGCACGGCTCGGCGATGGCGCAGGCGTACAACCACATGATCCTGCCGCTGGCGAATCACCGGGACCGGGTGACTCAAGTTGTTTGGGGGATCCGGGATTTCGAATGGAGGTTCGGGCGCCGGCCGGAGGGGATGTGGCTGCCGGAGACGGCGGTGGACCTGGAGACGCTGGAGATCCTGGCCGGGCAAGGGATCCGGTTCACGGTGCTGGCCCCGCATCAGGCTCAAAGTCCCGTGGATCCGACCCAGCTCTATCTGCAGCGGCTTGCCTCCGGAAAACAGATCCATCTTTTCTTTTATGACGGGCCGATCGCCAAAGCGGTTTCCTTTGAGCGGCTTGCATCGGATGGGCCGCGGCTGGCCGAAAAGCTTGAGCAGGGTTTTCGACGGGAGAACGCTGGGGCTCAGCTGGTGCATATCGCGTCGGACGGCGAGACGTACGGCCACCACCATGCCGGCGGAGACCGGGCGCTGGTGGAAGCGCTGCGGAGGATTGAATCGGGCGGATTGGCCCGCCTGACCAATTACGCCGAGGTCCTGGACAAGCATCCTCCCGCGCGTGAAGTGGAAATCCTAGAGAAGAGCTCCTGGAGCTGCTCGCACGGCCTCGACCGGTGGTGGAGCGATTGCGGCTGCAACAGCGGCGCGAATCCCGGCTGGCGGCAGGGATGGCGCACCCCGCTGCGCGACGCGCTGGATGGGCTGAGGGATTCCCTAGCTCCCCCTTATGAAGAAGCGGCCGGCCGGCTCCTGAAGGATCCCTGGGCCGCGCGCGACCGGTCGGTGGATCTACTGCTGGATCCGTCGCCGGAGGCCGCGCGGCGGTTCCTGGAGGATCAGGCCCGGCGTCCGCTGAACGAAGAGGAACGCCGGCGGGCTTTAGCGCTTCTAGATCTTCAGCGGCAGGCTCTGCTCATGTATACCAGCTGCGGCTGGTTCTTCGACGATGTGGGGGGCATCGAGGCGGTGCAGATCCTGCGGTACGCGGCCCGGGCGATTGAGCTGGCGAAAGAGTTGTTCGATCTCCCGCTGGAGGCTGGCTTCCTGGAGATCTTGTCCAAGGCCGAGAGCAACGACCCCGCCAAGGGGGACGGGCGGAAAATCTATCAAACGGTGACGCGGTGAACCTTCGGATTTCCGATCTGTTCGACATCGTACTGATCTCGATCTTCATCTACTCTATTCTCCTTTGGTTCAAGCGGACGGCTTCGCGGCGCGTGGTGATCGGGATCTGTCTCATGTCGGCGGTCTATTTCCTGGCGAAGGTTTTTGACCTGACCCTGACGCTGCTTCTGTTCCAGACCGTCTTCACGGTTTTGCTGGTGGCGCTGGTGGTGGTGTTCCAGGAAGAGATCCGCCGCGGCTTCGAGCGGATCGCGCTGTGGGGCACGTTCCGGGGGCGAAGGCGGTACACCGGATTCCAGGGCGCGGACGCGCTGATCGAAGGGATCTCCAGCCTCGCCTCCAACCGGTTGGGGGCGCTGATCGTGATTAAAGGAAAGGAGACGCTGGACCGGCACGTGCAGGGAGGCATCCCGCTGTACGGCCGCTTAAGCAAGCCGCTGCTCTACAGCATCTTCGATCCGCATTCGCCCGGGCACGACGGCGCGGTCCTCATCGATGGGGACCGGATCACCAAGTTCGGCGCCCATCTGCCGCTTTCGAAAACCCAAGCGCAGGTCGGCACGCTCGGCACGCGCCACACGGCCGCGCTGGGGATGTCCGAATGCTGCGATGCTTTCGTCATCGTGGTGTCCGAGGAGACCGGGACGATCCGGGCGGCGCAGGACGGGCGGCTGGCGGTGATGCACTCGGTCGCGGAGCTCAAGGGGCAGCTGGAGTGTTTTTATCAGGAGAAATTTCCTCATCACGTCGAGCCGGATTGGAAGCTCTTCATCACGCAGAACGGGCGCATCAAGGTGCTGTCGCTGTTCCTCGCGGTTATGGCCTGGTGGATGTTTGCCTACCGGCCGGAGGTGGTCCAGAGGACGTTCGCCGTTCCGATCGAGTACCGGAACCTTCCGGACGGGTGGGTTCTGGAGGGGGTGAAGACGCCGGAGGTGATGGTCACGCTGTCCGGATCGGAGCGGGTGTTCAAGCTGCTCAACCCCTCCAGCCTGGTGGCCTCCTTGGATCTTGGAAAAATTCGGGAGGGGGAGCAGCGGCTGGGCATCACGGAGGAGGATCTGCGCCGGCCCTCTACGCTCAAGGTGTACCGGATCGATCCGAACCTGATTGAGGTGGAGGCGCACCGGATGATGGTGGTGAAACTGCCTGTGGAGGTGCAGACGCAGGGACAGCTTCCTCCGCATCTGGAACTGAAAGGGGTCAAGGTGGTGCCGGAGACGGTGCGGGCGATGGTGCGCCTCTCCGCGCCGGAACGGCCCGAGCGGATCCGGACGGATCCTGTGGATCTGGGACAGGTGAGCCAGACTTCTAAATTGCGGGTCGGCCTGCAGGTGCCCAGAGAGATCCAGCTGTTGGACCCGGAGGTCCCTGAGGTTCGCGTCACGGTGGAGGTTGCCGAGAAGAAAAAGGAAGAAGGGAAGTAGCGCGCGCCGATGGGTTCCGTCAGCCAAGCGTACCGCTATTGCGAGTGGATCACCGCCCGGCATTACGAAAATTTCCCGGTCGCCTCCTGGCTCCTGCCGGCGGAGCTGCGCCCGCACGTGGCGGCGGTGTACGCTTTCGCCCGCTCGGCCGATGACTTTGCCGATGAGTCGCGGTACCAGGGCCGCTCGCTGGATCTGCTGGAAGGTTGGCGCAAGCAACTGCGATCCTGCACGAACAGCCATCCGTCCGCGCATCCGATCTTTCTTGCGTTGGCCGACACGATCCATCGCCGGGATCTGCCGGTCCAGCTGCTGGATGACCTGCTGACCGCCTTCATCATGGACGTGACCAAACGGCGGTACGCCGATTGGGAGGAGCTCATGACTTACTGCCGATACTCGGCCAACCCGGTCGGGCGGCTGGTCCTGCTGCTGTTCGGGATCCGGGACGAGGAACTTCACTTGAGATCGGACGACATCTGCACGGCGCTGCAGCTGGCCAACCATTGGCAGGATCTGCGGATCGATCTGGCGCGCGACATCCTCTACATCCCGCAGGACATGATGCGGTCCTTCGATGTAACTGAGGCAGAGTTGGGAAAGTATTGGCCGGGCACGGGTCCTGCCGCCTGCGGGTGCTCCCGCCGTCCGTCCTCGGCCTTCGGCCTGCGGGCGTGGCGGCGGGTCCTCCCTCCGGCGTCACCCGTGCCTGGCCAACAATTCCAGTTACTCATGAAGGAGTTAGTCAGTCGCGCGCGGGCGCTGTTTGATTCCGGCGAACCGCTGGCGCGGCAGCTGAAGGGAGGGCTCCGATTGGAGATCAAACTGACGCTGCTGGGCGGCCGGGCCATTCTGGATAAGATCGAGGCGGCCCGGTACGACGTCTTCCGCCACCGTCCGGTGATTTCCATCGCCGATAAACTAGGGTTGCTCACACAAGCAGTTTTTTCTAAGTGAAAGATACTCACTCCGCTGCTTTCAGATACTGCCGTTGGCTGACCCAACGGGCCGGAAGTAATTTCTCCCCCAGTTTTCTGCTGCTTCCTCCCGCCCGGCGGCGAGGGATGGAGGTGGTGTACGCCTTTTGCCGCGCGATGGACGACGTGGTGGACCGCCCGGACGCGGCGCCGGCCGAGGCCCAGCGGGAGCTGGAACGCTGGCGGCGGGAATTGGAGGCGTGCGAACAAGGATTCCCCACCCACCCGATCGCCGTGGCGGTGGGGGAGATCCGCCGGGAGTTCTCCATCCCGATGGAGTATTTCCGGAAGCTGATTACCGGCGTCGAGATGGACCTTCAGCGCCGTCGCTACGGGACGTTCGAGGAGCTCCAACTCTACTGCGAACATGTGGCCTCCGTGGTCGGGCTCATGTCGGTCCGGGTGTTCGGCTGCCGGCATCCGGAGGCCGACCGCTACGCGACCGAGCTTGGGATCGCGCTGCAGCTGACCAACATCCTGCGGGATTTAAAGAGCGACGCGGAGCAGGGAAGGATCTATTTCCCCGCCGAGGATCTGCGCCGGTTCGGCTGCTTGGAAGAGGATCTGCTGGGGGGGCGCGGTTCCGAGAAGTTGCGTAAGCTTCTGGAGTTTCACGCGCAGAGGGCGTGGGATCATTTTAATAAGGCGCGGGAGGCGTTCCGTTCCAGCGGGGAAGGCAGGCGCCTGCTGCCTGCGCAGATCATGGCCGGCGTTTACGCCCGCCTTCTGCGTCGCATCCAGCGGTCCGGCTACGATGTCTTCTCGAAGAAAATCCGCGTTTCCCGCGCGGCGCAGGCCTGGGTCGCCGCTCAATGTCTGATCACGTTGTCGTCATAGGGGGTGGTTTCGCGGGGCTGCGGGCCGCTGTCTCACTTGCTGACGCCGGTGTCCGGGTCACCGTTTTGGAGAGCCGGAACAGCCTGGGCGGGCGGGCCCGCTCCTTCACGGATCCCGCCACCGGCGAAGTAGTGGACAACGGCCAGCACCTCTTCCTCGGCGGATACCACAGGACGCTTGCTTTCCTCGACCGGCTCGGCACCCGCGGCAAGGTCCAGTTCCAAGAACGTCTGAAGGTCAGCTTTGTCCGGCCGGGCGGAAAGATCTCGACGCTTGATTGTCCACCGGCTCCCGCGCCGCTGCATCTGGTCGGCGGCCTGCTGGGCCTTCGGGGAATCCCGCTGCAAGACAAGCTCCGTCTAGTCCGCGTCTGGAGCAGCCTGCGCGAATCCGGCGGCTCTGGCGAAACGGTGGACCAATGGCTGGCCCGGGCCGGCCAGGGGAAGGAAAGCCGCAGGCTGTTCTGGGACCCTCTCACGATCGCCGCCCTCAATGAAGACCCGAAGAAGGCGAGCGCCGTGGGCTTGAAACAAGTGCTCCGAACAATGATGGGAGAGTCCTGGCCCAACGCCCGGCTCGGGATGGCGGCGGTCGGCTTGAGCGACCTTTACGGGGAGCAGTCACGCCGGATCATCGAGGAAAAAGGAGGGACGGTCCGCCTCAATTGCCCTGCGGTGGGACTGGAGCTCGACGGAAACCGTGTGAAATCGGTCCGGCTGGCCGACGGGAGCCGGATCGAGGCTGGCGCGGTAATCAGCTCCCTCCCGCCCGCTGCGCTGCTCAAACTTCTGACGGAGGAGGCGCCCCTCTGCGCGGAACTGTCGGACTCCCTGCGCCGGTTCAAGAGCTCGCCGATCCTTTCGGTTAACCTTTGGCTGGACCGGCCGGTGACGGAGGAGTTTTTTGTGGCGTTCATCGGCTGCCGGTTCCAGTGGCTGTTCAACAAACAGGCGATCCTGAAGTTGGCCGGGATCCCGGCCGGATACGTTTCCCTCATTATCAGCGCCGCGGCGGACTACCTCGACCGTCCCAACGAGGAGCTGGTCCGGATGGCGGTGGAGGACCTGCAGCATTGCTTCCCGGCGGCCGGACCGGTTGCCCCCACCCGTTCCCAAGTAGTCCGGGAAAGGGATGCCACCGTTTCCCTTACGCCGGAAACGGAGAAACTCCGCCCGGGCCCCCAAAGTCCGCTCCAAAACCTCTTCCTGGCCGGCGACTGGACCGCCACCGGCCTGCCGGCCACCATCGAATCGGCCGTGCGCAGTGGGGAGAGAGCGTCCGAGGCTGTTCTGATGAGCTGCTGATGGTGTATACTTAAGACAAGGAAAATACTTTTATGACGACGCTGGTACGGGCAAAATACGGTCACGGTGTGCTAAAACTTAAGGAGCCGCTGCCGCTTCTTGAGGAAGAGTTGGTTTCCGTCTTGGTGACGCCTCTAGGCCAGTGGGAAAAAGCCTTCCGCGCCCTTCTGGCTAAAGTCCATGCCCGCGCGCGGAGCTTCCGGTCCAAAGAGATCGAACAAGACATTACCCTTGCTTCACGGCGGATCCGCAAGCGCTAAGTCAAGGGTGAACGTCCTCCTTGATGCCAACGTTTGGATCTCCTCTTTTCTGAATCCGCACGGCTCTCCTGCGCAGCTTCGGACCGCGTGGTTGAAAAATCGGTTTACGGTGGTTACCTCACCGCGACTTTTAGATGAGATCCGGGACACCTTGAGGGAGCCCCGTCTCGTCCGAAAATACGCTCTTTCCAGCGGAGAAGTTGAGCAGTTTCTGGAACTTTTATTGGTGCGCTCGCTGGTTGTATTCCCAGCAGGGGTTTTCAAAGGTTGCCGCGATTCAAGAGACAATTTTATTCTAGAAACGGCTCTGCTGGGGCGCGCGGAATACCTGGTTTCGCGGGATGACGATCTCAAACGGGATGCGGAGCTTATCCAAGCGATGGAGATGGAAGGGGTCCGTATCCTGTCGGTGCGACAGTTTCTCCGATATCTGAAGTAAACGTCAGCCAATCCTTCGAACGCGCCGCAGCGCCGCCTGAAATTTTAAGGTGTGGTTAATGGTGAATAAATCTGCATAGTCACCTTGACATTCGGGCTTTGTATATGCCACATTTATACTTACAAGGCCCTATGAGATGAAGAAACTCTATTTCCTACCCCGATTCCTGGCCCTTTGGCTGATCCTCTCCCTGAGTTTGCCCAACCCTGCCTTGGCCCTGCGAACCGGGCAGAAAGCTCAGAATGAAGCTGGGATGGAAGAACTGAAGAATGCACTCCGCTCCGATGATCCTGCCGGTCATCTCATGCAGTTGGCCAGCGCCGTGTTGACAACGCCCGCTTCCGTTTCTCCCGTTCCTACCCCGGCAACTGTCCGCTCTGAATTTCCCCTCGCCGCCGCCGGCGCGGAGGAGGGGGGGTCGGGGTTGGCGGAACAGGTTAAATTCGAGATGCCGTTGGGGGCGGCGGTCACTTTGACGCTGGACAGCTACAAGGTGAGTATCAATTCCGTCAGGAAACCAAAGACAAGGCCTGTTCTTTATCTTCGGGACAAAACCCAGAAAGTTCTTTTCGCGTCCGCCGGTCTCGTTCAGCAGGCTGCGGAAAGCGGCGATTTTTCGCTGCTTGCCAAAGGATCCCAGAAGTCGGCTCTCGGGACTCAAACTGGCGGGTCTGTTTACCTGCTCATACCCGAGGCGATGAGGGAACTGCCCTTGTATTTCCCTGTTCCGGCGACACCCAGCAAAGGCAAGTTCGACGTGGCGAGGCTTGTCAAGTATGTTGGCTACCACGCGGTTATTTTAACTCCGGAAGGTTTGAAAAACGGCCGTCTCCGGTTTTCGCTCACGATGCCTTATACACTGAGCGGCCTCGGCGGTTACAATTCCCCCTTCGGCCATGTCAGGTTTGCCTACGTGAATAAAATTCCGGTGAAAGAGAACCAAACCTATCGGCTTTCCGCTGGCCATCAAATCGACGTGGTGACCCACCTCTACGATCCCGCCGCCGGCGCGGAGGAGCGTTATTCGAGGCGTCGCGCATTAAAACTGTTCTTTTGGACGGTTGCGGGTGGGGGGCTTGGGGCGGGCGGCGCAGCTCTCCTTTCTCCTTCGGTGGAATCCAAACTATTGCAACCCAGACTTCTGGCCGGTGAGCCGGAGCGCGTCTTCTTGGCAGATGATCTCTCACCCGCTGAAGTCCATTTGACGCTCAGTGAGCCGGGTATTCTGGAACCGGCAGGCGCGCGAATTACCGCTTCCAACACGGTCGTCCAACAAGAAGCGATGCGCGCCTTCCGGAGAGTGCTGCCGGCTCCGCAGCCGGAGCGCCATTGGTTGCTGAGGCTTCTTCGTATTCAGCCGCCGGTTCCTGCTCATGCCGGCGAAGATAGGCCCATCCGACCGGAGGGGACCCATGAAAGCCTTGTGCTGACCATCCAGGTTCCTGAAGGGGTGTCTCGGACCGTTCTGCGGTTTAGGTTGGGGCTGGCCCGGCCCTTTGACGGGCGTCCCGGCACAGGGCGCTACGATGAGCTGAATTTTAATATCCGGACGGAGGTCAATCCGTTTGCCCGGGCCCCGGTGCTAGAAGCAAGTGTGAAGCCAGTTGAAGCCCGGCTGGTCACCGTAGGGAACGATTCCAACAGAACAATATGGCCCTTGTTGGTGAATTCCCACCCGGCTGTTGTTGAGCAGTGGTTCCTTTCCGTGCGGGATGACTTGGATTGGGCGGCATGGGACAAAGCCGGGGACATGCAGGAGCTGGAGCTGACGTTTGAGCACCCGCCCAACGGCAGGCCGTTCTATGTCACCTTATACGATTCCTACGCCAGCCGGACCCAGTGGTACCAGCGGCGGCAGGAGATTCAGGGAGCGGTCATGCCTTCCAGTGCGGGCACTGGGGCGGTGCTGGGTGCCGTGACCGGACTGGCGGTGGCTGGCTACCTCACGCGGCTTAAGAAAGTTCCCGCCGCCGGGGCGGAGGAGAGGGAACTTCAGCAAGAAATGGTTGCCCTCTTGAAGCTTAAGCATGGACGGGACGCTGTCCGGAATGGAAAGTGGGCAGAACTGATCGGGCAATTGGAACAAAACGAGCAGACACATCTAGAGGCGCTATTCACTGACCCGAGAAAGATTTTAGCGGAGAGAGGACAGACCTGGAAAGAAAAAGGATTAATCAAGGGAGGAGGGGCTGAAAAGCTGCTTGCTTCGGATATTGCGGAGACAAAACGCCGGGCTAGTCAGAGACTGGAAAGGAAAAGAACAGAAGAGGCGAAAGATTTAGCGAGAGAGCAAGAAAGAAAGAAGGCGACAGATCGGGAAGCACAGGTTCGGCCCGCGCAATTGGTGTTCGAAGGTCTGGTGCCAGCTCTTCGGAGATTAGCCGAGTCAGATCTAACGGATTTTTCGGAACTTCGGAAGGTCCGGAACTTGTGGCCCGATCGAGAGCAACTTTGGTTGAAAGTTGTGGATGAGGCGGAGGCATTGGTAAGAGGGAGCCTTACTGCCCAGCAGGACGAGGGGCACGTGGAGCTGTTCATGCAGATCATTCAGCATTTGGATGATCGCTGGTTGGCAGAGCAGGGCGTCCTTGTTTTCCCAGCTGTTCCTCCGGCTCGGATGGGGAGCGCTCGTCAGGTGGCGGATCTTCTCGCTGTCGGCCGAATCGAGACAAAGCAGGTATATGAACTTCAAGAACGACGAGTTCCCGCTTATTTTGTGGAGGTGATCTTTCCGAAGAATGTCCAGCATCAGCCTGTGGGTTGGTATCCAACAGGCATGATCATCCTCAGCCGGCAAGCTTTGGCCGCAACCGCTGAGTTCCCCTGGAAGTTCCACGGCGGAAGTGGTGCTCTTGATAGAGCCGTGAGTCGGATCTTTGCAGTTGTGCGGCAATATTATGCCAGCCCGGACGAGGTCCAGAGATTTTTGGAGGCGGACAGCTTGTTTGAAGAATTGAGGCACGGACTCGATTTCACTCGAGTCGAACGCCAAGCAGGGCGATCGTACGGTGGTTTGGATATCCATTTCCAGGAAAGATTTATTGCACATCAGATCCGTCCAGAAGGGCACCTGCGCGCCATGTGGGACCATCTTGGGGAAATCTTCCCCACGACTGGAGTTGATGGGGAAAACGTGAAGGCGTTGCACGCCCATGCCCTTTTCGAAATCTCGGGGCAGATGACAGCAGCTGCTGCTGGAACGAACCCCCGCTATAGCGTTGCGAAATGGTTGCAGGTCAACCGAATGGCAGCTGCGATGTTAGGTACCGCCGTTTTTGAGCAGAAAGGTTACCAGATAGCGGTCTATAATACGGCCGCCCTGTTGGCCATTCACCTCATTGCGCATGAGTTGGGCATGACGGAAGCCCCTTCGAACCCATCCGGCTGGTTGATGCTCACAAATGCGCAGGTGGCCTCTCTGTCGGAGGCGATCATCGAGGAGCCACCCGAACGAATCCGGCTGGCGATGAAAGCGGTGTATGAACACGAGTTCGTCGACCCCATTGATGAGCCGCCATTCCCGGGAATTGCTCAGGACGGAAGCCTGATTGCGCGCGCGTCGACCTCCGCCGCCGGCACGGAGGAGAGAGATTTGAATTCCATATCAGCGGATGATTTGGCCAACATTCTAATTCAGGTGTTGGGCGTTGCCGGTGGAAACGCGAAACAGTTAGCCGATCAAATCATTCAAAAAGCCCCCTTTCGGGATTGGTCGCAGTTCCGGGGAGCTATGAAAGAGCGTCTTTCTAAAGAGCAGATTACTGCCATCAAGCAAAGCGGTCTCCTTTCGATCTCCAAACCCAAAAAAGCCGCGCCAACACCGAAGAAAGATGATCCACCGTTGTTGGCATATTGGCATCACATTGCGGACGCCGCCGAGAGGTCATACGTCAAAGAAGGTCCGCTCCCAGGGTACGTCCGGTTAGTCCCGGACGACATGGTTCGCGGTCAGCTAAATCTCGTTCCGCAGGAGGTCCTTCGTTACCTGGGCCTGAGTTATATTTGGACCGTCCCCAAGAACCCAAAGGAGATTCTCAGTCCGGGTTTTATGAATGTGCGCGCGGATACCCAGGTATTGGAAAACAGCCAGCCAGTTCAAAGGCGTCTCTCGTTTATCACCGTTGACGATGTGCTGCAAAAAAATGTGGATGGCTACCGATCCCTAACGTTCGACGGCCTGGCCATTCCTATGTCGCTGCGCGACGCGCCAGGGATACTCGGGCGTATTCATCAGGCATCCGTTTTGCATGAAGTGGGAGAGATTCTTTGGCACACCCTGCCGGCACCATTTCAGGAAGAGTGGGGAACAATTTATCGTCGGGGTGGCTACATCTACGAACGAAATCTCCAACGAGTAGCGTTGAAAAAGGGGGACGTTACCAGCCTGAAGGGAGGACGGGCGTTCGAAAATTTGGATGAAATGAAACCGGAAGAGGTTCCAGCGGAGGTCTTCGCGGATTCATTTGCTTTCTTTTTCGGTGCGCAAACTTTCTATAAAGACATGAATCAGCCAGTTTTGACCGTCGCCGAGAACGCGTTCATGCAGAAGGTTCTCGAATGGGCGAAGCGGCAAGCGGAGCATTTAGAGCCTTTGCCTGGGACCTATGCCGCCGCCGCGGGGGAATGGCCGGGGTGGGTCAGTCCATCGGAGGCTGAAATGATTTCCGGCGCATTTTCACTGATTGTTTGGCCCACCTCTTTGCCCGGCCAGGCGCCTACGCCCAATCTAATGGCGGCTAAGTTGCTTGCCAAAACCTTTCTGAGCATGGTTGATTCCGGGATCCTGATCAAAAGTTTTCGCGAAGTAAGCCGTAATTCTCATCAGCCGGGCAGAGCGAAGGCGCCCTTCTCGCTGGAGAAAATGGACTTTTTGTTGGATCACCTCCCTTACATCCTGACGGGAGACCCGAAAACTGTCTTAGAAGGACCGAGGTTTGCCATGCGACTCGGTTTCTTTTCGGCGGTCGTCATGCCCACCATAACAACCCTTCAGCGGGAAGGAGCGCTATCGGTGGAGCCGGAGTCCCGTGAAGCAGCTGTTTCCAGCGTGGTGGTGAGGATGAACGTGAATCCGCCGGCCGGTGTTTATCATGAAATATTTCCCCCACAGCAAGAGAGAGATTTGGTGAGGCGAACCTTAGAGGTCCTTCTGAAGCCAGAACCCCCACCCCCCGCCGCCGGCGTGGAGGAGACAAGTGCAGTCTCGGCGGAGGTGGCGGAGGGGATGGCCCGGGTGAACGATTTCCTGGGGCGGATCGGCAGCGATCCTTCGCTTTTGTTCGGTGCCGGTATCCACGACCTAACGGAATCCTTCGGAAAGTCCCCGGAGATCGAGGCATTCGAACGGGAAGGGGTCCGGCCTTTGCTGCTGGTACTCCCGGACCGGCTCTCCTTGCCGGGAGGCTCCTTGGAATCTCCCACGCTGAAGCTGTTGGTCGAGCCGAAATATGAGCGGGCGATTCGGGAGCAGTTGAGCTTTGCGTTGACGTCCGGCATCGTGGAGATCACGAGTGACCCGAGTGCGGCCCGTTTTGTGATCGGAGGCCGCGATTTTATTCAGAACCAGAAGGAGAACCGCCTAGTTTCTCGAGATGCGACGTTCCTTCAGGTGGATCCTTCCACGGTGGGTTCCCTCACGCAGGATTCCCTCGCTATGCTTTTCGCTTATAAACCCGGTGCCGTGCTGGTAGTCGGGACGCAAGTCGAACACGCCGACGCCGTCGTCCTCTTCGAGTCCGCATAACCCTTCGCCCCGGCTCGGAAGTTCTTGCCTAGTCGTCTCCGGACGAGTAAAATAGCCCGGTTACCCATGAACCTTAAGGCCTACCTGAAACAGCGCCAAACCCTTGTGAACCGGGCATTAAAGGGAGTTCTTCCTCCTCCTGCCAGTGTGCCCGGCCGTATTCATGAGGCTATGCGCTACAGCGTGTTAGGAGAAGGCAAGCGGATCCGTCCGATCTTGGTTCTCGCTGCCTGCGAAGCGGCCGGTGGGAAGGTGCCGGATGCCCTTCATGCCGCCTGCGCGTTGGAGCTGATCCATGCTTATTCTCTGGTGCATGACGACCTGCCGGCGATGGATGACGACGATTTCCGCCGCGGCAAGCCTTCCTGCCACAAGAAGTTCGGTGAAGCGCTTGGGATCCTAACCGGCGATGCCCTGCTGACCTACGCGTTCGACCTGCTGACCCGCGCGAACCATGATCCCTCCATCCATCTCCAGGTGATCCGGGAGGTCACCGGGGCGATCGGGACGAAGGGGATGGTGGGAGGGCAGGTGGCGGATATTATGATTCCAAAGAACCAGCTGGATTCCCGCGCGATGGAGTTCATCAACACCCGGAAGACCGGGGCGCTTCTCTCCGGTAGTGTGAGAGTGGGGGCCCTACTCGGCCGGGCAAAACCGGCCGCTTACCGGGCTCTTTGCCGGTACGGGGATCGGGTCGGGCTGGTGTTCCAGCTGGTGGATGATTTGCTGGACGAAGATGGGGCAGTGCGCCTCTCCGGCAGAACCGAAGTTCGCCGACAGGCTGAACGGTTGACCGATCAGGCGATCGCGGCACTCAAACCTTTGGGAACACGGGCCGAGCCGCTCCGGCAGCTGGCCCGGTTCATCCTGACGCGCTCTTCTTGAAAGAAACCATGAGCGGATTGATCGATAAAATTGATTCTCCGAAAGAGCTGAGAGCTCTGCGGCAGGACCAACTCCCGCAGGTCTCGCAGGAGATCCGCCAGCTGATCATCGACAAGGTCTCCCAGACCGGCGGCCATTTCGCCGGTCCGCTCGGCGCGGTGGAGCTGGTGGTGGCGCTGCATTACGCTTTCAACACGCCGGAGGACAAACTGGTCTGGGACGTCGGCTATCAGGCCTACGCCCACAAGATTCTCACCGGCCGGCGGGACCGGTTCGGGACGCTGCGCCAGTGGAAGGGGATATCCGGTTTCCCTCACCGCGACGAGAGCCCTTACGATCTGTTCACGATCGGGCATGGCGGCACCTCGATCTCGACCGCTGTGGGGTTGGCCAAGGCGCGCGATCACCAAGGCCAATCGTACAAGGTGGTCGCGGTGATCGGCGACGGTTCGCTGCCGGAGGGGATGGCGCTCGAGGGATTGAACCATGCCGGCCACTTGAAGAGCGATTTCCTGGTCATCTTGAACGATAACAACATGGCGATCGCCCCGGCGGTCGGAGCGCTTACCCACTGCTTCAACCGGATCATCACCGATCCCCTCTACAACCGGGTCCGCCGGGAGGCGGAGAGAGTGATGTGCAAGGTGCCCCGGTTCGGGTTCCGGATGCTGCGGGCCGCGAAAAGGCTGGAGGAATCGCTCAAAAGCTTGCTGGTGCCTGGGATCCTCTTTGAAGAGTTCGGGTTCCGGTATTTCGGGCCGGTGGACGGCCACAACCTGGAGGAGATGATCACCACGCTGCAGCACATCAAGAACCTTCCGGGCCCCAAACTGCTGCACGTGAACACGGTGAAGGGAAAGGGCTACGCGCCGGCGGAGGCGAACCAGTGGAAGTACCACGGGGTGACCCCCTTTGATCCGGCCACCGGCGAGTTCATTAAGAAACCGGCTCCGGAGACCTACACGCAGCGGTTCGGCAAGACGATGATCCGCCTGGCTCGGGAAGACAAGCGCATCGTGGCGATCACGGCGGCGATGCCGGATGGCACGGGGCTCGTGGAGTACGCCAAGGAGTTGCCGGAGCAGTTCTACGACGTCGGGATGTGCGAGCAGCACGCGGTCGGTTTCGCGGCGGGGCTGGCCCGCGGCGGCATGAAGCCGGTGGCGGCGATCTACTCCACGTTCCTGCAGCGAGGGTACGACCAAGTGATCCACGACGTCTGCATCCAGAACTTGGCCGTAGTTTTCGCGATGGACCGGGGCGGTCTGGTCGGGGACGACGGGATCACGCACCACGGAGTCTTTGACATCGCTTATCTGTCCGCCTTGCCGAGGTTTACCCTGATGGCGCCGAAGGACCTGGACGAGTTCGAGGAGATGTTGGCCTTCGCGCTGGAGCATCCCGGGCCGATCGGCGTCCGCACTCCCAGGGGCGGGGTCCTCCGGTTTCATCCGGAGTTCCCGCTCTCCCTGCCGAGAGAGTCGGCTCCGTTGGAACTGGGGAAAGCAGAGGTCCTGACGCGCGGGTCCGACCTGGTGATCTCGGCGCTGGGCAGCATGGTTGTTCCGGCGCTGGAGGCCGCGCAGCTTCTCGAAGAGAAGGGAATCTCCACCACCGTGGTGAACGCCCGCTTCGCCAAACCGCTCGACCTGGAACTGTTCACGGCGCTGGCCAAGGAGCACCGCGCGATGCTGACCGTTGAGGAAGGGACGATCCGGGGCGGTTTCGGCATGACCCTCACCGAGCAGATGGAAGGGATCCGCAACGGCCTGAGGATGAAGGTCATCGCCATCCCGGACCGGTTTTTCGAGCATGGCAAGAGGGAGATCCTGCTGGAGCAGGCCGGTTTGACGCCGCGAGCGATGGCGGCCGCGGCCGAAGAACTTTTGGAAAAGGGGTCGATCTATGCTCGGTAGCGTGCAGCTGTCCGCTCCCTCCTCGGTCTTTTCGGTCGAGGCGGCCATCCGCCGGGCCGGCCGGTTCCTTCTGGACAGCCAGGCGGCCGAGGGTTATTGGTGCGGCGAGCTGGAGGCCGATACCACGCTCGAGTCCGACACGATCAAGATGTGGCACCTGCTCGGCCGGGTGGACCGCAACAGGGAAGAGCGACTGGTCACGTGGATCCTGAAGCAGGAGCTGCCCAGCGGCGGTTGGCCGATCTACGCGGAGGGTCCCGCGGAACTCAACGCGACGGTGAAGGCATTTGTAGCCCTGCGCCTCTCCGGGCTGCCGGCGGAGGAGCCGGTCCTGCGCCGGGCATGTGATGTGATCCGCCGGCTGGGCGGGCTCGAACGGATCAACAGCTTCGAAAAAACTTACCTGTCGCTGTTTGGCCTCTATCCGTGGGAACAGGTTCCCGCTCTTCCGCCGGAGGTGGTGCTGTTGCCCAACTGGTTCCCATTCAATATCTATGAAACCTCTTACTGGTCCCGCGCGATCCTGATCCCCCTGGCGGTTCTCTACGGGCTGCGTCCCGCTTGGGGGAAAGCCCCCTTCACGCTGGATGAGCTCTGGGTGGATCCGAGCCGGAAGCGTGCCACCGTCACCAACTTCCAGAAGGGAGGAGCCGGCTGGAGGGCCTTCTTCCTGGCTGCCGATCGCCTGTTGAGGTGGCATGAGCGGCTGTCCTGGAAACCGCTGCGCAAGATCGCGCTGCGGCGGGCGGACCGCTGGATGAACGAGCGGATGATCGAGACCGACGGGCTGGGAGCGATCTTTCCGGCGATGGTCAACGCGATCTTCGCACTAAAGGCGCTCGGCTACGGGGATGGCGATCCGCTGTTCGAGCGGGCGGTGCGGGAGATGGAGCGGTTGGAGCTTCCTGCCGAGGAAGGTCTCAAAATACAGCCCTGTTTCTCTCCCGTATGGGACACGGCGATCGCGCTGACCGTTTTGGGGAAAGTGGGTCTTCCGGAGAGCGGTCCCGAGCTGGAGAGATCGGTCCAATGGCTGAAAGAAAATGAGGTGCGGGTCTGGGGCGATTGGAGGGTTAAGAATTCCCGCGGCCGGCCGGGCGGCTGGGCATTCGAATTCCGAAACCCCTTCTACCCGGACGTGGACGACACCGCGCAGGTGCTGCTGGGTTTCCAGGCCTTCTACGGCAAACCGGCCGCCTACTCGATTAGCGCCTACGACCGCGGGCTGGAGTGGGTCCTCAGCATGCAGAACCGGGACGGGGGCTGGAGCTCCTACGACAAGGACAATAACCGCGCGGCGCTGAACCACTTCCCGTTTGCCGACCACAACGCGATGCTGGACCCCTCCTGCGCCGACATCACCGGCCGCGTGCTGGAGATGCTGGCCGGGGCGGGGCTGACCCGCAGCCACCCGGCCGTGCGCAAGGGGATCGAATTCCTGCGCCACTCCCAAGAAGCGGACGGGACTTGGCTCGGGCGGTGGGGCGTCAATTACATCTACGGGACTTGGCTTGCTCTGAGAGGGCTCAAAGCGGTCGGCGAGCCGATGGAGGAGATCCGGTACCAGCAGGCAGGCCGCTGGCTGAGCCATCATCAGAATCCGGACGGCGGCTGGGGCGAGAGCTGCCGCTCGTATGACGATCCCTCAACCAAAGGGAAAGGGCCCTCCACCGCGTCGCAGACGGCTTGGGCGCTGATGGCGCTCATGTCTCTGGAGAAAGTGGCCGAGCCGGCCTTCCGGAAGGGAGTGGAATATCTGCTCCGAACGCAGCAGGCCGACGGCAACTGGGCCGAAGAATCTTTCACGGGGACGGGGTTCCCCAGGGTCTTTTATCTGAAGTACCACCTTTACCGAACCTACTTCCCGCTGTTGGCCTTGTGCGAGGCCGGGGAATTTTTCAAGGAGTAAGAGCCGATGTCGATTGCATGGCGGCAGGGCATGTCCGTGGCGACCTACATCTTCAAGCAGAGATTGCGCGGGGTGGAGAAGTTTCCGCTCGTGCTGATGTTGGAGCCTCTGTTCCGCTGCAACCTGGAATGCGCCGGCTGCGGAAAGATCCAGTACCCAGAAGAGATCCTGAAGAAGAGGCTTTCGCCGCAGGAATGCGAGGACGCGGCGATGGAGTGCGGAGCGCCGGTGGTTTCGATTGCCGGCGGCGAGCCGCTGATCCACCCGGAG
>Ga0209515_10001615_pt1 | contig 37107 bp, 42 predicted proteins | sample Subgroupgradi54m_FD_187454 | JGI IMG/M metagenome (GOLD analysis project Ga0209515, IMG submission 187454) | Subsurface groundwater microbial communities from S. Glens Falls, New York, USA - GMW60B uncontaminated upgradient, 5.4 m (SPAdes)... ... | reverse complement strand
TTGGTGAGGATGGCAAAGTGCAACAACTCTTCGATTCATTCAATATTCCTTATACGGGTTCGACTGCAGTCGCCTCTGCGGTGGGCATGCACAAGGGTCTTGCAAAAGAGCGTTTTACGCATGCAGGGCTCCTCACACCCAAGGGTGATATCATCCTTCAGGATGCTGATCTCGAAGAAGCTGCTTTTGAAATTTTCCGTGACCGACATCTCCCGCTCATTGTGAAGCCTGTTTCGGGAGGCTCTTCGGTTGCAACAAAGATCGCTCGTAATTTCGAAGATTTGCGTGCCGGCATACTTTCGGCGAGTAAGTACGGTGATATTCTTGTTGAAGAATTTATCGAAGGGAAGGAGGCAACTGTTTCGGTTATCGACACAGGGACGCGTGGAGAACAGTATGTGCTCTGTCCGATCGAAATCGTTCCTCATCAGTCAAAAGATTTTTTTGATTATGATGCAAAGTATACCGGCGAGTCTGAGGAAATCTGCCCAGGACGTTTTCCCCTTGCAACACACACAACCCTCCGCGACCTCGCTATTCTTGCGCATCATTCAATTGGCGCACGTCATTACTCCCGTTCAGACTTCATCATCAATCCCAAAGGTATTTATCTTCTCGAAATAAACACACTCCCCGGACTTACCGAGCATTCACTCCTCCCCAAAGCTCTTAAGGCGGGTGGCGTTGAAATGCAGGAATTCATCGACCATGTGCTTGCACTTGCTTTAAGGAGATAAAAACAGCTCATACTCGAACTGTTTTTTATTTATGGAACTATGCGGATTCGCCCACATGTCCTCAAAAAACATAGTCGCTAGGCTTCTTGTTTTTTGGGCACGCGGGCCCGCCTCTCGCGGTTTCTCGATGACTCGAAACATCGCTGCGAGCTTCGAATCCGCCGGAACTGAGGCAGCTCAGTTCCTATAGGTCCACAGATAAAAAATACCCGCTTTCGCGGGCTATTTTTATACCTGTGGACCTATGCGGATTCGAACCGCAGACCTTCGCATTGCAAATGCGCTGCTCTACCAACTGAGCTATAGGCCCAAACTTTTTTGAATTGTCTCGTACTGGGCCTACCAAAACAGCTACAGGCCAAAAATACCTAACGCATTGCATAATACCGCATACTTGAAATCTTTGCAATATCAACTTTCCAAGGTTTCTATCGATGCAAAATATTCAAAAATAGGTATAATCGTAAGGTTCAGCAAGGGCCATTAGCTCATCTGGTAGAGCGCATCCATGGCATGGATGAGGTGAGCGGTTCAAGTCCGCTATGGTCCACAGCGAGCGACCAATTTTTCTTAATGGCACTTCCATTTTAGAAAAATGGAAGTGCTCTTGTGGCGCCCCCGAGGAGGTGGGCCATAGGAGCAAACTGCTTTGCTCCGTAGCGGACTTGAAAGGGTTTTCGTTATTGAGTCTTCGAAATCGAAAACCACCCGCCACGGTAGGTGGAAAGTCCGCTATGGTCCACAGCGAGTCCTCGAGATAGGCAATAGGGGAGATACGATTTTTTTCCGCCACCACAGAGAGTACTTCAGAAAATATAGTCGTGAGCACACTCCTTATTTTCTTGGTCGCACCACAGAGAGTACTTCCAAATTTCAGTACTCGCAGACTCGATGAAATTTTTGGTCGCCCCACCATACTTTAAATCAAGAAAGCGTTTCGCTTGCCTTATGCTCTTTTCAGTAATTCCTCGCCAAGCTTGGTGACGATACCGACGACCAGTGCGTTGCCCATAAAGAACGCTCTTTTTATATCACTTGCTCCTGCGGTGTGGTCTGCGTCGAACATATTTAAGCGCTCGAGCTCAATGGGCATAAGTCGTCTGTATCTACTGCCAATTTTTATTACATGTTTGAATCTTGATGGGGTCGGACCGCCCTCTCCCGTAACAATAGTGCGAGATGGTTTATTTAATGAGTCCGGAAAGGCCATCGGACCCTCACTGTATTCGTACTCAAAGCCACCCTTTGTTTTGCGCTTTTGTTTCTTGCCACCCTTTAAATATTCCCAAGTCTTTAGCGAACTCTTGTCTATAAAGTATTCTTTTGGAATCTTGTTCTGTGGCTCTAGAAAATCTTTCAGTTTCGCAATCTCACCAGTAAAGTCGGGAACCGCCTTGAATGTCCAAACTTCTCTGTTGACCATCATGCCCGATGTTTCAAAAGGGCTAGATGATGTATCTCTATTGAAGTCCTTCGTTATCTCGGGAAGAGTGCCCTTAATTTCGAACGATTTAATCTTTGAAGTATCTGGCGTTTTTACTGGGAAGACCATTGCGGTGATTCCTGACGTCGTAAGCCACTTAGCTGCCCCGTGTGCAATCTTCTCCTTGTATAATTTCGTACCCTTTTTGTATCCTAGGATATAAACACGTCGCCTGCGTTGCGGCATTCCATATTCAGCGGCATTGATGACGCGCCACTCGATTGCATAACCAAGGTCAGATAATGAAGCGAGCATCACGGCAAAGTCACGACCTCTTTGGGACGCTGGGGATTTAAGTAGTCGATCAACATTTTCGAGCATTAAAAATGATGGGGCACTATTTCCTTTTTCTTTGAGAATACGATGAATGGACCACCACAGCACACCCTTCTTGCCCTCTAGTCCTGCGGCGTGACTTAATGTTCGTGCAACAGAGTAATCCTGACAAGGAAACCCTCCTACAAGTAAATCATGTTCCAAAATCTCCTTAGTGGACACTTTCGCGATGTCCTCATTTGAATGCCCCTTATTGCCGAATCTTTTTATGTAAATGTCTGATGCGTGCTGTGCCTTCACTCCAGGCTCCCATTGGTTGCTCCAAACAACTTCGTATTTTCCGCCTTTTGACTTCACCCTATTCAGCCCAACGCGAAAGCCTCCCACCCCAGCAAATAGCTCTGCGACCCTAATCATTTTTTTTCCTCCGGTTTTCATTGCCATTAGTCTATCACTGCATCGCCAATCAACCAATCTTGATCTGTTCATAATTTTGTTCCATAATTTTCATGTTCAAATAAGACCACATTCAACCCGCTTTGATAAGTCAGACTAATTGGAGCTATTGTTTTGGTGGGGTAGAATACATTCATGACAAAAGCAAACGAACTACCCAAATACCAACAACCTCGCGAAAAACTAGCTCGTTATGGGGTCGCCAAGCTTGCAGACCATGAACTGCTCGCAATATTGCTCGGTACGGGTTTTAAGGGTGTGAATGTTATTGAGCTTTCTAAGCGAATCACCAAGGTGATTGCGGAGAACAAAGACAAAGGACTCACGTTAGAAAAATTGGAGACAGTAAAGGGTCTCGGCAAAGTAAAGGCGAGTCAGGTGATTTCTGTACTTGAGCTTGGGCGCCGTATGTACGGTGCGCTACCAGAAAAAGAGTTTACGCCCCAGGTCGCTTTTGATGAGTGCAAAGATATTCGCGAGTCTAAGAAAGAGCACTTTGTCGTTTTTTATCTTGATTCACGCAATGCGATGATTGCGCGCGAGATTGTCACTGTCGGTGTACTGGACTCAAGCCTCGTTCATGCGCGCGAGGTCTTTGAGCCCGCTCTTCGTCACTCGGCTCATTCTATTGTGCTCGCACACAACCATCCTTCGGGCGACCCAGAACCCTCACAAGAAGATATCGAAATCACAAAGATGTTAATACATGCGGGAAAGCTTTTAGATATTCGCGTCGTCGACCATGTCATTATTACAAAGAAAGACTGGAAAAGTCTCCGCCTAAGTGTTGCCGACTCATTTTTTTAATATGGAACAATTAGCATATAACACACAGGAAGAAGTTCTCGCGCGTGCTCTGCAGGTGCTTAATAAGACATTGAGAGATTTTATTCCCCCAGAGAAAATGGGCGATGTTCAAGACCAACTCAATAAGTATGGTAGCAGTAGAAAAGGTCTCTTGGGTGCTTTTATTGAATGGTATATATTCGGAAAAAAAGCGGACTCAAAAAGTGAGGCGGATTTTTCATTGGCTGGAGTTGAACTAAAGACAAACCCACTCAAAAAAGATGTCAAAAGAAAATATATATCCAAGGAGCGCCTCGTGTTCTCAATGATTAATTATGATGAGATTGTCAAGGAAACATGGGAGACAAGCTCATTCCTTAAAAAGAACAAGGTCTTGATTATCATGTTTTATGTGTGGATGAAGGAGCAGAGCATTATCGACCATGAATTTAAATACATTCATCTTCTCAAGTTGCTCGAGGATATTTCAGACGAAGATATTTTGCAGATTCGTAAGGATTGGGAATATATCGTAGCAAAGATACGCAGAAACGAAGCACACCTTTTGTCAGAGGGAGATACGTATTACCTTGGAGCATGCACAAAAGCGCAAAATAGTAGTGTTGTCAGGGAGCACGGTATTGCGCGGATTCCCGCAAAGCCTCGCGCTTTTTCTTTTAAGCAGCAATATCTCAATTACATCATCCAGAAGGACTTACTCGGTGTAGAGGTAAATACAGACTCGATATTCAAAAAACAGCGAAGGATAGAAACCGTAGAAGATGCGTTCAAGGGGAAATTCGCGCCTTTCACGGGTAAGACTGATAATGAGATTAGGAAAAAACTAGATTGGATCGAGCCAACAAATGCCAAGAGCTACAAGAGAATGCTCGTGAATAAGATGTTGGGTGTTACTTCTAACAAAATCGAAGAGCTTGAAAAAGCGAACATTAAATTAAAGGTCATAACGCTTGAGTCTACGGGCACTTTAAAAGAATCGATGTCGTTTCCGGCATTTGACTATAAAGAACTTGCGAGAGATTTTTGGCAGGATGATGAAAGCGAAACAATGACGGAATTTCACTATATTCTCGAAACTCAGAAATTTCTTTTTGTAATCTTTCAAAAGGTCAAAGATAGTGACGAGATCGTTTTAAAGAAAGTCATGTTCTGGAATTTTCCAATGACCGATCTTCCCGAGGCAAAAAGAGTGTGGGAGAAAACCGTAGCTTGCATACAAGAAGGGAGATACAAGGAATTACCCAAGACAGCGGAGAGCCCCGTGGCACATGTCCGCCCTCATGGTGCCGATGGGAATGACACGCTCGAGACCCCACAAGGAACTCAAGAAGTGAAAAGATGTTTCTGGTTGAATGCAAAATATATTCAAAAAGCTATAGAAAAAAAATCAGTAGCCCCCTTCGAAATCCAAAATCAAATTGTTGAAAAAATTGAAGCCAAACTGAAGTAAGGTTATGTGTGTTATACTGAGTTTATTATGACAAGAGGAGCTAAAATAAAAATCGAAAAAGATGTTCTGTCATGGGCAGAAGCACTTCGCCGCAATCGGCATGAATGATTTTGATGTGGTGAAAGACGCTAATGAGATATAGAAGATGGAATGGTTACTAAACATTTTGGGATCAAAAGATTTTTGGGTGACAATAATCGCGGGACTGATCCTTCTTTTTGTGGGATGGGTCTTTAAGATGATTCATGATAATAGAAAGAATTTGTCATTCGCAGTGAAAAGGGTTTGGTTAATAATATTTCCCATAAAATTCAACGTAGCTCTTATAATCACTCCTGAAATTGGGGAAAACTTAGACGTTTACTCAAGAGAGGTGAAGAAAAAGTTTGGTGAGTTAATATCTCAAAATAACCTACAACGACACATTTTTCTCAGGGACATATCAGAAATAATTGAATTTAAATCAGCTCAAGAAGCAGAGAATTTTGTTGAGACAAAAAATTTAGATCTTCTGATTTGGGGTGGATTTACGAGTGACCTCCTTCAGCGAGACGGTGTAAACGTGACACGACTCAATCTTCAATTCACTTACAGACTCAATGATGACAAGGAAAACCAAATAAAGAAAGCGTTGGCTCTAGATATTTCTTCAAGGATGGCACTGAAAAACTACTGGGAAATTGTCTCGAAAAACTCATTTACGGACGTACAGCTTGTGTCGGATAATCTCTTTGATGTCGCGACGTACATCCTCGCATTATCATTGAAATTTACGGGGAAAATAGCTAAGTCCCTCAGTGTGATCGAGGCGTTGTATCTCAAGCTTACTCAGCGAGGAGATCCTTTCGCTCAGTATGTCATAGATCACGTACTCGATTGCTATCGCCTCCTGATTATTGACCATGGCATAAATAGAAAAATGGATAAATTGGCTGTGGAATATTGTGAAAAGTATTTATCATACAAACCTGATGACTTTTTTGCATTATCTAACTTGGCACTTTTTCAGTATCGTTCTGGGAATAAGCAGGTGGCAGAAGAGCTGGTGAGAAAACTTCAAAATCTATATTCAGGATCTTCGATAACCAAGGTTGACGTTGCATTCATTAGAATTCTTCAGAAAAACTACGAAGCAGCATATAAGCATTACAATGATTTATCCGCATTTCGGTTTGTTGAATTTAATACGCAAGAAGTGGTGGAGTTTTTATTCCAAGAGTACGAGATTAACAATGACCCCGCATTTCTTTACGCCGTGGGGATCTTGTCACTATTTTTTGGGGATAAGGAATTGGGCAAAAAAACCCTCGAGGAGTTTTACTCAAAGGCTGACCCTTTGACTTACAAAAAGATGCGTTTAAAAACTGAGCGATTATTGGGCGTGGTCAAAAATTAGAAAAGGTTCCCACTCTTATGCTTTGTGGTCTGAAAGTGAAATTCAAAAAATCAGCCCTAGAATGCACTCCTAGGCTCATGGGTGGCTCAAGGAGCACCAATTCACTTCGCACCTGTGTCATTTGCAACCGTATTTTGCTAAATAGTTCGATGAATGAACAAACAAAAAACTAGATGCAATTTGTGAGCAGAAAATTTGCGGGGGAGTTGTGATAGTATATTCAAAATGGAACCACGCACAGACAGACTGCATATATACATTGATGAGTCGAGCACCCTCGGAATTAAGGAGGACGAGCCGTATTTTGTTGTGTGTGCCCTAGTCTTGAACGAAGCTCAGAAAAAACCGATAAAAAATTCGGTGAAGCGTATTTTTAGGCAAATTTCTTTAACGAGGACACTTGACGAACTTCATGCAAGTGAAATGAGCACTCCGGAAAAGCAATTTGCCCACAATGAATTCTTCAATAAGGAATTTTCGATTTGCTACCTCATTGCACACAAGCAAAGCATTCACGCTAATTTGTTTAAGAAAAAGAACGTCTGCTTCAACTATTTTGTATACCTTGCCCTAAAAAATATTTTTCTCGAAACTGCCGTCACTGACTTCCATATTACGATTGATACAAGGAGCGTGAAGGTAACTTCAGAGAAGTCGCTCGAAGAGTATTTAAATACCCAACTCGTACAGTGTGGCGTATACGACAAGAACATATACGTGAACTATGGTGATTCGAAAAATTTCACACACCTACAGGCGGTTGATCTTTTTGCCAATGCTTTGTTTGCCAAGTACAACTTCGGAAGGACTCATTTTTATAGCCATATTTCGGGCAAGGTATCACATCGAGAACTTTTTCCACAACGACACTTTGACGAAACGACGCATACGTTATAGTATACGTATAGGTAAGTCTTTTGGTGCCGCTTATTGCAAGTAAATGTACTGTAAGTACATCGTGCCAAAAGCTCTGCGAAAACACCCTGCGGGGTGTTTTCATTTGTGTTTTGTTGCGGAATATCAAAACCCAGATGCGCTTGGATGAGCAAGCAAACCCAACACCAGAAACTCCAATAATCACTCCTGATCCGGTTAGTTGCGTATCGCTAAGAAAAATTCCATTAACCCTGCTTGACTTACAGGTTAATAAGTATTAACCTGTAAATATCTTAAGGTTAATGAAATTATACTATGGAAAATAAAGGCAAAAAGGCAATATTTATATCCGTTGCTGAACTTGCAAAAATGCTTGGTATTAGTCATGTTGCAGTTTTTAAGAAAATTAAAAAAGGACAAATTCCTGCAAATAAAATCGGGCATGCTTACGCTATTTTGATGGAAGATGTTGCAGACCTGATTCATGGTAATGAAACCGGAGCACTCACTGAAAATAAAAAGGAAGAGATAAAAAATGCTGTGGAGAGAGTAGTAAAGGAGTACGGGGAAACACTCAAGCTTCTCGGTAAAGAATAAATATGAAACTCAAAAAATTGAGCTTAGAAATTGTTGAGTACGCAGCTCACCGCCTCGCTAAAGAGACAATGAATTGGAGTGAACCCATTCCTGATTTTAGTACTCGTTATACCAATACGCTCGAACGCTGTATTGACGCACCGTTTCAGTCATTTGGTGGCAGGCAACTCTATCCGGGTTTGCTGAAGAAAAGCGCCACGCTCTTCTATCTTATGGTAAAAAATCACCCATTTCAGAATGGAAACAAAAGATTGGCAATGACGACGTTGCTTGTGTTTCTTGTGCAAAATAAAAAATGGCTGCGTGTCGATAACCAAGAATTGTACAATTTTGTACGATGGGTTGCAGAAAGTAACGCCAAGTTGAAAGATGACACGGTGCGAGCAATAGAAACATTTTTGAAAAATTATTTAATTGATGTTGAATAATAATATGTGAACGAAGCGAGAGACTCGCGAAATCGTTCCGAAAGCTTGTTGGAGAGCAAGTCTGCTTAAAAAAACACCCCATACAAAAATATTTGTACGAGGTGTGATTGTGGTTTCAGAGATAGGTTACTTTTTTGAGGAGTTCACGGATGTCTTTTTTCATGACACCGAAACTTTGGGTAATTTCAATAGTTGCCAAGTTTTCTGCTTTTGCAAGTGAAGAGGTGAGTTCTGCATGCTCTTCTTTTGCCTCTTGTTCAATCTCGAAGACCAATGGGTTCATCGGATCACTCTTTTTTGCTTCACTCAGGAGATTGGTGATTTCCGCAGATTCTCCGAGTTGTTTTTCTGTTTCTTTCTCTACTGTTTTGAGAAGCTCGACTTCGGTATGCTCAATGAGTTTGAGTAAACACTCAATCATGAGCTTGAGTTGGTACACCAGTTTTTGTTTGTGCTGATATTTCTCGAGATAGAGAATCGCCTCAATTTGCGCCTCGTAGGAAGCGAGTTGGAGCTTTACAAGTTGCTCAATCAATTCAATGGGGTTCACAATTTCTCCTTTGTTTTGAAAAGGTACTTCGTCGTTGAAATTTACTAAAAATATTTTATCATATATTACTGTTCTGTCAATAATTTTTCACCGTATTTATGTAGTAGAATAAACGCATGAAATCAAAACTCCCTACACCTCCTCGCGGGGCTATTGTTTATGAGGATGCGAAACTTTATGTATGTCTTGCGAGTTTTCCTGTTGCGGTGGGGCATACGGTCATCGTCTGGAAGGCTCCTGTGTCTGATCTCCACTTGCTCAAGCGCAAAGACTACGAATATTTAATGGATAAGATGGATGAGACGCGCACCGCAATGATGAAGGCGCTCAAGGTGAAGAAGGTTTACCTTGTCTATATGGATGAAGCAAATCAGGTGCATTGGCATCTCGTACCTCGTTATAATGAAATGGGGTACGATGTGCTCACACATAAGGCAGGGAAGATCACTGATTTTTCTCTTGCAGCAAAGATACATCAAAAGATGCATCGGTTGAAATAATCTTTATGAAGAATAATTATAAAAAAAATTTTGCTTTTGTTGACGGTCAAAATTTATACATGGGGACGGCAAAACAAGATGTTGACCCTTGGAGAATTGATCTTGTGCGGTTTCGTCAATATCTTGAAAAAAAATATTCTGTTGATAAAGCATATTATTTTCTAGGATATGTTCAGGAAACGAATCAAGATTTGTATGAAGAAATTCAACACGCAGGTTTTGTTCTTGTCTTCCGTGAACATAATCCTGCGATGATTGGAAAGAAAAAAGGGAATGTCGACTCAGACATTATTTTTCATGTTATGAAAAGACTTTATAAGCAAGAAGAATTTAATCACATCCTTCTTGTTTCTGGTGACGGAGATTATAAACTCCTCGTTGATTTTCTTATTGAGGAAGACAAGTTTGAGAAAATATTATTTCCAAATAAAAAATTTGCCTCTTCCCTCTATAAAGCATTAGGTTCGGAGTATTTTGATTTTTTGGAAAATGTAAAAGAGAAAATTATGATAAAAAAAGATGATAAAAAGAAAAGGGCTCCTTAGGTAATTAGCCGTTTGGATCCCTTTTCGTCTGAATATTTATATGGTAGCAATTTAACTGAAAATGTCAATGCGTTCAAGTCCCATCTTCTATTTTTTTTATAAGGCAGTCATTATTATCGAGGGGCTTCTTGGTCGTAGGCATATTGAGGGTGCGCAGATGATTATTTTGCGCGGCAATGAAGTTATGCTCATCAAAACGACCTATCGTCCGCATTGGGAATTTCCCGGAGGTGCGATTGATAAAGGGGAGAATGCGGAAGAGGCGGCGATTCGTGAAGCGGTAGAAGAGGCGGGGATCGTCGTGAGTCGTGTCGCAAAAAAGCTCGGCACCTATACGGGTCATGCATATATGCAAAAAGTGACCTATCATGTTTTTATTGCGGGGGGATGGATGGAAAATAATAAATGGGCTTCAGGGTTTGAGATTGCGGAGCGTAAGTTTTTTTCTTTACACGAGCTTCCCAAAAATATTGCTCCGGGCGCGCGTAATCGCCTGGAAGAATTACAAAGTAAAAGTGAGGGGGAGTTTTCGGGTGACTGGGTTTAGGTTATAATAATTCTACTGTGAAATTACAATATTCAAGCAAGATCGGCTGGCCGCTCCTTCTCTTCCTTTCTTTTGTTCCGCTTTTTATTTGGGCGGTATCTCCGTACTCCTTTGATAAGCGATTTTTGCGCGGTGGACATATTCAGTATGCCATGACGATGACCGCTTTTGGGCAAATGCTTGGGCTTGTTGGTATGGCGATGTTTGCACTCAACTTCGTGCTCTCTGCACGTCTCAAATGGCTTGAAAGTATTTTTGGAGGGATGAATAAGATCTACACTGCACACCACATCTTGGGCGGGCTTTCATTCATTCTTCTTTTGCTTCATCCACTTTTTCTCATAGCAAAATATCTTGCGGGGGGAGCTGTGGCACTCCGCGGAGTAGGGATGAGTTTCCTGCTCGACTCGGGTTGTGTGGCGCACTTCTCTCTTTTTGAGCCTGCGTGTTCGACGACGATGGGAGTGCTGGCACTTACCTTAATGATTCTTTTTCTCGTGCTTACTTTTTTTGTGAAGCTTCCATACCATATTTGGAAGTTTACCCATCAATTTCTCGGGCTCGCATTCTTTTTTGGCGCCCTGCATGTCCTTACTATTCCGAGCGATGTCACGACAATAAATGTTCTCAAGTATTATATGTTTTTCTTGATTATCCTTGGGTTTGGTTCTATTTTGTATCGTACTATCCTTGGATTTTTTCTCGTCCCACGTCGCGAATTTGTTGTGGAGCTTGTACGTCAAGTCAATTCATCAATTATTGAAATTACGATGACCCCAAAAGAAGGGAAGTGCATCAATTATATTCCCGGGCAATTTGTCTTTGTGAGTTTTCCCGACAGCGAAGGGCTTGAAGAGGTGCACCCTTTCTCGCTTTCTTCTGCCCCAGGGACAGAGAAAATTTGCGTTGGAGTGAAGGCGCTCGGCGATTATACCAAGCATCTGTGCTGTGATTTGAAGGCAGGCGTACGCGCAATGGTTGAAGGACCATTTGGGAGAACTTCATACGCATTTTATCCCAAGAAAGAGCAGATTTGGATTGCAGGAGGTATTGGTATTACGCCGTTTCTTGGAATGGCACGAAGTTTGAAGCCGGAAGATGGATACAAAATTGATCTTTATTATTCTGTTGTTGAGCGCGCTGAGGCGGCATTCATCGAAGATCTTGAGGCGATTGCTGTCGCGAACCCCAACTTCCATCTCAAGCCATGGTATACCAAAGAAAAGAGTTTTCTTAATGCGGAAGCGATTGTAAACGAAAGCAACGGTGTGCTTGGGAAAGAAATTTTTCTTTGTGGGCCACCCGGCATGATGAAGGCGATGAAGGCACAGTTTGAAAAATGGAAAGTTCCCGTAGCCAATATTCATTCGGAGGAATTCTCGATGAGCTAATAATTATTTTATCTTTTATGTGGGTCAAAAAACTTGTTGCAGTAGTGCTCGGAATATTTACCTTTGTTATCTTTGTTTTTGCAATGATCGCACTTTTTGGGCGATAGTGTGCTATACTTTTTTGTATGTCTGAATACTACAATCCAATACGTTCGCGCAATCTTTATGAGTCACATGCCGATGAGCCATATCGTCTTTCGCGCTCCAAAATCGAGCTTTATGTCGACTGCAAACGTTGTTTTTATATTGACCGCAAGCTTGGCGTTGGACGTCCACCAGGGTTTCCTTTCAATTTAAATAGTGCAGTCGATACATTGCTCAAAAAGGAATTTGATTTTCATCGCAAGGAAAAGACTCAACATCCACTGATGAAACATTACGGCATTGATGCGGTGCCTTTTGCGCACGAAAGTATGGATGATTGGCGTGATAGTTTGCGTCGAGGAGTGGTCTATCATCATGGGCCGACAAATCTTATTATCACCGGAGGAGTCGACGATGTCTGGGCGACACCTGCGGGTGAGCTTATTGTCGTTGATTACAAGGCAACCTCAAAAGAGGGGGAGGTGAACATCGATGCACCATGGCAGATGAGCTACAAACGTCAGATGGAAATTTATCAGTGGCTTTTCCGCAAAAATGGATACACCGTCTCACCGACAGGATACTTTGTCTATTGCAATGGGCAAACTGATCGTGAGGCCTTCGATGCAAAGCTTGAGTTTGATGTGACATTGCTTCCTTATACAGGAAATGATGCATGGATTGAGCCGGTACTTTTTGAGATAAAAAAATGTCTAGATGGTGACCTCCCGCTCGGAAGCGATGTTTGTGACTATTGTCGTTATCGTATGGCAGTACGAGGGCTTGGAGTCGAAAATGAACTCACTTAGTGCAGGCGGAGAAAACTCAATATTTGCTCCTACTGTTAAACAAAGTGTTGAGCAAAAATCCTTTTCAAATGTTGATTTGACCGAACCCCTGCTCTCTGTAATAATGAGCCACATATATGCAACTTTTCTCGAAGGATTTCTTAAAAAAGAAAACAATTAACCGCATTATTCTTCCCGCGCTTGCAGGCACAGTGCTTTTTGTTGGCGGTTTTTTATTTGGTGCATACAAGCAGTCGATTATTGCCGAAGAATTGGTGAGTGGCGTGATTCATACAACCCCATCTTCAGCGGCTTCTGTTGAGTCCTCTATCTCGCCCGATGCTACGGCAACAAGTGCAACGCATATCAGTACATGCGTTGATGCAAAAGGTGCGGAAGTTCCGTGCATTTTGAAGCGTGACGGTGTCAGTGCAAACAATGAAAAGCCCGCAGACTTTGACCAGTTTTGGAAAGTATGGAATCTCATTAACGAAAAGTATGTTCCCACGAAACACAAAGCGGTTTCTAATCAAGAAAAAGTGTGGGGTGCTATTGGTGGGCTTGCGAACTCACTTGGTGATCCTTATACCTTCTTTATGCCTCCTCAAGAAAAATCACTTTTTGAACAGGATGTGAACGGCTCATTTGGTGGCGTTGGTATGCAGATCGGTTCAAAGAGTGGAGTCCTTACGGTGATTGCACCAATGAAAGGCTCGCCCGCAGAACGCGCAGGAATTATGAAGGGGGATAAAATTTATCTCATTGATGGTGCAACAACGACAGAAATGTCTATTGATAAAGCACTTTATCTTATTCGCGGTGAGATCGGTAAGTCTGTGAAGCTCACGATTATTCGCGATGGAGAAAAAGCGCCACTCGAGTTTTCTGTTGTACGCGAGGCAATTCAGGTGCCGACTATTGAGACCGAGAAAAAGGGCGATGTGTTCATCATTCGCCTCGAAGGATTCCCCATTACCGGTCCCGACCTTTTCAAAAATGCATTGAAAGAATTTAGTCAGTCAGGTACCGATAAGCTCATTCTCGACCTTCGTGGTAATCCCGGTGGTTATCTTGAGGTGGCGGTTGACATGGCGAGCTGGTTTCTCCCTGAAGGAAAAGTAGTCGTGAGTGAAGATGGTAAGAATGGTGCTGGTGAGGTCTATCGCAGTAAGGGGTACAATGTGTTTGGGGATAATTTTCACCTCGTTATCCTTGTTGATGGTGGTTCTGCATCTGCAGCAGAAATTCTCGCGGGTGCGCTTTCAGAGCAGGGTGTTGCAAAGCTCGTCGGCACAAAAACTTTCGGCAAAGGCTCAGTTCAAGAATTGGTCCCGGTCACTGCCGACACATCACTCAAGGTGACAGTTGCGCGTTGGATCACCCCCAATGGCACCAATCTCTCTGCGGGAGGACTCGACCCTGATTATGTCGTTCCCATCACGAAAGAGAATATTGACAAAGAGCAGGATCCTCAGCTTGATAAGGCAATAGAACTTGTTCGTACTTTTGGCGGGAAAAAGAACCCAATTAACTAACCCCATCACCACTAAGGAGTACTTCCATTTTCATCTCCTTTCAGTCGTGAAAATTAGGTCGCTACTTTGTTGCGGAGCCTCTGCGACTCGGTCAACGTATAAGAATACGTCTTCCCCCACGGGACTTCCAATTTCATACTCCCTTTGGTCGTTGAAATTTAGGTCGCTCATCGCTTTCTCCGCGCCTCGTATCTGAGGTTATTTAATTGGGTTCGACGAGTTCATCTTGAGAGACGAGAGGAGAGAGTTGCTATTTTCCGTGTTTTCCGTATAATGGCAACACACATTTACCCAAAGTGTCTTTTGCACTGAAGGATGTTTTACGAACTAAATAACGTAACTATATGAAAGTTATATTGATTGAGACGGTTCCGAAGGTAGGGAAGAAGTACGATATTATTGATGTTGCTCCCGGCTATGCCCGCAACTTCCTCTTTGCGCGGGGTCTTGCAGAGGCAATCACGAAGTCCTCAGCAAAGCGTGTTGCGGAGCTTCAGAAGCGCCGCGAAGTTGAGACAAAACGTCAGGATGACTTGCTCGCAAAGTCATTTGCAGGAGTAAAGAGTGCAGTTATCACCGTGAAGCGCCCTGCAAACGAAGAAGGACATCTCTATGCAGGTGTTACTGCAGAAGACCTCGCAGTGGAGCTTGGCACGGCAATTGGTGCGACAATCACTGTCGAGCACATTGTGCTTGAGAAAGCGATCAAGGAGCTCGGTGAGCACACTGTTGGTGCGATGCTTGGTGACAAGAAGGCAGAATTCAAAGTTATTGTTGAAGCAGAGGAAGCAAAATAATTTAGGACCTACGCCAAACGGCGATCTTCATGTTTTTCTCCCAAGCGCCCCGGGAAAGAGTACACAGTGTGTACAGCTTCTCCAATATCGCTCGGGCGGAAAAACGTGAATCTCATCCGTTTGCGTAAGTCTTATAATTCCTCAACTCGCATCAGTAATAAAAAAATCACCATCCCGGTGATTTTTTTATTGTTTCGTCTTATGCGACAGAAACCTCCTTTCGTGTGACTTTTTTTCCGTCGAAGCGCACCTTGCGTACGGTCTTGAACTTCACTACGCCATCTTTTACTGCATAAAGTGTGTGGTCGCGGCCCATCTTTACATTTGCTCCTGCGACAACGCGTGTACCGCGCTGGCGAACGATAATGTTGCCAATGATGCTCTGCTGTCCATCGTGAACCTTGACTCCGAGATACTTTGGATTCGAATCGCGAAGGTTCTTACTGGATCCACCTGATTTTTTGGTTGCCATATTCGGGTGTTGTGGGTAAAATACTAAATAATTGCGTTACATGAGATTACCAGAAATGCTCCAAAAAATCAAGGATTTTCGAGACTTACCCAAGGATATCTTCGTTCTTGCGGTTATTTTGCTTGTCGGAGTGGGTTCATTTATCCTCGGACGCCTCTCGATATTCGAAGAACAGCGCAAAGAAAGTCTTTCGGTGAGCCAATCTGCTCCTTCAGGACTTTCAGGAAATGTATTCAGTGCAGTTCTCGAAAAGCCTACTTCTTCTTTGAAAAGTAAAATAACTTTTTCCGCACCAATAAAAGAAGCGGGGGAGGCAAGTGGCACGGTGAGCACAATAAGGGGTGCATATGTTGCCTCGAAGACAGGAGCGGTCTTTTATGCACCGTGGTGCAGTGGGGTAAAGCGCATTAAGGAAGAAAACAAAGTTTGGTTTGAAAGCAAGGAAGAAGCAATGGGAAAAGGCTATAAACCTTCAGGAAATTGCAAGGGGATGTAGGGTTACGGGGTTATTGACTCAATATTGTTTAGTTGATATCCTTGGGTATACTCGTTTTCCGCAAACTCATTGCGGTTATTGTTTAAAAATTTAATATATTTTATGAAGAAGTACTCAAAGAAGGCCATCCATTCACCAATTGAAAATACATTGAAGGTTATTGGGAGCAAGTGGACCGTGCTGATCATTCGCGAGCTTGTCTCGGGCGTGAAGCGATTTGGCGAACTGGAGAAATTGCTCGATGGTATTAGTCCTCGTACGCTTTCGCTTCGTCTTGCGAGTCTTGAGAAATACAAGATCATTGATCGCAAGGTTTTTCCTGAGGTTCCTCCGCGTGTTGAGTATAAGCTCACCACACTTGGGAAGTCGCTTGAGCCTGTACTCAAGACCATGCATACATGGGGCGCTGCATTTGAAAAGAAGGGAAATTAGATTTTTCCATACCTTACTGAGAAAAGAATATCACGAATGTCTTTTTTGGACAGAATGATGTTCTTTTTTAATTTATCCTCGCATAAATTAAAATTTTTGCTATACTGTGGGGGCTTTTCAAAACTCAGTCGGGGTGTAATACAGTGGTAGTATACATGCATGGGGTGCATGCGACCCGAGTTCGATTCTCGGCACCCCGACTGAGTTTTGAAAATAATTTATGAAAAAACGTCTTTTTGTCGCACTTCCTGTTGAGGGAAATTACTCGGAAGTATTGAAAAAGTTCACCGAACAATATGGGCAATTTTCTTGGCTCAGGTCAACAAAAGAGGACGACCTGCACATGACGGTACTTTTTCTTGGCGAAGTTGAGGAAGATATTATTCCCGAGATACATGATGCACTCACCGAGATTGCGACTATTCAGCATCCTTTTACGGTAAAATTCGATACGTTGATGTATGCACCGCTTGGTCGCAAGTTTTCAATGATATGGGCGAAGTTTACCGATGACCTTCAGTATGGAATTTTGGCAGGGCGGGTGAGGGAAGAGCTCGAGTATATTCTCGGAACTATTCCTTCGATGGAACCAATAGCACATGTGACGCTTGCACGATTCAGCAAAGAAGCGCCGAATCAAAAAAGCCTTCCAAAACTTGAGCAATTAAAAATCAGTGAACCATTTGTGTGCAATAAATTTCACCTCTTTGAATCCAAGATGACTCCAACGGGAAACTACTACAAAATTCTCGAAACTTTCCCATTTCAAGCAGGATAGAGAGGGGATAAAACTGCAATTACCCTTTATATTCTAATTTTTTCCTCTGTTTCAAAAAGTATATCACGTCGCACAATATATCTTTTGTACAGATACGTTGTGCGACATTTGTCTCTTTCTCTTTTATTTTCAACATACTTTCAACACTGGCTAAGATGATTGTTTTAGTGGCGTTTTATGCGCACAGAACTTTTTGAGCTCAGTAAAGGTCATCACCTGTTGGTATGCGTGGAGCTTTTTCTTTTTTTGTGCAAGAATTTTAACTACCTCCTCTTCAGATATGTCATCATTCATCATAAGAAAAATTACCGGATACTGAAGCATGGCATTTTGACCATAAGTGCGCATTTTACTATTGAGACAACCAGCAAGACTTCGTCGATCTTTAGGAAAAAAGACATCAACAGAAAAATTACCTTTCTGAAAATAGATAAAGAAATCTGTGCGTGACCGCCGGTCATCCATGAAGAAATATTCGCGGTGGACAAACGGCCTCCCAAAGTGCTCGATTAAGTACTCATAGACAATTCGCTCAAGCTGATGTGCGCGTTTGCCGATAGTATGTGCACGCATAGAGCTGTATTCACCTTTAGTAAAATCTGTAGGGCAATCAAGTTTTAATTGCTTACGTAGCTCCGGTAAGCCTCCTGTGAATCGTCGCTGAATCTGACGCGAAGACGGCAAATATGAACACATGTCAATTTCTGTTGCAGTGGGATAATGCCCATTTTCAGTCTTGAATTTATCAAAACCCTCAGCAATCTTTTCTATAGTCCATTCAACTTTTCGCATAATTTAATTCTAGCAAAACCATTTATGTCGCACAAGGTATTCTGATATACGACTTATTTTGTTGTTGCGGTGCTTGTCGCGCTTGGGTGTATTGCAATACCGTGCTCGGTGAGCCACTCTGGTACACCGCTCTGGTCGATGACCTTGCGGACATCAACGTTGAAGTAATATGCAAGACCAGCAATGAGTATAAATGAAATGATGAAACGGGTAATCATAATTTTTTTGATGTTTTTTAGGACTTACGCAAACGGATGAGAGTATGTCCTGGTTTATAAATAAGCTTCAGGGTCAAGATATGCATTGAGTGGCGCAACAGGAAGATGAAATACTGCTTTTGCGCAGGACTTACTTGGAAGATCGGCAACTTTTACTGCACTTCCCACAAAAATGCTCAAATGAAGATGTGGACCTGTTGAATAGCCCGTATTTCCACTGTAGGCGATTAAATCACCGCTTTCTACTGAATCCCCCTGCTTCACCTTGATAAGGTTTAAATGCCCGTAAAGGCTCGCGAGACCATTTTTGTGGCGAATAAGGACCCATTTGCCGTATGATGCACCGCGACATGCAGTGTCGGTGTCTCCTGTGCCAACGACAACGCCATCGGCAACGGATTTAATGGGAGTCCCAGGGCTTGTGCCGAAGTCGACGCCATTGTGGGTTCCTGAAGAATAAAGGCGACGCGCATCAACCGTTTTTCCAAAGTGTTGGGTGATGTGCACATTGTTGAGCGGATATGCGAGTACTTTTGTCCCAGGGTGAGGAAAACTGTTGGGGTCAATTTCGGCGCGGAGCTGTGCTTCATAGTCTTCAATTTCTTGCTCAAATTGTTTTTTACGCGCCTCTTTATCTGCAAGTAATTTTTTGTAATTTGATTCTTGGTTTTTGGTATCCTTCAGTAATGAGTTTTGCTCTTGTCGCTCCTGATCGGCAATTTCTTTTTGATCGGCAAGTTGACTATTGAGTGCGATAAATTTTTTCTGTTCTGTTTCGTGTGAAGATTTTTGGACACCGAGCTCGCTCTTTAAGTGCTCGAGACTTTTGATGTTGTCTTGGATGGCGATTTGCGCACGGTTAAGATTGTCGACATCCTCAAGAAAGCTCGAGAGAGTTTTTGTGCTCAAGAGTACCTCAAGAAGTGTTGCGGTGTCGTTTTGATTGATTGTGCGGAGAATATCCGCAGTTGCTTTGCGATTTGCAGTAATTTTTGCCGCTTTTTGTTTAATGCCAAAGTTGAGATCAGAAATGGTATCACTGGTATTTTCAATTTTGCGTTGAGTGAGTTGAATGTCTTTGGAAATTTTTGTGCGTGACAAATCGAGTGACTGAATCGCACTTTGCAGTGTTTTTTTTTGTGTACCAACCACTTGTAATTGTGTTTGATATTGGGCAATTTCTTGCTCGAGTTGTTTAATGTTTTCAGTGCGTGAACTGATGTTATTTTTGAGTTCATCATAGTGAGAGACTCCTGATTGGGTGTCTACCGCGGTGCTACTCGCAACTTCATCTTGTGCTCGCGCATTTGCAATAAATAAAACGAAAAAAAATATCGCGACAGTTGCTCCTCGAAAAATATTGAAGGTGGAGGTCTGGCGATTATGCATAGAGAGTAAGCGCGTGGTGGATGCGTGCAAGTGTTTCGTCCTTGCCAAAGAGTGCAGCAAGTTGGAACGGATCGGGGGATTTGTCACGACCTGAAAGTGCAACACGCGTCGGCCAAAGCACTTGCCCCCTCCCCTCTTCTCCCGCATAGTTCCATAGTGCATCCTTCACGGTGTCTTGGGTGAAATTTACGGAATCGAGTGCACTGAGTAGAGCTGCTACTTTGGTAAGTCGTTCCACAAGCTTTGCGGTATCGTGTTCGTCTTTCCAGAAAAGTTTTTCTTTCGGGTACTTTGGTGTGCTGAAAAAATATTCCAAATCACCGTTTGTTGCCATTGTCGACACTTCGCCAAAGTGTGTAATGTGCTCGATAAGTATTGGAGTGATTTTTTTGAGGAGAATATCAGTGTACCCTTCGAGTGTGGTGATTGATTCAGGGAGAAATTTTTTTATTAATGCACACTGCTCATCAAACGCAAGCAACTTGAGATGTTCTTTGTTTATCCAGTTGAGCTTCTCGGGATTAAACACTGCGGAAGATTTTTGCACCTTTGTGAGATCAAATGTCGCGGTTAATTCTTGGGGGGTAAAAATTTCTTGTGGAGTACCTGGGTTCCATCCGACGAGTGCCACCATATTGAGGAGTGCATGAGGAAGATATCCTTGATTTGCGTATTCGGTGAGCGCGAGTGCGCCACGACGCTTCGAGAGCTTTTGCTTGTCGACCCCCAGGACGAGTGGAAGGTGTGCATAAATGGGTGTCGGTGCACCAATCGCGCGTTGAATCAAAATTTGTCGAGGAGTATTGGAGACATGATCTTCACCACGGATCACGTGCGTGATACTCTCGTCAAAATCATCAACAACAACCGCAAGGTGAAAGAGTGGTTCATTGATATTTTTTGCGATAACAAAATCTCCAAGGTCAGTCGTGTTCATCGTGACGAGTCCTTTGATTTCATCGGTGAAGGTGACTTCGGTATTCGGATTCTTGAAGCGTATAATTTCTTTGATAACTCCAGAACCATCCTTTGCTGCTTCTTTGGAAATGTACGCATGTCCATCGGCAATCATTTTTTCGAGTACTGCTTTGTGGCGTGCGCTATTTTCCGATTGACGCACAAAGACATCATGGGTGATTCCAAGCCATGTGAGACTTTCAAGTATGTTTTCTTCATATTCTTTTTTTGAACGCTCTTTGTCGGTGTCTTCGATGCGGAGCACAAAAGTACCTTGATGCTTTCGTGCATAAAGATAAGAAAAAATTGCTGTGCGCACAACACCGACATGCAAAAAACCGGTTGGACTTGGCGCAAAACGCGTAATAATTTTTGTGGGTTGATTAGACATGTTTGGTGGCAATGACAAGTAAGGCTTGGGCGATTTTTTTTGCGGCGTCATCTTTTGCAAAAGTTTTTGTTGCAAGTGCCATTCGTGCGCGACGTTCCTCATCATTCATCAGTGAGTCGATGGTGGTAAAGAAAATTTCCGGCTTGAGGTTTTGCTCTTCGAGGACAATTGCCGCACCGGTGCGTGCGTAGCTGTAGGCATTTTGACGCTGATGATCGTCGCGAGCAATTGGGAGTGGAATCAATATTGAAGGAAGTCCCCAATGTGCAATTTCAAATATTGTTGATCCGGCACGCGAGATGACAAGCATTGCACCCTTTGCAGCGATGCGTAATTGTCGCGACTCGATGAAAGCGACCGGATGATAACGCTGTGCATTGATGTTTTCATGAAGTGCTTCCTCGGCGCGCTTTTTCATCCATTCGAGATTCGCATTTCCTACCTGATGAATGACTTGATAGTGCTCGACAAGTTTGGGCATGATATCGATTAAATTTTCATTGATATTCTCTGCGCCTTGCGAGCCACCCATGACGAGAATAAGCGGGATGTCTTGCTCGAGTTCGAAGATGCGCACAGGGTCGCCAGTTGGGATCTCAAGGAGTGATGCGCGAATGGGCTGACCGGTGAGTGCGACACGCTCTTTGTCGGGGAAATGGTCGAGCGCTTCGGGGTAAGAGATGGCGATTTTTTCTGCATAATCAGCCACCCAGCGATTCACGCGTCCCGGGGTAATGTCGGATTCATGGATGACCACGGGAATGCGCAAGACGCGTGCTGCAAAGAGTGCAGGAAAACTTGCGTATCCCCCTTTACCAAAGATAACATCGGGATAAATAAGAAATATTTTCCACACTGCCTTCATGCAGGCAAATATTGTTTTGAAGATGTCGAGAAAATTTTGGAATGAGGCATAGGTGCGACGTTTTCCGGTCACGATTTCAATGTAGGTGATATGCATTTTGTCGAGCAGGTCTTTGTCGATGGGATTGTCGGACATGAAAAAAAGTTCGACATTGTTCACGTGTTCAATGTTTGCAATGGCGCGCACTTCTTCGGCAATGGCAATAATGGGAAAAAAGTGCCCCCCTGTTCCCCCTCCGGCAAATAAAATTTTTGTAGCTTTTGGTTTAGACATGTCGGTAACGCGAAATATTCAGTAAAATTCCCGCCTCAATCATTGCGACGGCAAGTGCAGTGCCTCCATGGCTGACAAAAACTAAAGGAACACCCGTGAGTGGTGCGATGGCAAGCATTGAGCCGATGTTGATGAATGATTGGGATGTTATGAGTATAACAAGACCAATAGCAAAGAGTCCACTGAAGCGATCGGGTGCATGTGCGGCGATCCATAGTCCTCGTAATGCAAAGAGCATATAACAAATGATGAGGAGGCTGGTGCCAACAAAACCGAGCTCCTCTGCCGCAACAGCGAAAATGGAATCCCCTTGTGCTTCGGGAAGGTAATTAAATTTTTGAATACTCTGCCCAAAGCCTTTCCCTGTTAATCCTCCCCCACCAATAGCAATGAGTGCTTGGCGAACTTGATACCCTGAGCCTTGAAAGTCATCGTGGTGAATAAGTGTAGTAATACGATTCATGACATAAGGCTTCCATAGTGCCATTCCGGCGAGCATGACAAGACCAACGAGTGCAAGAAAAAAAAGATTGCGCCAAGGTGCACCTGCAGCGATGTAGATCGCCATTCCTCCTGCGACGGCAACAAGAAATGTTCCCGTGTCGGGTTGTGCGAGTAAAAGTGTTCCTGCGATACCAAGAAGTCCAAGGATGGGGAGGAGCCCAAAGTGTGGCGTATTGATACGCTTTCCCACAAAAGTAAACCAGGCCGAAAGATACACAATAACGCCGAATTTGAGTATCTCCCCTGGTTGAATTGTGGTGATACGCAGGTCAACCCAACGTCGCGCGCCACCGTGCTCCATGCCAAGCCCGGGAATAAATACCATTACTGAAAGAATGATTGAGGCAAGAAATATCCAGAAGGCATTTTTACGCCAAAACTGATATTTGAGATGTGAGGTGGTGTACATACCAATAGCACCAAGTACGAGACCAAAAGCAATTTGACTCACAAGGACATTGGTGAAGGTTGAATCATGCCGCGCAAGCGTACCAAGCGCTGCGGAAATAAAAATAAAGAACCCAAACGCGATGAGGGTGAGCAGAATGGTGAGAAACATGCGATCGACGGGTCGAGGTTGTGCCATTGCCACCATTATAATGCAAAACGAGGTTTTTCGAAATGTGGATTTTTAGCCAATGAGTGCGATAATGACGCCAAACATTGCAAAAAGTGCACTGATGATCCAGTAGCGCATTGTCACTTTATAAGGGGGCCATCCAAGTGCTTGAAAATGATTATGGAGTGGTGCAACAAGAAAAACTTTTTTTCCTTTACGTAATTTTTTTGAAGTGATCTGAATGATGCTCGAGGCAGAGGTCACAATAAGTGGAAGTGCAATAATAGGAAGTACTCCTTCGCCGTGAGTGAGGAACGCGACAACAACAAGTGCGGCAGTGAGTCCCATTGTTCCCGTCTCAGAAAGAAAAAATCGTGCGGGTGGGATGTTGAACCAAAGAAATGCAAGCAGTCCACCAACAATAACTGCACAGAAAGCAGCAAGGTCGACTTGATTGCCTGCAAAAGCAATAACGGCATAAGCAGCATAAATAGTCGCAAAGATACCACCGGCTAATCCATCGATGCCGTCGATGATCCCTCCGGAGTAAATGCCAATCATAAAGAGAATAAAAACAGGAATGAAAAGAAGTCCAAGTCTGAGTTCTCCCCAAAATGGAACGTGGATGCTTGAAATATCCAATTTCACATAAAACCAAAGCCCAGCGAGAAGCCCGAGTAAAATTACGAAAAGCAGGCGGATGCGCAATGACAACCCACCACCGGCATAAGTACCTTGTTCGCGACAGACAAGATAGTCGTCGATAATCCCACAGAGTGCTCCGGCGACAAGCGTAAAGAGCGGAAGCCATGTTTGATTACGTGAAAGAAAGTTGAGTTTACCAAAAATGTCTCCAGGGAAAATCATCGAGAGTACTGCAAAAAGTAAGGTGGTACAAAGAACGCTCCCCCACACGACAACACCCCCCATGCGCGGGGTTTTGCGTTCCTCGTCGCCATGGAGCTTTGCGGTAATGGTCGCCGCATGTCCATCGGCTGTTTTTGCGACACTTTTTTTCTTCCACATTTTATACTTGTAAAGATAATGCGTGAGGAGTGGTGTACCAATGATACCGACAATGAAAGTAGTAAGTGCGGGAAGTAAAATTTTGATGACGTTTGTCGGCATGATGGGTAAAGATTACTGAAGAGTCGTTTCGCTGGTGATCTCTGTTGTTGCTGCTTTGATGAGTTGCTCGACGTCAGCAAAACGCCCTTCGCGTGTTGAGCCGAGTACCGCGATTGCAACAGGGTGATTGATGCCAATATCAACAAGTATGACAAGATTTCCTCCCGCCAAATCAGTGTAGCCTGTTTTTGAGCCAATGATTCCCGTAGTGCTTGCGACGTCAATATTGGTATTTGCAATGTTGTGGATAAAATTACTGAGTGAACGTATCTTGAGTGTTGCTTGTGTTGTTGCGGTCAAGAGTTCAGGATATTTTTTGAAGACATATTCAAAAAGAATCGCCATGTCACGCGCAGAACCATAGCCACCGTTTTCTGTGCTGGTCACATCAAGTCCACTTTCGTTGATGAAGCGACTATTGTCGAGTCCGATTAAGTGCGCTTTTTCATTCATCTTTGCAATGAAAAGTTTTTTACCGAGGGCAGAGTCGGCACTTGAGGCATCAGGGTTGATCAGTGCTCCACTCGTGCGCGCAATCGCACTTGCGCCGTCATTTGATGATGCGACAAGGGTGAAATCAAGCAAGTCCTTGAGATGCCATACCTCCCCGCTCAGTAGCCCGGTATCACCCTCTTCAGTGATATCCCCTCCAGTAATAGCGACCTTGGTGTCAGAAGGAGTAACTTCGGTGGCGACAACCGCAGTCATCATTTTTGTCACTGAGGCAAGCGGAAGCGGAGTGTATTCGTTGTATCCAAAAAGCTTGCGATGAGTTGCAATATCCCAAACAAAAACAGCTTTTCCCGTCAACTGCAGATGCGCAAAAGGATCTTCAGATTGTGGCTGTGCGAGTTCATCAACAGTATGGGTGCTCCCTACTGCGGCAATCTGTGAAATAGTTGCTGATGGTGGGGTACTTGGAGTGCCAATGCGATTAAGTGCTTCCATTGCGCGAGGTCCTGCAAGAAATCCAATAATCAGGAGCCCAAAAAAAAGTTGTAGGTGGGTCATCCGATTCATGTCGTGTGTTCGGTAGTATTATGTGTATCAGTGTGTTCGTGATGGGTACGCAGTTCTTCATCATCAAAATTTCCTCCGGCTTGGTCTTCGTCGAGGATGTCTGCCTCAATCTCTTCCTCAGTGAGTGTGTCGTTATTAAAACCGAGAGGGAGCTCTTCCTCCTCTTCTTGTGGAGCAGTTTTGTTTTCTTCTTGGGGCGCTACATCGACCTCTTCTTTTTCTTCTTTAGTATCCATGAAGGCACTCAATGTTGCCATCATGTCGGCATGATTGGGGAGGTCTTCGATCTTTGCAACCCCCATAAATTCAAGGAGTTGGAAAGTGGGCTTATACAAGAAACTGCGCTGGTCGGCGGGGTTTTCTACTTTCTCAACAAGTCCGCGAATGAGGAGATTGCGGAGAATAAAGGTTGAGTTCACCCCGCGGATGTAGTCGATCTCGGCGCGCGCGATCGGACTTCGATAAAGGACGATCGCGAGCGTTTCGAGGGATGCTTTTGAAAGCTCTTTTGCAAGTTCTTCCTTGGTAATTGCTTCAATAAGCGCGCTTGCCTCGGGGGCAGTGCCCAAAGTGAGATTGTCTCCATTTTGGAGCAAACGCAGTCCTGTTGTTGCAAGAGATTCTTCAAGTATTTTTGCCGCATCGCGCACTTCCCCTTCGGATTTTTTGAGTAATTTCGCAAGTCGAGAAATAGCAAGCGGCTCTGCCTGATAAAAAAGAATTGCTTGAATGTGATTTGCGAGTTCCATGTGTGTTGTGCCTTATATTAACGTAGAAAAAGTTTGAGGTCTAGATACAAAAGTCAGGATAAACAATTAGATGACTCCAGGTACGAGGCGCGGAGAAAGCGACGAGGAAGACGTATTCTTGTACGTTGACCGAGTCGCAGAGGCTCCGCAACAAAGTAAATGGGGTTAGCTAATTGTTTATCCATAACTTGGGACTGCAAACTGATGTGTCTCAATATCGATATCTCCATGCTCTTCGTGCTGGGTGACATGCACGACGCCTTGCTTCACGAGCTCAAGCATGGCGAGAAATGAGACGATGATTTCGACACGTTGTTCTTTGGGAAGCGCCACACCTTTTTGGTAAGTTGAAAATTGTCCGAAGCTTGTCTTGAGAACGCTCGTCACGCGTCCTGCAAGTCGCGTCATCATTTCTTCGATGCTCACTACTTTTTTCACTGTTGCCTTCGGGAGAATTGTTTTCTTGGGAAGAGCGTTGATGACATCGTGAAGTGATGTTGCCATTTGCGCCATGGTGATGCGATTGTCGGGAGCGAATACCGGAATGACTTCAGGACGTCCCGAACGCTCGAAAATATACTGCTTCCCATACGTCTCTTTTATTTGTGCTCCCAGTTCACGAAAGAGTTCGTAGAGCTTGAGGCGACGTTTTAAGTCATCGATGTCGGTCTCTTCTTCTTTGGTGAGATTGAGTTCGGGAAGCAGTGCCTTTGACTTGATGAGCACAAGCGTTGAGGCGACAAGAAGAAAATTCGCCACGTCATTCATGGGAAATGCTTCAAATCGGCGGATATGCTCGATATAATCATCCGCGACTTTCGAAAGCGCAAAATCACTGATGAAAAGTTTACGTTTTTCAATAAGTGAAAGCAAAAGATCAAGCGGCCCTTCAAACTGCTCCGTCTTGATGTGATAGCTCACCTTTGTCTCCCGAATGATGGGCGTCTCCGTTTCCATGGCTCTATTATAGCATTTTTCACGCTTGCAGATGATGTTGACAAATATTATATTTCATGCTACATTTGTACTAGTCGTTCCCCAAATTCAAAGAGGAGAATTCTTGTGTCAATACTTAAATTGCTCTCAGAAGAACACATGCTGATGCTCGATGCCTTGGATGGCAAAGAGACATTAGCAAACGCCGAAGAAGTTTTCCCATCGGGTATTGATGTCAACTTCAAAAACTATGGCACCAACAAGCCCGGTGTTGCCACCAAAGAGACTCCGGTAGATCTTTACGAACTGGTAAGGAGTGGAATCTTTGCAGAAATGTTCGGCTCCCTCGGGACTGATCTGGGTAAGTTGTGTTTGACACAAGCCCAGATAAAGAACTTTTGCAAAAAAAATACGGACTGGTTACGGAAAAACGGATATCCGACCTTCTTCCTGTTCAAGGCTGAAGATCAATTCTTCGTTGCTCAAGTGTGCGTGACACGCTCTGACGGCTTGGGCATCCTCGCGCATCATTTCAAGCACGGAATTTGGCGTGCCGAGTACTCCTATCGTCTAGTGGTTCCACGATTGACCGCTTAGATTCTCTTCATCCCTTTGATTCTTCAATGAGTCGAAGGGATTTTTTATGCAAGATTTTTCTCTGTCTGCATCAAGGCGACATCTTGAGATAAAACAAAGGAGTACTATTTCTTTACCACACTCAAGCCAAGTTCGGTGAGTTGTTCGGGAGAGACAGTACTTGGGGCGTTTAACATGAGGTCCTTCCCTTCTCCGGTTTTAGGAAATGCCATGACTTCGCGAATGTTCGGTTCATTCTCAAGGAGCATCATGAGGCGGTCGAATCCCCATGCGATACCGCCGTGTGGAGGGGTGCCCGAGGCAAATGCGCGGAGCATGTGACCGAAGTTTGTTTCGATGCGTTCGTCGCTATAGCCCATGATTTCAAAGACGTTCTTTAAGAGTTCGGGATTGTGATTGCGAATGGAGCCACCGCCGATCTCGTAGCCATTGAGTGCCACATCGTACTGCGTGGTAAGGATTGTCCCAATATCCTTCTTTGCGGACAAAAGCTCGGTGTGTGCGGGCTTTGCGGCAGAGAAAGGGTTATGGCTGAATGTCCACCCACCCTCATCGGTCTTTTCAAAAAATGGAAAATCCACAACCCAGCAAAATGCGAGCAGGTTGGGATCGTTCTTGTCTTCGCGCATGTCGGGTTTGTCGTTGCCGTATTTTTCCATCGCTTCGTTATAAGTAAGACGAGGAAATGGAATCTGCTGAATACGTTTTTCCGGATAAAGCGTTTGTACCACTTTAATGAGCAGGGCTTCATTCATCTGTATAACCTCTTCTTGGCTTACAAAACTCATTTCCATATCAAGCTGGGTGAATTCCGGCTGGCGATCACCACGCGTGTCTTCGTCGCGCATACAGCGCGCCACTTGGAAGTAGCGTTCCATCCCTGCGGTCATGAGTAGCTGTTTGAACTGCTGTGGTGATTGCGGAAGTGCATAAAATTTTCCCTGCTCAAGACGTGAAGGCACAATATAGTCGCGCGAACCTTCAGGAGTTGATGCGGCAAGGAGCGGTGTTTCAATTTCAATAAAATCTTTTTCAGTGAGCCAGTTGCGAATGAGTTGCAGTACCTTGTGGCGGTTACGAATATTTTTTTGCAATCGTGGTCGGCGCAGGTCAAGATAGCGGTGCTTCAGGCGCACTTCTTCGCCAATCTCCGTCCCCTCTCCGCGAATATCAAAGACGGGGGTTTCCGCTTCGTTCAAAACAGTGACGGCGAGTATCTCAATCTCAACAGTACCATTCATTTCGTTTGCATTGATGTTCTTTTCGGGGCGTGCGTTCACTTTGCCAGTGACCTCGAGCACCCACTCGGGGCGTACCATACTTGCAGAGGCATGTGCTTCTTTATGGAACGGAAGTGCAACCATCTGCACTTTTCCGGATGCGTCCCGAAAATCAATGAAAATAAGCTTCCCTTGATCGCGACGAATATCCACCCATCCCATGAGCGTGACTTCTTCACCGATTTTTTCTTTAAGTGTGCCAATGTGTGTGCGTGTCATAATATTTATTGTGCGAAATAGTTAATCTTCATTTTTGTTTTTACTTCCTCGAGTGTTTTTTGTGCCGTCTTGCGTGCTTCTTTTGTTCCTGCTTCGAGAATATCCATTATCTTTTTGGGATCTCTTGCGAGCACCTCCCGACGTTCGCGAATTGGGACGATTAATTCATTAAGAATCTTTGCGAGACGTTTCTTTATAATGACATCACCGAGACCGCCTTTCTTGTAGTGCTTCTTCAGTTCGGCGAGCTCTTCATGGTTAGGGTCAAAAACATCGAGATAGCTAAAGACGACGTTCCCCTTCACCTCTCCAGGGTCACTGACATGAATGTGGTTGGGGTCGGTGTACATCATCATTACTTTTTGCTCAATTTCTTTTTGAGTGTCAGCAAGATAGATTGTATTGCCGATAGACTTGGACATTTTTGCTTTGCCGTCGGTGCCAATAAGGCGCGTATGTGCAGAGAGTAATGGCTTCACGCGTTCGAATGTCTTTCCATAAATGCGATTGAATGAGTCGACAATCTCATTGGTTTGCTCAAGTACGGGAAGCTGGTCTTCGCCTACCGGAATTTGTGTCGCGTGAAAAGTGAGAATATCCGCCGCTTGCGAGACGGGGTACATGAGAAATCCTGCGGGGACACTTTCGCCGAAGCCTTTTTGTTTGATTTCTGTTTTTACTGTTGGGTTTTGTTTGAGACGAGAAACGGTAACGAGATTCAAAAAGAAAATAGTGAGTTCGGCAATTTCGGGTACTTCAGACTGAATGAACATCGTGGTCTTTGTGGGGTCGGTGCCACAAGCGAGATTGTCGAGTGCGACCTCAAGAACGCTGGCACGCACTTTCTCGGGGTTATGTGCATTGTCGGTGAGTGCTTGAACATCGGCAATCATATAGAAAAAAGCCGAACCCTCTTCTTGAAGTTTCAAGCGATTTTGGATTGATCCGACGTAATGCCCTAAATGGAGCCTTCCCGTGGGTCTATCCCCCGTAAGTACAATATTTTCTTTTCCGGTCATCTAAGGAATTCTAGCAGAAAACGCAGATTTTGGTAGGGCTTTTTTGTAAGTCTATTTTTTTGTTGCGTAGGCACTTTGCATGCCTTCGGGGAGTTCGATGGTGAAGGTGGAGCCTTTCTCGAGTCCGGGAGAATCAACGCGGATGGTACCGTGCTGCGCTTCAAGCATCTTGCGTACAACATAAAGTCCAAGTCCTGAGCCACCAGTGTTTTGTCGTTGCCCTTGTGAACCACGGGCAAATTTCCCAAATAAGTGGAGGATATCGTCGGGAGAAAGTCCGACTCCACTGTCGGCAATGCTCACGGTAATCATTTTTGTTGCCTTGTTTTCTTTTATATCAAGCGTAATCCAACCTTTCTCAGTATATTTAATTGCATTATCGAGGAGATTTGAAAAAATTTGGCGGACTTTCCCTTCATCGGCAAAGACAATAAACTCGCCTTTCTTTGGTTCCTTGAGCAACTTGAGCGTGAGTCCTTTCTTTGTTGCGGTGTGGGTAAATTCTTCGGTCATTTCGGTTAGCAGGATTCCGATGTCAACAACAGAAAACGCATAGACCATTTCCCCTTGTTCAATTTTTGAAACATTTAAGAAGTCAGCAACCATTTCGACCATGCGCTCAGAAGAAAGAAATATTTTTTGAACGGGTGTGCGCTGCTCATCGGTTAATTTACCAAACGAGTCTTCGAGCAGCATCGAGGTGTACCCTTTAATTGCAGTCAGCGGGGTGCGGAGTTGATGTGAGGCAATGGAAACAAACTCGCTTTTTTGCTGATCCATAATACGCAGTTGCGTGTTTTTGTATCCGAGTTCCTGATTTGCATCGGCAAGCCGATCGGCAAGTAAGTTGATCTCTTCACGGATGCGCACTTCTTTCTTAACGCTACGAATAAGGAGCGCTCCAAAAATTGCAGTGAGGAAGAGAATAAATATATCCATTGCGCGCTCTGTTTTTGTGGGGGAAGCAAAAACTTTTGCCGCGTAGAGGAGTCCAATGATAAGTACAAAAAGTTCTGTTGCGAGAATTTTTATATTGAAGAGGCGGTATTTCATAATGGCGTAGGCAATTGCAGCCATCAATAGTACGGTATATATAGGTCCAAGAAAAACAAATGACGAAGAGTGAAGAATCGCCACTGAAATGACTGTCGATATTCCCATTAAAGAAAAAGAGAGCGCAACACCAACAGCAACGGTGGTTAATTGTACGCGATTAATACCACTGGCACGCCAGAGTTTAAACCCAAGTACGACAAAACTCGCAAGAAAAAGACCAACAAAATCTATGCCAAAAATAGGAATTCCTTGACCTGCCGTGGGGATGGGTTGTCCACTTACGTATTCAAGGCTACTAAAAACATAAGGAGAAAGCGAGAGTGCTGCAGAGGTCAACATGAGACAAAGTATCGGTAGACTGTAGCGCTTCTTCATTTGAAACACTTTACCCGGAAATGTGTGCACGAAGAAGAGGAGCGTCGGTCCAATAAATGAGCAGACAAACATCACTATGCGTATCCAGAAAAGTTGATTGCTTGATCTCACTACATTGGGGTGTAGTGAGATAAAATTGGTGACAATATAAGCATCAATGAGTAGCACCAACAAAAAGAAAAAGCGATTTGTCCAACTTGTGCGGTTGCGCAAAAAAATAATAATACCAAGAAATGTATTTATGAAAAATGCTACTATGCCGAGGAGTATTTCAAGGTTAAGTGTGTCCATATTTCTTCTTTAGAAATTACATACTTAATGATACACTGGCAAATGATGATTGGCTATAATAGGGCATGCACAAACGGCGACCTTCATGTTTTTCTCCCAAGCGCTTCGGGAAGCGGTACCAGCACGTACAGCTTCTCCGAAATCACTCGGGTGGAAAAACACGAATATCATCCGTTTGTGCATGCCCTGGCTATAAGTAATTTTACACATGCACGTAAATAAAAAATATCTTGAACTTTGGAATACCAAGCTCCCCTCTTTAGAGGAATTTACTGCTCTTTCCTGGAATTTACGTCTCAAAATTCTCGCACTTCTTGGACATCTTGCTCCCAGTTCACACAACACTCAACCGTGGAAATTTTATTGCGATGAAAAAACGCAAACGATAAGCGTTGTACTGGATCGCCACCTTGTTTTGCTCGAATCAGACCCTACGGGGCGTCAGGCGGTCATTAGTATTGGGTGCGCAATTGAAAATATTGTTCGTGCAGGTGAAGTGTGCGGGCTTGAGAGCACAATAAAATATTTTCGTGTTACCGGAGAGCAGGTCACCCCTCTTCTTGATGAAGTTGCAGATGATGCACTTGTTACTCTCGCAGAAATTTCTTTTAATAAAGGACGAGTCAACGATCATCAGGCAGATATATTAAAGGTGATGCAAAAAAGAATGACCATGCGTGCAGAGTTTGATCCCGATAAAGAAATTCCTCCTTCAATTTTGAGGCAGCTCACTTTAGATGCATCAAAGTTTGGAGTTACTCTTCATGTTGTCGAAGACAAAACAACAAAACTTACACTTAGCGAATTTCAAGCTCAAGCTGATGGGTATGCGCTTAATTCCCCACTTTTTGCGCGCGAGTTAGGTGAATGGCTTCTTCCTAACGAAACTGAAAATATGCTTGGTATGCCCGGAAACACTTTTGGCCTCGACGATATTCAGGCAAAGCGTATCCATGAGGGACTTGTGGGGAAAATACCTCTTGAGCCGGAGGATATGTTGCGATTCGCACTTGGTGGCAAAGTAGGTTTTGAAAAATCTCCTGCAGTTTTATTTATTACCGCTCCCCATGATGATATTTCCGGGTGGATTGCGACAGGTCGTGCAATGGAGCGCATATTTCTCACTCTTGAAGGGTCAAATATTTCTTATGCAGTGCACGCAGGGATTGTTGAGGTGCGATTAGTGAAGCGAATTTTTGCGTCAACATTGGGAATTGCCGATTCACTCACCACAGTATTTCGTATTGGATATCTCAAGGATGAACAAGTAAAAATGGAGCGTCCTCACTCTCCTCGACAACCAATGGAGGCAATATTGCTCAATGAAAAACCTTGCTAATATATTTTTCCAAAGGAGGTTACTGCAAATGTTTTTTTATTAAAATGGACACGCTCGGGATATTTATGCCCAAGTCGAATACGTGCAATTGCTTCTGCGAGTATGCCCCCCGCAACCATTGCAGTTGAACCAAGCTGTGGGATGATTGTCGAAGTGGGGATTTCGAGCTTATTTTCAATAATACGCCCAAGTTCGTCAGTACGATAATTTTTTCCAATAAGCTCATCAACAAAATGATAAAAACGCGTGCGATCCCCAGGGTGTTGGTATACTTCTTCCATGCTTTGCTCGAGTATATCGTCACTGTTTCCATAAGTGAGTGGAAGTGTGCGATCTTTGTCGTAACGAAGAATATCAATTTGCACCGAAGAGCCGAGGTCGCTCACCATGAGTAGTGGAATTCCCCGTTTTCGCGCTTCATGACGCAAGAGAATCTTGATGCGCGGGTCATCAACTTCTTCGATAATCATATCTGCTTTTGGTTCACCCGCCTTATCTCCATCAAAAAATGTTTGCAGTGATTCTTGGTCGATACCATTTTCATACGTGTACACATTGATGAATGGATCAATGGTGTAGAGCTGACTTGCGGTGACGAGTGCCTTGTTGCGCAAGAGTGATTGTGTAGGGTCGACACGAGAGGTGTTTGACTCAACAATGTCTGCATAGCTAAGTCGCACACGATTGATGTTCTCCATTTTATAACGACTCTTATCGGCAATTTTTATGTGCTCGGGACGGATGTCCATCACTGCGGCATGGGTCACATTGTTCCCCACACTTGCCCCTGCGATGGCAAGCGTTGTCTTTCCAAGAATTTCACGCACCTCTCTCCAACTCTTTGTATATTCTGGATCAGTGACAAGCATTGAGCTTGATGCAGTCGCTACAACATGATGCCAAAATTTCGGACAGTAGCGCACAAGATGACCCTCCTTCGGGTAGTATGCATAGATACCATAGGAAAAATTATTTCCCGCACTATTTTCAATTGCTCCTTCGTAGGATTTCCACTCCTCATTAAAAAGTTCACGCAGTGTTTTGTTACCTCCTTCCATCTTTGGTGAAGTTGCCGCGTTGGTGAGTCGTTCATTCAATCCAAAAATTGTCCCTTGGGTGAGATCGAATTGCGCATGAGAAGGGATAATATATTTTGCGCCATCCTCAAGCCTTAGTGTTACCGTACCCTCTTTATCATAAGTAACAATCCCCGCTTCGTGTGCTTCTTTTGCGTCAAACAAAAGAGGCTTGTTTGATAAACGAGGATGTTGGTGTTGCATAAGATAAAGAAAAAAATGTTCAATAAAAAACTTCCTCTCTATTATTACACGAAACAGAGATAATAGTCGAGAAAGTGAAAAACTGTTATTATTTTAAAATGAATGAAAAACCTGTCGATGCAATGTCGTTAGAGCAACAAGAGATGTCGCCAAAAAGAAAATTATATTTTGCGAGGCGTATTCCTACTAATCAAAACCAAGAAGAAATAATAAACATCCGACCTGAACATACTGCGCAAGACTTAAAACAAATTTATCAAGAAAAAGAAATTCATTACCCAAATTATATTCAAAGTGGTTCATGGACACTCCGACCATTAAATCAAGAAGGAGGCTTGACGGTAAATAATCTTCCTGAAGATCTTAATCCACTTGATGTGTGGGAAATGGTAAAGATGAAAATTGAAAATTCTGATATCGTTGTTGCGATAATAAACACACTCTCTTACGGGACAATACTTGAAGCAGGTTATGCGGCGGGTTTAAATAGGGTGAGCTTATACGTGCTTCCTGATGTTTCTGCAACAGCCGCACAAGAAGATGATCTTTGGTTTGCGTTTCAGGCAAGTCTTTCAACGCAACATTTGTGGCAGGAGGAAGATTTCAAAACTTTACAAATTTTTCAAGAATATGGAATTACCAATAGCAAGGAGTATATTGAACTCATTAAGATCATCGCTCCTCATTTTATGAAAAAATAATTTTTATTTATGATACATAATATTGCTCGAGGAATTTGTTTAGATGGAGATAAAATACTTCTCGCTTATCAGAAAAAACTCAATTATTACTTTTTACCTGGAGGTCATATTGAGCGAAATGAATCCGCCATGACTGCGCTTAAACGTGAATTTATTGAGGAAACAGGAGTTTCCGTAACGGTCAAAAATTTGTTCATGATTTTTGAGCATCAATGGGGCAAAGAAAAAATTCAACATGAAATAAATTTTATTTTCTTTGTAAAAATTCAAAAAAAAGAAAAAATTGATTCACGCGTCAAATATCTATCTTTTCATTGGGTGCCACTTTCAGAGTTGAACAAGAAAATCTTTTTACCAAAAGAGCTCAAGCGGGAAATAAAAAAGTCCGCAATGGGAGCAAGTAAAAAAATATTTTACTCATCACTGAAATAGTGCACACAAGATTTCAAAAAAACACCAGAGCTGCTAGGCTCCGGTGTTAACAATCGTGGCGATAAGCTCCATGAATTCCTCTTCCCATTGCCTGATTTTAAGTACGCGAAATTCCGGACCATCAGGAACTTTTTCAACAATCATTGCCCGTAATTCTTCCCCACTCATCAGTGAGCTGGGAATTGATCCGCATCTGGTAAAAAGCGGTCCCATGTTACAAAACTCTCGATAAGAGAGTGTCTCCCCTTTCATCAGATGGATAATCTGTTCAGGGTTTTTGAGGTGGGAGGCAACACTGTGTTGACTAAGTTGCCCATCGGTGATGAGTCCTTGAAGCATGAGATTGAGTGAGTCAGTATTAAAAAAATAGGCCGGAAAATTATATGCTGCAATATCGCGGTCTATGCGCAGTGCATCAAGTGGTGCATCGGGAAAAAGTGTTACTCCGTGATGAAAAGTGGGAAGTGGCTTCGCTTCTGTTTGTATCGTTAATGATTTCGTGATTAATTCATTACGAAACAATCCGACAATAAATTGAATATCTTTCCACGAGTGATAATCATCAAGAAATTGCTTAATCATAAATGCAAATGCATATGCCGTATAGCGAAGTTGAGTCTGAGATTTTTGCACCAATGGAACAGTGGGGCAATTATCTACGGTAATAAACTTTCCGCTTGAACCGCAAATACGCGAAACAATTGCAATATGCTCAGGTTGTGTCACTGCAGTGGGAGTTCTAAGGATTTCAATAACAGGCTGATCGTGATAAAGACACTGTAAAAGTTCATGAAGCTCATTTGGAGTAAGCGCATGATCGGCAAATATAAAACGCGCGGAAAGCCACTCATCGAGCAAGAGCCCCGATTTATGGCGATACTCGGTACAGGCGAGATATATTGCCGCATTTTTATCAAATGAATCAAATGAAGGAACATTCCCATAGCGATTATAAGACTGTCGCAATTCCTCAGTTTTTTGTTGCAACGCGGGGTCGAGCCATTGATCAGTGCCGATATGTTTTCCTCTGTAGATGAGTAAGGATACCGATGGAGTACGTAAGTGTTGAATAGGAAGAGTTGTGATGTGCATATCACACTCCTTTCATAAATGTAAAAGAATAATCTATGCCAATTTTACGTTACTTTCTGGCTTCTCCCAAGGGGATAAGAATTTATATCCCCTCTTGTTGCAGTTCTTCGATGAGTTTTTTTGCTTTGTTTGAGATTTTTGTTGGAGTTTTGATGCGCACATGAATGAGGATGTCTCCTGCCTTGCTCCGTGATGTAGTAGGGACACCGCGATCTTTGAGCCGG
>Ga0209515_10001614_pt1 | contig 37125 bp, 28 predicted proteins | sample Subgroupgradi54m_FD_187454 | JGI IMG/M metagenome (GOLD analysis project Ga0209515, IMG submission 187454) | Subsurface groundwater microbial communities from S. Glens Falls, New York, USA - GMW60B uncontaminated upgradient, 5.4 m (SPAdes)... ... | reverse complement strand
GTTCTTTTGTATGCCGCCGCATGTAGGGTATTGTTTGGCTCGCCGACTCGTATTGTCTTTGCCTCAGATTTCCTGCGGCACACCTACACAAAGAGGAATTTTTTTTCAGAATCAAAAATTGTCCAGTTGTCTAATCCAATTTTTCTCAACAAAAACTCTGATGAGGAGGATGACAATCGTAAAAATACGCGGCCGTTTACCTTTTCTTTTTTTGGGCAACTGGAAAAACACAAAGGCATCCTTTTTCTCATCGACGCGTTTAAAAAATGGAAGAGAGATGATGTCCGTCTATTGATTGGTAGCCGAGGAAGTTTGCAGGCAGAGGTGAAGCGGCGTATCGCCAATGATCCACGTATGGAATATATGGGATTCATTGAGGACCTCCCGATATTCTTGAAGTCCGTACATTACGCGATTATGCCCTCGCTGTGCTATGAGAACTCGCCGATGATTACCTTTGAAAATCTGGCCGTTGGCACGCCGGTGATTGTGTCGCGGATAGGTGGCGCCGCCGAACCGATAGAGGATGGAGTTAATGGATTCATTTTTTCTCCTGACAATGAACAATCGCTCCTTGAAACACTTGAAAGAGCAATCGATGCCGTGCCGGATCACTACGAAGAATTTTCTGAAAATGCACAGAAAGGCGTTCTCGATTATTCACTAGAAAAGTACTGTGAGCGACTCCTTGATAGTTGTCAAAATACGGCATAATGCTATGCTATTCATTATGAGGATACTTACTGTACCATTACGTTCAAACATAAAGATTATTGGCTGGATCGGGCTGCTTGTGTTTGCCATGCACGCAAGCATATTTTTTTTGAGTAGTGAACACACGATGCTCTTTGCGCCGTGCGCGGGAATGTCACAAGCCGTGTGTCCAATCCTTGGGCACGACCTGATGCGTTTTGATCACTCTCTTATAGTTCCAAAGCAACCAGAAATTTTGCTCCACTCAAGTCACACGGCGCTTAACGATATCTCTATCATGGCAGCAGCATTTTTTATTCTGTCGCTCTTCGTCTGCGCATGGCAGCACATCCGTAAGCGAAATTATTTTTACAAACTTTTTCATCGATACCAGCAGGCATTTTCGAGTGGGATTCTTCATAGCAGAATATACGCCTAATTTTCGAAGAACGAAACTGTTACGTGTCATCCCGAGCGTAGTGAGGAATCCCGATTGGACGGGATCTCTCGCAAACTCGAGATGACAGAATGGAACACGTTTATTCATACTATTAGGCGAATTTTCTATTGAGGATATGGCACATACAAATAAAAAAAATCTGAAAACAGCGCGCGTTATTATTGCCGGAATGACGTGCAAAAGTTGTGAAATACTTATTGAACGGAAATGGAAAAACATCGATGGCATGGAGAGTGTGCATGTTAATCACGCACGAGGATACGCAGACCTTGTCTATTCCAAGACGCCGGAGTTATCGGTGTTACGCAACGCACTTGGTGATACCCACTATACCATTACGCCATGGGACGGAAAAAGTAGCTCGCTGCCACGAAACACTCATTCGTTCAGGAACTACGCCGAGGCAGGCGGGATCATGATAATCCTGCTGAGTATCTATCTGATAGCGAAGAATTTTCAGCTCATTCCAAAACTATCTATCGTTGATGGGATGAGCTATGGCTTTATTTTTCTTATCGGACTTGTTGCGGCACTGTCGACCTGCATTGCGGTTGCGGGAGGGTTGCTTTTGGCCGTAACAGCACGGTACGCAGAGCACCATCCTGACTCAAAAGGGTTGAGTACGTTCAAACCAGTTCTGTATTTTAACGTTGGGCGACTCCTCTCCTATACGCTCTTTGGCGGATTGATTGGCGTGATTGGCTCGGCACTGGCACCATCACAGTTTTTGACTGGGTTAATAACTATCGCCGCAAGCATTGTGATGATTATTGTTGGGTGCCGTCTCCTCCATATATTCCCTGCGCTTGACCGGTGTATTCCTCATGCCCCAAAGGCAGTTTCTCATTTTTTCCAAGAGTATGGGGAGCGCCATGCAAAGGCCGCTCCATTCCTTCTTGGAGGATCGACATTTTTTCTGCCGTGTGGATTTACGCAGAGTTTGCAGCTCTATGTGTTGAGCCGTGGCAACCCCGCTGAAGGTGTGATAACAATGTTCTTTTTTGTACTCGGAACGCTCCCCGCGCTTTTGTCACTTGGTGCGCTCTCCAGTTTTGTGAAAGGAAAGGCACAGCATACATTTCTCAAGTTTGCCGGCTCTCTTCTGGTTCTCATTGGACTCTTTACCGTAAATAGTGGTTTCGCATTGACGGGGATATCTTTTCCTCAGGTATCACTGAACACGGGAGGCCAGAGCGCACCCACATCAATTCCTGCGGCACGCATTGAAAATGGAAAACAGATTATTGATATGACCGTGGACGATCTTGAGTATAGCGTTCCGCACTTTACGCTGAAGCAGGGCATACCCTTTGAGTGGCGTGTCGATGGACGAAAGGCATCTGGATGCGTACAAGTACTGACCGTGCCGGGCATGAACATTACCCAGCGCCTTTCCGGGTCTGACATCACAACGGTTGCATTTACCCCATCACAAACCGGAACGTTTGCGTTTCGCTGCCCCATGGGTATGACGACACGAGGAGCATCATTTACCGTAACACCAAGTTAGAACATACGTAATTGGCACATTTCTTCGTTGCTCAGTTCCAGTGCTCGACAACGTACACTGTGTACGTCTTACTCCGCTCCTCACTGGCGCCTAGAACTGCACTCAATTGCATAAGTTCTAAAAATCTATCACATTAACAATCGATATATGAAAACAATTACCTTCAGTATTAGCGGGATGCACTGCGCGTCTTGCGCAATTAATAATGAGCACGCGTTGAAAAAAATAGCGGGTGTGAGTGATGCTGTTGTCAATTTTGCTACGCATAGTGCGTCCGTGACGTATGATGACGTACTCGCACAGCCAAAGGAGCTGTATCAAGCGGTGATTAAGAATGGATATAAAGTATTGAGCGAGGATGCCGTGCAGGCGCACAAAGATCACACGCGTCATGAATTGAACATATCAAAGAAGAAAGCATTTGGCGCTTTACTTGTCGCGCTTCCAGCGCTTGTTTTGGCTATGGGGCAGGTTTCTTTTTCGCTACCAATTGGCCCCTACGACGCGAGTATCTGGCTCCAGATGATATTGGGAACGCTCGTCATTATTGGTTTTGGATGGGAATTCCATGTGGGAATGGTGCAGCAGACACGGATGCGTTCGGCAAATATGGATACACTCATTTCTCTCGGCACCCTTGCAGCACTCGCCTATAGTATGGTGGTTTTTGTGACGGGGGGCAGTGAGTTTTACTTCGAGACCGGCGCAATCATTACTGCCTTTATTTTGTTGGGCAGGTATTTTGAGGCACGGAGTCGGGGTCAAGCAGGGGAGGCAATCGAAAAATTGGTGAAGATGGGAGCGAAAACGGCACATCGATTTACGATTTACGATTTACGATTTACGATTTCTGACAAGGAGATGGAAGAAATCCTCGTTGAAGATGTAAAGGTGGGAGATATGTTATTCGTAAAGCCGGGAGAAAAAATTCCGGTCGATGGTGTCGTTACACACGGAGAAACAAGTATCGATGAGTCGATGTTTACCGGTGAGAGTATGCCCGTGTCAAAAAAAGAAGGCGACTCACTATTCGGGGCAACAGTGAATATCAACGGCGCAATCCATATGCGCGCCAGAGCGGTGGGCACCGAGACCGCGTTGGCGCATATTGTCAAAATGGTGACTGAGGCACAGTTGTCAAAAGCACCGATTCAGCGGCTTGCCGACACGACAGCGGGTGTATTCGTGCCGATTGTGCTGGGCATCGCGGTTCTGACGCTTATCGGCTGGTTTATCGCGACCGGTACGCTGTCCGCAGGCGTGATACCGGCAGTTGCGGTACTTGTTATTGCTTGTCCTTGCGCGCTGGGACTTGCAACGCCGACAGCGATTATGGTGGGCACCGGCACCGGCGCGCGCCGGGGTATATTGATAAAAAATGGAGAAGCGCTTGAGAAAGGACGACGTATCGATGTTGTTCTTTTTGATAAGACGGGAACATTGACGGAAGGCAAACCAAAAGTCACCGACATTATTTCAGTTGCTGCCAACGTCACCGAAGATGAGGTGCTGCGCATTGCCGGCAGTATCGAACAGCTCTCCGAACATCCGCTCGCGCGTGCAGTGGTCGGCGCCGCAGATGAGAAGCACTTGAAAGTATCTGCCGTAAGCGCATTTGAGAATATGAGCGGTAAAGGAATTAAGGGGATTATCGACGGAAAGATGACGCTGGTCGGTACCGCTCGATTTATGAAAGAGGAAGGAATCGATTGGTCAGGGATAACAGTGACAAAGGAACGGCTTGAGGAAGAAGCCAAAACGGTGGTACTTCTTGCGTACAATCATGTCCTTATCGGTATGCTCGGCATCGCCGATACACTGAAAGTCGACGCCATGCAGGCAATTGAATCACTGAAGAAGCGCGGTATCATGACAGCAATGATTACAGGGGATAACAAAAGAACGGGAGAAGCGATTGCAAAGAAACTCGGTATCGCAACGGTGTACTCCGAAGTGTTGCCTCACGAAAAAGGAGAAAAAGTGAAGGAGTTGCAAGAACAGGGGAAACACGTTGCGTTTGTTGGTGATGGCATCAACGATGCGCCCGCGTTGGTCCAGGCCGACCTTGGGATTGCCATGGGTACGGGTACTGATATCGCTATCGAAGCGGGCAATATTGTCCTTGTGAATGGCAGTCCGACAAAGGTAGCAGAAGCCCTTTCACTTTCATCGGTGACATTCCGTGTAATACAGCAAAATTTGTTCTGGGCGTTTTTCTATAACGTCGCGGCAATTCCTTTGGCAGCGCTGGGCCTCTTGAACCCAATGATTGCCGCCGGGGCGATGGCATTTTCCAGTGTGAGTGTGGTGCTCAATAGTTTGCGACTGCGAAAGATACAAAGGTAGGTGACACAAAAAAACTACCTTGCCTATAGCGAGGTAGTTTTTTGATTACGATGTTTTTTTATTTTTCCTCTTCTGGTTCTTCCTCTTCTGGTTCCACCGGTTTTGGGTCGCGGAAGGTACCCATTGCTTGCTGTTTTAGCATTTCATCGTTCGGATCGACCGGTTCACTATGACGCGCAGCAGTAAGACGCTTCATGTACTCCTCAGGGCTTTCGCCGGGTCGCATTGTTGGGATGACATCGTCAACTCTCGGCATTTCTGCAACATTTTCAGGCATAGTATGTATTGTTACGTATTATCTATTTACTTAGCCTCTAGGATCTAACGAAACACTTCTGTAGCATATACTGCATCAGAAGTAACCCGTTAGATATATGAATTATCATCGTTTAACCGAGGGTGAGCGAGAAGAAATCAGTAGGATGCTCGCCCAAGGATGTTTGTTTGGAGATATCGCCCGTTCGTTGGGCAGGTCTGTGAGCACCATCAGTAATGAGGTCTCGGCAGGAGGCTGCAATCGGTACGTGTACCGTGCCTCCACTGCTCACAGGCGTGCTCAACGAAAAGCCAGGAAAAGAAAGTTGGGAAAGAGGAAGATCGTTCTCTTGTCACGTCTTCGGAGGTACGTTCATGCCAAGCTTCGTCTCAAGTGGTCTCCGGACGAGATTGCACGCAAGATTGCCAAGAGGTATCCTTTAGATATGACTATGCGCATATCTCCAGAGGCGATCTACTCATACATCTACGTCCTGCCAAAGGGCGCTCTCAAAAAAGAGCTTCTGGCGTGTCTGCGACGCGAGAGGAAGCGACGACACAAACGCAAGAAAGGTGGTGTAGAGGTCGTAGGAAGAGGGAAAATCATCGACATGCTCTCTATTGAGGAGCGACCACACGAGATTGCTGACCGTATCATTCCCGGCCACTGGGAAGGAGATCTGCTCGTTGGAAAGAACCGTCAATCGTACCTCGGAAGCCTTGTCGAAAGGACCACGAGAACAACCATTCTCATCCCCCTCAAAAACAAGACGGCAGAAGAAGTGAGAAAGGCGTTTGCCAAAGAGGCAAAGAAACTTCCCTCGCACATGCGACTCTCCATGACGTATGACCAAGGTACCGAAATGGCTCAGCACAAGCTCTTTACGAAAGAGACGAATATGCAAGTGTACTTCTGTCATCCCGCATCTCCCTGGGAGCGCGGCACGAACGAAAACACGAATGGCATCATTCGCCAATTCTTCCCTAAAGGCACTGACTTTTCAAAGATCTCCCGCCGAGAAGTGAAGCATGTGCAACACCTTCTCAACGGCAGACCTCGAAAGGTCCTTGACTACGAAACCCCGTATGAGGTTATTAACAAACTGTTGCGTTAGATTCTAGTGACCGCCTTAGGTCAATTAGGTGAATTTTCTCATCTACGCTGCTTGCTGCTGTGCCGAGACCCTGAGCTGTCGCAGTACGCCGCTTAGTTTTTTGATTTTTTTCTCCTCGCCTTGCTGTTTATTTTTTGCCAGTTCCATGTCGGCGGTCGCTTCAACAAGATCGGTGACCATTAAGAATGTTGTCGCGGGCAGGACATTGATAACCGGTATGGCCTTCAAGCCCATCACGGCAATTGTGCGGAGCAAGCGTTCGGGTTTTACCTCTCGTTCGTACGCCGATACCATAAAGCGTAATATACCGGGTACCGGTGCGGTGAGCAATCCAAGCGTTCCAAAACTGAAAACATCGGCTGCTATTGTCGCACCATCGTTTGCAATGGCAACGCCAACCAATACTGAACAGAGGTTTTTTTTCTGTTCATGCGCCCGTACTTCGTCTTTGAAATGGGCTTGTTGTTTTTCCGCTTCGCGGAGCTGCTTATGCACGGCACCCATACGTTGGATGATTTGCCGATGTGCCGATTGCGATGAGGAAGGGGAGCCAGCATCACCACTTTCTTGCTCTGGCTCCATCTGTTGGGGGGACTCAGATGTATCTTCCATAGATAGTATAGTTATCTCTGCAGTACAAACACTCCCGATTTGTATGTAAGCGTAAGTGGGAGCACCTGGTCGTCATTTTTGCGTGAGAGGAGCGATTCGGCAAGAAGATCTTCGATGTGTTCTTCGATATGGTGACGAATGTCTCTCGCTCCGGGACCCGATGACGCACTGTTTTTGCAGAGCGCGTTTACCGCACTGTCTTTCCACGCAAGAGCCACATTCATGCCGCGCACCTTTTCCTTGAGCCGCTCAAGTTGCAGGCAAATAATGGCGCGAATATCTTTTTCTTCGAGTTGATGAAAGACAAGAGCATGATCGAGGCGATTAAGGAGCTCGGCGTTCAACGTTTTCTTAAGTTCTTCCATCACACGTTCTTTGACACGTTCTCGTGAGGCATTGACAGGGGCCTTTTCGTCACTAGAAAATCCTAGAGCACCGCCGGCACCCCCCCACGCTTGCGAGCCGATATTTGAGGTGAGAACAATAGCGGTATTTGAAAAATCAACACTGCGTCCGGCCATGTCGGTCAGCACTCCCTCGTCGAGTATCTGGAGTAAAATGTTGAGTACCCGGGGATGCGCCTTTTCGATTTCATCGAAGAGAATAAGGGAGTGGGGATTTCTTCGCACACCCTCGGTGAGGCGCCCCCCTTCTTTATACCCCACATATCCGCTTGGCGCGCCAAGAAGGCGGGCAAGAGAATGCGATTCCGAAAATTCAGACATATCGAGCTTGATGAGTCCGGTCGGTCCAAACAATTCTTGTGCCATTACTTTTGCCAGCTCTGTTTTGCCAACGCCGCTGGGCCCTAAAAAAAGGAACGAGGCAAGCGGACGTCCTTTGTCGCGTAAGCCGCCGTACGCGCGGCGGAAGCTTTTTGCCACTTCTTTTTTGACATGGTCTTGGCCGACGAGCGATCGGGAGAGCGTTTGCTCGAGTGCGAGAAATGTTTTCTTTTCCTCGGCACTCAACGAGGCAAGCGGAACACCGGTCATCGACGCAATTACGTCGGTAACAGTATCGACCGTGATCGTCGCGTTCTGACCATGGTCGATCTTTGCCTTCGCGGCCGCTTCGTCGATGATATCGATAGCTTTGTCGGGAAAGTATTTTTCTGTTATGTATCTGTCCGCTAAGTGGACTGCGTGGAGGAGCGCGTCGGGCAAGATTGTTACCTGATGAAAATCTTCATAATAGGGGAGGAGCCCTTTGAGAATATCGTGCGTCTCTTCCACGGTGGGTTGTTTGACGATAATTGGTTGGAACCTGCGTTCAAGAGCGGGATCGTCTTCGATACATCGTTTATATTCTTCGAATGTCGTTGCACCGATACAGCGAAGTTCTCCACGGGCAAGGGCTGGCTTGAGAATGTTTGCCGCGTCCATCGATCCGTTTGATGATCCGGCGCCGACAAGGTTGTGTATCTCATCGACAAAGAGAATAACGTTTTGGTCGTTTTTTACTTCGTCGATAAGCGCCTTCAGGCGTATTTCAAGCTCACCCCGAAACGCGCACCCGGCTATCATCGAGGCGAGATCGACCGAGTGAATACGTTTGCCAATCAAATAGGAGGGGACATCTCCCAGTGCGATACGTTTTGCCAGACCTTCGACAATCGCTGTTTTTCCCACACCGGGGGGACCGACAAGGAGTGGATTATTTTTTGTTCGGCGGGCAAGGATTCTGATGAGTCGCTCTATTTCGTTCGCTCGTCCAATGACCGGATCGAGTCGTTTCGCATTTTCCTCATCGGTAAGATTTGTCGAAAAAAACGCGAGGGCTGAAGGTTGTTTTGCTTGAGGATTGCCCGCTGGCAGAGGTCCATGGTGATGGTCGTGCGCGTCATGTTCGTGATCGTGTCCATCGAGCGTTTCGAGGAGGTCGAGTATTTTTGTTGAGTGGTCGACGATGGAGATGAGCTGGTGCTGGAGTGAGAGCGTATCGACTTCGTGGTTCTGCAAGATTTTTTTAATACGCGGGTTTTCGCTCCGCAGGAGTGTTACGAAGAGGTGTTCGGGGCCCAGCGTACTGTGGTTGTACGATTCAGCCAACAGAGCCGCTTCGGACAAGATGCTCTCACTGAGGGGTGAAAAGTCCAGCGAAGCGATACTCATTTTTTTCTTCGGGGGACGTCGGGTAGCGAGTTGTTTTTTTGTACCGATTGACTGTTTTTGCTCGGGGTGCGTAAGACCAAAGAAAAGATGGCTTGGATCGATCGTCTTTTTCCCATCCGCAACCGCGCGCTTAGCCGCAAGAACAAAGATGTTCAAGAGATTGTCCGAGCATTTTTTTAAAAGTATTTCCATAGAAGATAGAGTTGAATGCGAGGATATCTGAGCTGGTTTCTTTTCCAGTCGATTTTTATAAAATTACAAATTCAAAATCTCAAGCTCCAAATAAATCTCAAATTTAAAACGGGTAACAGAGTTTATTTTTTTGATTTTGGAATTTATTTGTGATTTATAATTTTGAATTTGGTGCTTGTTTGTAATAGTGTGTGGTTTCCCCACAAAAGTATAAGGAAGCTGAATATATGATCAATACCCCTACACGGATTTCTTTCAATACTATATACTAGTGAGGTGAGCACGTCAACGATACTCATGAACCATAATCACCCACACCGCAGCGGCATCAGTGTATGCGCGAGCATTTTTTTTCTGTTCGTTTTTTTTGGTATGCCAGGGTTCGTATCTCGGGTCAACGCAGAGGAACCGCTGTGCGTCGGAGCATTTTGTGCGACCGAAGAATGCCCTGAGCTAAAAAGTTTAAAAAACAGTGCCGCGACAATTGGCGGAAATGCATGGAACACGATCCTTGGATGGATCTATCATCAGTGGCCGGCAGACGATTTGTCGTCACAATTTCGCGTCAAAAAATTGCCTGAAAAAATTGTTGGGACCGACATACTGCAAACTGGCGCTGAAATCTATGGATGGTCGTCGTATAATCGTCTCGCGTGTAAGGCCCAGAGAGAGGCGGGAACTCCCTATAATTGTCCCTCTATTTGTTGGGGAAAAACCTGCAGCAAAGAAGATAGCGATAAATTTGGATGGAATAATGATTCGGAAAATTTTTGTACTAAGCCAATCACATCCAGGTGTATGCTCCCGCCATGGGATGATTACCCGCTCGATAAAACAGACAAGCTTGTGGAGAAGGGTGCGTACGCAGAATTGGACTACAAAAATCCGGATCGAATGTACGAAGTTATCCAACCCGACAAAACAAAAAAAATGATGACCCCCCTGCAAGTTGAGACAGAACACATTGCAAAAAATAAGCGCACGCTGAAGTGTCGGTACCCGGTCAATGGCTGGTTGAAGATTCGCCAACTCAAAGAATATGGGTGGGTGAAGTTGAGTGGAAGAATAAACAGTACCAGCGTTCCCATCCCCACCAAAGGTGTCGATCCGGGAGTCGATTATGCGGCGTGGCCAAAAGAAAATTGTATAACAAATCCTGACGCAGAGGTGTGTAGGTATCAGGTTATGTACGATCCTGCTCAAAAAGAGTTTATCGGCTGGGCATGGAGTCCTCGCGTTCGTTGGATTTCTTTTTCTGGAAGTACGATTTATTCAACGGGTTCGGATTGGCACAATACATTCATCTGTGGAGCGAGTTGTACAACAATCAGCTTTGAACAGACGAGCCCTCTCACTGATCCTAAAAAAGGACGAAGTCGGTGGAACTCATCGTTTATCGGCGTGTGGGTGCAAGCCCTGGGCGGAAACATTTTTGCAAAAAAAGGATTTACCGGTGTTGCTCCTCCACCGGGTGAAAAAAATACGCCGTATTTGATTGTGACGGGTCGGTATACCGAAGGAGAAGACAAAAAAGTCGGCGGCATTGTGTCGTGGGAAAGCGAGTGCGACGATCGGGCAAACCCTCTGTGTGGGCGCGTTGGGAAGGAACTCAAGGACAAAACAAGACCGGAGGAACAAAGTCCGTTTCTCGATTTGGCACTCCCCAGGGCATCGGGACTAGCAAATCGTTCGTTCATCAAGCGAAGTATGTTGGGCACGATCGACACTTCCGGATTTATTCCCGCATCAGATGCGCTTGTTCCGCAAAAAAATGCAAAGGGCAATGTCGTGCGAAGAATCGCAGACGAATCGACACTCTGGATTGCGGCAACATCCTCAGGGGACGGATTGGGGAACACGATCTACTATGTCGATGGCGACCTAGTGCTCGGTGATACTGATACCGATAAAAAAATTATTCAAAACGCAATGAGTAATCCGACCGGAGCAGGCACGGTCGTCGTGCGGGGGAATCTCCTTATTAAGCGTCCGTTCGAATACGGTATTGGGAGCGTCAAGAATCTCAATCAGCTTGCATCGATCTCCTGGGTTGTGCTCAAGCGAAAGGATCCCGCCTCTTCACTCCCTCCGAATAAACCGGCCGACATATCTGATGCGGACTGGAAGGCGGGTGGGAATATCAGTATCGATAGTTGTCTCCCGTCAAATAATGGAGCATCACTGAATGATGTTACTATCGGTAAACAGCTTGCTCGGATCGTGGGAACATTTTTTGCAGAGAACACTATTGCTACCGGGACCGGTCATGGCGAGGCGGGGAGCGGGAAGTGCGCAAATCTGGGTAATCAATTCACAACAACCAGCAGAATCTATCCTGAGCGTGGCGATACCTGTGCGGGTGATCTGCACACCGAAAGCAATGAATGTACCATCACTCAAACGCAGTACTACGATGTCCCTCTGGAAATAGAAGGAGTGCTTGTTGCACGCAATATTTTATTCCAGCGCGTGTATCGCGGCCGTAATCGTGGCTCTGAGGTGATTGTCAATACCGGGCGCATGCTTGTCAATCCTCCTCCCGGTCTGGCCGAGTTTTCAAAATCCCTCCCCTCGTGGTAGAGCGTTCGTAAAAGATATGATATACTCCCCATATGTTTGAAAAAAAAGAAACAAATATTCTCGGTGTTGATATCGGTACGTCGAGTATCAAGGTGCTTGAAGTCGCGCGCGTGAAAAACGGTCACGCGTTGGTGACGTATGGATTCGTTGAGGACTTTCAACGCGACCTGCACAACATCGGCAAAGAGGACTCTACCCTTACAGCCCAAGCCATTCGATCGGTCGTTGCAAAAGCGCGGTGTACGACAAAGCGCGCGAGCGCGGCCCTGCCAACCTACGCGGTATTCACCTCCCTTATTACCGTCCCGCAGCTTGCAGGCGATGAGCTTGATTCGGCAGTCCACTGGGAAGCGAAAAAAATTATCCCGCTCCCGCTCGATGAGATAGTCCTTGATTATAAGATTCTTAATCCGAAGACGGAGCAATCGTTGCTCAAAATGCCCTTTGGCAAGAAAGAGGAAGGGTCACATCCGCATACCGACGACTCGCTAAAAATATTGATTACGGGAGCCGCAAAGGAGACGGTGCAGAAATACACCGAGATATTTCAAATGAGCGGGTTGAATCTTGTAAGTATCGAAACGGAAATGTTTGCCCTTTCTCGCTCTATTGTCGGCTCACAGCCCGGAGAGATTATGATCGTGGAGATTGGTGCCGCTGTTACCGATATTATTATTATGCAAAACGGGGTGCCGTTCTTTGGGCGGTCTTTGGAACACGGGGGAGCAGGCATTACCCATGCAATCACCAACAGTTTACATATTGCCGACAAGCGCTCTGAACAACTCAAGCGGGATATTGGTATTCGGGCCGGCACCGATGCCGCGACGAATGGGTCTGGCGGCATTCCCACTATTATTAAAACAGCGCTTGAGCCGATTGTTCATGAAATCCGCTATACCATGGATCTGTATAAGAGCCATACGCTCACACCGTCTGCTCAAGCGAGCGGCACTATTGAAAAAATCATCCTCACCGGTGGTACGGCGCTGATGCCGGGTATTGCTGAATTCCTCTCTCAAACACTCGATGTGCGCGTGTTTGTCGGTGATCCTTGGTCGTTTATCACGTGCCCACCCGATTTGAGGCCGGTACTGGAGACAATTGGACCTAAATTTTCCGTGTCTATTGGACTTGCACTGAGAGAATAGCTACAATAGTACTATGGCAGTCAATTTTTTGAATACCGCTACGCCGGGAAAAAACGAACCACTGAAAAAAAAGTCGGGATTTTTTGGCATGAAAGAAAAAAAAGCGGTTGGTGTCAATCTCATGTCGTCAGAAGTGCTCAATGAGGCATCGCGTGCTATTGTTCGTCGCAATATTTTTTTGCTTATCGGGACACTCGTTATCGCGCTTGCACTCGCCGCCCTTTCGTACGGTGCGCTGATGGTATGGGGATCGCAAGAACAAAAGAAGGTTGGCGTTATTCGCCAAGAACTCGATTCGGTGAATGCCGCCATTACAAAGATGGAAAAGGAGAACTCAAATCTGACTGCGTTTCAGAATAAGTTATCGATGATCAAGACACTTGTCGACGACCATAAAGAACTCGCACCGTTCTTCGACGCCCTGGAAAAAAACACCCTTCCCGAAGTATTTTATTCGACACTCGCTTTTTCCGGTGATGGTGTCGCTTCCTTGAGTGCAACAACGACAAGTTATACCAACGTTGGTCGTCAGCTTCTCGCGTTTCAAGAATCAAAGGGCTTTATCAAATCGGTTCAGTTTACCGGTATCGCATCTTCTCTCAATCAGCAGGGCGATGTTATTGGCGTATCCTTTACCATACAGCTCGAACTGGACCCCGCACTTTTTATAAAAGAGGGCCTACCTCTAACCCCTAACCCCTAGACCCTAATCCCTCATCAGTAATGACCGCCCAAACACAAAAGCTTTCTGTTCGTATTTTTGAGGCACTGACGCCATTTTGTATCGTCATTATTTTTGCCGTGGTGTTTGTTTCGTTTTTTTATTACATCATACAGCCGGAACTGCAGAAGTATTTGTCGGGGGGTCCGCTCAATGTCACCACGGTCCAAGAATTGCTCAAAAGCAGAAAGGCATATCACGACGATCTCAAGGGTCTTTTTACCTTTTACACAACAGCGACGCAGCAGAAGACAGATCCGCTCGCACTGATTTTGCCCTCTGATAAGGATGTGCCAACCCTCTACGCGCTGTTTGAAAAAATTGGGAAAGACGCCGATGTCGGATTGCAGGTTATTGATATTTCAAGTAATGGCGAACAGGCAAAAAAGACAAAGGGACAAATACGAAAGGTACCGATTGCGTTGCGTTTTGTCGCTGTCGATTACGCCGGGCTCCAACGACTGATAGCAACACTGGAATCAAACATTCGTCTTACGACCATCGAAGGATTTACGTTCGATCCAACCAATAAAATCGCAAGTTTTACGGTCGATACGTATTATTTTGCCAAAACCGCCCAGGATTAAATCATTCTATGCCACACGAACCATCATCACCACAGGGACAAAAAAAGAAGAAGGGGTTTTCTCGTCAGACCATCCTTCTGGTGCTTTTTATTTTCTTACTTGGCGGGGGCGGGGGGTACTATTATCTTGCCTATTTCGCCCCACAAACACCCGAGTCGCTCGTAGAGCTGCAGGTCAAGAAACAGCTTCCAATTAAGAAGGTAAATTGGCAAAAAGTGCTGTACGAGAACGCAATCATCAAGGGTCTGCATAATCCACTGACCGGTCCTCTCGAGATTGGCATCGTTGGGAATCAGACGCCGTTTCAACCGCCGATAAAGGAACAGCCCCTAACCCCTAACCCCTAACCCCTGCCTTGGTATGGATTCCCGTCTTCTTCAAGCCCTCATCGATAAGAAGCTCATTACGCAAGAGCAGGTTGCGCAATTTCAGGTATCTGCAGACAAGGACAAGAAAGATCTCGAGCAGGTGATCCTTGATAGTGGTGTCATTCCCGAAAAGGATCTTGTGCGGCTCAAGGGTGAGTTGTACGATCTGCCCTTTATCGATCTTGAGCGAAGCGATATTCCCCGGGAGGTGCTGACAATCATTCCTCAGCAAGTTGCAGAAAATTATGGCATCGCGGTATTTGAAAAACAAGAATCGAATGTGAAGGTAGCATTGACAAACCCGGGAGATTATCGCGCGTTGGAGGCCCTCGAATTTTGGGCAAAGCGCGAAGGGTATACGCTCTCGAAGTTTATTACGACTCCGGAAGGATATCGCGATGCGATGAAAAACTATACCGCTTTTCAGAGCGAGGTGACAGAGGCGGTCGAACAGATAGAAGAGAAGAAGACCACCGAGCGCGAAGAGCGCAAGAAAAAGCACGTGAATCTTAATGAGACGATTCGCAAGGCACCCGTTGCAAAAATAGTGACGCTCATTGTTGAGGAGGCGGTGGGTGTCGGTACGTCTGACATTCATATCGAGCCTTCTGAAAAGGAAACACGGGTACGATTTCGTGTCGACGGGGTCATGCGGACGTATTTGGCTCTCCCGGCGCACATGCATGGAGCGATTGTCTCGCGCATCAAGGTGTTGGCAAATCTCAAAATCGACGAGACGCGTATCCCGCAGGATGGCCGTATTCGTATCGAAGTGTTTGGCGAAGAAATAAACCTTCGCGTATCTACCCTGCCGATGCTGATGAATGAAAAAGTCGTGATGCGTATTTTGCCAACGACAACCAAAGTCATCACGCTTGAGGATCTGGGTTTTTGGGGTAATGTATTGGACGTACTGAAGAAAATTATTGCTCGACCGACGGGAGTGCTGCTCATTTCCGGACCGACGGGATCGGGAAAGTCAACGACGTTGTATTCGATACTCACTGCTCTTAATACGGAGAAGGTAAATATTACAACTCTGGAAGATCCGATTGAATACACGACGCCGGGACTCAATCAAGTTCAGATCAATACCGAGGTGGGCCTCACCTTTGCGTCCGGTCTCCGTGCTATTTTGCGACAAGATCCGAATATTGTGATGGTGGGTGAAATTCGCGATCGTGAAACGGCAGAGCTTGCCATTCATACGGCGTTGACGGGACACTTTATGCTTTCGACCATTCACGCGAAAGACGCGCTTGGCGTTATTCCTCGTTTGGTCGATATGCATGTCGAGCCATTTTTGATTGGTGCGGCGCTCAACACAATCACCGCCCAGCGCCTGGTGAGAAAATTATGTCAAAAGTGTAAAGCGCCAACCGACATTCCCGAATATCTCAAGGCCGAGGTCGACACAGAGATTGCTACAATGCCCGATCAGGATTTTGTAAAAATACTTATTCCTCCGGGGACGAAAAGCAGCTTCTTTCGCCCCGTTGGGTGTGAGAGTTGCGATAATACCGGATACAAGGGGCGTACCGTCGTGGTGGAAGCGATTTCTATGTCCGACCAACTCCAGGAGATTCTCAACACCCGCGTTAATATTGAAGTTCTTCAAAAAGAGCGCAATCGGCAAAAGCTTCTTTCCATGAAGCAGGACACCATCGTCAAAGCTCTCCGCGGTGAAACATCGCTCGAAGAGCTTTTGCGCGTCACGCGGGAGTAGGAAGGAGAGATTAATTTACAAATTAGTGGTATTTTGATATGCTTTTTGAAGCATATCTTTTTTTATCTCTCTGACCATGCATAAAAACATCGGTACTATTCAATCGGAGGCGATCGAGCAGATACACAAAGCATGCACGATGCCGGAACTCGACACAATCGAGCTGTCTTTGTTTGGGCGGAAGCACGGCATGCTGTCAGAAATACTCAAAGGATTAAAGGATCTCGACGTGGCAGCACGGAAGGTGCAAGGGGAGCTGGCAAACGATGCAAAAGGTGCTATTCAATCGGAGCTCGACGAGAGGCGCGCCGAGCTCATTGAGCAGGAAACAGGAGGAGATATCGATGTAACAGAATGTCTTATCCCGCCATTGCCACGCGGTACTCTGCATCCCATAACACTCATTTCCGATGAGCTCGAGGATATGTTCAGCGGAATGGGTTTTCGCGTGTACGATGGACCGGAGATTGAGACGGAATACTATAATTTTGAAGCCCTCAATATCGGAGTAGACCATCCTGCGCGCGATATGCAAGACACGTTTTATATCAAAGACCTGCCGGGTCGACTGATGCGCACGCATACGTCTTCCTCGCAGGTGCGCGCAATGCGTGAATTCGGCGCGCCGCTGGCCGTTATTGTACCCGGTCGATGTTTTCGAAATGAAGCAACGGATGCGCGCCATGAACACACATTCTTCCAGCTCGAAGGATTTGTTGTCGGAAGCGATATTAGCTTTGCGCATCTTAAAGGAATTCTCGAAGCGACGGCGCGTCATCTCTATGGCTCTGACACGCAGGTGCGCCTGCGACCAAAGTACTATCCCTTTGTTGAGCCGGGTGTGAATGGAGAGGTCACGTGTCTTTTGTGTCGTGGCAGTGGGTGTCGCCTTTGCAAATCGACCGGCTTTCTCGAAATTTTTGGCGCGGGGCGCATTCACCCCCATGTACTCCGTGAAGGGGGACTCGATCCCAAGAAGTGGTCGGGTCTTGCGTTTGGCTTTGGGCTCACACGCCTTGCGATGTTGAAATACGGTATCGACGATGTACGCCTCTTCGAAAGCGGCGACCTCGCATTTTTAAAACAGTTTTAGGGGAATGACCTCAATTATATGAAAATCGTTAAAGAATGGCTTTCAGAATTTGTCAGTATTCCTGACAGCGTGTCCAATGAAGACATTGCGCGTCGGCTCTCGCTTTCTACCGTTGAGGTGGAAGGGGTCTCGTCTGGCACAACGCAGGATATGCTGAATCATATTGTTGTCGGGGTAATTCACGACATACACCCACATCCCAATGCAGATCGGCTCCGCGTTGCACTCGTGAATATAGGGCAAAAAGAACTCTCTCGGATTGTATGCGGGGGGAGTAATCTTATCGTAGGTATGAGCGTCGCGGTCGCATTGCCGGGTGCCTCGGTTCGTTGGAATGGCGAGGGGGAGCCGATAGTATTAGAGAAAACAACCATTCGTGGCGTGGAAAGCGACGGTATGATATGCGCGTCATCCGAGATCGGTCTATTCTCACGGTTTCCGGCAAAAGAAGCGCATGAAATTCTTGATCTCTCATCTGTTTCCAACACGCCCGGGACACCGCTTGTCGCTCTTTTTGGCGATGAGGCAGTGGTTTTTGAGATTGACAATAAGTCATTGAGTAATCGCCCCGACCTTTGGGGACATCGGGGCATTGCTCGTGAAGTCGCAGCACTCTTGCACATGCCATTCAATGATCATTCTCTATTCAAGATAAAGCAATCAAAAAGTTTCACGGTTACCTTTGATGTGAAGGATAGTGTAGCGTGTCCTCGGCACATGGGCGTCGTTCTCGAAGGAATATCACCGATTTCGTCTCCGGAATGGATGCAAAAACGACTGACCCTCGCGGGCGTGCGGCCAATCAATGCTTTGGTTGATGTAACAAATTACGTGATGCTTGAGTATGGACAGCCAATGCACGCATTTGATTACGATACGCTTGCAAGAGGTGCCGATAGGTCGGTACATATTACGGTGCGAAAAGCGGAAGAGGGGGAAACGATTGAGACACTTGATGGTGTAACTCATACACTTACACCAGATATGCTTGTTATTGCTGACGAAAAAAATGCACTCGATATCGCCGGTGTTATGGGGGGTGCCCGCTCATCGATTAGCGAAAAAACACAGAGCATTCTTCTCGTCGCGGCGAATTTTTATGGTCCGGCAATCCGTCATACATCAACTGCTTTGCGTGTTGCAACCGAGAGTTCTCGTCGATTTGAAAAACAACTCGATCCTGAGCTCCCACCACTCGCGCTTGCACGGGCAGTTCAATTATTGTTGTCTATTTTTCCCCAAGCACGCGTTGTGAGTGAGGTTGTTGATGAGTATGCAAAACAGCCATCATTAAAACCCCTTATACTTACGGTAGGCATGATTGTCCGCATAGTGGGTATGCCGATATCGCTGTCACGCGCTGCAGATATTCTCATATCACTTGGGTTTTTGGTAACAAAAACCGTGGACAACCTCTCGGTGCGCATTCCAAGTTTTCGTCGGAAAGATATCGCGATCGCGGAAGATGTTGTTGAGGAACTTATGCGGTTCATCGGATACGATGCAATCCCCAGTGAGCTCCCGTCACTTGTTATGCGAGAGCCATCTGTCGATAGGCAGCGGTTCCTTGTCAGAGAGATGAAAAGACGGCTTGCTTATCAACACGGTTTTCATGAGACGCATACATACGCCTTTTCACGTGCCGAGACGCTGAGTGCCTGTGGTTTGAACACGGCAGATCATCTTCGTCTTGCCAATCCTATTTCGGAGGAGCGTCCTTTCGTGTGTCAGTCGCTCATACCAAATCTTTTGGAAGCGGTTGGTGTAAATCAGCAAAAAGAAAAGACCATCGCGTTATTTGAGCTCGCGCGCGTTTTCTTGAAACCTCGGAAGTCGTCTGATAATGATGTGCCTGACCAGCCAATACATGCTGCCTGTGTTTATGTTTCAAAAGAACAAGGAAATCATTTTGCTTTTGTGCGAAGCGCTCTAACGCGGCTGTGTGCTGATTATGGTCTTGACCTCGACGTACAAAAAGAATCGAGCGGGGGGCACCTGTATGCAAAAGGCAGGAGTGCCGGGCTGTATTGTGGCGGGTCTCGCGTTGGAACGGTTGGCGAGATTTCTCTCAAAACACGCAGAGCACTCGGCATCGACGATGCGGTTACCGTGTGTGAGCTCGATGTTTCACTTCTTGCGACGTGTCCGTCACTGCCATCGCGCTATGCGATGTCTTCGCCTTTTCCTGGTGTAAAGCGCGATATCACCTTTGTTGTCGATGAATCTTTCCAATACGCCGATATTGTGACCACTCTTGTCGGTGCTCACCCCCTTATTGAATCGTGCGAATTGTTTGACATCTATCGAGATGGGAGCATAGGCGCGGGGAAGAAAAGTGTTTCTTTTCATATCGTCTACCAGGCGCCCGATCGTACGCTCACGTCTCAAGAGGTCGATGAAGCGCACGCAAAAGTGCTTGATATTCTGAAAAAAAAATTGGACGCAACCATTCGTTAATATTCCATTTGAGCCATTGACCATGCATCACTTTCCCTATACCCTATACCCTATACCCTCGTCCCTAATCCTTCTACCCTAACCCCTTCCCTCATGGATACCGCCGAGACACTTTCATTCAGAAAAATGTTAGTTACTGCCGCGAAAAAAGACGCGACAGATCTTCATCTTACCGTCGGGTCTCCGCCCATGATTCGTGTCGACGGCATTTTGCAGGTGCTTGAAGAAGAAGATATTCTTACCGCGCTGAAAATAGAGCGCATCGTGGAGTCGATGACAGACCCGGATCAGCGTGATCGTCTTGGTAAGGAGCGCGATATTGTCGTCATGCATATTTTTGATAATAAGATTCGCGGCAAGGTCCATATTTTTTTTCAAGAAGGATCGATGACGGTGTCTTTGCGTTTTTTGACTCTCAACGTCGAGACCATACGAGCGCTCAACATGCCCCCATCGATCGAAGCGATTGCTTCGCAAAAAAACGGACTGGTTATTGTCGGTGGACACTTTGGTTCAGGGAGAACAACGCTTGCTCTCGCGCTTCTCGAGCACATCAATCAGGCACGCGTCGAACATATTTTGACTATTGAAGACCCGATTGAATACGACATGATTGGGAATAAAAGTATCGTCAATCAGCGAGAAGTCGGTCGGGATGTCAATTCATTTGATGCGGCACTCGATGCTATTGAGAAAGAAGATGTCAACGTGGTCTTTGTCAGTGAGCTTGAGAGTACCTCGGTTATGCGTAAGGTGCTTGAGTTGGCAAATGCCGGTATCCTTGTCATTACGGTGATGGACGTCAGTTCATCGGATAAAGCACTTGAGAAGATCATCTCCAGTTTTCCTTCTCACGAACAAAATTATGTGACCGAGCTTCTCGCTGAGGCGCTGCGTGCGGTTGTGATTCAGTATTTGCTCCCGCGTATCGGAGGCGGACTCGTGCCGGTTCATGAAGTGATGCTTAATATATCGACAATCCGTTCATTTATTCTTTCTCAGAAATTCTCACAGCTTGAGCAAGTGATCGCATCGTCGCGAGCACAAGGTATGATCAGCTTCGATCACGAGCTTGCCACAATGGTAAAGAATAGAATCGTATCGCTCGAACATGCCAGAGACGCGGTGCAGAACAGCGAGGTGTTTGAACCGCTTGTGAAAGGGATATTCTCATAAAAGTTAATTTTGAATGATGAATTTTTAATTTCGAATCAAAACATCAATGATCGAATTTTGAAACATTCAGTCATTCGTGATTGATTCGAAATTCGAAATTAAAAATTAAAAATTTTGATGTATGGCACTGGATATGGAAACACTGGTTTCACTCTGTAAACGCCGCGGATTTGTATTTCCCGGAAGCGAAATATATGGGGGACTTGCGAATTCGTGGGACTATGGCCCGCTCGGCGTTGAGCTTCAAAATAATATCAAACGGCTTTGGTGGAAACGATTTGTGCAAGAGCGCGATGATGTCGTCGGCGTTGATTCTGCCCTTATCATGAATTCTCGCGTGTGGGAGGCCTCAGGGCACGTTGCAACATTCAACGACCCGCTTGTTGAGGATAAAAAAACGCATGAACGCTTCCGTCTCGATCATCTTCTTGAAGAGCACGGTGTGAATGTTATTGGTATGACCTTTGAGCAGATGGCTGGCAAAGTTGAAGAGTTGGGATTAACGTCGCCGGCAGGAAACGAACTGACAGAGCCGAAAAAATTCAACATGATGTTTAAGACACATCTGGGCCCTGTCGCAGATGAGGAAAACGTCGTCTATCTTCGTCCGGAAACGGCGCAGGGGCAATTTGTTGATTTTAAGCAGATTCAGGAATCGATGCGCATGCGGGTGCCATTTGGTATCGCGCAGATCGGTAAAATGTTCAGAAACGAGATTACTCCCGGCAATTTTATTTTTCGTACCCGAGAGTTCGAGGCGATGGAGATCGAATTTTTTGTACATCCCTCTGATTGGCAGAAGTGGTTTGAATATTGGCTCGATCAGCAGAAGCAGTGGTGTAAAGACATCGGTCTTGAGGATGAGAATACGAAGTTTATTGAAATTTCCGAAAGTGATCGCGCCCACTATTCGAAACGGAGCGTGGATACCGAGTATGTCTTTCCATTTGGCCAGAAAGAGTTGTACGGACTCGCATACCGTGCGGATCACGACCTTTCAAGCCACATGAAAGCATCAGGCAAGGATCTTTCCTACCGTGATCCAATCACCAATGAAGTGTACGTTCCGCACTGTGTCGAGCCAACATGGGGAGTGAATCGTACGATTCTTGCGGTATTGTGCGCAGCGTATGAAGAGGTAGATGCGCGATCGGGTGACGATAAGGCGGTGCATGAGAAAGAAGTCGTTCTCCGCCTACCCAAAATACTTGCACCGGTAAAGGTTGCACTGTTGCCACTTTCAAAAAAAGAGCCACTCGCGAATTGTGCCAAAGAGCTCGCACAGACCCTCCGCAAACAATGGAATGTCCAATATGACGAAACAGGATCCATTGGTAAGCGCTACCGACGGCAAGATGAGATAGGAACACCCTATTGTGTCACGGTCGATTTTGATTCACTCGAAGATAAAAAAGTAACCGTCCGCGATCGGGATACGATGGCGCAGGAACGGGTAGCGATTCTTGATTTGAAAGATTATTTTAGTGAAAAGTATTCTGTGTAAAATAACTAATTGTTACATTGTTACACTGTCACATTGTTGGCAGCTGTAACAATGTAGCCATGTAACACTGTAACTATGTTTAAAAAGTATACTCTCAAAAATAATGTCCGAGTGATACTCTCACCCCTCCACGAGACGCAGACCGTCACCGTTCTCGTTCTTTTTGGTGTTGGTTCGCGCTATGAGCACAAAACAGTCAACGGCATTTCGCATTTTATCGAACATATGATGTTCAAAGGCACCACAAAGCGTCCCAACGCGCTCGCGATTTCCAAAGAGCTCGATGGTGTTGGCGCGGAATACAATGCCTACACATCAAAAGAGGTGACAGGGTACTGGATTAAGATAAGCAAGGACAAGCTCGATCTCGCGCTCGATTTGGTATCCGATATGCTCTACAACTCAAAATTTGAAAGCGAGGAGGTCGCACGCGAGAAAAAAGTAATTTGCGAAGAGATGCATATGTATCGGGACAATCCGATGATGTATGTCGACACGCTCCTTGAAAAAATAATGTTCGAACCATCCTCTCTGGGGTGGGATATCGGAGGCGATGATGACATTATTTTATCGATGAGTCGAAAGGCGCTGGTGGATTTTCGCAATAGTCACTACCACGGGAAAAACCTGGTTGTCGGTGTTGCGGGAAATATCGATGAGGAGACGTGCCTTTCAAAAATCAAACAGTCATTCGGCGCTTCATGGGAGCGAGGAACAAAGGCAAACGTGTGTATTCCCTATAAAGGAGTGTCGCAAAAAAAACCGCAGACAACGGTCTACTATAAGGAGACCGAGCAAATTCAAGTCGCGCTTGGATTCCACGGGTATGCCAACTCTGATACGCAATCGTACGCCGCATCGATGCTTTCTCTTATCTTGGGGCAAGGAATGAGCTCGCGTCTTTTTATCGCGATTCGCGAGCGGCGCGGATTGTGTTACTCTATTCGCTCAAGCCATCAATCCTTTTTAGACACCGGCGTTTTCTCGATTCAGGCGGGACTCGATAAAACACGCATTGCAGAAGCGATAACGGCAATCATGAAGGAGTTGCAGCGGATAAAGACACGAGGAGTAACAGCATCAGAGCTCAAGCGCGCAAAAGATCATATCAAGGGAAAGATGGCAATTTCATTCGAGGACTCTGAAAATGTGGTTTCTTGGTATGTCACTCAGGAAGTGTTGACAAAAAAGATGTTCACACCCGAAGAGAAATATGCTAAACTGAAAAGCGTGACGAAAGAAGATGTACAAAAAATCGCGCACCAGCTCTTTCAAACAAACCATATCAACATGGCTGTCATCGGTCCCTACAAAGACGACAAGGAATTTCGTCCGTTGCTCAAGATTTCTTAGTGATCCTACTAATCCCTAACCCCTTATCGTATGTCCTCTCAATCATCGGTGCAATCATCCAATCCGATTGGCAGTATTGTTTCACTGCTTGTCACTGCCGGAATCGTCGCCTATTTTCTTCTTCCTCAAGGGATCGGAGGAGTTGTTATATTCGGTGTTTTTCTGGCCATAATCGCGTTCATCCTTATTCTCATCGGCCTGAGGGTTATCGATCAGTATGAGCGAGGTATTGTGTTGACGCTTGGTAAATACAGTGGAACACGGGAGCCGGGATTGACGTGGATTTTCCCCGGGATACAGCGAATGATAAAGATTGATCTTCGCATTACAACTGTCGATATCCCCCAACAAGAAGTTATCACAAAAGATAATGTCCCGGTCGGCATTAACGCGGTCGTCTATTTTCATGTCGAGTCGGCAGAACGAGCGTTGTTGAATATTCAGGACTACTCGTTGGCTGTTACGCAATATGCTCAGGCCGCTCTGCGCGATGTGATCGGGGGCGTTGAGCTCGATTCCGCTCTTTCGGAGCGCGAGCAGATCGCCGGTGAGATTAAAAAAATTCTCGATGAGGCGACAAAGGCGTGGGGGATTAATGTGACGGATGTAAAAATTCAGGATATTGAGCTGCCGGCTGATATGAAGCGTATTATGGCAAAACAAGCAGAGTCGGAGCGAGAGCGTCGAGCAGTTATTATTCGTGCCGAGGGTGAATTCACCGCGTCACAAAAGCTGGCAGAGGCCGCAACGGTATTAAGCGGCGCCCCGGGTGGTATCGCCATGCGCACGTTGCAGACCATCGAAAAAATAAATCCCGATCCATCCAAGACCGTGATCTTTGCCCTGCCGGTTGAGTTTTTTGAAGGGATGAAGACATTGTCGCAGTTCTTCGCCGAGAAGAAGAAATAACTACAAGGGCTTTCGCTGGTGGCGCATTTCGTTGTTGCCAGCTCCGGTACTCAACAACGTATAATGTATACGTCTTTCTCCGTTCCTCGCTGGCGCCTAGAACTGCACTCACCAGCGAAAACCCTACCTATTTTATCACCTTCAAAAATTCTTCGACCAATTTCGCTGTTTCCTTGGAGCTCTGAAAGACGGATTTCCAGATGACGGCAATATCGGCGTCGTTAAAGAACGATCGCTGTACTTCGCGGATGGTATCTCCTCCCGCGATTGAAATCATAATATTGAAGTTCCCCTTTATGCGTCGTATTTCGTAGAGGGGAATTTGTTTTTCTCGATTGAACGCTTCTTCATCGACACCGCGATGGAGTAGGACAACGGGTGGAATTTTTTTCAGCGCGCGGAGTACCGAGAGAGGAAACTCGACATTCATCATATCGATCATCGCGTCCATTCCATTTTTTTCACAGTTCTCAATAAAGGCATTGAGTGTTTCTGTTGGAGAGCAGCCAAGCGCGATAACCGCGTTGGCTCCGCCAGCGCGCGCGAGGGATACCTCTGTCTCACCCCGATCCATTGTTTTCATATCCGCAACGATATACGGTGCGGTTGGCTTGGTGCCGAAATGTTGATCGGCCCATCCGCGAATCGCGCGAATCCCTTGCACGCCGTAGTGCTTGATAAGGGGTGTTCCCGCTTCGATAATAATGCGATCACTTTTCGGGAGAGAAAAAATAATGGAACGCGCGTCTTCTAGCGTGCTATTGAGCGCTATTTGAAGGTATGCTTTTTTTGGATTCAGTTGTGATTGTGGTCGATGACTCATATTATTGGAGATCATGGAGTAAACTTCTGCCGGTCATTTCGTCGGCTGGTTTGAGATCGACGATTTCCAGAAGAGTTGGCGCGACGTCGGCTAAAATACCGATAGGGTTGAATTGCACTTTGAGGAGCGCGAGTTCGTCGGGTGTCCGGTCTTTCCGCTGCTCTTCATCGACAACGATAAAAGGTACGACGGTCGTTGAATGTTCTTTGTCTGTTTTTTTTGTTACGTAATCAACGACACCTTCGGCGTTTCCATGGTCGGCGGTAATTGCCGTGACACCCCCCACCTTTCTATTCGCCTCTACTATTTTCCCTATACAGGCATCGGTGGTTTGGACGGCGACTATCGTTGCCTTCATGTCTCCGGTATGTCCTACCATATCGGGGTTCGCAAAATTTACTAAACAAAAATCATACGTTTTCTTTTTTATTTGTTCGACAAGTTTGTCGGTGACTTCACTAGCGCTCATCTCCGGCTTCATGTCGTATGTTTTTACTTTCGGTGATTGGACAAGAATACGATCCTCACCCTTATAGATATCTTCCGAGCCGCCGTTAAAAAAATAGGTGACGTGGGCATATTTTTCCGTTTCAGCGATGCGGAGTTGTTTGAGGCCACTCTGCGCGACCAGCCAGCCAAAGGAATGCTTAATGTTTTCAGAAGGGAACGCAACCCCCGAGAGCGGTATGCCGGCTTCGTATTCCGTCATCGCGACAAAACAGAGATTCTTTGGGACAACGGCTCGCGTAAAACTGTCGAATTTTTTTTCAACAAAACTTTTTGCAATTTGACGCGCACGATCGGGGCGGAAGTTAAAAAAGATGACCGCGTCGTTGTCTCCAATCGTTGCGACAGGATTTCCTTTTTTGTCTGTCAGCACAACCGGCTCGAGCGATTCGTCATCGAGGTTGGCAGCATATGCTTTTTTGAGCGCGTCGAAGGGGTCGCGATTTTTTTCACCGATTCCTTGGGTTAGGAGGTCATAGGCCTTTTGCGTTCTATCCCAGGTATTGTTTCTATCCATGGCGAAAAAGCGACCACACAGCGAGGCAAGGGTTCCCACCTTTAACTTTTTCATTGTTGTCTGCAGATCTTTGAGTTCTTTTTCTGCTGCGTGCGCATCGCTATCGCGGCCGTCGGTAATGGCGTGTACAAACACCTCTTTTATTTTTTGTTCTTTGGCAAGTTTGAGGAGCGCTTTGAGATGATCGATGTGACCATGGACACCACCGGTACTCGCAATGCCAAGGAGATGAATCCTTGATTTATTTTTCTTAACATGGTCACACGCCTTTAGGAATGCATCGTTGGTAAAAAACGTACCATTATCTATTGAGATATTGATACGTGGCAAGTTTTGGTAGAGGACAAGGCCCGCGCCGAGATTAAGATGGCCAACTTCGGAATTTCCCACCTCGCCCCACGGCAATCCAACCGCGACGCCCGAGGCATCGAGAACGCCATTCGGGTAGTGCGCGATCAAATCGTCGAGCACCGGTTTTTTTGCCAACGCAATAGGGTTTTTGTCTTGAATGGGGCTGATGCCGTAGCCATCGATGACAATAAGAACAAGCGGTCTTCGCATAGTTGTTTGATCAATAGTAACTTGCCAGTATCATACCATAGCCGTCTTTATTGACCAATACACTCTATTTGATATGCTGTGTTCATTATGCCGCGGTGGCGAAATTGGCAGACGCGTAGCACTCAAAATGCTATGGGAGTAATCTCATGTGGGTTCGATTCCCACCCGCGGCAGTACTATTTTTTTTGTGCCACGAAAAAAATTATCGATAGGAGATTTTGAATGGACTGCGGACCTCGCGTATGCGGTTGGTCTTATTGTTACGGATGGCTGCCTTTCAGGAACTGGGCGCCATATTATTTTGAAATCGAAGGATATCGAGCAAATCAAGAATTTTAAAAAATGTCTTGGACTAAAAAATAAAATTGGTTCAACAAAAAAGATACTTTCAAGCGGGAGTACGGCAACATATTACCGTGTTCAATTTGGGGATGTTAAATTTTATCGCTGGCTTGTGTCGATTGGATTAACGTCGGCAAAGACCTATACTGTTCCATCTCTTCCCATTCCTGATGCCTATTTCCCAGATTTTTTAAGAGGTCATCTTGACGGTGATGGAACGATCACTACCTATGTCGATAATTATAATGCCAGTAAAAATGAAGCATACCGATATACTCGGTTATTTATTCGATTTATTTCAGCGAGTGAATTTCATCTGCGATGGATTCAAGAGACGACTCAGAGATTGCTCGGGATTCACGGTGACTTTTGGAGATGTATTTCAAAAGATAAGAAAAGAGTTGATATGTCGCAGTTAAAGTATATGAAAAAGGACTCAAAAATTTTGATCCCTTGGCTGTATTATAAAAAAGATTTGCCATGTCTCAGCAGGAAACGAGACAAGGCCGAGATCACACTGGCAAATATTATGAATATACCGAGAAAAGAATATACGAGAACAGCGTAGTGCAGGATATAAGACAGCCGTACGGCTGTTTTTCTTTATTATGACTTATACACCCGCGCCGTCTTGTTTTTTGTGCTATACTTCTTCTATCACTTTTGACACCCATTCTTATGTCGAATTTTTTTCGATTTTTGATAAAAAATAGTTCACTGCTTTTTCTTGGGCTGGTACTTTTTTCGTCCCAAGCATTTGCCCAGACAGTCAATCCGGGGCAAGAGGGTCCGGGTACCGGAGTTCCGGCTGCCCATCTTCTGGAGGTCTTGGAACAAAAAGGCATCTACTCTGCCGCCGATGCGGCACGGTTTAATGGTACGGTGAAGATCGGTGGATTTTCAGAAATTTTTAACGGTGCCCTGCAAATGGGGAAAGCCGCTCTTGCAGGATCCAGCGATGTTCAGGGTAAGGGATCCAATAGCGCACTGATCATTACATCGCCCAAGTATGGCTCGGGTTCATTTTTTCCCGGCCTTGTGTGGACGACTGCCAGTAACAACGCGGACAAACCAAAACTTGGTATCTGGGGCCAGATGACCGATGTTGGCTCGAAGCTCTATCTCGGCACGTCGAACAATTATTCACAAGGTATTACCAATCAGGCGATAATTATCGATCAGAGTGGGAACACTTTTTTTGGCGGAGAGAAAAATTATTGGGGGAACGACGGGCACGTATATTTGCAAAATTACAACATGTACAATGTGAATGGTTTGACCTTTAACGACCCCGGACCAACAGAAGGACTCCAATGGAGTCAGACCGCGGCGGGGTGGACTATCGATGTTGCTCCGGCAAATCGCGTTGATAATGCCGATGGAGATTTGTGGCTTCACGGCACGGCGAACAATGTTCGTATCGATCGACCCCTGTATGTTCAAAATGGTCTTGCCGGGGCACCAACTTTTTTTGTCGATACGGTCAATGGCAATGTCGGTATCGGTAAGGCGTTAAGTTTGGGCGGGAAGCTGGATATCGCGGGCGACCTGGCGATCAATGGAAAAAAAGTTATCGATGCGACCGGAAAATGGATTGGTGACCCGACGGGATTGCAGGGCCCCAAAGGGGATACGGGGGCGACTGGCCCACAGGGTATACAGGGACTTCAAGGATTAAAAGGTGCGACGGGTTTAACCGGTGCTACAGGCGCTGCGGGAGCCATCGGTGCGCAGGGTATCCAGGGATCAAAAGGAGATGCCGGCCCAGCAGGTTCGCAGGGAGTAAAAGGTGACAAAGGCGATACAGGCGCAACAGGCCAAACCGGAGCTACGGGATCTCAAGGTGTTCAGGGCTCTGCGGGCGTTGCGCCGTTTGTGTTAAAGTCAGATAAATCGATCTATTACAACGACGGTAACGTTGGTATTGGCACGACATCCACGGATTACAAACTTACAGTAAAAGGAAATATTGTTAACACGGCGCCAAGCTCGGGGTGGATTGGGTTAACAGGAGATTTGCCCGGATATTCAAATGATCAGTACCCAACACTCAAAACTAATGGGTCATATCTATATCTTGCGACAGGAGGGCAATATAGAGGATGGATTGGGAGTGAATATTCAGGATTAGGGACTAAACATTTGGAAATACGCAATCCTGATTTGTCCGCAATAAATGCTCAGATCAGTGGTACTAGTTCAGAAAATACCTATTTTGCAGTTGCTGGCGCTAACGTTGGTATCGGAACAACAAACCCTGGTTCTAAGCTTCATGTTCAGAATGACAATCAAGATAACACGGCATTTCAAGGATTACTTCGCCTGGGTGTAAACAATAGCGACGAAAGTGCGGATGGAAATTTTAACGAGACAAAGCCATCATACGGAATCGAGTTTCGAAGAAAATGGTACGGTTGCTGTGATAATGTGCAAGCGGGTATTTATGCGTGGGGATCGGGCAATTGGAGCTCTGGACTTGCTTTCCGTACGGCATCTGGTGGGCCAAGTCTTGGAACGCGAATGGTGATTACGGGTAATGGCTCCGTTGGTATCGGAACCACGAGTCCGAGTCAAAAATTTGAAGTAAATGGGAATGTCCTTCTTAATAACAGTCAAAATCCAAGTATTACCATCGATCGCAGTGGAGCATGGAATGCGTCGGCAGGATATCTAAAATGGGCATCAGCAGGCACTGATTATTGGAATCTCGGAATGGATTCTAATTCCACGAATAATCTCTATGTGAAGTATAGAGCAAACGGTGGAGCTGCTACCAATCAAACCGCACTCACGATTTTAAATCTTAATGGCAATGTCGGGATCGGGACGACGAACCCTGCAAGTAAGTTGCATGTATATAATGGTGATTTTTCCATCGAACAGAACTCAGGGGATAGTAATAAAATATTTTTAACAACGGATCACGCAGCTCACTACATTGCCGCGAATAGCTATTGGGTCGACGTCGTTGGAAACTCCAACGAAGTTTTCCGCGTGTGGAAAGGGGCGACTATCGATGCGAATAACGAAGTATTTCGCATTACGGGGGGAGGTAAAACACTTATCAAATCAACCGATAGTGGTTTTGGACAGCTTCAAATTGGAAATAGTAATTCAAACGGTGAAGCAAGTATGGCTTTTGTGAGTGGTGCAACAGGATATGGCAACCCAACGTCAGTAAATGGAGATCAAAATATATGGGTTGTCGGTTCCAATATATGGGGAATCGGTGGGAATAAATTCGGCATTGGAAATAAAGCAACGGGCAGTCCTTTGATGACACTTCAACAATCCAACGGCTCCGTCGGCATTGGAACGACAAATCCGCTCGCAACACTTCATATCAGCCAAAAGGATTCCTCTGGCACGGCATATAATGCTATTTCGATCGGATCGTCGCCGAATGGTGGCATGGGCGGATCCACTGAATTGAATTTTGTTGGATATGGTACGAGTGGAGATGGGGCGTACATTGACTATAGTCGAAATAATGGTCGAAAACTTATTTTTAGGAGTATTGATACAAATATGAACGGTGGAGAATCAGGACATACCGCCGTAATGGCGCTCGATAATATTGGTAATGTAGGTATCGGTACAACAAATCCGCAGTATAAGCTCGATGTTCGTGGCGGCGATATTAATGTAGGAAATACGGCAGCGGCAAATCAAAAAGAAAAAATTGCCATGGCGAATGATCGTGTCGGTCTTGATGTCGCGGAAATATTCCAGACAAACGACGAGGTGGAGATTGGCGATGTTTTGGTGGTGAGTAAAGACGGTAAAAAACTTGAGAAAACATCGCAGCCCTATGATTCACATGTTATCGGTGTGGTGTCGGGATCACCTGCAGTGGTGTTCGAAGGAAGCGATCTGAAAATTGGCGCGAAACCTTTTCGATTTACGAAAGGTACCAAGCCGCCAATCGCACTTGCCGGTCGCGTGCCGGTGAAGGTTTCAACGGAGAACGGATCGATCAATCCCGGCGATTTCTTGACAACATCACATACTCCCGGGGTAGCTATGAAGGCAACCGAAGGAGGCGCGACACTTGGTATCGCGCTTGAACCATATGATGGGTCGGGGGAAAATAGCATCCTTGTGTTTATGAATATTGGGGAGAGGAACACATCGGATATTGTTGCCGCATTCCAGAAGCAACTTGAAGATATGAAGAAAACAATTGATACGTTGCGCCCGCGTCTCGATTCCGGCGATCGATCCGATACGGGGAAAAAAGTTAAGCCACATTGGTAGATTGAGGGGTAAAGATTTTTGAATACGACATGAAACAACGATTTTTTTCATTTTTTATCGTAGCTTTTTTCTCGGTACTTTTTTTCAGTGCCGTCCACGCGACGGCAGTGTTTGCCGTGGCCTATTGTTCATTCGATTATAGTTCCGGAGTCGGTGTTGGACGCTGTGAGCAATACCTGGCGTCACCATATAATCCTTGGAAATATCTCGCATCATCGGATAAGCAGCTGAAACAGGAAACAAGCTCTGCATCGTGGACATGGCCGACATCAAGCTCCGGCAAACAGGGAACCCGGTTTTGCATCAATGGTATCTGTGCACCTTTCTTTCCAAAGGTTCTCGAGTCGACAGTCAAAACAGGTGAGGCGGGTAAAGACGCAATCTGTAAGGGGCTTGGACAAAACACCTATACCACCTGTGCCGATGTAAATGTTGCCATCAAGGGTAAACCGGCGCGCTATGAGTGGGGAACGATTATACGAACAGATGGGGCTGTTCCTAAGAATTGGAATTCAGAATATTGGAACTATTTTTACTACCCACAGAATTATAAATACAGCAATGCCTATCCATGCGGTTTTTGGTCGGGCTATGCATCGACCTCGCTCTCACCGTACTACAAACCCAGGCAGTATGTTATACAGACACTTTCGGTGACGCAGAACATGCCCGACAAGTATAATTTTCATACGGAATACCTTCACTTGTCTCAAGGATTACAGTTGTGCATTCTGCGAACGTTTATGGATACGGGGGCATATCAGGATAACTGGGTATGGCTCACCCCTCAATGGCCTGCTCCCGCGTCGGTGACAGCATTGACTGCTAATGGAGAAGGGGGAACGGCATGGATTGCGCCGGGTAAGTCCACCACCATCGACTGGGCGACCGATAGGGCAACACAGCTCGATGTGTCGAGTAGTCAATATGACATACCAAGCGATCTTGCCGATCAGTCGAAATATAATTTCAGCGGAAATATCTACGGATTAACCCCGCACAAGGATACGACATATAAGGTAACGGCAAGCAATGCCGGTGGGTCGGCATCGAAAAGTGTTGCGGTAAAAATAAACAAGCCGATCATTTGGGGACTTGCAGCCAATGGGGTAAGGGATAAAATTTCCGTGTTTGTGGGTCAGACAATTCGCCTTGATTGGGCGACAGATAGTGCCGAGGAGATTTGGATAAATGAGCTTGACAGTACAACAAACAATACGATAAAAAAATATCCTAGCGGCACTGTTACGAATCTGCAGATGTGGGGCACAAAGACATTTACATTGCGCGCATGGAATCAGCAATGGGGGTGGGGGGATGAACAACCGGTGACCGTCGAAGTGCAGTATCTTGATATACCAAAAGCATTGCACTGTGGTGCTGATTCCGCGGTGAAGGCGGGAACGACGGGTATAACCTTTGGGACCCAGTGGGGCACTGTTGCAGCATTTTTTGGCTCTCTTATTGCACCGGGAGTCGGTACGGCTATTGGCGGTGTCGGCGGGTTTATTGGCGGACTGGTTGTCGGCGGCGTTCTTGGGGTCGCAAATTTTGTCATGTGTTATTTCTATGATTCCTTTATCGGTCCGGATCTCATTGCCGCAATACAGGGGGCTATCATTAAGGGAGGTCTCTCCGTACAAGGTACCCCTACCTTTCTTCCTCCGATTCCTCCTCCATCATGGACACCTCCCTCGTGCCCGAGCTGTACGATTACTAAAATTAATGATGTACCATTTCCATCAACAATACCGACGAAGCCGCCCGGTGGTTGGGCGCTTGTCTATGATGGGGGTGCAGACCCCGTTGCAAATGCACTTCAAAAAAGAAATGCAGAAATCGGTGCATGGATGAAGGGTACAGAAGAAGTAGCAACCCTGCAGGCACTCAAGGATCAAGGTATACAATACGTGAAGGTTAATGGATCGATGCCATCCCATGAAACAATTCAGGAAATACGCGGTGTATGTGGGCGCTTGGTATCCTGCCTTGTTACGCAAATGAATGCATCGCTTGGCTATCCAAACGGCGACGCAAGTGCTCAAATAGATGTGCGTAAAAAGTGGACCGACAGCACCGTCAAGAAGATATTTGGCATTCCTTGATTTTAAGAATATGAAAACACAGCACACTATTGACGCACTCTTTCCGTCGGGCGAGCATAATGATACCACTCGACGTGACACTATTGAACAAGATCGACGCTATCGTTGGACATCTTTTATTGTTGGTGTCCTCGTTGGGTTTCATGCTCTCACGGAAAAATCTTTAGCGGCCGTAGAGTGGCACAAGGATCAACAGACCGGTGCTGTTGAATGTGTTCAAAAAGATGAACAAACAGGCAAACAGACAAAACTTCATTTTGGTTCGCATAAAGAGATTGGAACGTATCCGTCATTGGAACGTATTGAGAGTCCGTTTGTGCAAGCATTGAAAAAAGTTGACGTTAAGATGCCATACGTCAATGAGCACATTCAGGATCCTGTCGCATGGGAAAAATTTGTTTGGAGTGAGGCAGAGGGGCTGGGGTTTTCTTATGACAAAAGAGGCACGCTTACCGCACAGGAAGCAATAGAGCTCGCAATAAAGGTTGTTAAAAAAAATCTTCGTTTTGAGAAAGAGCTTCTCAATGATAGGGCTCCGCTTACAGCAGAAATTGATGCAACGCCAATCGATAAGGTCATAATGGATAAGCACATAGGAGTGTGTCGTCATTTTTCTGTTGGTGAAGATAAGGTGTATGAGATATTTTCTGATGATCCGGAATGCCGTATGCTTTCCAATACCTTTATGCGCCGGCTTATTACCAACGATGGATACCATGCTATCAATCTTGTGGGAGATATCCACGAAGAAGGAAAAGATGGTGTTACTATCACTCTTACGTCTATCGACACGTCTGTTGGCAGAAAAATTATTAACGTTGGCAGTATCTATCTCGACGATTTTAAGATTAAGACATACGAATCTGCAGATCAGCAAAAAGACGCGTTGTATCCATTTTATACTCAATACCTCGAACCGATTTTTGACAAGGGTGAACAGCTCGATTCAAAAAAATATGTATTCGAGCAGACATCACTTGCAGGATATGACACGCTTGCGCACACTATCGAGCTAGCGTTTTCTTATCTTGGAGCAATTGAAGATACGGCAAAGAAAGGAAGGATTGCTGATGAACAGAGTATCTTCGCCGGCTTTCGCAATTTCGTTAAAAATCACAAAGAAGATCTTGAGAGAGATCCACAAAAAGACGAATACGAGCTACTCTATTCAGTTTTTTATAACGTTTACAAGGTTCACGCGAATGCACAAAAAGACCCCGTTGAAAGAGTTAAGATAGAGCACGAGGGGCAGGCAATGCGACTACAGAGTTTTCAGACGCGTTACGACGCACTGATGAAGGCAGGCGAGGTGCACAAGGCCTTGCGAGTCGGCGAGGATTCCGCCGATATTCTCGGACGCACTGGCGACACAGCGGGAGCCGAAAAATTTTACCGCCAACTTTTTACCACATACCAAGATCACAAAACTGACGTTGGCGTCTATGAGCGATCGATGCCACGCGATGATTCTGAATTCGCGCTGTTTGTCAAAATAGAGCCATTCAAGGACGAAGCGTCACTCCAAAAATATTTGAATTATAAAAAACGACTATGGAATCAAAAATAAACACGTTAAAAAATATCTTCATCGTTGCGCTATTAGCAACGATGTGTGGCGGGCTTGCGATGATCCTGTATTGGAAAATAAATACGCTGACCCCGACCGTATCGCCAACCCTGCAAGCGCCACAAGCAATTGAGCAGCAAAAAAACTTCAAGCCGCATCCGGGGACGATGACGCTGAAAAATCTTTTTGAGGGAAAAGAAATGAAAATACCGATTGATGGTGTACCCCCCCAAGATCAATTTGTCTACTTCAAAAACGGCAAGGCAGTTGACGATCCCGCACAAGCAGATGACCGTGAGCCGATTCTTCGTCAAGAGCTTACGCCGCTCTCAAAAGAAGGGATAAAGGTATCGCTTGATAAAGCAACAACCATACGACTCAAAGAATACGGGGAAAAAGGCCTCATCCGTGAGCGTATTGTCGGTCGACCCTCCGAGCAGGGATTGCAACCCCCGCAGGTACCAAAAGAATAGACAGATGCCATCTCGAACCCCCTGATTCAGGATTGGCGGTCCGATGTTTGATGTTCTTTGTTTACTTTGCTAGAATAGTATGAAGGAATAGAAATATGTTTATGAACCATTCTCTTTCAGAACTGGTCGATTTAAGCGAAGATCAATACACGTTACTTCAGGAATTTGCGTGCGTTGATTCGCTTTCTCGAGCATTTTATTTGACAGGTGGCACTTTGTTGAAGGCAAGAGGCATTGTTCCTCGCCTGTCAAATGATCTTGATTTTTTTACGTTCCCGCTGTTTGATCAGCGAGCATTTATGCCCGCCCTCCGAACATTTCATTCTTTACTCGAGAAGATATTTGGGTCCGAACATATTATCACCACCGATCGAGGATTTATTCATGGCCCGAGCGGTATGGTTATCGATGTGATTGCCGATGAAATACAGAATGTTGATGAATTTGTTCTGTTTGACAAGCTTTCTACATCGGGCTTGAGAGATCTTGTGGCAAATAAGGCCTCAGCACTGTGTTCTCGGGATGAGATAAAGGATTATCTCGATATTGCATTTTTGACGAGAGATCAAAACTGGTCACTGAAACAGTTGGAGGAATTCGCGGAGAAGAAATTTGGACTTGGCACTGTTACCGAGGAAAAACTTGTTACCGAAATTTTATCGAAACAATCCATGTTTACTGTACCGCCTGAAATTTTTTTACGGGAACCTGAAAAGAATGGAGTGATCGTACAGGACCAGATAGCCCATTTACTCGAGTCGTCCACGTTATGAAACCGTATTCTAAAAATGAAATAGAGGCCCTAACAAATTGGGATCGATTGCTCTGTAAGCCACCATGGCGTAATGATGGCGAAAAGCGGCAGTATTATAGCCGATTTATTTCCCGTATGCTTTGGCATACCTTTACTGCCAAGGACTGGAAAATAGTTATTCCTCTTATCGAGGATTTGCGGATTTCAGAAAAATTAAAACGCACAACTCAATTTTTAGCAAAGCGACACAGTAGCTAAGAATTCATGGACTTCAATGGGGGGGGGAACTTATACACT
>Ga0209515_10001613_pt1 | contig 37140 bp, 33 predicted proteins | sample Subgroupgradi54m_FD_187454 | JGI IMG/M metagenome (GOLD analysis project Ga0209515, IMG submission 187454) | Subsurface groundwater microbial communities from S. Glens Falls, New York, USA - GMW60B uncontaminated upgradient, 5.4 m (SPAdes)... ... | reverse complement strand
GAACGGTTCAGTAGTTGCCGGTCCGAAGGATGCGGCTGGTGTCAACGCCGCTGATGGTTCAGCCAACGCCGCTGGTGACCAAACGATTACATTCTCTGACACCATCACCTATCCTGTCGGCAAGGGTACTTATACTCTTGTTGGCAAACTTCCTGGCGGTACTACTGGTTACACTAACGGTTCAACCGTTATAGCTTCCACCACGCCTTCAGGTTGGGGCACAGTCAAAGGCCAAATTACTGGTAATACTTTGACTCTTACCAACGCTGTGTTCGGTATGAACACCATGACTGTCCGCACGGCCGCTTTGGCGGTTGCCGCTTCAAACAATCCGGCCGCCCAGACAATAGTCGCCGGTTCGCAGAATTTCCTCTTCACCAACCTTCAGTTTGACGCCACACAGTCAGGCGAGGATGTTCGGCTTTCAACCATCCCGACTCACTTGACCTACACGGCGGGCAACGGAAACGACATCAGCTCCTGTCACATGTTTGACAATACTACTGACCTGACGACCGGTTCAAATGTTGTCAATCCTACTACTACCGCAAGCTCGGCTCCCTATACCTTTACACTAGACCAGGTCCTTATCATTCCGAAAGGAACTGTCAAGACCATTGCTATCAAGTGTAATGTGTCCGGCGCCTCCACGGCCTTCATTGGTCACTGGGATGTGACCACGGCTGATGTCGCCGCTCTTACGGTTACTGGTGTTACCTCGACAGGTTCTGTTACCGCAACTGGTAGCGCAACGGGTCTCGCCATGACTGTCGGTACTGCGACCCTCACTGCCACAGGCGATACTTATGGCACTTCATACAAGATTGCTTCTGCTGGTACAACAGGTGTTGGCGCTGGCGCCTATCGATTCAAGGCAACCAACGACAATGTTGACCTTCAGAGGATTGTCCTCAAGTTGACCAACACCGCTTCAAGCTCGTCATCTGACATTCTGATGGTTAACATCTTTGACGGCACCACCCAGGTCGGTTCCGCAACCTTCACTGGTGGCGCCACCTTCGCTACTTCAACCTTGAGTACCCCAGTTCGCTTGACTCGCGATAACGACAAGATTTTGACTGTCAAGGTTGATTTGAGTTCAATCAGCAACTCTTCGGCAGTTACAGTTTCTGGCCACTTGATTAACATTGACGTTGATACTAATGACACGGCCGGTACCTACGGTACTGGAGTCGGATCGGGTGTTCGCGTCAACTCAACAGGTAGTACGATAATTGCAAGCACGGGTATCAGAGTGTTCAAGTCTTACCCGACACTTTCTCAAGACACACTGACTGCTACTGGTCTTAACGCTACCTCGCCACTCCTCCGGTTTAAGGTTACGGCGGACAGCAAGGGACCTGTTAGCATTGCTAAGTTCTTGATCAACATAGCAACATCTTCAGTTGCTGTAAGCGGTGTCAACATCTTCGCGTTTACCAGCTCTGACTACTCAGCATCTCCTCTTTCTGGAGTGAACAGCGGTGGCCAGCTGATGACGACGAATGTTGACATATCGAACACATCGGCCTATCCTTCACCTGCTGTCATCGCCATTTATCCGCAGACCATTGCGGGCGCTACTACGACCATTCAGGTTGGGCCAGGTAGTACAATGTACTTTGAAGTACGGGCGAGCACGGTTACCACTTCAGGTACTAGCTACAATGTGGTTACCACATTGAGGGGCGATACTGCTTACCCATTGTTGAACAACACCTACTTCATGGGTACGGTAGCATCAACCAGTATGGGTAATGCCGGGGCTCTTGGAACCACTTCAAGTCTTGATGCTGGTGCAAACAGCGCTGTTAACCACTTCCTCTGGTCGCCAAATAGCACGACTACTCCGACGGTCAATGATGTTGACTGGTCAAACGGTTATGCTATTCCAGGTCTTAATTCGAGTGGAATCAGCCAGAGTCGTTCAAGCTAAGCTTACTTGTGCCCCCGTCCCGCATTGCGGGACGGGGTGAGCTGGCAACAACCCCCAACCTTTACTGGTTGGGGGTTTTGCTTTATATAATTTTCTTGTTTTGTGCGACACCGGGTATTGCACAAATTGCTGGGCGGTCATATTAAGGCGAAGCTTTAATATTTTGTGAGTGTTTAATCTCGTCTGAACGAGAACAACAAAGGGGTTACCTGACCCCTTTGTTCTCGGGCGGGTTGCTCACGAAAGAATATTCTTATAGAATAGGGTAATGATAAATCAACAAAAGAATTTTTTAACTTTTTCGTTTGTGGTTATTTTGGTTGGCGCAATTTCAATCTATATTTACAAGGATTTACATAAACCTGTTTCAAGTCCTATATCACAACCAGAAGGTAATCAGAATTTACCGGTTTCTATAATATCTGGCAAACCTGGGCAAAATTACAAGATTGAAGCAGTTCCTATTGCTTCTTCTAGCCCAAAAACGGCTCAAAAAAGTCCAAAAATACCCAATTTAAGCCTTCCGGCGGTCAATCATAGCCAGCTTGATAACACCACTTTTGAGATTGTGGCTAAAAACATAGGTATTTTGGCTAATGACCTCAAAAAAGACCCAAAAGATGAGTTAAAGTGGCTCAATTTAGCCATATTTAGGAAAATGCTTGGCGATTATGGAAGCTCTGTTGAAATTCTCAATTATATAGCCATTTTATGGCCAAATGATTATGTCCCTTACAACAATTTGGCGGATTTATATCAGTTTTACATCAAAAATTACCCGTTGGCAGAGAAAAACTGGCTTAAGGTCATAGAATTAAAGCCAGATTATACGGACGCTTACGAAAATCTATTTACTCTTTACACTACGGCGTATAAGGAGAAGCAAGACCATGCTTTACCTATTCTTATAAAGGGTTTAGGCCAAAATCCACAGAATACCGGCTTGATGGTGAACATTGCCCGTTATTATCGGACAGCGGGGGACAAAGCGCAGGCTATCAATTACTATACAAAGGCAATTAACGAAGCAAAGGCGCAAAAAAATGACCAGTTGGAGCTTTCTTTTCAAACAGAGATGGCTGAAACCTTGAAATAATTCAAATTCAACAAGGGTAACCTTCTTCTCGTTTACCGCCCCCGACTTTCTGAAGTCGGGGGCGGTATCCAAGCGAGGATGATTTTCTGAACGATTAGCGGAGCGCGCTTAGAAAATCGGGAGGTTTTTAGAAAAATGCAACCGGCTTCAGGAGCGGAGCGACTTTTGCATTTTTCGTAAAGAAAACCGACTTGATTTTCAAAAGCGCGAAGCGTTAAGTGAAGAAAATTATCCGAGCGATTAGTTATCCACAGTTTTGAATTTGTTTCATCTTGCCAGTGGTAGTACAATACAAGAAAGTAGTGACTCGTCAATCACTCTCCAATAACTTTTGTGATGGAAATTATTATTAGCATTTATTTTTATGAGAGAATTTTTTAGCAAAAGAAATATCTTTTCAAGTTTTGTTTCCATAACTCTGTCGGTCGCGGTTGTGACATCAGTTGCGTTTGCCGCCTCAACTATTAGCACAAACATTAGTACCGATGGGACTTTGGCGGTTACCGGTGCGAGCACATTTACTGGTGTCGGTACATTTAACGGTCAGTTGCAGGCCTCTTCAACCGCGCTATTTGGCGCGGCGGTTACGGCTTATGCAGGTTTGACAGTTGGCAGCGCGACAGTCGCTAACAGTCTTGATGGCACGATTTTATTCAAAGCTCAAACATCAGACCCGACTGGTGTAACGCAGGGAACAGTTTATTATAACTCTACCAGCAAAGTGCTCCGGCTCTTTGATGGCACAAATTGGTTTACCACCGGTACGACAACGGCTGGGTTGCTCTTAAGCAATAATCGCATTCAGCTCGATGATTTGACGGTCCGGTTTCTTACGATTGGTACAACAACCCAGCAAGGCACAGGGCAAGGAATGGTAACACTTGAAGCGACAACAACAACAGCCATTCCGCTTTCGCTGGTCGCGTTCACCAGCCAAACAGGTCATATTTTTGATGTTCTTAATTCGGCCGGCACAAAGCTCTGGTATCTAAACTCCGGTGGAGGCGCCTTTGCTTCAAGTACCAGTCAAGTAACTGGCACAATGACCACCTACGGCAATGTCGTTTTGGGTGATGCGGGAAATGATGTTATTACTATTACCGGTAACGCTTCCACTACGAACGCGCTCACGGTCGGTGGCAACCTTTATGTAGGAGGTCGCGCGACCACTACGGCTTCCACGGGAGATTTTGTTACGCTGGGTAATGCTACTACATCAGCACTCTATGTTACCGGTGGCCTTACGGTTAACGGTATGGCAACCACTTCTTCAACCGGAAACATTTCCGCGCTAGGTACCTTGTCGGTAGGCAACGCTACCACAACATCACTCTTTGCTGGCGGTAACTTTAATGTTAACGGCTACGCGACGACCACTTCAGCAGGCGCAATTTCCACGCTAAGCACTCTGTCTACCGCCAACGCTACCACAACATCACTCTTTGCTGGCGGTAACTTTAATGTTAACGGCTACGCGACGACCACTTCAGCAGGCGCAATTTCCACGCTAAGCACTCTGTCTACCGCCAACGCTACCACAACAGCACTCTACGCCGGCGGTGGCTTTACGGTTAACGGCATGGCAACCACTTCTTCAACTGGTAATTTTGGCGCGATGGGAAAAATTGGCGCTGGCACGACAACCCCGACCACTTTGGAGCTAAGCGCGGACGGCGCGGCAACTACAACGGTGGCAGCATTTTCCAGTGCTACTTTGAAGGGGGGTTGCATCCAGCTTGAAGGCCCAGATGATACACTCTATAGAATGTACGTTAACATCACTGGTACAGCTACCACAACTGGCGGTGTTGCAGTCTTCAATGCCGTTTGGCAAGCAGGTTCTTGTAAGTAGTAAAGCCTTTATCAATTCAGCTTAACATTAGCTTAAAAGGCTTACACATGAAAAAAAAATTATTAACTATAGCAATCTCGCTTACTTTGCCACTTTTGGGTTTTGCGGCGTTCAATGATGTTACCCTAACCACCCAAGCGGTGCTGTCGGTGGGCGGTATTACTCTCAATGTTTCGGGCGCCAGTTCCTTTATAGAATCAATTACCGTCGGCGCTTCAAGTTTTTCCGCAGTGTTGAGGCCCGGGTCAATTATTTCAATTTCTTCGGCGAGCGGTAAGGTTATAGGAACTAACGCGCCAGCGGCCAATATCAGCGGTAGTGAATGTACAGCGGCGGGTGTATCAAGACTTACTCTTTTGTCGCCCTCCGACGCTTCGGGTTCGGTAACTGTTGTTGTAACACCAACTTCCAGCACCTGTTCCGGTAGCGCGACCTCTGCTACAAGCAGTGGTGGCGGTACTAACGGTTCTCCTGGTGGCGGTGGTGGAGGAGGCGGAGGAGGTGGCGGTTTGAATTTTGTTACACCCGCTACAACAGTGGTGCCCACAATTTCGGTTGTGCCTTCAAATGTGGTGAAAACTGTTTCGGCTCCGGTAACGACGACCCCGACGATTTATACCCCGACGACTTCACCAAGTATGGCGCTTCCAGCTATCGTCAAGGCGCTTAAAAAAGGCTCAAGCAGTTCTGATGTTAAAACTCTTCAGAGGATTCTCAACAGCGACCCCGACACAAGAATTTCGGCCACGGGCGTCGGTTCTCCGGGAAAAGAGACGACATCCTTTGGTTCTGCCACTATGCGAGCGGTGCAAAAGTTTCAGGTTAAGTATAAGCTTGCCAAACCGGGTGATGAGGGGTATGGAAGCGTAGGCCCAAAGACGCGAGCCAAATTGAATGAGCTTTCTGGGCGAGGCTCATCTCCGCAGTCTGTGATTAATACGGCTACAAAGACTTCCAATACGGTTGATGTTACTAAACAGTTGAATGACAGTCTCAAACTTCTTCAGGCGCTTCAAGCGCAGTTGAAAACAGTCAGGTAAGCAGTTGTTGATTTAGAAGACAATGGGTTCTTACAACGATAGCGGGTTTTTCAAATTCTTTATAGGTTTCGTTGGCGTGCTTGCTATTGGACTCGCGTCGCTCGTTGCCGTCGGTTTTTACCAAGTGGAAATTTCTGGCGCTAAAAACATTTCCGATCCCCAAAGCAATTTTTAGTTAGCGATTAAAACAAAAAAGCGTCCCCGCGAAGCGGTGCGCCTTTTTGGTTGCAATTTTTTACGCAATTTGTTAGGCTGTTCCCATAAGGCCAGAGAAAGCAGGCAACGCGCGAAGCGCGCAAGTTATAAAGTCCATAAAGTTTCAAGTTCATAAAGTCAGAGAACTAAATACCAGACTTGATAACTTTCTAACTTTTAACTAAATAAGTCCTGCCCAGGTTTTGACGGTTTTTCCGTCACTCCTCAAGCCTTCAAAAGGTCGTAAAAATAACGCGACACCAATACACGAATGAAAACGAATATCGCGAATGACACGAATAGTTAAGAACCCTTACGAATAGGGCACACGAATTATTCGTGTTATTAGTGTTATTCGCTCCCCATTCGTAAATTAGTGTTGAGCTATATGCCTATTTCAAAAGAAAAAAAGACAAAAATTTTGGCGGAACTGAAAATAATTGCCAAAGCCAAGTCGCTTGCGTTTGTAAATTTTCACGGGCTCACTGTGGCCAATGCCACCGAGCTCCGCAGGAAGCTCAAGGAGTCCGGTGTGTCATACTTGGTGGCCAAGAAATCTCTTGCCAAGAAAGCTCTCGGTGGCGCGGGCTTTAGCGGGGTAATGCCAGAACTTGCAGGCGAACTCGGTATTGCTTGGAGCGAGGATTTGCTTGCTCCCGCTCGCGAAACCTTTTCATTTCAGAAGAAGTTTGAAAATAAAATTTCACTTCTTGGGGGTGTATTCCTCGGTAAATTCATGGCAATGGAGGAGATGAAAAATTTGGCTTTGATTCCGCCTCTTCAGACGCTTCGGGCGCAGTTTGTTAACTTAATCAATTCGCCAATTCAACGATTCGCGATTGTTTTAGATGCAATTGCGAAAGTAAAAAGTTAGAAAGTGCGCAAGTTAAAAAGTTTATCAGACAATAAGTTAGAAATGGCATTTACTTGCGCACTTTCCACTTTCTAACTTTCAAACTAATATCATGGAAGAAAACACAAACATAGAAATCCCTGCCAAGTTTAAGGATTTGGTGGAAACTGTGGAAAAGATGTCAGTCCTTGACCTTAACGAGCTAGTGAAATTGCTTGAGAAGAAATTCGGTGTTTCGGCGGCGGCCGTTGCGGTTGCCGGTCCCGCCTCCGCTGGAGGCTCCGGCGAGGCGAAGGAAGAGAAAACAACCTTTAATGTTGAGCTAAAAGATGCCGGCGCTCAAAAAATTGCCGTTATTAAGATTGTGAAGGAAGTTTTGGCGCTGGGACTTAAAGAAGCCAAGGATTTGGTGGACAGCGCGCCAAAAATGCTCAAGGAGGGAATGAAGAAGGTTGAGGCTGAGGATCTTAAAAAACGGATAGAAGAAGCTGGCGGAAAGATTGAGCTTAAATAAACACCAAAAATCTAAACAGCCGAAATCCCGCACTAATCCGGTTGAGCGCGTGACCGAATAGGTCAATCTTCTTTTGGGCGAAGCGCGAAACCGCACAAGGATTGGTGCTGGGACAGAGGCGGAAGACTTGAAGAAGAGGATTGAAGAAGCCGGTGGCAAAGTGGAGCTTAAATAAATTCTGATTTGTTTAAGCGGAACCCCGCACCAATCCCAGGCCGAGCGCGTGGCCGAATAGGCCAACCCTTGCCGGGCGAAGCGCGAGGCCGTATGACCTCTGGTGCTGGGGTTGAACTCAAATAGATTCAAGAATCACGATTCACGATTCAAAATTATAGAGACAAAAAACTGTACGATATATCGTACAGTTTTTTGGTTAATAAAAAAATATCAAGGCCTCGCCTTGATATTTAAGTCGCTAACGAGGTTTGTTCACATGTGCAGGGATCTATATTCGGACTTAGTTCACCCTTTTTAATGCCGTGGCAGACATCGCAGTATTCGCGTCCGCAACGATTACACTTGTGGTTGTCTACTTCACCTAGACTACATGCTGGGCAGGAACCTTCGCATCCGCAGTTGCTCATAAGTTTACCTTCTTTTATATTTTATGTTACTCTGAAGGCCTCAAAACTAATTGTAAATTATCATTGTGTACAATACTTGTCAACTCCTAGCGCAAAAATAAAGTAGTGCTACAATGCCCGTATCTCTTCTTTGTTCGTAGTTTCGTACTTATTTGTAGTTCGTATTGTTATGGATATTTTAGCAAAACTCTTCGGTTCCGAAGCCAAAGTCAAAATAATGAGGCTGTTTTTGTTTAATTCAGACCAGCCTTTTAGTCCTGCCGATATTGCATCGCGCGCTAAAGTATCTCTTCCTGTGGTAAGGCATGAAGTCGGAATCCTTCGGAAAATGGCCATGATTAAAGGTAAAAGGTTCATTCGCAGTGTCTCTGTTAGGAGAGGCAAGAAAACCGTAATTAAAAGGAAAAAAGAAGGCGGATGGCTCTTAAACCCAAACTTTCCCTACTTACCAGCCATTCGTAATCTTTTGATTAACACGGTGCTGGTGAAGCATAGTGACATCATTCGCAGGCTGAATACCATAGGTCGGATAAAACTTATTATTCTTTCTGGTGTGTTTATCCAGGACGAAGACAGCCGTGTTGACCTTCTTGTGGTGGGCGACGCTATTCGTTTTGGCGCTCTGGAAGGAGTTATAAGAATCATTGAATCGGAAATCGGCAAAGAATTGCGTTACGCGGCGTTTGAAACGCCAGATTTTAAGTACCGTTTGGGTATTTACGACAAGTTGATACGGGATATTTTGGATTATCCGCATATTAAGGCGCTTGACCGCATCGGGATTTTTCCAACTTTAGGCTAATAAGTTGGTAAGAAAGAGACTTATAGCTCGTCTCTGAGCGAAACTTCCCAACTTCAAAACTTCAAAACTTGCTTCGTTATCCACAGCCTCTAATCTTTTTTGAAGTCCAAAATGGTATAATCATTCTGGAATCATGAGACTTGCGCGGAGGAGGCATGGTCGGTTTTGGCTGTTTCGTACGCAAGCCTAATTTTATTAATTAAGTTCTAAAATATATATGATAGAAAACTGGGGTAATGTATTGCAAAGCTCTTTCCAGGAAATTTGGATGGGTTTTGCCAAGGTTGTTCCTAATCTGGTAGTGGCTATTATTATTTTTCTTGTCGGTTGGTTTGTGGCGAGTCTGCTTGGAAGGTTTGTTGCTCAAATTATCCGTTCAATTAAAGTTGACCATGCTTTGAGGACGGTTCAGGCCGACCAATTTTTGAAACGCGCCGGTTTCAATTTGGATGCCGGAGCCTTTATCGGCGGTCTCGTTGAGTGGTTTATCATCATCGCTTTCCTTGTCGCGTCTTTTGATGTCCTTGGTCTTAATCAAGTCAACACTTTCCTTCAACAGGTGGTGCTTTTCTATTTGCCTCAAGTGATTGTGGCCGCTCTTATCATTTTGGTTGCGGCGGTTATTGCCGAAGCGATGCAAAAGATAGTTACTGGTGTGGCTACTGCCGGGGGAATCAAATCTTCGGCTTTTGCCGGTAGTATCGCTCGTTGGTCAATTTGGATTTTCGGTATTCTGATGGCGCTTTCACAGCTTGGTATAGGAGCTCAAATCATTAACACCCTGATTACCGGTCTTATCGTTGCAATTGCGATTGCTCTCGGTTTGTCGTTTGGACTGGGTGGTCAAGAAGCCGCTAGCCGATTCATTGAGAGATTGCGCCAGGAAATTACCGATAGACATCATAATGCTTAACGCTCTTGGTTTTTCTCAAAAAAGCCCCCGACCTTCGGCGAGGGGCTTTTGTTGCAAGCCTTTCTTGTTGTCCACATTTTATCCACTTTGTTGTACATATTGACTTTATTTTACCTGCCTATATACTACCCGCACTGTTGATTATGTTAAAAAACCTTAATTTGAAGCGGAGACAATGAAGCCATTTTTATGGTTTTGTCTGTTTACCCGCTTTGCAAAAGCGGTTTTTATTTGTCCAAAACTAGGAAGCAATGTTTGGACTTTCCGAGCGATTGAAACTTGATAACAAAATTCTGTCAGGACGACGACCGTCGCAAGGTTACGGATATTCCGCTTCCGAGCGACAGGGGTCTTTTCAAGCGTTCTAGACAGATGCTTCGCATACGATAGTTCGTATGCGAGCAAATGTCAGTGCAAAGCACTGACCGCAGAATTTCGCAGAACGAACGCAGACTAACGCAGAATCCGAATTTCGGGTTTCAGCGTAAGTCCGCGTCAAGTCTGCGTAAGTCCGCGGCCACAGCGAAGCATTGGCAACAGGTAAACTGTTACAGGACTTGTCCGAATCAAATTTGATTTGGGGCGGATTAATTTCATGTAACAGGATTAAACAGCCGTCACATCACACTGCGTGTGATGAACGGAATTATCAATGACCAATTTTCAATTATCAATCAATTTTCAACTCTTAAATTTATAAATTAAGAAATTGGGACTTGTTTGAAAATTGATAATTGCAAAATTGAAAATTCCGTCACATCGCGCCTAGCGCGATGTGACGGCAGTGGTTTATAAATTTCCTAATAAGAAATTTAAGAGCATATGGTGGATGCCTAGACTAGAAGAGGCGATGAAGGACGCAGCCAAGCTGCGATAAGCTACGGGGAGGTGCCTAGCAACCGTTAATCCGTAGATTTCCGAATGGGGAAACCCCTCGCGCTTTGCGCGAGACGCCCGCATCACATGGAATGTGATGCCAAACTCAAAACGCAAAAGTCAAAAATATGGTGTCCCGCGAAGCGGGACAAATCCTATTAGGATTTCGTGAATTTTTGTAAAACAAAAATTCACTCCACAGTTTTGCGCTTTGATTTTTGAACTTTTAATTTTGCATCGCGTTTCGCGCGATGCGGGCGAGCATACCCAGGGAAGCAAAACATTCTAGTACCTGGAGGAAAAGAAAACAACCCGTCACATCACATGGAATGTGATGTGACGGAATTTTCAATTATCAATTTTGCAATTATCAATCAATTTTCAATTCTTAAATTTTACAATTTGGAATTGGGATTTCTTTGAAAATTGAAAATTGGCCATTGAAAATTCCGTCACATCGCGCTTCGCGTGATGTGACGGTCATTTCCTTAGTAGTGGCGAGCGAAACGGAAACAGCCCAAACCGGCGTGCAAAGCACGCAGTTCATCAAGTTATAAAGTGAAAAGTTATAAAGTTTATAAAGTGTGAAGCAATTCTTACTTTAAGAACTTGATAACTTGATAAACTTTACAAACTAGTGATTTGCGCGCTTTGCGCGCTGGGGTTATAAGGCAGTAACTTCGGTATTTATATCGAGGAGAGTTACAAAGTGTTTTGTTAGCGGAAGTATCTGGGAAGATACACCCGAGACGGTAATAGTCCCGTACGCGAAAACAAAATGTCTCTCTTGTTGCTGTTCTTGAGTACTTCGAGACACGAGTAGCTCGGAGGAATTTGCCGGAACTAACCGGTAAGGCTAAATACTCTTCTAGATCGATAGTGAACAAGTACCGTGAGGGAAAGGTGAAAAGAACCCCGGTGAGGGGAGTGAAATAGACCTGAAACCATATGCTTACAAGGAGTCAGAGCCGTCGCACTACATTGCATTTCGTGCGGAATCTCCAATAACCAAGAAACAAGCTCCAAACAAATTTCAAATTCCAATTTTCAAACCCCGAACCCGGAATGCCGAGTTTGGTGATTGAAATTTTGGTTATTGAGTATTGTTTGGTTATTGTATCTTGGTGTTTGGTTATTCCATCACAGGGAGCGCAGCGTAGTGCGACGGTCATGGCGTGCCTATTGAAGAATGAGCCAACGAGTTGATCCATACGGCGCAGGCTAAGCCCCCTTAAAGGGTGGAGCCATAGGGAAACCGAGTGTGAATAGCGCGCCTGCCCCGTTAGACAAAGCACCTAAAGTTTTTGGTGTTTGTAAAAATGACGAGTCGCAAATATTTTCAAATGAGTTGAATATGTTTGGGTTCTTTGTCTAACGGGGTGAAGTCGTATAGATCAGACCCGAAGCCAAGTGAGCTTACCCTGGGCAGGGTGAACTTTTGAGAAATCAAAAGGAAGGCCCGAACTGGTTAGCCGTGCAATACTATCGGATGACCTGGGGTAAGAAGTGAAAAGCTAATCGAACTTGGTAATAGCTGGTTCTCTCCGAAATAGCTTTTGGGCTAGCGTCGCGTGTTCCTTTTGGGGGTAGAGCACTGGAAGGTCTCGACAGGTCGAAAGATCGCGAAACCTATCAAACTCCGAATACCAGAAGAGCCGTGCATAGCACGGAAATTCCAAATTACAAGATACAATAACCAAACAATACCCAATGACCAAAATCTCAATCACCAAACTCGGCATTTCGAGTTCGGAGTTTGAATATTGGAATTTGTGATTTGTTTGGTGTTTGTTTCTTGGTTATTGGTGCTTCCGCGCTGTGCGCGGTAGAGCGTGGCAGTTAGACCGTGAGGGCTAAGCTTCACAGGTCAAAAGGGAAACAGCCCGGATCTCTAGTTAAGGTCCCTAAATATATGCTAAGTGCGCTTAAGGTGGTGGATTTTCACAGACAGTGAGGATGTCGGCTTAGAAGCAGCCATCATTCAAAGAAAGCGTAACAGCTCACTCACTAAGAGAATTCGCGCCGAAGATAATCGGGGCTAAAGCATGTTACCGAAACTGAGGGTGTCGCCCGCATCACATGGAATGTGATGCGGAATAACCAAATCCCAAGATACAATAACCAAACAATACTCAATAACCCAAACTTCAATCACCAAACTCGGCATTCCGGGTTCGGGGTTTGAAAATTGGAATTTGAAATTTGTTTGGAGCTTGTTTCTTGGTTATTGGGATTTCCGCTATCGCGTTTCGCGCGATGCGGGTGGCGCGGTAGGAGAGTATTCCAATCGCAATGAAGCCAAAGGGGTGACCCATGGTGGAGCGTTTGGAAGTAAGAATGTTGGCACAAGTAACCACAAGCGGCGTGAGAAACGCCGCCGCCGAAAGACCAAGGTTTCCTTGGCGATGATTGTCAGCCAAGGGTTAGTCGGGCCTAAGCGAATGGCGAAAGCCGCACGCGATGGACACATGGTTAATATTCCATGACTTATATAAACAGCGATTGGGAAGACGGGGGGCAGTATGCCGCGCTTATTATTGGATTTGAGTTCGTGCCGTCAGAGAGGCTCCCAGGCAAATCCGGGAACCTGCCTTCAATGGCAATTTCAAGCGGAGCGAAGACGCCCGCATCACATGGAATGTGATGAAAAAGTTTATAGCAAGATAGTTCATAGTTTTTAGTCAACCGACTACAAACTACCAACTAAAAACTACAAACTATTCATCATCGCGCTTCGCGTGATGCGGGTGTATGTGGCAAAGCGCCCTTCCAAGAAAATTCTCTAAGCTTAATGTTATATAATCCGTACCGCAAACCGACACAGGTGGTCAGCTCGAGTAGAGTAAGGCGAACGAGTGAAGGTTCTCCAAGGAACTCGGCAAAAAAGCAGCCGTAACTTCGGAATAAGGCTTACCGACGCATCACACTGCGTGTGATGGTCGGAATCTCCAATAACCAAGAAACAAGCTCCAAACAAATTTCAAATTCCAATTTTCAAACCCCGAACCCGGAATGCCGAGTTTGGTGATTGAAGTTTGGGTTATTGAGTATTGTTTGGTTATTGTATCTTGGGATTTGGTTATTCCGACGCATCGCGCATAGCGCGATGCGTCGGTCGCAGCTAAAGTATGCTTGGCAACTGTTTATCAAAAACACAGCTCCCTGCGAACTCGTAAGAGGATGTATAGGGGGTGACACTTGACCAATGCCAGAAGGTCAAATAATGGGGTTGTGAGCATCACATGGAATGTGATGCGGGAAATTGAAAGTGTAAATATCAAAATGGAAAATTGTTGAGTCCGCCACAGGCGGACAAATCCTATTAGGATTCGTCCCGCTTCGCGGGACACTACGATTTTAATTTTTAATCTTTCATTTTTAATTTTCCGACCATCGCGCTTCGCGTGATGCTCATGGTCACTGTTATAAGCCCTGGTGAATGTCGGCAATAACTATAAGTACAATTGTAGTTATAAAATCTAGCTAAATGCGGGAAACTCTGAGTATCCATCTGCTACTCGCCATGTCGAAATGGCAGTAAAAATGCAATGGTGCAGACAATCCGCAGGAAAGATTCTGATAAAGCAACGAATTAAAATGAACCAAGATTATTCGTGGCTTAATTCAATACCACAAAGCATCGGCCATTATATTTCCGGTTTTGTTGACGGAGAAGGAAGCTTTAGTGTTTCCCTACGAAAACGAGACGACCATATTCTCGGCTGGCAAGTGATATTGACAGTGAATGTCGCTCAACGCGACACCACTGTTCTTGCTCTCATGAAGCGCCATTTAGGATGCGGAAGATTGCAAGAGCGTAAAGACGGTGTTTGGTATTATGTAGTATCAAATCCTAATGCTATTAAAGAAAGAATAATTCCTTTCTTTAATAAATTCCCCTTTCTTTCTTCAGGTAAAAAGAAAAACTTTTCCATTTTTTCTCAAGTTGCTGAAATTGTCTTTAAGAAAGAACATTTGAGCAATGACGGAATGATGAAAGTTTTAGAACTAAGAGAAAAATTGAATGAAGGGAGGGGCAGAAAGAGAAAATATGATTTAATAGATTATACGAACTCTTTATCAGAAAATCCTCAGAGACTATACGCTAGACCAAATCCAAGAAATCGGAAATGGAAGATATAGTCCGATCTTCATAGCGATATGAAGGAGCCCACACTTTAATTTAAGATGGGTGATAACGAAATAAATTGTCCTAAGGTGGAAATGCTGCCTTAGTAAAATCTAGCTATATCGGTGAACATCTCAGGTTGAGACAATACCGAGGCAACCTTCGAAAGAAGAGAGTCCGTAGAGACTAACACGCTAGATCTTGAGAAACTAAATTAAATAGTGCGCTCTCAAGAAAGATAGAGTCCGGACTCACGGGTGACCGTGAGAGCAAAGCAGAAATGACTTTGCCCCATAGATTTTTATGGCGTAACAAGTTCAAGCGAAATTCCTTGTCAGGTAAGTTCTGACGCGCACGAATAGTGTAATGACTGAGCAACTGTCTCGGAGAACAGCTCGGTGAAAATACAATACCGGTGAAGATGCCGGTTACCTGCAGCTAGACGAAAAGACCCTAGAAGCTTTACTACAACTTGATATTGACTGTATGTTTTTGATGCGTAGCGTAGATGGGAGGATTTGAAATGTACCTTTCGGGGTATGTGGATCCGACAGTGAAATACCATTCTTTAAGAATATACATTCTAACCCCAGTGGCAAAAACATTGGGAGACAGTATCTGGCGGGTAGTTTTAGTGGGGCGCTATCCTTCAAAGCGCAGACTTACGCAGACTGGACGCGGACTTACGCGGACGGGGAACTGCGGAGTTGTGCTTTGAAACTATGGCGCCTCCGGAAGTCTTATCCACTTCAAAACAAACAAATTTAGAGGGTCCAGCACTACTTTTTGGTTTGGGATTAAGGTTCGACCTTTCTCCCGATTTAAGGTCGAACCTTGAAACCAAAAAGTAGTGCTGGAGGAATCAGCTATATTGCTGGAAAATCCGAGTATCTTCAAGTACTAGCAATAGTAAAAATCTTGAAGTGCGGACAATCAGCAGGAAAGACTACAGTATCCAATGGAGGGAATTATGAAAAAAAGAAAAAAAGTACAAAATGATGATCAAAAGGGAATATGTTTTGGTTGCAAACAACGAGTTTTTCGAGCCATTCTATGGTTGTATAATGGCTATTGTTCTGATGACTGTGAAACAAACTTTCTCAGAGAAGTAAGCCGTCAAAGCGATCGTGAATTCAAAGAACGAAACCGACCGAAATCATTTTCCCAGTTGTCTCTCATGAGAGACGGATACATCAGGTAAAACGAGGAAGTGGAGAAGTTTATGCTCCCCGCTTCTTCCTTCCATCGGGTACTGTAGAATCCTCAGAGACTACACGCTGAGTCGCCAGCGCAGACGCTGGCGCGCAGAACTATGCAGACTATACGCAGAACTACGCAGAAGAAATTCGGCGTCAGTCCGCGTTAAGTCCGCGACTGTCCGCGCGCCGTTGTCGCAACGGCGAATGGTATAGTCCGACCTCACGGGCGACCGTGAGAGTACGGCAGAAATGACCGTGCCAAGCAACTTTTGCGAATGATGTTTTTGTCCGCGTTAGTCCGCGTGCAGTCTGCGTCAGTCAGCGATTGTTGGCTTTGCAACAATAATGTCTAAAAAGTAACGAAGGAGTCCATTAAGGTCCTCTAGGCGCGAATGGAAACCGTGCCGATAGTGCAATGGCATAAGAGGGCTTGATTGCAAGGCGTGAATGCCGAGCAAACGCGAAAGCGGGGCATAGTGATCCGACGGTCCGTGTTAGACGCGGCCGGAGCTCATCTGATAAAAGCTACTCTGGGGATGGACCCTGAAATAAGGGTCTTGTTGTCCTACTCCGCAGTAATGCGGAGACCTGCCCGCCTATTGCCGTGACGGCGATAGGAACGAGGTGGGATTTCGTCTGCTTATTAACCTCTTCATAGTTAAATTTGTGAGAAAGGCATAGGCAGGCGGGAAGTATGGCTTATAACGGAGGACCGAAAACAGGTCTTGCCCTGTGAAAGGGTTTTAAAGTTTTCGGAACACCGTGGGAAGTCGAGAGAAGTAATGAAAAAATACAGTGAAATTAACACAAAGACAGGAAGCGGTTCTCCTTGGAACGATTCTCGGAGACGGTTACCTGCAAAAAACTGGTCTTAAAAACGCTCGGTTACGATTGGAGCATGGTGAGGCTCAAAAAGATTACATCGCGTGGAAAGGTAGTCAGTTCCCGAAATTATTTTTGGGAAAACCTGTCTATCTTGAACGCATACATCCAAAAACGAACCGTGTCTATAAGTATTGGCGTTGGCAATCAAATTCAACTCCGGTTTTGGGAGAATGGCTACGCTTGTTCTATAAAAATAACAAGAAATGTTTGCCCAAAAATTTGCCGGAATTGCTCCGTGATCCGCTGTCGCTCGCGGTGTGGTATATGGACGATGGAAATTTCTATCAAAATAATCACAATCGCTACAGTATGATATATCTCGGACGGGTTTCTCATGAGGAGGCGAACATTGCTACAGAAGCAATTTTTCGCAACTTTAAGATTCGTCCGAAAGTATATGACAAGAAAGAGAAGGGCTACACGCTTTTCTTTTCGGTAACAGAGACAAAGAAGCTACACGATCTTTTGAGACCGTTGTTGCTTCCAATATTTAATTACAAACTATATTCTCTTTGACCCCGTAACGACTTGTTCCACTTATTGTGGACGGAGTCTTGTGCCCAGAAAGGGACAGGGCTAAGACGCCATCCCCAGCACTTTCGGAAAGTGCTGGGTGAAGATATAGTCTAATCTAAAAAAGATTGAACAGGCTAGTTCCGCCTAAGCGTCCATAGCGACGGCGGAGTTCGGCACCTTAACAAATCGGGGTGCCATACCAGTAATGGTATTAGCCGTTTTGACATTCAGTTAGGAGCTGAGATGTCAAAATGAAAAACTTGGCTTATAACGGTGGACTCCATGGTAAAATATAACCATGGACAATACCGTGGGAAGTCTAACTCAAATTCAAAAATCCTTAATAATCGGCTCTCTTTTGGGAGACGGATATGTGAGGATAATAAAAGGCAGGAAAAATGCTTTTCTTGAAATTAACCATGCTTTCCATATGAAAGAGTATGTCGATTGGAAGTATGAAATTTTAAAAAATATTGTCATTTCTCCTCCTAAAATGCGCAAAGGAAATGGAAACAGGATTGCTTACAGATTTTTTACGAGGCAACATCCTGAAATAACGGAACTATTTAGACTTTTTTACCGGAATGGTAAAAAAGTAATTCCAGATTTCAATCTAGATACATTTTCTCTCGCAATATGGTATATGGACGATGGAAGTAAATGTGGCTCTTCAAGCTATTATTTAAACACACAGCAGTTTACTCTTGAAGATCAAGATAAGTTGCTCAAACAATTAAGTAAATTTGGCATTGAGGCAAGACTAAATAAAGATAAAATTTACTGGCGAATTAGAATGCTGATGTCCAGTATTGAAACTTTTAAAAAATTAGTGAAAAACACAATTGTTCCATCTCTCCAATACAAGATTTGAGTTATGACCCTGTAGAGACTTGACCTTAACTGGTCGGAGTATGAAGTAACATTCATGCTAACACGCCGAGCCCCGCAAAACTTTTTAAAAAGTTAGGCGGGTGAAGATATAGTCCGCTCCTTCCGGTAACGGAAGTAAACATTCGACGATGTCGGCTCAAGATATCCTCCTGGTGGAGAAGCTAGGAAGGGTAACAGCGTTTGCCCCTTTGAAGAGAATCTTCAAAGCAAACCAACTCATAACGGTGGAGCCCCAACACCTTAAAATTATGTTATAATTTTAAGGTAATGGGTAATACCGTGGGAAGTTGATGACAAAAAATAATTTTTCGTCAAGAGAAAAAGAAATTATTATCGGTACCATTTTGGGTGATGCTCACATTGCATTGCTCAAAACTCATGCTCGGTTAGAAGTAAATCATTCTGAAAAGCAGAAAAACTATGTTTTCTGGAAGTATAAGGAGTTTGAAAACATTGTCGGCGCGAAGCCACATGAGATACGCATTGCCGATCGGAGATACAATAAGACTTATAAACAATGGAGATTTTCCACCAAAGTTCATCCTGAACTTACAGGATTTCATCAGTTGTTTTATAAGAAAGGAAAGAAAATTATACCGAAAAACATAGGGTCATTTCTAATTTCGCCATTAAGTCTTGCAGTATGGTTTATGGACGATGGCGGAAGAAGGAACGATAGTTATGGTTTATTTCTAAACACTCTTTCATTTACCGAAAACGAGCACAAAGTTCTTATTAAAGTTCTCAAGGAAAATTTTTCTCTTGATTGTCGGATACATTGGATACAAGACGGTTTCAGAATTTATATTCCGAGCGCTGAAGCTCAAAAATTCTGCACCCTTGTATATCCTTATATGTTACCATCAATGTATTACAAGTTGTCATTTAACCCCGTAACGACTTCGTTTGCTCGATTGGATCGAGCGCGAGATAGAAAGACATAGCGCTTTCTATAACACGTTGGTGTCCTCAGTCGAAAATGTGAGGGCAAAGGTATAGTCTATGCCGCTAGGAATAGCGGGTGTAAAAAATCATGTTGGCTGTTCGCCAATTAAAATCTTACGTGAGCTGGGTTCAAACCGTCGAGAAGCGGAGCTTCTCGACAAGTGAAAAGTTATAAAGTCGAAAGTAAAAAGTTCAGCGATTCGACAGTTTGAACCCAGGGAAGAAGACATCAAAATATTTTTCGTTTGTGAAATTATAGATAGTGAGAAAATCAAATCACGGCGGTCTCGTGTAGCAATATACGATGATCAAGTTAACTTATTTCGGTGGAATCCCGCAGAGCGGGACAATACCGAGGGAAGATTGAGTTTATAAAGTCCATAAAGTTATAAAGTTCATAAAGTAGGGGATTCTCTGACTTTATTAACTTTAAGAACTTTTCACTTTACAGACTAAATTGCCCGTAGAGACTAAACGTTAACATTCTCCCGAATGAAAATTGAGGGAGAATAAGCTATAGTCCAATGCACCGAGTAATTGGTGGGAACATGCGTGAGACAGGTTGGTCTCCTATCTGCTGCAGGCGTTGATTCTTGAGAAGATTTAACTCTAGTAAAATATTGCTACTTCAGAAAGTAATTTCTGATGACAATGTGGCTAATAACGGTGGAGGCTTTAACGCGCGAAAGGCTTTGCGGTCCAAAGCGTTCGGCAAATGTGTTGAAGTTAATACCGTGGGAAGTCGGAATCTGTTGGTAGTTTGTAGATTTTAGTTTTTAGAGAAATGCGATTTTGTATTTTTTCTATCAACTATTAACTAACAACTATAAACTAGTTCTTGACCCCGTAACGACTGAGCCCCGCAATGGCGGGGCGAGATGAGAGATGCCTTAGTGCAAGACATTAAGATAACACTTTCATAATACGCCAACACCCTAAATTTGTACGATATATCGTACAAAACGGGCGAAGATATAGTCTATGCCTCTGGTGACAGAGGAAGATTCGTAGCCATTCGTAGATTCGTATCAATTTGTATATTGGTATGAGCGAGGGCTCGAGCATGACGAGAGGACCGAGTTGAACTGACCTCTGGTGTATCTGCTCTACCGCCAGGTGGAACGCAGAGTAGCTATGTCGGGAAGGGATAAATTCTGAAAGCATCTAAGAATGAAGCCCACTTCAAGATAAGGAATCGAGCCGTCACATCACATGGAATGTGATGAACGGAATTATCAATTACCAATTTTCAATTATCAATCAATTATCAATGTTTTAATTTTCAAAATTGAGACATTTCGGGCATTGATTGAAAATTGAAAATTGCCCGCCCGAAACGACTGTTTCAGTCGGGCGGGTAAAATTGAAAATTTAGTAGCATCGCGCTTCGCGTGATGTGACGGTACAGACTCGTAAGAGATTATTACGTATATAGGCTTTAGGTGTAAGCGCGGTAACGCGTTCAGCCGAGAAGTCCTAATTCGTCGAATCTTATTAGGAAATTTAGAAGCCAGCGTGCGAAGCGCACAGTTAAAAAAGTACGCAAGTGGAAAGTCCGCAAGTTCTCAAGTTTTAACGCTTGGTAACTTTCAAACTTTCTAAACTTGTAACTTTGTTACTTGCGCGCTTCGCGCGCCGTTTAATCCTGTTCCATGGAATTAATTCCATACCCGTTACTTGAAAAGACCCGACCGCATCACATGGAATGTGATGGGGAAGTTTATAGCAAGATAGTTCATAGTTTTTAGTCAACCGACTACAAACTACCAACTAAAAACTACAAACTGTTCATCATCGCCTTTCGCGCGATGCGGGCGTATTGAAGATTGAAATGCGGGTTCTGTTGCAGGCAGAAACCCGGCGCCGGACAGCGCCTGTTTACGATAGGTCGTGGCTGTGTCGCTGTCCGGTCGCGCAATTTGTCGGGGGAGATTTGTCTGGTTTCTGGTATTCATACTCTTGCTACCTATCAGGTTCCGTGCGGGTCTCTCTCGGCAGTTTTGTGGGGAATGCCGATTGGCGGAAAATGCTGTAAAAAGAAATGTACGCGCCTTTTTGAGTGTTTGGGGCGAATACATTTGCAGTTACGACTCTGCCATTTTCCGCTCTCGGTGTTAAACCCAATTGTTCTTTTTGGTGGGGGAGTGGATCGAAAACTCCTTTTGGTTTAGACCGTGAGGGGAAGAGCAATAAAATGCTCCCGACTCTCCCACCATCATTTGTTCTTTTTCGGAGCGCGCGTTAGCTCAAAATTAGAGCGTTGCCTTGTCGCGAAGGCAGAGATTAGAGGTTTGAATCCTCTCGCGCGTACCTTTGTTCTTTGTTGTTTTGCGGGACGCTGTAGCTCAGTGTCAGAGCACCACCCTTCCAAGGTGAGGTCGCAAGTTAAATTCTTGCCAGCGTCTCCAAACCGTTCCGACGCATATCGGAACGGCTCGCATTTCAGTTTTCAACCCGGTAGTAGATTTTGGCGACCCGCGAAGCGCGGACGAAGTCCATCGCCAAAATTCACTACCGGGTCAATTTAGTTAGTATCGAATTTTTTGTGTTGGTGATTTGACGCGGTGGAAACATCTCTTCCCATTCCGAACAGAGCAATGAAACGCCGTAGTGCTGATGATACCGCTTCATTGCGGGAAAGTAGGTAGTCGCCAACACAAAGAGTTTGATTTCTCGTTAAGTGGCAAGTCACAGATAATTTTCTGCTGAAAATTTCTGCGACCCCGTCTCCGGCCGTCGCCGTCCGACCTTGAAAGCTCTCCCAGAGCTTTCAACCTCTTCCCATTCCGAACAGAGAAGTGAAACGCCGTAGTGCTGATGATACCCCGCTTTGCGGGGGAAAGTAGGTAGTCGCCAAATCTAAATTTTTAATCAACACCTCTTCCTCCCGCGCCAGAAGACTTTTGCGGGACTGCGATTTGCAAACCAATCGCTTCGCTCTTGGGCAAATCGGGAGCATTCCGAACAGAGAAGCCCGCCCGAGCCGAATGAGTCGGCTCATTCGGGCGGGTCAAACGCCGTGTGCGACCTTGTTTTCTTATGAGGTTTTACGAATTAGAAAACAAGAAGTACCCTTGTGGCACTGACCTGCCCGCCAATGCCTAAGACGGCTTCAGGCTTTGGCAGGCGGGTGATACCTCGTTCGCGAGGGAAAGCCCGCCCGACTGAACGATTCAGTCGTTCGGGCGGGTAGGTAGTCGCCAACACAAAGGATTTGAGAAAAAGTAAAAAGTTTGAAAGTTAATAATGTTAGAAAGTTAGGAAAAATAGACTAAATGAAAAACTTCCCCGCCCCGAGGCGGAGCCTAGGGGCGGGGTTTTTGTGGACTTTCTACTTTACACTTTCTACTTTATACTATGGTTATGTTCTCCTGGTCTACACGAAGGCAATTTTTCTATATCGGCGGAGCCTTGCTGATTTTTTTGCTTGCTCTCGCATTGCCGACTTTTCTGGTTACTTATAAAGCGCCGAGTTGCACTGACAGCCTTCAAAATCAAGGCGAGCTTGGAGTTGATTGCGGCGGGCCGTGTTCTATTCTTTGCAAGGCAAACGCCCTTGATTTGATTATTCACTGGCAGAGGGCTTTTAAGGTAAAAGACGGAATTTATAACGCGCTGGCCTATATTGAAAACCCCAATCTTGATTCCGGCATTGACCGCATTGCTTACATTTTCAAACTTTACGACGAGGGTGGTTTGCTGATTTACGAACGACGCGGGCAAACTTTTGTGCCACCGAAAAAAGTTTTTGGCATCTTTGAAAGTAACATCGCCACAGGCAATCGCGTGCCGGCCAGAACATTTTTTGAATTTTCAAGCGCTCCTGTATGGCAGACAAATTTCGCTCCAGAACCGCCTTTGGTTTTTTCAAAGAAATTGCTTTCAGGCGCCGACTCCTTGCCTCGTTTGACTGCTTCTCTTGAAAATCGCGCTAACGGCAATGTTTACAATATTGAAGTGGTGGCGATTGTCTATGACGATTTCGACAACGCTATGGCTTCTTCTCGCACAATAATTGACAGCGTCGGGAAGGGTGAATCCGCGCCGATTGTTTTCACTTGGCCGGAATCGTTTGCTTCTTCCGCCACTAGAGTTGAGCTCATCTATCGCTTACTTCGTTAACTAAACATACGAACATGCGAAATGGGTACGAAAATACGAAAATATACGAAAACTTCCGTGATACCACTACGATTTTCGTATTATTTCGTATCATTCGCATAATTCGTATTTTCGTATATTTATTTCTATGACCCGCAACACACTAGGTGTCCGAAAAAGTTTTTTAGCCATTGATTGGATTTTGGTTACGGCTTTGATTCCAATACTTGGAGCTGGTCTTGTTACCATGAATGCGTTTACAGGCGACAGTCTTCTTTTTGACAGGCAAATCGCGTGGATTGGCGTTTCATTCATTTTGTTTTTCCTGTTGAGTTTTGTGGACTTCAGATTTATTCGCCGAACGCGCGTCGTGGTCGGACTTTTTGCGGTTTCCGTTCTGGTGTTGATTTTTCTTTTGATTTTGGCCAAAGCCACCAAAGGTTCGCGGAGCTGGTTTGATTTCGGACTTTTTTCCTTGGAGCCGGCCGACCCTGTCAAACTTATTTTAATCCTAATTCTCGCCAAGTATTTTTCCCGTAGGCACATTGAAATTGCCCATGTCCGACATATTTTGGTTTCGGGTTTTTACGCCTTTGTGTTTTTCGCGCTGGTGATTCTCCAGCCGGATTTTGGTTCAGCCATTATTATTTTTTTGGTGTGGCTAGGTATGGTGTTTGTTTCCGGTATTTCAAAAAAGCATTTAGCTATTGTTTTTTTCATCGGCGCTTTGGCTTTTTCTGGGCTTTGGCTTTACGCTTTCAAGGATTATCAGAAACAACGGATTATCAATTTTATTCATCCGCTTTCCGATATTCGTGGCACAGGCTACAACGCTTACCAGTCAACTATCGCCGTCGGCTCGGGAGAAATTTTGGGCAAGGGGCTGGGTTTTGGCACGCAATCTCGACTAAAATTTTTGCCCGAATACGAAACCGATTTTATTTTCGCCGCCTTTGCCGAAGAGTGGGGTTTTGTCGGAGTGCTGATGCTGTTTTGTTTGTACGGAGTTCTCATCTGGCGCATTCTTCTTCACGCCATGCGCGGAGCGACTAATTTTGAAATGCTTTTTGGCTTGGGCATATTTATTCTTTTTACCAGTCATTTTTTTATCAATATCGGAATGAACATCGGACTTTTGCCGGTTACTGGAATCACACTGCCGTTTATGAGTTATGGCGGGACGCATCTCGTAACAGAATTTGCCGGCCTCGGGATTTTGATGGGCATGAGTCGTTATCGGCGCTCGGCGCATAAGGATTTGTCAAAGAATGAGTTGCCGGGAGTTTAGGAGAAATAGATTCAAGATTTAAGATTCACGATTCAAGCCCCGAAATTTTTCTGAAAAATTTGGGCGGGTTCTTGAAATCTGATTTGATAAACTTTCAAACTTTTTACTTTCAAACTTTACGAACTAGCAGTTTTTGTAAACTGCCACAGTTTCTTTTACCATTCTCTCCAACCTAAATTCCGTTTCAACTTTTTTTGCCAACTGTTCGCCAAATTCTTTTCGTTTGTCTTCGTGTTCCGAAAGATAGCGAACGGCGTCGGCGATTTCTTTCGGCCGTTTTTCTTTGACGATGATGCCGGATTTCATGTCGTCCATCACATCTCTCACTCCTCCGACATTGGTTGCAACTGTTGGCAGTCCAGCTACTCCAGCCTCAAGAAGTGCATACGGCAAGCCTTCTTTGAGCGACGGCAGAAGAAAAATATCAAAGGCTTTTAGCAGTTCGGACGCTCCATTATATTCTCCAGCAAGAAACACTTTATCTTCCAGTTTTTCCTGTTTGATTAAAGTTTCAAGATTTTCTCTTTCTTCGCCACCGCCGATAATTATGTAAACAAATTCACTCGCGAGCGGTTTTTCACTGAAAATTTTGGCAATACCGCTTATGGCGTATTCAAGTCCTTTGTTTTTGTGAAGCTCGGCGACACTACCTATCCACAATTGATTTTCCGCAATTTGGCAACCGATTTTTTCCGCGATTATTTTTCGCGCTTCAGTTCGCGTTTTGAATTTTGGGACGGCGATGCCGTTATGAATCAGTTTTATTTTTGACTGCACAAAAACAAATTTTTCCGCTCGTTCGCGGTCGTCTCGGGAAACGACAATTGTAGTGTGGCTACAAAAAATTGTAAACCACGAAGCGTACTCTAAAATTTTTCTCTGAAGAAATTTTCTTTTTTCTTTGAAGGGGAAGCCGTGGGCGGTAAAGAGTACTTTACAAGTTGAAAGTTGAAAGTTGAAAGTTTCAAGTTTAAGGGAAAGATTATAGAAACGGGAGGCGAGGCTACCTAAAGCTCCGGCTTTGGAGCTGTTGAGGTGGACGATGTCGGGCGCGATCTCTTTGATTGTTTTGAAGATATTTATAAACGCGCGGATTTCTTTTATAAAACTTATGTCTCGTTCAAGGTCGGGTATCGCAAGCGTTTGAATGCCTGCCAATTCAAGTTTGTCTTTCAAAATTCCGCTACCGCCTATGGCGACGATTGGTTCAAAAATATCTTTTGGTATGTTGGTGGCCAAGTCAAAAACATAGCGTTGGGCGCCACCGAAGTTGCCTTTCGTAATGATGTAGAGAATTTTCAGTTTTTTCCCGCCGTTTTCCATTTGTCTCAATTATACCCCGAAACATTCTATATATAACAAGTGTAGCCAACCCAATGTTTTAATTGGGGAAGTTTGCGGTAGAGACCAATTTGTGCTAAATTAGCCCTTATATGAGCAAAATTCTTGAGAGAAAACTTATTAATATCGTGCGACGCACTGTGGTTGAATCCATTCAGGAAGCGTTTAACGACCCAGACTATGGTTTGGAGTTAACTACGCAAGCGCGTCGCCGATTGACGATTTACCGTAATAAGAAAAAGCGCATCTCTGTGCCCTTTGAGGAAGTGGCGCGTCGTTTTGCTTAATAGGGACTATGCCAAAATGGAGTATTGAGTTTGATGAGGAAGCGCTGGAAGATTTAGAAAAACTTTCTTCCGCCATTCGGCGAGGAGTTTTGGAGAAAGTTTCATGGCTTCGCGAGCATTTTGAAAATGTTACGCCACAACCGCTTGGCGCAACTTGGCATGGGTTCTTTAAGCTTCGCATTGGCGATTATCGCGCTATTTATGAAATTAACTGGAGGACTTTTTGTTTTACGATTGTGTTGGTTGATCATCGTTCTAGGGTTTACAAGAGAAGACCGAGAATTGGCAAGTAAATAAATTAAATTCTATCCATGTCAATTCTCAACCGAAAAGAGTCGTTGATTTTAGGCCTCGGGGACATCGTCCTTTTTGTTTTTGCCTTGTGGCTTATGCTCGTTTTCCGTTACGGCAATGACCTAAACAGCGACATTTTTTACACGCATCTCGCGCCCTTTTCTTTGCTTTTTGTGGTTTGGCTTTTTGTTTTTTTTATCGCCGGACTTTATGAAAAGCACACCCTCTTGCTTCGCAGTCGTTTGCCCGGCGTTTTGCTTCAGGCGGTTTCTGTAAACAGTTTTATCGCGGTGATATTTTTTTATTTCATTCCTTACTTTGGAATTGCCCCGAAGATAAATTTGTTCATTTGTCTGTTGCTTTCCTTCGCTTTTATTTTAAGCTGGCGGATTTACGGTTATCGTTTGCTTACCATAAGACGCAAACAGAACGCCATTATTATCGGTACTGGCGAAGAGCTTACGGCGCTTACGGAAGAAGTAAACCAAAACCAAAGATACGGCATGCGTTTTGTGGTTTCGGTGGAAGCCAATTTGCTCGGCGACAAAAATTTTGAAGCCACTATTATTAAACGCATTCAGGAGGAAGAAATTACGCTGGTGGCGTTGGATATTAAAAATAAAAAGATTGAGCCGTTACTGCCCCACCTTTACAGTTTGATTTTTAAGAGCGTGCAATTTGTTGATATTCACAAACTGTATGAAGATATTTTTGACCGAATTCCTTTTTCCTTGGTCAAGTATGATTGGTTTCTTGAACACATCTCAATCATGCCTTCCGTTGGTTACGACGCTTTCAAACGGCTGATGGACATAACCATTTCCCTTTTTGGCGGAATTTTGTCGTTGATTTTTTATCCCATAATTATCGCGCTTATCAAATTGGACGACGGCGGGCCAATTTTCATTTTCCAAGAGCGAGTGGGCGCGCGGGAAAAAATTATCAAGATTGTGAAATTTAGAACTATGACGCGCGATGACGCGGGGCTAAAATCCGCTCAAAAAGAAAACAAACCGACGCGAGTCGGGCCGTTTTTGAGGAAGTCTCGGCTTGATGAATTGCCACAATTTTGGAATGTTTTTAGGGGCGATTTGTCGCTTGTCGGCCCGAGACCGGAATTGCCAAGCCTTGTAACGGTTTATGAAAGGGAAGTGTTGTATTATAGTGTTCGGCATCTTATCAAGCCGGGGCTTTCTGGTTGGGCGCAACTTTACCACGACAATCATCCGCATCACAAAGCCGATGTGGAAGAAACCAGAATAAAACTTTCCTACGATTTGTATTACATTAAAAATCGTTCATTTTTTCTGGACTTGAAGATTGCGCTCAAGACTATCAAGAAGGTGATGTCTAGGAGCGGAGTATGACCGCGAAGACGCGATAATGTTCAATTATCAATTATCAATTTTCAATCAATTCTTAAATTAAATAATTTTCAAAATTAAAACATTGAAAATTTATTGAAAATTGCAAAATTGATAATTGAAAATTAAAATTTTTAAATATCAAGTGCATACCCAAAGTGGTAATATTTTAAGTATGAACAAACACACCCCCAAATTGATAAAGGTTATCGTTATCGGTGGCGCTGGCTTTATCGGCTCGCATGTCGTTGACGCTCTTGTTGAGCGCGGGTTTGCCGTTCATGTGATTGATAATTTATCCGGCGGGAGAAAAGAAAATGTCAATCCAAAAGCGATTTTTCACAAAGCCGACATTCGCGAGCTTGACGCTATCAGGCCGATTATCAAAGGCGCGAAATTTGTTTTTCATCTCTCGGCGCTCCCGCGCGTGCCGTATTCAATTGAGCATCCGATTGAAACAAATGATGTTAATGTATCGGGCACGGTCAATGTTCTGGTCGCTTCCAAAGAAGGCGGAGTCAAACGAGTGATTTATTCGGCTTCAAGTTCCGCCTATGGCGACCAGCCAAAAATGCCACTTGTTGAAACCATGTCAGCCAATCCAAAAAGTCCGTATGGGTTGCAAAAATATGTGGGCGAGTTGTATGCCAAACTTTGGCATGAAGTGTACGGCTTGGAGACGGTTTCTCTCCGCTACTTTAATGTTTACGGGCCGAGACTTAATCCCGACGGCGCCTACGCTCTGGCGATTGGAAAATTTTTGAAACAACGCGCTGAAGGAAAGCCCCTGACAATTACGGGCGACGGCACCCAGACTCGGGATTTTACGCATGTGTATGATGTTGTTCGGGCAAATCTTTTGGCTGCCGAGAGTCCGAAAGTGGGCAAAGGCGAAGTCATAAACATCGGCGCTGGCAAAAACTTTTCAATAAATAATTTGGCAAAGCTCATCGGCGGAGAGGTTACATACATCGCCCCTCGGCTTGAACCGCGCGACACCTTGGCGGACAACTCGCTCGCCAAAAAACTTTTGGGGTGGAGTCCGGAGATTTCTTTGGAGGAGGGTATCGCGGAACTCAAGGCAGTGTTCAAATGAAAAGTTGACATAGTATGTGATTCATATACAATGTATACATGAAGTATTTTGATTGGGATTCGGAAAAGAACGAGATGCTTAAAAAGGAAAGACGGGTAAGTTTTGAAGAAATACTCATAGCGATTGAACAAGGGGATATTCTTGACATCGTAGAGCATCCCAACAAAAACAAGTATCCGAATCAGAGCCTGTTCATTATTCGTTTGTATGATTATGTGTATCTTGTTCCCTTCGCGGAAGATGAAGAAAAAATCTTTTTGAAAACGATTATCCCGAGTCGGAAAGCCACAAAGAAGTATATTAAAAACAGCTTATGAAAAACATCAAATTAAATAAAGACGAAAGGAACATATTGAAAAGACTTGAGTCGGGGAAACTCAAAGCCGTTAAAGGCGCGAAAAAAGAAAGAGAGCGTTATGAAGAGTATGCAAAATACACCCTAAGCAAGCCTCGCAATATCAATATTCGCATATCGCAAAAAACTTTCCGAAAAATTAAGGCGATTGCCACTGAAAAAGGGCTTCCATACCAGACTTTTATCAGTTCGCTTATTCACCAGTACTCTGCCAAAGAATAGGCGGTGTTTGTCTTGGCTACATGCCTTTTAATCTCACGATACCCCGGCGGACAATTTCCTTGCCAAAAAACTTTTGGGTTGGAGTCCGGAGATTTCTTTGGAAAAAGGAATCGCGGAGCTCAAGAAGGAATTTGGAATTTGGAATTATTAAAAATAAAACAGGCTATAAAATAGCCTGCGCTGTCGGTCTTAGTTGTGTGTGCTATCAACAGTGGCCATCGCCCCAACATAAACAAAGTGTTCCCCATTTAAAATTATGAGGCTGTAGTACTGGTCTGGTTTCCAACCCCTTTTTCTTATAGTAAATGAGTTACCTTCCAACTCTCCTGATTGTAAACCCACCGGTTCTTTCTCAAAGGTTTCGCCGTTAGCCACTTCCACGACCAAGGATTGGATTAAGACCGAGGTGAGTTTTTTTGAGCTTGAAAATGAGAAGGATTTTGTGACAACATTGTTGGTGCTTGAGAATTGTTGAATGAAAGAATTTCGGAACACCGAAGTCATTCCGATTAAAATTCTATCAGTCCAATTCGGTTTGCGTTCGCCTAATTTACTTTTGAAAAAACGCTCAAGCTCTGTAATTTCTTTCATATCGGCAACTTTCAGGTTTAAGGGTTTTGCGGGGACGGATTATCTTGAGGTAGATTATCACATTAGTTCAGCAAGTCAAGGGGATATTTACTTTATTGCGATATTTTGTTAGATTGCTAGCACACTTGTTCCAGCACCAATTTTGCCGAAAGAAAGTTTTAGTGTAATTTAAGGTAATAATTTGGTGCGCGCGCGAGAAATTGTCATCGTCCATTTTGTGAAATTGGTGCTGGATGATGATTTTCTAAAACTCGCGGACTCGTTAAGAAAATCAATCACATGTGGAAAAAGAGACTGTCAGCTGTTATTTTAATTCTCGCCGCTTTTGCGGTGGGTTACTTTGCCGACATTAGAATTTCTGGCAAACAAACATTTCCGTTTGCGTCTTTCAATATTACGCACCAAAACTACAAGCTTGGGCTTGACCTTGCCGGCGGGACACATCTTGTTTACAAAGCCGATACGACAAAATTAACTGGCAGTGATGTTCCTGACGCTATGACAGCTCTTCGCGATGTTATTGAGCGAAGGGTTAATCTTTTCGGCGTTTCAGAACCTTTAGTGCAAGTTGAAAAAGGGGGGTTGACCGGAGGGGGAGACGACCGCTTGATTGTGGAATTACCCGGAGTTACAAATGTAGAACAGGCCATTAAACTTATCGGCCAAACCCCAACTCTTGAATTTAAGTTGGTGGATGAGGCGATTGCCAAGGAGCTGAAAGCTCTGCCGACGGCCCCTTCCACGGACGCGGCAACTGTCAAAAAGATAAATGATTTGCAGAGCAAACTTTTTATTGACTCGGGTTTGACTGGGCGATTTTTAAGCAAAGCCAGACTGGAGTTTTCCGGTAGCACTGGCGAGCCGACAGTTACTTTGACATTCAACAGCGAAGGCCAGAAACTTTTTGCAAAAATTACCAAAGAAAACATTGACAAAATTCTTGCCATTTTCCTGGACGGCCAGCCGATTTCAACTCCGGTTATTCGCCAAGAGATTACATCGGGCGACGCGGTTATCTCCGGCGGTTTTAAGATTGAAGAAGCGAAAGCGCTTGCTCGCAACTTAAATTACGGCGCGCTTCCTGTCGCGATTGAGCTCGTCAGCACTCAAACCATCGGCGCTTCTTTGGGCGCAGATGCGCTAGGTGCCGGTGTTCGGGCCGGAATTCTGGCTTACATCGTAATTGCTCTGTTCTTAATCTTTTGGTATCGTCTGCCCGGGCTTGTGGCTGTGTTTTCTTTGATGATGTATGTCGCGTTGAATCTTCTCATATTCAAATTTTTAGTAACGCTCACTTCCGCGGGCATTGCCGGATTTATTCTTTCCATCGGCATGGCGGTGGACGCTAACATTTTAATTTTTGAACGCATGAAAGAAGAGCTGGCTCGCGGGAGAGCGCTTCCCGATGCTGTTAAAGAAGGTTTTGCGCGAGCGTGGACTTCCATTCGCGATAGCAACTTTTCAAGCATTATCACCGCTGTCATTCTTTATTGGTTCGCTTCCAACTCGCTTATCAAGGGTTTCGCTTTCGTCTTTTTTATCGGCGTGGTAACGAGCATGTTCACGGCGATTGTTGTATCGCGAACTTTGCTTATGGCTTTGGGCGTTAAAGGAGACAGTAAAATAGGAAAGTTTTTATTTGGCTCTGGTTTTCTAAACCCTAAACCCTAAACCCTTCTGTTATGTATATCGTCAATCACAGAAAAATATTTTATATCATCGCTACTGTTTTAATGGCGGGCTCTTTACTGGCGATGTTTACTTGGGGTTTTAACCCCGGCATTGATTTCAAAGGCGGTTCAATTCTTGAAGTTTCGTACCAGACGACTCGGCCCGAGATTGCGACCCTAAATCAAGCGCTTGCTCCGCTCTCGCTTGACCAATCCATTCGGCCGACAGGCGAGCTCGGGTACATCATTCGTCTCAAAAGCATTACAGAACCAGAGCGTGTCCTTCTGATGAAAGCCATTACTCCGAATGTCGCTACGACGCCAGAGGTGAAACGGTTTGATTCCATCGGCCCGCTTCTTGGTCGCGAGGCTTTGTCCAAATCGCTTGTTTCAATTATTCTCGTGCTTCTCGCTATCGTTATTTTTATCACCTTCGCTTTCCGAAAAGTTTCCGAGCCTGTGGCTTCTTGGAAATACGGCCTTATAACGGTTTTCGCGCTCTTCCACGATGTGCTTGTTCCAACTGGCGTGTTCGTTGCCCTCGGACATTTTGCCGGATTTGAAATTGATACGCTTTTTGTGACGGCGCTTTTAGTGATTCTCGGTTTTTCGGTGCACGACACTATCGTGGTGTTTGACCGCGTGCGGGAAAATCTTAAACTGGCGCACGCCAATCACACCAAGAAATCGTTTGAAGAAATTGTCGGGGATAGTATCAGCCAAACTTTTATTCGTTCCATTAACACTTCGCTTACCACACTGCTCGCGCTTGCCGTTTTGTATTTCATAGGCCCCGAAGTCACCAAGCATTTTTCCCTCGCGCTTCTAGTCGGCATAACTGCCGGTACCTATTCTTCCATCTTTATTGGTAGCCCTTTGCTTGTTACGGTGGAGAAGTGGCAACATAAAGGGTAGATTCAAGAATCATGATTCACGATTCAAGACTTATGAACCTAAAATTTTCCGTTCATTTTCAGCAAGCCATCATTGAGCGAAATATTAACATTGATGATTTGAAAAAGGTTATTAGGAATCCAGATGTGTCCCATGTATCTTTCGGTGGCAGAATAGTTGCTCAAAAGGCGGTTAATGGTAAGATACTAGAAGTGGTTTATATAGAGGGTATAACCTCAAGCAAAAAGACTGAATATAGAATTATAACCGCCTATTACATTCTCAATAAATAATATGAAAGTAAGCTATGACAAAACTGCGGACGCGATGTATATTCATCTTCGCGACGGCAAAATCAAGGGAACGGTCAAAGTAAATGACCGGCTGATGGTTGATGTTGACCAAAAAGGGAATACCATCGGAGTTGAATTGCTGGACGCCTCGTTTCAGCTTTCGGAAAAGGGCGTGAAGAATCTTGAAAAGAATTTTCTGAAGGGTATTCCGGTTGAGACTACGGTGATGACTCCGGTTTCAGCTTAGTATAACCATGTTCAAACGCTCTTGTGATAATTGCAGAAAAGCACTTAAAGAAAAAGAAGATTACATCAGTATTCAGTTTGGTTTTGAGATGTATCATTTTTGTGTATCCTGTATCAAATTTATTCCCACATTTTTGGAAAAAGTAATGCTAAAGAAGAGTAATAAAAAATAACTTATGTCCAAGAAACCAATCATCGGAATAATTGTTGCAGTTTTGCTTGTCAGCGGTTATTTTGTTTTTTCCAAAAAAGCGACTGCTCCGATAGTTAACGAGCAACAAAATTCTTTGGTGACAACAACCACCAATGAAGATATTTCAAACTGGAAAACCTACCGCAACGACAAGTACAGTTTTGAGTTTAAGTATCCGACCAGCGCGACAATAAAAGATAATATTTCTAATATAGTTGTAAATTCACAAAATGGTTGGGTTCAGATATGGACAGAGGATCAAGGGAGGGGCTGGTTTGAGGGGCAGGCAGTTACAAGTCAAGAACGAATTACGGTTGGTGGTATAAAAACAATGCTTTTTAACTATGGTATTAATTCTTATTCATATATTGAAAAAGATAGCCATCGTTATTCTTTTGTTTCTGAAGACAGTGCTATGAATACTGGGTTGTTAAAAAATATTCTTTCCACTTTCAAATTCACAAAGTAAATTTGACTTTTTTAGGGCCGGGAATAATATAAATCAACATGAAAGCGAGCAACTTTAATCTCCTAGGCCTCCTACCACTCACCGAAAATGGTGGAGGTCTTACTTTTGTCTAAACTTTCTAACTTGTAACTTTCAAACTTGAAACTAGATAAAGGCCAGCTCTTCACCCGAAGGAGCTGGTTTTTGTTTAGTGATGGCTAGCGAAAAAGAAAACGGGGGAATTAAGTCCTTTGGAGGTTTATGAGAAATAAAGCAAGGCGGTGTTCGGACGCGTCTATCACGGCGAAAGGTCATTCCACCGACGACGATAAAGGCAAACTTGGCCAAGCGTTTGGCGGTGGCAACAAGACTCCGGCGTGGCAATGCGTTTTGCAGGCAAAAAAACTAAGCAAAAGAAAAATCGTTTATGGTTTTGCGGAGCCCATAGATCAAATTGATCTTTAAGCGCCTCCTCTTTGTTTCATCGCTCCGATTTATCGGAGCGATTTTTTGTTATCGTCATTCTAACATTCTTAAGAATGTTAGAATGAAAGGTGGGGATAACTGATTTGACTTTAGCAAGTGTTGGACATAATCTAGTAAGCATATATGACACAAAGTGCGCGAATTATTTCTGCAACCAAGGTTACTATTGCCAGCAAAACTGGTGGAGATTTGGCCTGCGTTCGTTTCTAAAAACTATCAATTAGGAACTATAAACTAACGAAAGCCAGCTCTTCACCCCGAAGGCTGGCGTTTTCTTTTAGAGCAGAGAGAAAACGAAAAGACGCGTAGCTCTTGTAGGAGGTGGTATGACTGATGAAAAAAGCAGTTCTTTGAGCGCGAGAGAAAACAAAAAACAACGATTGGGACACAAGCACAAAACTTTTCCGAGCGAGACACATACCGAACACATTGTGAGTGTTACCGAAGTTGTTGATGGCAAAAACATAATCTCTGGACACATTGTTCGGATAGCCAAGAGTTCGGCTGTCGGTTAAGAGGTCAGTTTTCGTTCTGTTTTCCAAGGCCCCGTTCTGTTCAGACAGAACGGGGCTTTTTTTGTTGACTTCCTTTTGGATATGTATATAATAGTCTCCACGCTCTGAAAGGGGAGTGAGCTGTTTGACAATTCAATTGAAATATTAACTCCGTTCCGCACACGGGACGGAGTGAGAATGTGTCCAAGATTTTCACATGGAAAATCTTGGATGTGCAAGTGCCAATTTTGCCCACGGTATTCCGTGGTTGCAAAATTGAGCATCCAGCACCTTTTTTCAAAAGGTGCTGGAAAACCAAATAAATTCCAAAAAATAATTTCGTCCCGTCGCGCTTTAGCAAAAGCGTGTAGGGATAGTAGGAGCAGGGTCAAATTCAATTTAAGAAACAAGATAGGATAACTATGACGATAACAGAAACAGAAAATCAGAAACTGTCATTGTTATGGTGATTGTGATAGGTCGCGCTTTGCGCATACTATTTTCCATTTTGTTCCGTTCACTTTATATTAAGAGTTTGATCCTAGCTCAGGATGAACGCTGGCGGCGTGGATAAGGCATGCAAGTCAAGGGGGTGTGCGGAGCACACAGTTTATAAAGTAAAAAGTTCATAAAGTTCATAAAGTGGGGAGAAAGATTTTCTTTTTCTTAACTTTCAACTTTATAAACTTTCAACTTGTAACTTGTGCGCTTCGCGCACCACCGGCAGACGAGGTAGTATAAAGTAGGTACGAACCTAGAAGTCAGGAATAGCTCCGCGAAAGCGGAGGTAATACTTGATAGTCCGTGCGAAGCACACAGTTTATAAGGTTCCTAAAGTTTATAAAGTTCATAAAGTCGGAGAATTTAGTTTCTTCTTACTTTATAACTTTCAACTTTACAAACTTGTAACTTGCGCGCTTCGCGCGGTAAAGATTTATCGCTTCTAGATCGGCCTGCTCGGTATCAGCTTGTTGGCAGTGTAAAAGACTACCAAGGCTATGACGCCTAGGGGAGGTGAGAGCCTGACCCCCACCGATGGGACTGAGAACGGCCCATACACCTACGGGTGGCTGCAGCCGAGAATATTCGACAATGGGCGAAAGCCTGATCGAGCGACGCCGCGTGGAGGATGAAGTTCTTCGGAATGTAAACTCCTTTTGTAGTCCAGAAAGTTTATTGATCGGACTAAGAATAAGAGGTTGCTAAACTCGTGAACAAGTGAAGCTTAAGCGCTTCACATTCCAAATTAGCATTAAAAACTTGTATATCGTGCGCGACATTCAATCGTAAGATTGAAATTGAAACTTGGCCATATGTTCCCGATTTGTCTGCGAGTGTAACGAGTAGTTACAAATCGCAATCCCGCTGGTCTTGAGACCAGTAGGTATATAAATTGGGAAACCTGTCGGGAGCAGTTTGGTTGAAAAATCAAAATTGCGTTAGACCGGCGGGGCTGGAAATCTGTAAATGGGTTGCGTTCGCTAAAAGCGAATCCCTACAGACAATCAGCAGGGAAGGCTTGCAAGACTAAGAAAGGGAAAGTGCCCTTTGTTCTTTTAATTTGCGGATATGTCGCTTCCCAAAAGGTTGGACATAGACCCTAAAATCAGTAGTAGGAGGTATCAAATCCTCCCTGTTCCCAACTCGTACAACTTCTTCCTTGAGGAGAAATGTTAGCTACGTTCCCGCCGTGCTCGAATGGGTTCGTCGGCTGACGTTTGAGTTGTGGGCCAACAGATAGAGAAATGCAACACTCATCCGACCAACTAGTCCGGATGTACTGATACAGGGTTGATATGGTGAAAGCCATTTATTCTCCGCAAAGGTGACGTAGATTCGAAGCTACGTCACCTCCCTTTCTTAGTTTTGCAAGAACCCTCAGAGACTAAACGCCAGGCTCCTAAAATTTAAAGATTTTTTAGGATGAAGATATAGTCCGATCTCCGTGGTGACACGGAATGGAGGTAATACTCCATCAGCAATCAATCGTAATTCCGCGGCTGTCTGCGTACAGTCTGCGTGAGTCCGCGATTTGTTGTCTGCAACAAATAGCCAGCAGCAGCGGTAATACGAGTGCCTCGAGCGTTATCCGGAATTATTGGGCGTAAAGGGTGTGTAGGCGGCTTCGTTAGTCTTCTGTTAAATTCTTCGGCTTAACCGGGGGCATGCAGAGGAAACGGCGAGGCTTGAGGATGCGAGAGGTCTATGGAACTCATAGTGTAGGGGGGAAATCCGTTGATATTATGGGGAA
>Ga0209515_10001612_pt1 | contig 37143 bp, 35 predicted proteins | sample Subgroupgradi54m_FD_187454 | JGI IMG/M metagenome (GOLD analysis project Ga0209515, IMG submission 187454) | Subsurface groundwater microbial communities from S. Glens Falls, New York, USA - GMW60B uncontaminated upgradient, 5.4 m (SPAdes)... ... | reverse complement strand
TGTGATCCGGGGGGATGATGCCCAGAGCGTGGACCTCTCGCGCTGGAGCGCTCGTGCTGGCCTCGGCCGGCATCTTCGTCGGCCTCTCCTTTCTCACGTACCAACCCGCGGACGTGCCGTTCCTGAGCTCCTCCCCGCAGCAGCCGCCGGCCAACTTCGGCGGCGCGATCGGCGTCTGGGTCGGAGTGCTCGGGCGCGCCGGCTTTGGCTGGGCCTCCTTCGTGCTGTGCGGACTCTGCGGGTTGTGGGCGTGGCGCCTGTGGCGCGGCCATGTCGCAGAGGTGCATAGCACGTCACTGGTCATCGGGACGATCGCGCTGCTGACGAGTGTGGGCACCCTCTTCGCGCTGCTCGGCACAACGGAGCGCGCCCAAACCCAGTTCGGCGGGCTGGCGGGATTCCTCCTGGCCCGGGCCGGGACCTACTACCTCGGGATGGCGGGGACGCTCCTGACCGCGGGCTGTGTCACCTTCATGTCGTGGCTCGTGGTCTCCGGGCAAACGCTCGGCTCGACCGGTCTCATCACGCTGCTGCGCAGAGTCGGCAGCGCTGCGGCCTCACTCATCCGGCGTCCCGTGCCAGCGCTCACGCCAGCGGCAAGGCCCCTGGCGCCGCGCGTGGCGGTCGACTTCGATGCGCGCGTGCCCGCCATAGAGGAAGAGACGCAAGCCCAGGAGGAGTCGCAGCCTGTGGCCTGCGCGGATCAGACATCGCCCCGCGTGCGCATCCGCTCAACCGTTGAGCCAAAGCTCAAGACGATCCCCACTCTGCCACGGCGCCAGACGCCCAGCGGCTTCCAGCTTCCGCCGCACCACCTCTTGACGACGCCCCCGCCGATTTCAGAGCGGCAGATCAACGAGGACCTCCAGGCGAACGCCAAGATCCTGGAGGAGACGCTGCGGGAGTTCGGCATCGAGGCAACCGTGGTCAACATTGATCGCGGTCCGACCGTCACCCGCTACGAGCTGACTCCGGCCCCCGGGGTCAAGCTGACGAAGATCGTCTCGCTGGCCGATGACTTGGCACTCGTCATGAAGGCGGCGAGCTGCCACATCATCGCCCCGATTCCGGGGAAGGGGCGCGTCGGGATCGATGTGCCCAACGTCACCACGACGATGGTCTACCTGAAGGAAATCATCACCGCGCACGAGTTCACGGGCAACCCCTCGCCCCTCGCCCTGCCGATCGGGAAAGACGTCTCCGGGCATCCCCTCGTGGCCGACTTGCGTGAGTGCCCGCACCTGCTGATCGCCGGGGCGACGGGCTCGGGGAAGACGGTCTGCCTCAACAGCCTCCTCACCGGCATGCTGATGCGCGCCTCGCCGGAGCAGGTCCGCTTCTTGATGATCGATCCGAAGATGGTGGAGCTGGCCATGTTCAACGAGATCCCCCACCTGATCGCGCCGGTCATCACGAGCGCGAAGAAAGCCTCGGTGGCGCTCCACTGGGCGGTCCAAGAAATGGAGCGTCGCTACCAGCTCTTCGCGAGAGTCGGGGTGCGGAACATCGACCTCTACAACAAGCGGCTGGCAACCCAGCCGGTCGCGTCCCGCCCACCCGAACCATCCAACGGCGAGGACCTGGAGGGATCAGACGGCCCGATGGATGACGGCAAGCCGTTGCCGTACCTCGTCGTCGTCATCGATGAGCTCGCCGACCTCATGATGGTCGCCTCTCAGGACATCGAGGGCGCGATCACGCGGTTGGCCCAGCTCTCGCGCGCCGTGGGCCTCCACATCATCCTGGCGACCCAGCGGCCCTCGGTCGACGTCATCACCGGCGTCATCAAGGCGAACTTCCCGGCCCGGATCGCGTTCCAAGTGGCCTCCAAGGTCGATTCCCGAACGATCCTCGATGCGAATGGGGCCGACAAGCTCCTGGGGCGGGGAGATCTGTTCTTCCTGCGGCCTGGAACCGCCAAGCCGATCCGGGCCCAAGGGGCGTTCGTGACCGACCCGGAGATCGAACAGCTCACGAACTTCTTGAAAGCGCAGCGCGGCCCCTCGTACGATGCGCGGCTGGTGGAGCGCTCTCGCCAGCCTGAAGGGACCTCGATCACCGAGAAGGACGAGCTCTACGAGATGGCCACACGACTCGTCCTCGACACCGGGCAAGCGTCCACGTCGCTCCTGCAGCGCCGCTTGCGCCTCGGCTACGGGCGCGCCGCTCGCATCCTAGATCTCATGGAACAGGAGGGATTGATCGGGCCGCCGCAAGGGAGCCGGCCCCGCGAGATTCTTGTGAGTCGAGACACGATGAAACACGGAGCGAATGGATGAAGGCGGTCGGCGAACAGTTACAACGGACGCGTCAGGAGCGCAAGCTCTCGCTCACCGATGTGACTCACCGCACGAAGATCCAACCCTGGGTGCTGGAAGCGCTGGAGGCGGATCGACTCCAGGAGCTCATGAGCCCGATCTACGTCAAAGGTTTCCTCACGACCTACGCGAAATTCCTCGACCTCGATCCGGCGTCGCTCATCCCGCACCTGCGCTGGCCGGAGCCTGAACCGGCGCAGGAGCCACTCCCGCCCGCGCACGAGGCGGCGTGGTCGCTGGCTTGGCGCGCGCCCTCCCCGCTGCTTCGTCGGGTGGGACCGGCCGTCGCCCTCAGCGCCGCGCTGGTCGGCCTCATCGCCGTGCATCCTGAGCGGTGGTTCGCCCGTCTCTCTCCATCGACGGTGAACTCGCCGAAGCTGGCGAGTGTGACGACAGGGACGGACGTCGCTCCCAGGCCGACGGAGCTGCCCACGCTGACGCTGTTGGCGACACAGCCGCTGGAGCTCCAGGTGAACGCCACGCGCACGACGTGGATCCAGGTGCGCGCCGACGGGAAGCTCCTGACGCAGCAGCGTCTGCCGCGCGGGTCGAACGAGCGCTGGATTGCCAAGAAACAGTTTGAGCTCATCGTCGCCAAGCCCTCGCAAGTCGAGCTGATCCTCAACGGGCACCCCATCAGCCCGCTGGCGATTGCCCACCAGGGGCGCCTGCTCATCACCCATCGCGGCGTCACCAAGCTGCCGGACGAGCGTCGCTAGCGATCCGGATTTGCCGGCGATGACTCCCCCGATGCGATCCCGTCCCACCATCAGCATGATCAGCCTGGGGTGTCCCAGGACACTCGTGGATTCCGAGCTGTACCTCGGTCGACTCCAGCAGGTGGGGTTCCAAGTCGTCGACTCGGTCGAGGGCTCCGACGCGGTCATCATCAATACGTGCAGTTTCGTGCAGGACGCCATCCAGGAATCCATCGACACGGTGCTCCAGGCGGTGGCGCTCAAGAAGCAGGGCAAACTCAAAGCGGTCATCGTGGCCGGCTGCCTGGTCCAGCGGTTCAAGCAAGACGTCATCAAGGAGCTCCCCGAGGTCGACGGGTTCGTGGGGGTCGACGGGTTCGGCGACATCGAGACGGTCGTGCAGCGGGCCCTGGATGGCGAGCATCCCGAGAGCCTCAGGCTGCGTCCGCAGGTCCCGCACCGGGGCCGGCGCCTCGCGCGCAGCCCTCTCACGCCTGCCCACTACGCCTACCTGAAGATTTCGGAGGGGTGCCTCAAGGGCTGCAGCTTCTGCGTCATCCCAAAGATTAAAGGACCGCTCAGCAGCCGGCCGATCGAGGCGGTCGTGGATGAGGCGCGGCAGCTCGTCGAGGAGCGCGGGGTGCGCGAGCTCATCGTCGTCGGCCAGGACACCTCGGACTACGGGGTGGATCTCTACCGCCGGCCGCGGATCGCGGAGCTTCTCCGGGCGCTGGCGACGGTGGACGGCGTGCGGTGGATCCGCTTGCTCTACTGCCACCCGCGGGGGATCTCGAAGGAGCTGGTCGAAGCGATTCGGGATGAACCGACGATCTGCAAGTACTTGGACATGGCGATCGAGCACGCGGATGACACGGTCCTCCAGCGGATGAACCGGGGCATCACGCAGGCGCGCCTGCGTGAGACGATCACGCGGCTGCGAACCGAGATCCCCGGCATCGCCTTGCGGACGTCGATCATCGTCGGGTTTCCAGGCGAGACGGAGGAGGCGTTTGAGAACCTCCTCGGGTTCCTGCGCGACATCCGGTTCGAGCGGCTCGGGGCCTTCCAGTATTCGCACGAGGAAGGCAGCGCCTCGTTTCGCTACCCCGACCAGGTGCCCGACGCGCTCAAACAGGAGCGGCTCGATCGGCTCATGGCGCTGCAGCAAGAGATCGCGTCAGCGGTGAACGCCCAATGCCTTGGCCGCACGTATGAGGTGGTGATCGACGAAGCGGACTCCAACGAGCCCGGGCAGTCCCTGGGTCGGACGAGCGCGGATTGCCCGGAGGTGGACGGGATCGTCTTCGTGAAGAGCCACGTCCCGCTTATCCCGGGCCAGTTCGTCCCGGTGCGCATCAGCGACACGTATGAGTACGACCTCGTCGGCACCGTAGAACGATATCAGATATGAAATGGCCATTTCATATCTGATATTGCTTTCATGACGATTCCGACGAAGCTGACCCTCCTGCGCATCCTCCTCACGTTTGCCATCATGGCGCTCCTGTTTCTCCCCGGCGCGGCGGCGAAAGCGGCGGCGCTGGGCGGGTTCGGCCTTGCGAGCCTCACCGATTGGGCAGATGGCTACCTCGCCCGTCGGTGGCATCAGACGAGCGCCCTCGGTGCGCTCCTCGATCCGATCGCGGACAAAGTGCTCGTCCTCGGGATGTTCCTCGCCTTCGTCCAGTTGGGGATGATCCCGGCGTGGATGGTCCTCGTGATCGTGCTGCGGGAGTTCCTCATCACCGGGGTGAGGCTCTTCGCGGCGAGCCGCCACGTCGTCCTCTCGGCGGCGAAGGAAGGCAAACACAAGACCGTCTCGCAGATGGTCGCGATCGTCGTCATCCTCATCGTCCTGTTGATCCGGGAGTGGAACGGGGCAGGGGCCTTGTCAGCGCGGACGCTCACCGCCATGCAGGGGATCGTCCTCGGGTCCCTCTGGATCGCGATGGTCCTGACGCTAATTTCGGGCGCGAGCTTCTTCTGGCGACACCGTGCCGTGCTGAAGGCCGTGAGTAAGGGAGTGAGTGAGTAAGTGAGTCAGAGAACACGTGCCGATACGGTCTGGGACGACGTCGCGACGTGGATCGCGACGGTGGGTGGTCTGGGCCATGTGCCCCTCGCGCCGGGGACGTGGGGCAGTCTGGTCGGGCTCCTCGTCGGGGCGATGAGCCTCCGGCTGGTCCGCGCTCCATCGCTCATCATCATCCTACTCGCCGTGGCCTGGTGTCTCGGAGCCTTCCTCTGCGCCCTGGCTGAGCGAGAGCTCAAACGGCACGATCCGCCGGCCGTCATCCTCGACGAGGTGCTGGGGATGGCCTCGGTCGTCGTGGTGCTGCCCTGGGCCGTCAGTTCGTGGACGCGGCTGGCGATCGCCTTCCTCTTGTTCCGCGCCTTTGACGTCTCGAAGCCTCCTCCCTTGCGGCAGCTCGCCCGGCTGCCGGGTGGCTGGGGCATCGTGGCGGATGACCTGGGAGCCGCGGCGTACACCATCCTCATCCTGAAGCTTGTGGCACGACTCGCCAGCTAATACAAACGCACTCATTCTTGAGCGCTCAGGTGCGTTTGTATAATTGGAACTGCTTGCCATGCCATATGATACAAACGCATTATCCCGCGGAATGTCTCAGAAGATGATGCGTTTGTATTAGCCACCATTGAAATACCCAAACTAGACGAGTCCTGCGAGAAATGTTTGGTGATTGGTGCTTGGTGATTCTCTTGTGATGCGCGCGTTTCTCGGCATCGCGCTGTCCAACGATGCTCGTATGTCCCTGGAGCGGTTTGAGCAGGCCCTCGCCAGTGCTGGCGCAGACGTGAAGTGGGTTGAGCCGGCTCACGTCCACGTGACGCTGAAGTTCTTGGATGAGATTTCGCAGGAGCAGCGGCACGGGGTGGAGACGCTGGTAGGTGAGATCGCTCGGCGCGAGACGCCGTTTACGATGCGGCTTGATCGGGTGGGGGCGTTTCCATCGCTCGAGGCGCCGCGCGTGATCTGGGTGGGTCTGGCCGAGGGCCAGGACGTCGTGAGGCGGCTCGCTGAGGCCATCGAGCGGGAAGGGGCGGCGATAGGGTTGCGAAAAGAGGAACGACCCTTTTCCGCCCACGCGACGATTGGGCGCGTGCGATCGTCGCGGCGCCGCGAGGCGCTCGTGCAGCGGTTGCGAGAAACGACATGGAAGGTACCACCCCCGTGGCGCGCGACCTCGGTGACACTCTACCAGAGCGTCCTGGGCCAGGACGGACCGACCTACACGGTGCTCGCGGAGCTTCCGCTAGCCAGTCCATCGTCCATAGTCGATCGTCCATAGACTAGCGAATCAGATGTCGTCTGAGGAAATCGAGCGCGGTCTGGGCCGCCTGCATCTTGATGGAGAGCCGGTCGCCGAAGAACTGGCAGCGTCGGGTGATGGTCCTCCGCCCGTCGGCGAGTGCCAGATAGACGAGTCCGACCGGTTTATTCCTGGTTGCTCCCGTCGGTCCCGCAATTCCCGTAATCGCGAGTCCCATGTCCGTGCGCGCGAGCCGGCGCACTCCGTTCGCCATCCTCCCGGCCACCTGAGCGCTGACTGCGCCGTCGCGCGTCAGCACGTCATCCGAAACTCCAAGCTGGCGCCGTTTGATGTCGTTGTGGTAGGCGACGATACCCGCGCGGAGGTAGCGAGAGCTTCCTGAGACGTTCGTGAGGCGGTCGCACACGAGGCCGCCGGTGCACGATTCGGCTACGGCGAGCGTCTTGCGGTGCGTGACCAGCAGCCTCCCGATGACCGCTTCGAGTGTGTCCTCGTCGGTGCCGTAGAGATCCTCGCCGAGCGCTCGCCGCAGCGGCCGCTCAACCCGCGCGAGGGCGCGGCGCGCGGCCGATCGAGAGGGGGCTGTCGCGGTGAGTCGGACGTCAACCATGCGCAGGTGCGGGTACAGGCCCACTTGGACGTTGGGCGGAATCCTCAGTCGCCGGAGCATGGCTTCAATGGAGAGCTCGACGATGCCGGCGGTCCTCAGCGTGAGGCTCTCGATGGCGCGTCCGGCGCCCAACCGTTTCAGGCGAGGGAGGACAGATCGTTCCATGATGGCGCGCATCTCTCGCGGGACACCGGGAAGGGCGATGATGCGTTGCTGGGGCAGTTGGAGCCACAGCCCTGGCGCTGTTCCCAGCGGATTGGGCAGGGGCTGCCCGCCTTGCGGGAGCCACGCTTGTCGCAGGGCGGCGCGCTGGAGCCTGCGGTGGCGTCTGGAGTAGAAGCGTCGGATCGTCGTTGCGACCGTGGCGTGGAAGCGAAGCGGCCGCCCGGTCACGTGGGCGATCCTCTCCATCGTGAGGTCATCAAACGTGGGCCCCAGCCCTCCCGTGGTGATGAGGAGGTCGCAGCGGGCGAGCGCTTCTCGCAGCGCCGCGGTGAGGCTCGGGCTCTCGTCGCTGACCGTGACGTGGCGCTGGCAGGGGATGCCCAGCTCGGCGAGGCGGAGGGCTAAGTAGGCGGCGTTGGTGTTGAGGGTCGCGCCGCTGGTCAGCTCGGAGCCGATCGTCAACAGCTCGGCATGCATGGCGGGCTCCATTATACCGGAATCGACCGGCTCGCCCTTGATTTAGGGGCGGTTGGTGCCGTACAATAAGGTGTTTTCCCCTCCGGACCATTCCATTGATCGGGAAGCGGGATCGAGTGTTGGCGGGCCTGTGTGCCCTGCAATCGTCCACGCATGCAGTGAGCACCGGACAGAGCGATGAGGAGAACGCCGATGGCGACGAAAGAAGAGGCAGCGACAAGCGGTGTGGAGAAGGAACGGGCCGAACGGCAGAAGGCATTGGCGCTGACCCTGAGCCAGATCGAGAAGCAGTTTGGGAAAGGCTCGATCATGCGCCTCGGGCAGGACACGAAGTTCGACATTCCAGCGCTCTCGACCGGCTCGCTCGCGCTCGATTTGGCGTTAGGGATCGGCGGCGTGCCGCGCGGCCGCGTCATCGAGATCTTCGGGCCGGAATCGTCGGGGAAGACGACGCTGAGCCTGAGCATCATCGTGGAGGCGCAGCGCGCCGGTGGCGTCGCCGCGTTCATCGATGCGGAGCATGCGCTCGATCCCACCTACACGAAGATGCTGGGGGTCAACTTGGACGAGCTGCTCATCTCGCAGCCGGATACCGGCGAGCAGGCGCTCGAGATCACCGAGACGCTCGTGCGATCCAACGCGGTGGACGTCATCGTGATCGACTCGGTGGCGGCGCTCGTGCCGCGCGCGGAGATCGAGGGCGAGATGGGCGATCAGTTCGTCGGCCTGCAGGCGCGCCTCATGAGCCAGGCGCTGCGCAAGCTCACCGCGGCGATTGCGAAGTCGAAGACCTCCTGCGTGTTCATCAACCAGCTGCGCGAAAAAATTGGGGTGATGTTCGGCAACCCGGAGGTCACGCCGGGCGGGCGGGCGCTGAAGTTTTACTCGTCGGTCCGCATCGACCTGCGCCGCGTGGAGACCATTAAGATCGGCGATCGGGCGGTGGGCAACCGTGTGCGCGCTAAAGTCGTGAAGAACAAGGTCGCTCCCCCCTTCCGCCAGGCCGAGTTCGACATCCTCTTTGATGAGGGGATCTCCAAGGCCGGCAGCATCCTGGATGTCGGTGAGACAATGGGCGTGATCCAGCGGCAGGGGAGTTGGCTCTCGTTCGGGGAGACCAGGTTGGGCCAGGGGCGGGAGAGCGCGCGGATGTTCCTGAAAGAAAACCCCGAACTCCTCAAACAGCTCGAGGGGCAGATCCGAAGCCGCGCGGCCGCCGAGGGGGTCAAGCACGTCCCGAAGGACAACGAAACAACAGACGCGGTCGTTCGCGCATAACAGGCTCTAGTAGAATGGAAGGAGACGGAGGGAGTAGAGGATGACGCGGCGCTCAGTGAAAGCGGTGGGGGGGCTCGTCCTGGGGAGCATCATGCTGGTTGGGCTCATCGGCGGCGGGATCGAGCTCTGGTCCAGCAATGGCAAACCGGTCGTGCAGAGCGGCTCGTTCGCGACGGCTCAGGCGGCGACGACGAGCGAACCCGAAGCGCTGCAGACCGCCTTCATGCGCATCGCCGAGCAGGTCGGGCCGGCCGTCGTGAGCATTTCGACCGAGCAGGTTGAGCGGATGCGGCAGCAGCGCCGCGTGCATCCCTTTTTGGGTGATGACCAGTTCGACGAGTTCTTCCGGCAGTTTTACGGGGATGCCCCGGAGCGGGAGTTCCGGCGCTTCGGCCTCGGCTCAGGGGTGATCATCGATGAGCGAGGGCTCATCCTCACGAACGAGCACGTCATCGCCGACGTGGAGAAGATCACCGTGACCCTCGCGGACGGACGCGAACTCGAGGGGACCCTCAAGGGCAAGGATCCTCGCTCGGATCTCGCGATCATCAAGGTCGACGCGAAGAAGCTCCCCGTGGCGAAGCTCGGGGATTCCTCGACGGTGAGGACCGGCCAGTGGGCGGTGGCGCTGGGCAATCCCTTCGGGTTGATCGGGACCGGGCCGTCGGTCCGGGCCATGGGAGCCGAGCCAACGCTGACGGTGGGAGTGGTCAGCGCGCTGAACCGGCAACTGCCGCGCGCCTCACGGGCCGACCGGGACTACGCCGGCTTGATCCAGACCGACGCAGCCATCAACCCCGGCAATAGCGGGGGGCCGCTGCTCAACCTCCAGGGGGAGGTGATCGGGATCAATGTGGCGATCCTCACCAGCTCACGGGGGTTTGAGGGGATCGGCTTCGCCATTCCGATCAACAAGGCGAAGGGCGTCCTCGATGAGCTCATCGAGGGCAAGAAGGTCGTCTACGGTTGGCTCGGCATCCAGATTCAGGACATCACCGATGACGTCGCCGAGTACTACGGGCTCACGGAGCGGGACGGTGTGCTCGTCTACCAGGTGCTGCCGGAGAGTCCCGCCAGCCGCGCCGGGATGAAGGACGGCGACATCGTCAAGGCGCTGGACGGTCAGGCCGTCCACCATTCGCGGGCGCTCATCGACCAAGTCGGCGGCATGAAGGCGGGGCGGCGGGTGAGTCTTGGCATCCTCCGAGACGGCAAGTCTCAAACATTGCAGGTCGAGATTGGCGAGCGGCCGCTCGATGTCGATGCGACCGGAGGTACTGCGGCCGAGGCGTGGCGGGGTTTGCGCGTGGGCAATCTCTCGCCTCAGCAGGCCGAGCAGTTCAACGTGCCTGCCGGCACGACCGGGGTCGTCGTCCTCGAGGTCGCGCCGAACAGCCCGGCGGACCAGGCTGGCTTGCGGGAAGGCGATGTCATCAACGAGATCAACCGCGTCCGGATCGAGAATCTCAACGACTACCGCAACGCCATTGCCCAGGTGAAGGGCAACGCCCTGGCGAGGACGAGCCGAGGGTATGTCGTCATCAAAGCTGGCGGATGAGCCGCGTGCCCCCGCGGTACTCCTCCGGTATCTGCGCTCCGGCGTTCGTTCGACCCATGAAGTCTTAAGCCGCCTGCGCCAACGCGGCGTGTCGTCCCGGGACGCCGCGCGCCTCGTGCGCGCGTACCGAGCCCGAGGCGTGCTGGATGACCGAGCCGGGGTGCGCCTCTGGGCCGACCACTGGGCGCGGCAGGGCTACGCCTCGGCGGCGATCCGGCTGAAACTCGCCGCCAAGGGGTTCGACGCGCAGGCCATCGAGGATACCATCAGCCGATTCGTTCCTCCCTCCGATGACGAGGCGCGCGCCCGCGTCCTGCTGGCGCAGCGGCGGGATCGCGTCTCCGGTCGCCCAGGCCGCGCGCGGCTGGCACGAGCCTTGGCCGCTCACGGCTTCGAGCCGGACGTGATCGAGCGACTCCTCGGCGAATTCTGGCAGGATTCATGTCCTCCTGACGATGCAGAGCGCTGAACTGCGGAAGAGGTTTTTGTCATTTTTTGAGAAGGCCCACGGCCACACCGTGGTGACCAGCGATGGGCTGATCCCGAGCGGGGATCCGACCGTCCTGTTCACCTCGGCGGGAATGAACCAGTTCAAGGACTGCTTTCTGGGCAAGCGCACGGATCTGACGCGCGCGGCCTCGTGCCAGAAGTGCCTGAGGGCCGGGGACCTTGAGGAGGTGGGGAAGAGCGCTTCCCACCACTCATTCTTTGAAATGCTGGGGAACTTCTCCTTCGGTGACTACTTCAAGGAGGAGGCGATCGCGTGGGGCTGGGAGTTCTTGACCGGCACGCTTGACTATGCCGGGAAGCAGCCGAGCCCGCACCGGAACCTGTGCCTGTCGTTGCCGTCGGAGAAGCTGTGGGTGAGCATCTACGAGGAGGACGAAGAAGCGTTCCAGCTATGGCGCACGCTCGGGGTGCCGGAGCACCGCATCAAGCGCTTCGGCCAGGCGGATAACTTCTGGCCGGCCAACGCGCCGACGGCGGGCCCGAACGGACCGTGCGGGCCGTGCTCGGAGCTCTACTACGACGCGGACGGTCAGGTGCGTGGCCCGAAGTCCGTCGAGGTATGGAACCTCGTCTTCACGCAGTTTGATCGCCAGTCTGACGGGAGCCTCAAGCCGCTGCCGCGAAAAAACATCGATACCGGCATGGGGCTCGAGCGGCTGACGCGCGTCATACAGGGCGCGGAGACCGATTACGAGACGGATCTCTTCGCGCCGATCATGAAGGCGATCCGGGCGCTGGGCCAGGGTGAGAAGGTCCGGTTGGACCGCGTCCTCTTTGCCGAGCGGACCATTGCTGACCACATACGAGCCATCGTCTTCCTGATTGCCGAGGGGTTGGTGCCTTCGAACGAGTCGCGCGGCTATGTGCTACGGATGCTCATCCGGCGGGCATACCGGCTTGGTCGCACCGACCTGAACTTGTATACCAGTACGACGAGGACGTTCCTGACGTCGCTCGTCGAGTCAGTTGAAGAGGCAATGCGCGGTTCCCCGTATAGCGCAATGCTCGAGAAACAGCGGGACGTAATTCGGCGGGCTATCAGACACGAAGAAATGCAGTTCGTCGTGACGCTGGAAGCGGGTACCACACGGTTGGAAGAGTTGATTGCCTCGGCTCGCGGAAAAACCATCGCGGGCGATGAGGCGTTCAAGCTCTACGATACGTACGGGTTTCCGTTGGAGCTGACCGTCGACATCGCGCAGGAACGCGGGTTCACCGTCGAGCGAGCCGGGTTCGACGCGGCGATGAAGACGCAGCAGGAGCGCTCGCGCGCGGCGAGCCAGTTTGGCGGCGGGGTGTTCGTCACACCAAAGATCCCCCCGTTAATGAAGTTCCATGTAGCGAAACCTTTTGTTGGTTATAAGGAGCGAGAGTTCGATACGAAGATCAAAGGTATTTGGAATAAGAGTAAATGGGTTGAGAAGGCTGATGCAGGCGAGGAGATAGGCGTTGTCCTTGAGCAGACACCATTTTACGGTGAGTCTGGCGGACAAGCTGGTGATCGCGGAGTTATTGAAGCACCGCAAGGAATACTTGATATCCTTGACACACAATGGGTTGATGATCTTCTCGTGCATTACGCAAAGGTGCGAACTGGCTCGATTCAGAAGGAGCAACCTGTTCGAGCGAAGGTGGACCCGGAGCGGCGGCTCAAGATCGAGCGCAGCCACACGGCCGCCCACATGCTGCACTGGGCGCTGCGCAAGATCCTCGGCCCCGAGGCGGTGCAGGCCGGTTCGTTCGTCGAGGCGGAGCGCGTGCGCTTCGACTTCTCGTCGCTGCAGGGATTGCGCGAGGAGCAGCGTCATGAGGTGGAGGGACTCGTGAACAAGCGGGTCGCCCTGGCGGACGAGGTGCGCACCAAGGAGATGCCGCTCGACGAGGCCAAGCGCGCCGGGGCCCTCGCGCTCTTCGGAGAGAAGTACGGCGCGACGGTGCGGGTCGTGGCGATCGGCGACTACTCGCAAGAGCTCTGCGGCGGCACGCATGTGGGGCACACGGGGTTCGTGGGGACCTTCACGATCGTCGGCGAAAGCTCCATCGCGGCGGGGACCCGGCGCATCGAGGCGCTGGTCGGCGATGCGGCCGCGCAACGGCTGCATGAGCACACCCGGTTCCTCCAGGAGGCCGCCAGGAGGCTCGGGCGACCGGCGCACGAGGTGGTCGCCGGGCTCGAGGAGCTCCTCGAGCAGCTCAAGCAGGCCGAGCGGGGGCGTAAACACGCGCAAACCGCACTCGCGAAAGTTCAGGCTAAAGCGCTATTGGCTGAAGGAAAGAACATCGAAGGCGTCACCGTGATTAGCGCCACGATCAACAATGCGGATCGAGAGGTGCTCGCCTCGATGGCAGATGCCATCACACGTTCATTCTCGAAGGATCAGGATGGTATTGCATTGCTGGCCTCCTCCGGTCCCTCCAGCGTCTCGTTGGTGATGGCGACAACGGATGGTTTGGTTCGGCGCGTTCACGCTGGGGAGCTTCTCAAAGAGATCACGCCGCTCGTGAAGGGCAGCGGCGGCGGCCGGCCGGAATTCGCCCAGGCTGGCGGCAAAGATCCCTCTGGGATTCCGGCGGCGATGAAGCACGCGGAAGAGTTAATTCGTGAAGCCCTCAGCAGGAAATAAGTTTCAAGAAACTTGAAAACGGGACTGACGATGAAGTTGATTTCGACCACGAGTCAGGAGTGGCAGCGGCTGTGTAACCGGCAGCTGGTGCGCAAGCGCCGGATCGAGGAACGGGTCCGCAAGATCGTCGACGATGTGTGCCAGGGCGGAGACGAGGCGCTCCTGCGCCACACGCGGCGATTCGACCACGTCCGATTGACCCCGAAGCAGCTTCGCGTGACCGAGACGGAGGTCTCCGGGGCGTTCCAGCACCTCGACCCGCAGTTCGCGCTGCAGCTCAAGAGCGCGATTCAGAACGTCCAGGCGTTCTACGGGCGGCCGCGCCTGAAGCCGGTGAAATTCCTCAACGGTGACGGCGTGGTCCTGGGCGAGAAGTTCGATCCGATCGAGCGGGTCGGAGTCTACATTCCCGGCGGCACCGCGAGCCTCGTCTCGACGGTGTACATGACGGTCATCCCGGCGAAGCGGGCTGGGGTCAAGCGCGTGATCCTCGCGACCCCGCCGCGCAAAGATGGCAGCGTGGACCCGCATATTCTGGCGGTCGCGAGCCTCCTCGATGTGGACGAGGTCTACCGGATGGGCGGGGCCCAGGCGATCGCGGCATTGGCGTTCGGGACCAAAACGATTCCGAAGGTCGACAAGATCGTCGGGCCTGGCAATGCGTACGTCGCGGAGGCGAAGCGCCAGGTATTCGGGTTCGTCGACGTCGACACGATCGCGGGCCCGTCGGAGATCGCGGTGATCGCCAACCGCTACTCGAACGCGCAGTACGTGATCGCGGACCTGCTCGGCGAGACGGAGCACGCGGGCGGCATCGGGTTTTTGATCACGACGTCGAAAGCGCTCGCGGCGCTGGCGCGCAAGCAGGTTCCGGGCGGCTACTGCATGGTCGTGAAGAACCTGGACGAAGCGGTGGAGGTCGCGAACCGGCTCGCGCCCGAGCACCTGGAGATCATGGTGCGCTCGCCGCACAAGCTCGCCAAGCGCATCACGAGCGCCGGGGCGATCTTCCTTGGACCATACTCGCCGGTCACCGTGGGCGACTATATCGCAGGACCGAGCCACGTCCTGCCGACGGGCGGGGCGGCACGGGCGTTCTCGGGCTTGGGGATCGATGACTTCATCCGGCGCACGCACGTCATCAGTTACACGAAGAAGGCGCTCGAGCAGGTGCGCGAGCCCCTAGAGCGGCTGACGGCGATCGAAGGATTGCCGCGCCACTTCGACGCGATTAAAGTCCGATTGCAATGATGAGTGACTAGTGACTAGTGACCAGTGGTGATACACCCATGAGAAAAGCGACGGCGACACGGAAGAGCAAGGAAACGAACGTCTCGGTGACGATCAACCTCGACGGCAGCGGGAAGACCTCGATCAAGACCGGGATCCCGTTCCTCGATCACATGCTGACGCTGTTCGGCACGCACGGGCTGTGCGACCTGACGGTGAAAGCCGCCGGCGATCTGCACATCGACCGGCACCACACGAATGAGGACATCGGGCTCGTGGTGGGCCAGGCGCTGGACCGCGCGTTGGGAGCTCGTAAGGGCATCACGCGCTTCGGGCTCGCCTACGTTCCGATGGACGAGGCGCTCGCCCGCGTGGTGTTGGATATCTCCGGTCGACCGAAACTGGTGTTTCGAGATGCGCGCGGCAAGCGCGCCAAGCCCACACTCTCCACCAGCACCGCCTACTCGTGGGGTGACGCCGAGCACTTCCTCGAATCGCTCGTGCGCACGTCCAAGATCACGCTCCACATCGACGTCTTGGCTGGAACCGACTTCCACCACACGTGCGAGGCGGTCTTCAAGGGGCTCGGGCGCGCGCTCGAGCAGGCAAGCCGCCTGCACCCCCGCGTGAAGGGCGTGCCCTCCTCCAAAGGGCGTCTCTAACCATATTGCGGATTGCGGAATGCGGATTGTGGATTTTAAATCCGAAATTCGAAATTCGCAATCCGAAATCCCCTGATGATTGTGGTGGTTGACTACGGCATGGGCAACCTGCGCAGCGTCTCGAAAGCGCTCGAGTCGCTGGGGGCTCCGGTCCGTGTCTCGAGCGACCCGCAGGAGGTCGCGAAGGCGGCGAAGCTGATCCTCCCGGGAGTCGGAGCATTCCCGGCCGCGATGCGCGAGCTTGCGGCCAGGCAACTCATCGACCCGCTAAAAGCGTCCATCGCGAAGGGAGTGCCGTACCTCGGTATCTGCCTCGGTCTGCAGTTGCTCTTTGAGCGTGGGGAAGAAGGGCAAGGTGCTGCGGGGTTGGGGATTTTGCAAGGGGTGGTGAAACGCTTCTCTTTTTCCTTGCAGCCGGTGCCGGGTTCTCAAATCCAAAATCCAAAATCCAAAATCCAAAATTTAAAAATCCCCCACATGGGCTGGAACCAGGTCACGATAAATCAAAAACAGTGCCCGCTGCTGAAGGACGTTCCAGACCAGAGCTTCGTGTACTTCGTGCACTCGTATTACGCGGATCCGGCCGACCGATCGGTCGTGGCGCTCGAAACCGACTACGGCGGGGCGTTCACCGCGATGGTGTGGCGGGACAATCTCTACGCCGCACAGTTCCACCCGGAGAAGAGCCAGGCGGTTGGCTTACAACTCCTCAAGAACTTTGTTGAATTGTAAGAAGCTCTGGGTTCTGGGCTCAGGGCTCGGGGGCAATCGCCCACAGCCCGCAGCCCCCAGCCCAGAGCATTTTTGCTGACCCATGATCATTCTTCCAGCCATCGACTTGCTTGACGGCAACGTGGTCCGACTCGCGCAGGGCAAGCGCGAGGACGTAACGGTCTACTCCGATGATCCGGTGGCCGTGGCCACACGATGGGTCGAGGCCGGGGCTCGCTGGCTCCACGTCGTGGATCTCAACGGCGCCTTTGATGGGCGGTACACGAACCTTCCACTGGCCAAGCGGATCATTGACGCGTGCGGCGTCCAGGTTGAGCTCAGCGGTGGCATTCGCACCGAGGAGACGCTCGCCAAGGCCATCGAGGTCGGGGCCGCGCGCGTCGTCCTGGGAACGAAGGCGTGCGAAGACCCTCGGTTCGTGGAGGCGGCCGCGCGGCGCTTCGGCGATCGGATCGCCGTGGCGATTGACGCGAAGGGGGGTCACGTGGTCTCGCGCGGCTGGGTCGCCTCGACGGCGCTGACGCCGGCCGCGCTGGCCGGCAGCGTGCTGAAGTTGGGGGTCGAGACGATCATCTGTACCGACGTGAGCCGCGACGGAATGCTCCAGGGCCCAAATCTCATACTCCTCAACGAGGTCTTGGACGCCGGCGCGAAAGGGCTCATCGCCTCCGGCGGGATTTCGTCAGTGGCCGACCTGCAGCGGGTGAAAGCGCTGGAGCCGCGCGGTATCATCGGCGCGATCGTCGGCAAGGCGCTGTATGAAGGGACGATCGATTTGAAGCAGGCGATTGCAGCAGTCGGCTCGTCGGCAGTAGGTAGTAAGCAGTAAGATGAGGCCACTCCTACTGCCTATTGCTGTCGAGCTGTCGAGCGAGAGATGTTAGCGAAGCGGATCATCCCGTGCCTCGACGTCGACAAGGGGCGTGTCGTCAAGGGGGTGCAGTTCGTCAACCTCCAGGACGCGGGTGATCCGGTCGAGGCTGCGAAGGCATACAACCTGGCGGGAGCGGATGAGCTGGTCTTCCTCGACATCACCGCCAGCCACGAGCAGCGCCCGATTATCCTGGACGTGGTAGCGAGGACTGCGGCGGCCGTGTTCATGCCGCTCACAGTGGGTGGAGGAATTCGATCGCTCGAGGACATCCGCGCGCTCCTCAAAGCGGGATCGGATAAGGTCTCGATCAACACGAGCGCGATTGAGCGGCCGCCGTTCATCAGCGAAGCCGCTGACCGCTTCGGCTGTCAGTGCATCGTGGTGGCCATTGACGCGAAGCGGAAGAACGGTGGCTGGGACGTCTACACGCACGGGGGACGCAAGCCAACGGGACAGGATGCCATCGCGTGGGCGCAGGAGGCCGAACGTCGAGGGGCCGGCGAGATCCTGCTGACGAGCATGGACCGCGACGGCACGAAGCAGGGCTATGACCTCGAGCTGACCGGGGCGGTCGCGCAGGCGGTGGGGATCCCGGTCATCGCCTCCGGCGGGGCGGGGACGAAGCAGCACTTCTACGAGGCGCTCACCCAGGGCGGCGCAGACGCCGCCCTCGCCGCCTCCTTGTTCCACTTCGGCGAGCGCTCCATCGCCGAGATCAAGCAGTACCTCGCCTCCCGACACGTGGCCGTGAGGACCTAAGAGAGCGTGGTCGCCACTGTTGCCGGCACGTTGGTACCCCTTGACGGCGAAAGGAAATGGTGGTACATTGTTAGTACAATATAGTAACGTATAAAACGGGAGGCGTCCATGGTGAAGCATCTGACGCAGCATGGCAACAGCGCGGCGCTGGTGATCGATAAAGCGGTCTTGGAATTGCTCCACATCACGATGAAGACACCGCTCGAACTGGCGACGGACGGCAAGAGCCTGGTCATCTCCCCGTTGAGAGACGCGAGGCGGGTCGTCCGCTTTCGCGCAGCCCTCGAGGCGGTGAATCGCCGGCACGGCAAGACGCTCAAAGCCCTCGCCGAGTAGGTTCCCGGTGGCCGAGCCTGCGTTCCTCAGCCTTGCTGAGGTCATCGACATCCACACCGATCAACTCAGACGGTATGGCGGGCAAGATGGTGTCCGGGATTTTGGGCTCTTGGAATCGGCGCTCGCCCAGCCCGAGGCCTCCTTCGCCGGCGAGTGGCTGCATCAGGGGTGGTACGACATGGCGGCCGCCTACGCCTACCACCTGTGTCAGAATCACCCCTTCATTGATGGCAACAAGCGGACCGCCCTGGCCTGCGCCTTGGTGTTTCTTGAGTTGAACGGTTTGACTGTCCGCGATCCCGACGGCCGGCTCAAAGAGGCCATGGTGAAGATCGCTTCCGGAGCGTTGAGTAAAACAGCGTTCTCCAAGCTGTTGCGAAATAAGCGTACAAGCGGAGTTCAGATGCGACAGGCTGTCCTGCAGTTCAACGAACAGGGGTTGATCCCGACGGTGGTGCAGGATGCCAAGACGAAGCAGGTCTTGACGCTCTGCTACCTCAACCGGGCGGCGCTGGAGAGGAGCCTCAAGGAAGGGAAGGTCTACGTCTTCCGGCGGTCGCAGAAGAGGCTCATGCTGAAGGGCGAGACGTCGGGCCACGTGCAGCACCTGCGCGAGGTGCGGGTGGACTGCGAGGGGAAGTCGCTCGTCTTCCTCGTGCGCCAGCGCGTGGCGGCCTGCCACGCCGGCTACTTCACCTGCTACTTCCGCCGGCTCGACCGGGGCCAGTTGAAAACGGTGGGCCGCCGGGTCTTTGACCCCGAGAAGGTCTATCGCTAGGGCGCATGGAGATTCGGCCGTCTGAAGCAGAGTTCGTGAAGCTCGCGAGGCAGGGAAACGTCATCCCGGTCTACGGGACGCTCATGGCCGATTTGGAGACGCCGGTGAGCGCGTTCCTCAAGCTCGACACCGGCGATTTCAGCTACCTCCTCGAGTCGGTCGAGGGGAGCGAGAAGGTGGCGCGGTTTTCGTTTCTGGGGACGCGGCCGCGCCTGCTTGTCACGGCCGCCGGCCGGCACATGGAGATCTCAGAGTTCGCCCCACACCGCGCGCCGTCGATCAGGCGCTTCGAGACGGCGGGCGATCCGCTCGCCGAAGTGGAGCGGCTCATGCAGCGCTGGCGCGTCGTCCCGGTCTCGGGCCTGCCGCGCTTCTGCGGCGGGCTCGTGGGCTATCTTGGCTACAACGTCGTCCGGTCCATCGAGCGGCTGCCGGCGCACCAGGTTGATGATCTCGCCGTACCGGATCTCATGCTGATGCTCACCGACAGCCTCGTGATCTTCGACCACGCGCAGCACCAGGTGCTCCTTGTTGTGAACGCGCAGACGACTCCCTCGACGGCGCGCGCCGCCTATCGCCGGGCGGTGCGCGACATCCACGAGATGGCAGCGTCGCTGCGCGCCCCGCTACCCCGCGTGAGGCGACGCCGCGTGGCGCGGCGAGGAACGGTCCGCTCCAACATCAGCCGCCGCGAGTTCACCGAGATGGTCGCGAAGGCGAAAGCGTCCATCCGATCCGGCGACATCATCCAGGTGGTCCTCTCGCAGCGGCTCGAGCGCGACCTCGCGTGTGAGCCGTTCGACGTGTACCGCGCGCTGCGCTCGCTCAATCCCTCGCCGTACATGTACTACTTGCGGTTCGGCTCGCTCTCGCTCGTCGGAGCCTCGCCGGAGATGCTCGTTCGGTGCGAGGACGGTCAACTAGAGACCCGGCCGATCGCCGGGACCCGCCGGCGAGGCAGCAACGCGCGCGAAGACGAGCGCTTGATCCAGCAACTGCGCCGCAGCCCCAAGGAGCGCGCCGAGCACCTCATGCTCGTCGACCTGGGCCGCAACGATCTCGGCCGTGTGGCGCGATCCGGTTCGGTCCGCACACCGGAGCTCATGATCGTCGAGAAGTATTCGCACGTCCTGCACCTCGTCAGCAGCGTCACCGCAGCGCTCAAGCCGGGCAAGGGCGCGTTCGATGTCCTGCGCGCGACGTTCCCCGCCGGCACCGTGACCGGCGCGCCCAAGGTGCGGGCGATGGAGATCATCGCCCAGCTGGAGCGCTACGACCGGGGCACCTACGCGGGCGCGGTCGGCTACTTCAGCTTCTCCGGCAACTTGGATACCTGCATCACGATTCGGACCATTCTCATCAAGGGCCGACGTGCCTACATCCAGGCCGGCGCCGGCATCGTGGCGGATTCCCAGCCGGCGCGCGAGTACCAGGAGACCCTGAACAAGGCCAAGGCGATGCTCCAGGCGATCGACCTCGCGGAGCGCGGTGCACGATGATTCTCATGATCGATAACTACGATTCGTTCACCTACAACCTCGTCCAGTACCTGGGCGAGCTGGGCGAGGAGCTCATCGTCAAACGCAACGACCAGATCACCCTCGCCGGGATCGCGCGCCTGAAGCCCGCCAGCATCGTGATCTCCCCGGGCCCAGGCTCGCCGAAGGATGCGGGGATCTCGAAGGACCTCATCACGCGCTTCGCAGGTGCGGTCCCGATCCTCGGCGTGTGCCTCGGGCACCAGTGCATCGGCGAGGTCTTCGGCGGGGACGTCGTGCGCGCGACGCGGCCCATGCACGGAAAGACCTCGAAGATCTACCACACGCAGCGAGCGCTCTTCCGGAACCTGCCCATGCCGTTTGAGGCGACGCGGTACCATTCGCTGATCGTGAAGCGCGAGACGTTGCCCTCTTCGCTCGCCGTGACCGCGTGGACATCGGACCAGGAGATCATGGGGCTCCAGCACCGCCGGTTTCCTGTCTACGGCGTCCAGTTTCATCCCGAGTCGATCCTCACGATGGTGGGGAAGGACCTGCTGCGCAACTTCCTCGCCCTCGCCAAAGCCTCTCGTCGCCGACGATGAACACCACAGAACCACAGAGCATCCACAGAGCCACAGAAGAAGTGCCAAAGAGCTTTCTCTGTGTTTCTGTGGAGCTTCTGTGCTCTCTGTGGTGTGGGATTCTCAGATGAGCGCCCAGGCTACGCGGGACACGTTGGAGGCCATCGTCGCCGGGCAGGCCCCGGAGGCCGAGGTCCGCGAGTTCCTGACGACGTTGGCCCAACGCGGCGAGACCGCGGAGGAGATCGCGACCGCGGTCAAGGTCCTGCGCCGCCACGCAGTGGCGCTGCCCCTCTCGCGGTCCTACGAGCTGTGCGACACCTGCGGCACCGGCGGGGACGGGCAGGGGACGATTAACGTCTCGACGGTGGCCGCCCTCATCGCGGCCGCGGCCGGTGTGCGCGTCGCGAAGCACGGCAATCGCGCGGCCTCGAGCCGATGCGGGAGCGCGGATCTCTTGGAAGCGCTGGGCGTGAACCTCGAGGCCACGCCGGCCCAGGTCGCCCGCTGCATTGAGGAAGTCGGTTTCGGGTTCTGCTTCGCGCCGACGTTCCATCCCGCGATGAAAGCGGTGGCTCCCATCCGGAAAGCGCTGGGGATTCGCACGATCTTCAACCTCGTCGGGCCGCTCGCGAACCCAGCACCCCTCACGTATCAGCTGGTCGGCGTCTCGGAGGCGCGGCTGCTGCGGCCGATGGCCGAGGCGCTCGTCCGCCTGGGGATCCGCCACGGGCTGGTCGTGCACGGCCGCGATGGGTTGGATGAGGTCACGACGACGGACGTGACGGACGCGTTGGAAGTCCGGGCGAGCCGCATCACCGAGCTGCAGCTCGACCCGGCCGCACTCGGCGTCCCACGCGCAGCGCTTGCGGATGTGCGCGGCGCCGACCCGGCGCACAACGCGGCGGTTGCACGGGATGTCCTCGCCGGCCAGCCCTCCGCGGCGCGTGATATCATGGTCGCGAACGCCGGCTGCGCCATCTACGTCGCCGATCAGGCGCGAACGGTGCAGGAGGGGATCGTGAAGGCGACCGAGGCGCTCTCCTCAGGACGCGTCCTCCACGTGCTCGAGCAGGTGAAGAGTGTGGTGAGCCATGCTGGATGAGATCGTCTCCACCAAACAGCAGGAAGTCGAGGATGCGAAGCAGCGCCTCCCCTTCGAGGACCTGAAGGCGCGGCTGCACTCCCACCTCGCGGAGCGCAGCTTCCGGAAGGCGATCAACGTGCCGGGGAAGCTGTCGCTCATCGCGGAGCTCAAGCGCAAGTCCCCTTCGAAGGGGATGCTCCGGGAGCGGTTCGACCCGGTGCACCTGGCCCAGACGCTCCAGGAGGCCGGCGCGGCCGCCCTCTCGGTCCTCACGGACGAGGCGTACTTCGGCGGGCATCTTGACTTCCTGCGCGATGCGAAGCAGTTCACCGAGATCCCCGTGCTGCGAAAGGATTTCATCATCGATCCCTACCAGGTCTACGAGGCGGCCGCCTATGAGGCCGATGCGGTGCTCCTCATCGTGCGCATCCTCACCGACGAGGTGCTCGTCGCCTGCATGCAGGCGACGGATGCGCTCGGCGTGGAACCGGTCGTCGAGGTCCACTCCGAGAGCGAGCTGAAGATCGCGCTGAGCGTGGGGGCCCGCGTCATCGGGATCAACCACCGGGACCTGCGGACGTTTCAGATCGACCCGACGCTGTCGGAGAAGCTCATTCCGAAGATCCCGGCCGGGAAGATCATCGTGGCAGAGAGCGGGATCCAGCGCGCCGAGGAGGTCCAGCGGATGAAGCGGCTCGGCGCCCATGCCGTCCTCATCGGCGAAGTACTCATGACCGCCCCGGACGCTGCCGAGAAGGTCAAGGAGCTCTTTGCCGGCACTTGGTAATATGATCACGAATCGTCAGATTGATACAGTGATCCGTACCCTCCGGCGGCTCGTGCGTCGGTGGGACGAGCCGATCGTCGGCCACTACCGCGACGATCCGTTCACGACCCTCATCAGTTGCCTCTTGAGCCTGCGGACACAGGATGCCACGACGCGCGCGGCCTCCCAGCGGCTCTTTCGCTTGGCCCGCACGCCGCAGCGGATGGTCCGTCTCTCCACGCGCACGATCGAACGCGCGATCTACCCGGTCGGGTTCTACCGCACGAAAGCGAAGACGCTCCGCTCGGTGTGCCGCACACTCCTCGAGCGGTATCATGGGAAGGTTCCGGATGAGCTGGAGGAGCTCTTGACCATCAAGGGGGTCGGGCGTAAGACCGCCAACCTCGTGGTGACCCTCGCGTTTCGCAAGGACGGCATCTGCGTCGACACGCACGTCCACCGCATCAGTAATCGGTGGGGCTACGTGAAGACGAGGACCCCGGAGCAGACCGAGATGGCGCTGCGGCGCCTCCTCCCTCGACGGTACTGGCAGACCTACAATGACCTCCTCGTCACCTTCGGGCAGAACCTCTGCCATCCCACCTCGCCCTGGTGCAGTCGCTGCCCGCTCGAACGCGTCTGCGCCAAGGTTGGCGTAAGCCATTCGCGATAACCTCGACAACCGGTGTGCGCTCAGGTAAGATGCAGAGCCGATGATCCCACGCCTTGACAGCCCCGCCAATGGCGGGATTGCACTGCGGCCCATGAGCCAGCGTTGTTCTCTCGTATTGACAGTCTGGTGCAACGGTCCCGCCGAATGGCGGGACCCCTGCCAAGGCGTGGGATGAAGACGAGCTTGACGGTGCGTGATCTGCCTCTCTCGGAGCGGCCGCGGGAGCGGCTCGCTCGGCTTGGCGCCGAAACACTCTCCGAGCAGGAGCTCCTCGCGTGCATCCTCGGCCGCGGCATCGCGGGTGAATCGGTCCTCGTGAGCGCTCGGCGTCTGCTCGCTGCGTTCGGGAGTGTGCGAGGGATCGCCGAGGCCTCGGTCGAGCAGCTCGTGCACGTCCACGGAATCGGGCCGGCGAAAGCGGTGCAACTCAAGGCCGCGGTGGAGCTGGCCCGACGGATCGCTCCCACCCCCAATGGGCGCCGGCCGGTGATCGACAGTCAGGACGCGGCTGCAGCGCTCGTGCGTCCGCACCTCCTTGATAAGAAGAAGGAGCACTTCGTCGCCCTCCTCCTCGATAACCGCCACCAGCTCATCCGGATGAGCCCGATTGCGATCGGGAGCCTCTCCGCCACCGTCGTGCATCCGCGGGAGTTGTTCAAGGAGGCGATCGCCGCGTCGGCCGCGGCCATCATCGTGGCCCACAACCATCCCTCCGGCGATCCCGATCCCTCGGCGCACGATCTCGACTTGACCAGGCGACTCGTCGAGGCCGGAGCGTTGCTCGGCATCGAAGTTCTCGACCACCTGATCGTGGGAAGCGAAGGGATCGTGAGTCTGCGAGCGCGTGGAGTCATCAGCGAGACGCCGCGACGGCGACGATCCTTCGACTCGGGCTCCCGCTATCGGCGGCGAGTCCTCGCTCAGGATCGTCCCGAGCGAGCGTAGCGAGTCGAGGGACGACAACACAGGAGGAGATGAGATGGTTCGGCGTCACTGGTGGATGATCAGCGGCTTGCTGGTACTCGGACTGAGTGTTTCCCTTGGCTGGACCGACTCCGCTTCCTCCGCACCCCAGACCCCAGATCACATCGACGATTTCGTTGGACGCCATGACTTCCATCCCGCGTTCGATAAGTTGGGACGGGGAGTCTCCAATGCCCTGTTCGGCTGGCTGGAGATCCCGGCGACCATGAGCGAGCGATACGAGGAGCGCAATACCGGTGGCAGCCTCTTGGCGGGCGCGGCCCATGGGGTGGTGCGAGGAGTCGTGCGCACCGGCGTCGGAGTGTACGAAGCGGTCACGTTCTTCCTGCCGTATCCCAAGGACTTCGCGCCCATCTTGCCCACACTCGCCTACTTCGACAAGGAACGGAAGGGCAGACCACTCCCCCTCGAGTAAGTCGTGGACAGGTAGGGGGATGAAGCACCTCCTCATTGTGGGCCGCCCCGGCGCGGGCAAGACGACGCTCATGGCCCACCTGACGCAGTCGTTACGCCACCGTCCGATCGATGGGTTCCTCACCGAGGAGTTCCGCGAGCAGGGCGAGCGGTTGGGGTTCTGGCTCAGCCCGCTCGACGGGCGTCAGGTCCTGCTCGCCCACCGGCGGCTGGAAGGCGGGCCCCGCGTGGGCCCGTATCGAATCAACATCTCCGTCCTCGAGGAGGTCGCCATCCCCATCATCCAACGCGGGATCCAGCACGCGTTCGTGCTGTTCCTCGATGAGCTGGGGAAGATGGAGCTGTGCTCCAGCGCGTTCGCGCAGGCGGTGCAGCAGGCGTTCGATCACGGTCCCTCGATCGTGGCGACCGCCGGGGTGAGCCCGATTCCATTCCTCGAGTCGTTGAAGCGCCGACGAGACGTCGAGATCATCCCGCTTACACCAGCCAACCGGGGCGCGGTGGAGGAGGAGCTTGCGGCGCGCCTCGGGGCGCTGTGCGCGGAGGACGAGGCGGTCCGCGCCCTCCAGCAGCAGGCGGATCGGATCTGCGAGATGATCGTCTCCGGCGAGGCCCTACAGATCGATATCGAGATCCAGCAGGCGTCGCTGCGGGAGCGGGTCGCGCGGACGTTCCCCGACAAGCAAGCACTCTACCAGTTGATCTACGAGAGTCGGTTTCGTCGGTTGTGGCAGCAGTTCCGGCATCACTAAGAGGGGGTTGCTCTGTCGAAACGCTCGCCACTGGGCCACGGGTGACCCGGCGACGGGTCCCCTGCGCCGCCCGCAGAACCAGGGCGATAGTCCCTGGGCGAGGACGGCGCAGGGTGGCGACGGGGCAGGCCCCGTGGCCCCGGCAGCTATCGCATGGGGTGTTCGACAGAGCAAGAGGGGGGTTCGATGACGGCGTTTACGTGGGCATTGGTGACGGCGGGGATCTGGGGGATCGTGCCCCTCATGGAGAAGATCGGGCTCGGGACCGGCTCGCCAACCGCCGGCGTCGTCGCGCGCAGCTTCGGGATCGTGATCGGCCTCATCGTCTACAGTCTCATCGCCTCGCCGTGGGCGGCCGTGCGCGCGCTCGGTTGGCCCTCCATCGTTCTCTTGGCCGCCGGCGGGTTGCTCGCGAGCTTCATCGGGCAGATGGCGTTCTATCAGGCGCTCAAGTCCGGGACCCTCTCGCAGGTGACTCCGGTCGCCGGCACCTATCCCTTGGTGGCGGCTGTGCTCGGCTGGTGGTTGCTGCGAGAACCGATCACCCTCTCGCGCGTCGCGGGAGTCGTCTGCGTCGTGGTTGGGATCGTGCTCCTGCGCCGGTGACCCATGATCCCCACCACGCTCATCCTGACGCAGCGGGAGGTCGCGAAACTCCTGGATGTGCGCAGGGCGATTGGCGTCGTGCAGGAGTCGTTCAAGGCAATGGCGCGCGGCGAGACCCTCATGCCGCCGAAGCTCTACCTGCGGCTTCCCGGCGGCGATGATTTCCGCGCGATGCCCGCCTTCCTGCGACGGCCCGCCGCCGCGGGGGTGAAGTGGGTGAACGTCCACGCGCGCAACCCGGCGAAAGGCCTGCCCACCGTCATGGCGGTCATCGTCATCAACGATCCAGCAACCGGGGTCCCTCTCGCCATCATGGATGGGCTCCTCATCACGAAGCTGCGGACGGCTGCGTCGACGGCAGTGGCCACCCAAGCGCTGGCGCGTCGCGGCAGCCGCGTGGTCGGCCTCGTCGGCTGCGGGGCGCAGGGCGATGCGCTGCTCTTGGCGCTGGCGGAGTGCTTCCCCCTGGCCCACGTGAAGGTTTGGGGCTACGTTTCCCAAGAAGCGTCGCGGTTCTGCCGACGAATGCGACGCGTGTTGCCAGGGGTCATGTTCGAGCCGTGCGCCACGATTGAGCGCGCGGTGCGAGATGTCGAGATCTTGATGACCGTGACGCCGTCACGACGGCCGCTGGTCAAGCGGGACTGGCTGGCTCCAGGGGTGCACATCAGCGCGATCGGGGCGGATGCGGCCGGCAAGCAGGAGCTCGACCCGCGCATCCTCAGGGCCGCGACCGTCGTCGTCGATGATCGTGAGCAGGCGATCCATGCCGGCGAGATCAACGTGCCGATCAGTCGCGGCCAGTTCCGCCCGCGCGACATCCATGCAACGCTCGGCGACATTCTCATCGGCCGCCGCCCCGGCCGCCGCAGCCCCCGCGAAATCACCGTCTTTGACTCCACGGGCCTGGCCATCCACGACGTCGCGCTCGGCTACGAAGCGATGCGCCACGCCAAACGGCGCAGGATCGGCCGCCGCCTAGCACTCTTCGCCGCCTGAGCCGGTGCCGCCTTCATTGGACGTCTACACCACAGAGGCCGCAGAAGTTCCACAGAAGCACAGAGCAGAGCTCGTCGAGGTGTTCTCTGTGGCTCTGTGGCCATTCTGTGGTTCTGTGGTGTCCATGGCCAGTTTAAGGCAGTACCCCTGAGTTTTTAGTGCTGTCAATGTTGTGGCGTGATTTGTTATAATTCGCTATCTTTCCTGAGGGACCTCCCCATGAAGACAATCGAGATATTCACGCCTCACGACGTCGCCAGAATGCTTCGGATCCATTCCTTTACGGTGACCCGCCTGGCCCGGGAAGGCAAGCTCCCGGCTTTCAAAGTCGGCGGCATGTGGCGCTTTCGGAAGGATCAGTTTGAGAAGTGGGTAGAATCACGTAGCAACCGCAAGCATAAGTGAACTGTCCACATGCCGACACTGAACTGGATTGGGAAAGAGGCGGTGGTGAATCACCACCAGCAGGTGCCGTTTCACCTGCTCAAGGACGTGCCCACGCTTGCGTGCGGTCAGCCGGGCGACGGCAACCTCATCGTGCAGGGCGACAACCTGATCGCGCTCAAGGCGCTTTTGCCCTACTACGCGGGACAGGTGAAGTGTATTTGTGTGGATCCACCCTACAACACGGGCGAGCAGACGTGGACTTACGACGATAAGGTGAACAGTCCGATAATTGGCGACTGGCTCGGAAAAACAGTTGGTAACGAAGTGTCTGACCTCTCGCGCCACGATAAATGGCTTTGCATGATGTACCCACGTTTACGATTGCTACTGCAATTCCTACGACAGGACGGCTTTATTTTTATCTGCATCGATGATGTCGAGCTATTCAGGCTCAAGATGATCATGGACGAGCTTTTGCCACCTGATCGGTTTGTCGGGGCATTTGTGTGGAAGAGCCGTCGCAACCTCGACTCGCGCCACAAAGCAAACGTCTCTTTAGATCACGAATATGTTTTGGTGTTTCGTGGGCCAGAAGCACGCCTGAGAGGCGCAATGAAGGATATGGGTAAATATACGAATCCAGACAATGATCCAAGAGGCCCTTGGATGAGCGATAACTTGGTCGGGTTGGCTACCAAGGATCGTCGTCCAAACCTGCACTACGACCTTATCAATCCAGCAACGGAAATCAATTATGGTTGTCCCAACAAGGGCTACCGTTATTCGAAGGAAACAATGGCGCAAAAAATTCGAGATAACCGAATTATCTGGCCAAAGTTACGAACGGGTAGGCCGCGACACAAAAAGTTTTTGTCAGACTTGGATAGCGCTTTCACTGGTTTCTCATCCGTAATTGACTGTGGCAACACTAATGAGGGAACAGAAGAAGTAGCTGAAATTATGGGATCGTCACCATTCATCTTTCCCAAACCGCGTTCCCTAATTCAAACCTTAATTGAACAAGCGACAGACGAGAATTCTCTTGTCTTGGACTCGTTTGCTGGCAGTGGAACGACAGGACACGCAGTCCTCGCCCAAAATGTAAGGGATGGCGGTAATCGTCGCTTCATTCTTGTCGAGATGGAGCAAAACATCGCGCGCAAGATAACAGCGGAGCGTTTGCGCCGTGTCTCGCAAGGCTACAATAAACCTGATGGCGAGAAGGTGAAAGGTTTGGGCGGCGGCTTCAGATTCTGCGAATTGGGCGAGCCGCTGTTCGATGAGAGCGGGAAGATCCGCGAGACGGTCAGCTTTGCCGACTTGGCGCGCCACGTCTATTTCACCGAAACGGGCGAGCCGTTGCCGCGCGAGCGAGTGACGAAATCACCACTCATCAGTGTGTGTCGAGGCGTCGGCATTTACCTGCTCTACAACGGTATTCTCGGTGACAAGAGCGCGAATGGCGGCAACGTGCTCACGCGTGAGGCGCTTGCGCAACTTCCGTCGTTCGACGGGCAAAAGATCATCTACTGCGCCGGTTGCCTACTCGGACGCGACCGGCTGCAAGCGGAGCGTATCATCGTCCGGCAGACGCCCTACGCGATCAAAGTGTCATGATTGTTCTTAAGGACTACCAGACACGGGTTCTCGGCTCACTGCGCGATTTCTTCCGACAGTGCTCAAAAGACGGTCGGCCCGAAGCAGCGTTCCAGGCGGTGCAACTAAGGAACGGCGGCACGCCCGTGCCGTACGTCTCGGTGCCTGCGACGGGCCTGTCGCTGGGGATGCCGTATGTGTGTTTGCGGGTGCCTACGGGCGGTGGAAAGACGTTGCTTGCGTGCCACGCTGCCGGGCTTGCGATGAGCGAGCTTCTGCACACTGAGCGTGCGGTAGTGCTCTGGCTCGTACCAAGCAACACGATTCTCGACCAGACCGCCGACGCGCTGCGTGATCCGCGTCATCCCTATCGCCGTGCGCTGGAGGTGGCCTGCGGCGCGGTGGAAGTGGTAACCATCGAAGAGGCGTTACGCCTTTCGCGCGCAATGGTGGAGGGACAGACCGTTGTCATCGTTGCGACAATTCAATCCTTCCGGGCGGAGGACACCACGGGGCGCAAGGTCTATGCCCAGAATGGCACCTTCGCGGAGCATTTGCTGAACGTACACGCCGACCGACTTGCCGATTTGCTGCCAGATGCGGACGCTAAACCGAAGCCATCACTGGTAAACGTGCTACGGTTGCGTCGGCCCATCGTTATCGTGGACGAGGCGCACAATGCGCGCACCGATCTGTCCTTCGCCACGCTCGGCAACGTACTGCCCTCCTGTATTGTTGAGTTTACCGCCACGCCGGTGCGCGAAGGGGCGCACCTCTCCAATGTGCTACATCGCGCCTCGGCTGCGGAGTTGAAAGCGGCAGACATGATCAAGCTGCCGTTGCGCGTTATTACACGGCATCCCAGCCAGCGCGATCAACTGCTCGCCGAAGCGATTACGCTGCGTGCCGACTTGGAAAAGCTTGCCGCGGCGGAAGCGCAGCAGACCGGCGAGTATCTACGGCCCATCCTCCTGCTTCAGGCGGAACGCGTGGATGCCTGCGAGCCGCTGCGCGACCGGCTGGTCAGCGACTTCGGCATTGCAAGGGACACGGTGAAAATTTCCGTGGGCAGTCTCGACGAGCTACCGGGGGCGGACGAAATCAAGTCGGCGAAGTGTCCAGTGCGCTTCATCCTTACCGTGCAAAAGCTGCGCGAAGGATGGGATTGCCCGTTCGCCTACGTGTTGTGCAGCCTCAAGGAAACGCGCTCGGCCACGGCCATCGAGCAGATCGTGGGGCGTATTCTGCGGCTTCCTGAGGCTCGCGCCAAGCAACACCCAGACCTGAATTGTGCCTACGTCTTCTCGGTGTCGCATTCCATCGGGGAAGTGCTTGCGGAACTGCGCGAGGCGCTGGAAAGCAACGGCTTCACGACGGCGGAAGCGGAGCGGATCATCATTCCTGTGCAAGGCGTCCTCCCGCTTGGCGCACAGCCGAGGACGATCCAGGTGGCGGTGGCCGAAATTGACGCGGCCAGGGCGCAGGCGGTGGCGCTGGAAGGCAAGGTACGAATTAACGCGGTGACCGGCGAGATCACCATACTTGTGCCGTTGGACGCACCCGAGACGGCGACGCTGACGGGTTGCGTGAAGACGCCCGAGGCAAAGGCTAAGGTTGAGGAAGTCGTCGCACTCGTGCGTGAATTGGAACAGGTATTCGGCGGCAGCGGGAAAACGCGCGCGCCGTCGCCTTACGAGCGACAGCTGGACTTCATCGTACCGCTCCTTTGTGTGCGTGAGCACGATCAGTTGTTTGAATTTGAAAGCACGTTCCTGATTGAACACCCCTGGAAACTTAGCGAGAAAGATGCGTCGTTATCTTCTACCTACAATCCGCTTGTCCGTCCCGTTGGCTATGCCGGGCTTGTGGACGTAGGCGCGAAAGGCGAAGTGAAAACGAGCGTTGTGCAGCAAACACCGGGATCTGATTTTGTCGCCACGTTGCACCAGCAGGTGCTGACATTTGGTGGATCGAACGATTGGACGTTGGAAGGCTTGGTGGCGTGGATCGACAGGCATATTGACCACCAGGATATTTCGGCTGGCGAGTCGGCAGAGTTTCTGCGGAAGGTCGTTCGTGGCCTCATGGCGAAGTTCGGCATTTCGGACGTAAGTATGTTCGCGCTCGATCGTTTCCGCTTGCGGGATGAGATCGAACGGCGTATTCAGGAGCACCGAGACAGTGAGCGGAAAGCGGCGTTTCAAACGTTGCTGTTTCCTGAATCGTCACTGACAGTCAGCCCGGAACGTTCGATCAATTTCAAGGCGATGAGTTACGAACCGAGTTGGCTCTACGAAGGTGGTTTCCAGTTCAAAAGGCACTACTTCAGCCCAAAGCCTGGCGAATTGCGTGAAACGACTCCGAGCGGCGAACTGACTGAGGAATTCAAATGCGCGCAGTTTATCGACGGGTTGTCGGAAGTGAGGTTCTGGGTGCGAAACCTTCCGCGAAAGTCCACGTCGTTCAGGATGCAAACGTCGCAGGATTGGTTTTACCCTGACTTCATCTGCCAGCTCACCGATGGGCGTGTGCTTGCGGTGGAATACAAGGGTGAGCACCTTTATGACGGAGTTGATGCCGACGAAAAGCGCGCCGTCGGCGCCGTGTGGTCATCACGAAGTAATGGAAGATGCCTGTTTGCCATGCCGACCAGGAGTGATTTTTCAACCATCAGCAATGTGCTCAAGCTGAGGGAAAAGCCAGGGATCCCACAAGGACAGGTTGGTGTTGACCTTCCCATCTCGGTCATCCTGGTTCCGCTTCAGCAAGCCAAGCTGTTCGTGACCCATCTTCCTGTCTACAGTCTTGCAGCTGCCGCCGGACGGTTTGGAAAGGGGCAGGGTGTGAGTGAAAGTGAGGAGGGATGGGTGCAGGTTAACGGTCGCCGGTTGGATGAACGGATGTTCATCGCAAAGGTGGTCGGCCACTCGATGGAACCGAAGATTCCTGATGGTAGCTACTGCATCTTCCGCGCCCACCCAGAGGGAAGTCGGCAGGGGAAAATCGTGTTGGTCCAGCATCGTGGCATTGAAGATCCTGAAACGGGCGGACAGTTCACTGTGAAGCGGTATAAGAGCGAAAAGTTATTTAACCCAGATGATACTTGGCAGCACGCCAGGATCGTGCTCGAACCGCTTAATCCAGCATACCAACCGATACTGATTGATCCTTCTGATGCCGAAGCCGTCACAGTCGTGGCTGAGTTTCTAGAGGTATTGGTAGGAAAGCCAGAGACAACCCAAGTCGTCCCGCCTAGCTGATCTGGGTTGGCACATTTGGAACGCCTCAGTTTTTCACAGGCACATGCAAAGCTTTATGTGCCGCAAGCGTCGATGAGTGATGTCGAAGAAGAAAACCAAAAATGGAAAAGTCAAAGGAGACGGAAAGAAACCTGTTTTTGGCGGTTTCCTCTTTACCGTTATAACTGTGGTTGCAAGTCTCTATGGATACCAGTACTTCATGAAACCCGAAATACTGATATCGTCGTCGGACGCCACTCTTTTGAGTCATCCTACACAGGATGAGAGCCTCAAGGTGCATTTCATCTTTTCTCTGAAGAACGTCGGAAAAAGTAAGACTCGTAGAGGAATGCTTTACACGGCGTTTGTTAACTGGTCAGGCGGGAACAACGCAATCGTGGTCAGCTCGCAAGACTTTATAGAATCACCGCTTTTTGATCTTACGGCAGACGAGCACGCGACCTTTGAGGTCGACAAGTACATTCGTGCTGAGGAGTTCGTGAAACTGGTTAATGCGAGTGGGGGAATATACTGCGCTGTCTTGTGCAGATGGCAGGGCGACAACTTGGTCTACTGGCAGCGAACGTTTGAGAATAATGTCCTCCTATTCATGAAACCGGGAATGGACAACGCGAAGATGAAGTTCAATATGCAGATGGTCAGGCAGGTGTATTCGACCGATTGGTTGCAGCCTGAGAGACCGCAAGATCGCTGGGCGCATTTGCTCAAATTGCTTTCCGTTAAGGAGATCATCTACGGTGACAGGTTCGTGGACTGAGGTAGGAGGGGGAAATGCCGACCGAGCTTGGCTCCAAGCTATTTGAAGCGCTAAAAAATTCCATGCTCTGGACCTTCTTCGTGGCGCTCTTTGGTGGCGCTGTGGGAGCAGCTGTTACGGTGTGGTCAACAAGATCGCTTGCCAAGAAGGAGCGCCTGTGTGAGCGGCTTCATTTTCAACTAAGCTTGTTGTACGGCCCAATTTACTACAAGGTTCTGCAAAACAAGACACTGTTCGAGCTCAACAAGAAATTTCTGGGAGCCTGCAACAAAGAACTGAAGGGTAAGAACTGGAGCCAAGATCCCACAACACAGAAGGCTGTGGGAGAAGTCGAGGATACAACGATCGGTTTAGCAAACGCTTACATCCATGAGGTCGTTGGCAACAGTGAGCGGATTAGAGCCATCCTTGACAAGCACTTCGGTCTGTGTGACCCAAAGGATATCAATGTCTTTAATCTGTTTTACGAGCATTACATCCGGTACAAGATAGAGTTTGAGGAGTCCGGGAAACTGAAGACACCGATGGGAATATACAAGCATATTGGTAACATTTCATTTATCAGGCCGGAGTTCATGCAGCAGATAGAAGAGCGCTGTAGGGCGAAGCAGGACGAATACCTGCAACTTACCTCCTAACATATGCGCTTCTTCGCGGGACCATACAGCGAGGAGTTGGTTCAAACCACACTGGATTGTTGGGGAAAATAGGGACGGTTCTGCTCTGTCGAAAACCCATCAATTTAAGGTAGAATGACCGCATCGGTTGTGGGGGGTAGTGAAAGGTGCCAGGCACCGCGGTAGCTGGCACCTTGGCCGCGGCCTCGCTGGCCGTGGCATTCCGGTGACACAATACTCAATTGCTCCAGCGAGACGAAATAAGTAATGTGCCCCCGGAATTCCGAAACAGAACTTAGGGAGGCGGTCGATCGTATTCTGGCTTCAAAGAGCCGTCGAAAACTGGTCGTTGCTGGCCCTGGAACAGGGAAGACAACGCTATTCAAGAAGCTTCTTGACGCCAGCGCAGGAGACCGAGACAGTAGGCTAGTCCTGACCTTCATCAACAACTTGAAGGTCGATCTTGAACGCACCCTTGGTATGTCCGCGCGCGTCTTGACCCTGCATGGATATTGCCAGTCGCTGCTTCGCCGGAAGCCTGGGTTGCGAGCCGGCCTCTCGGAGAATTTTCGATGCGTCCCCGAAATGGCCTCATTGATCAAACGAGACTGGGAGTATCTCAAGGAAGGACCCACACCGGTCTTCGTGCAAGAGATGAGATCGCTAAATACGAGTTCGGCTCTCAACTTCTATTTCGCCCGGGCGAACTACTACGACGCCGTGGACTTCGACGACAGCGTGTTCCGCACCTACCTGGCATTGGACGGAAACCGCGATCAGGTCGACGCCTTGGATCTCGTTCTCATCGACGAGTTTCAAGACTTCAACCGGATGGAAGCGGCTTTTATCGAGCTAGTCGCCTCTAGAGATTCGATCGTCATCGCAGGCGACGACGACCAGGCCTTGTACAGCCAGTTGCGCGGTGCAAGCTGGGACCACATCCGGGCGCTCTGCAAGCGTGGTGACTACGAGGTCTTCCCGCTTCCTTTCTGTATGCGATGCCCGGAGGTAATCGTCGGCGCCGTCAACGATGTGATCAGCAGAGCGCGGGATCTCCAGAAGCTGAACGGCCGAATCGATAAGCCGTACAGGCATTACGAACCGAGGAAGGGGGAGGACAGCCACCGATACCCGAAGGTCGTTCTCGTTGAGACCACCGTGCAGCGGGCGAACGCGAATTATTTCGGAAGGTACATTGAGGAAGCGGTCCGACTGATCTCTGCCGAGGAGATTGACGAAGCATCGAAGAATCACGAACCCACCGTCTTGGTGATTGGCCCACAACAGTATCGGAACCCGGTTTCGGCACACCTGATCGAAGCAGGTCTTCCAGTGGAGATACGACCGGAACTGAAGAGTGGGATCGCGCGGGAAGCTGGACTGGAGATCTTGGCGGAGGATCCAGTGGCGAACATCGGCTGGCGAATTGTTCTTGAGGACGAGGATCGCGCCCTGGCGGCAAAGTGTGTTCAGATGAGCGCACCCAAGGCGATTGCGTTGGTCAGAACGATTCCGGAGTCTCTACGGGAGAAGATCATCGCCGAAGTGAAGGCCTGGAAGAACACGGCCGATCAGCGTGAGAAGGCCAAGCAACCGGCGGACGAAGCCGGTGGTATGAGGATTAAACTGACCTCATTCGAAGGTGCGAAGGGCCTGTCTGCGCAACACGTCTTCATCCTTGGGCTGCATGCAGGAGACCTGCCGAAGGACTCGACCAACATCACGGATATCGAGGTATGTCGGTTCCTGGTTGGTCTGACCCGCACCAAGAAGCAGTGCTTGTTACTGTACACTAGGCGATTTGCAGGCCAGGTGAAGACGAAGTCCCCATTCTTAGATTGGATTCGAAAGGAGCGCTACGCACCGATAAGCGTAGACGTGGCATATTGGAAGGATGCCAGGCACCAGAGGGACAGGCATCTCGGAAAGACAGGTGCCGTCCTAAGTAGTGTCGCCTAGCTGATCTGGGCTGGCACCCCCCGCTGATTTGCCCTGCTGGGCAAATCAAAGACGCGGGGGTTATTTCACCCACGCTGATGTTCCCTGATGGTCAAATCAACGCCGCGGGGGCTATCGCATTTGGAAAAGCGGGGGACGGTTCTAATTCATGGGTTGGTTGAAGGTTGATCTCCACGATATTTATTCAGATGGCAGAGCGCTTGAGGAGACGCTGGAGCAGGCGATGGCTCAAGCGGTCTCAAAGCGGCTTGAGATGGTGGAAATAATCCCGGGCAAGGGGAGCGGGCAGCTCAAGAAGCAGGTCTTGCGGTTTTTACAGCGACCAGACATCAAGAAGCTCTACCACCGGATCGAAAAAGATGACAAAAACTTTGGCCGGGTCTTCGTCCACCCTCCTTCGCTCTTCGAGCTTCGGAGCGGTTTCGCTCCACGGCTGCGAAGCGGAGACACAGAGGCCACGGCTGTCAAGCCGTGGAGCTTCACTTCCGCCATTAACCCGCGAATAGAATTTTGTTGACGAACACTCAAATTTCGTAGAAAATTGAGTGTATGAAATACATCCCCCGGCTCCTCGAGGAGAAAATTCGGCGCGCCGTGGCGCGCAACAAAAGCATTTTGCTCTTCGGCGCGCGGCAGACCGGCAAGACCACCCTGATCCACCGGTTTGAGTCCGCCCTGTCCATCAGCCTGATCCGCCCGGAGGTCCGGCAGCGCTATGAGAAATCGCCGGACCAACTCGCCGGAGAGGTGGAGGCCTTAGCGCGTCGACGGGGTAGGGCGCGGCCGCTGGTGGTGGTGGATGAAGTGCAGAAAGTCCCAGCGCTGCTGGACGTGGTGCAGGATCTGATCGATCGCGGTCGGGCCAATTTCGTGCTGATCGGCTCGAGTGCTCGCAAGCTGCGCCGTGGGACGGCGGTCAATCTGCTGCCGGGCCGCGTGGCGACGTTCCGGTTGGATCCCTTCAGCCTGCGCGAGGTTCCGGCGCAGTCGGTGGAGGAGCGATTACTGTATGGATCGCTGCCGGGGATGCTAGCCGTGCCGAACCGATCGGATCGCGAGACTGATCTGGAATCGTACTTGACCACCTATCTGGAAGACGAGGTGCGGGCCGAAGCGCTCGTGCGCCGCGTGGGCGACTTCGCGAGATTTCTCGAGCTGGCGGCGTCGGAATCCGGCAACATCGTCAACACGAGGAAGTTGTCCCAGGAGATCGGGGTGTCGCACACGACGATCGCAGGGTACTACCAAATTCTCGAAGATTGCTTGATCGCCGAGCGCATCGAGCCGCTAAGCCATAGCGCGACCCGCAAGAAGCTGACGAA
>Ga0209515_10001610_pt1 | contig 37172 bp, 34 predicted proteins | sample Subgroupgradi54m_FD_187454 | JGI IMG/M metagenome (GOLD analysis project Ga0209515, IMG submission 187454) | Subsurface groundwater microbial communities from S. Glens Falls, New York, USA - GMW60B uncontaminated upgradient, 5.4 m (SPAdes)... ... | reverse complement strand
TAGCCCCTCTCATTGATATCGCCAACCACCGCCTCGGCGAGCAATTCCCCCGAAAAAAGTTTTCCTACGGCTGCCGCATCTGTCCCGATGCGCCGTATTATGGACATATGTCGGGATGCACCTACAGCGAAGGAAAGTCTTGGGGCAAAATGGAATTCGATGGGATGTTTGCCGAAATCCGCACCGATGCCACGCTGACATGGCCGTTTATCCTCAAGTATGTGATGGATAAAATGGATAAATAATTTTATTCTTCGAGCAAAGTCGAGAAGTTTCCTTATGGAACAGTTCTCGACAAGCTCGAACAATATATTTTATATATCTATAAAATTATAAAGCTCCACTAGCAATAGTGGAGCTATTTATTTTCACAAATCAGAGTCAGCCTTGATCGAAGCTGCGACGGCATCGCGCCACGCAAGCATTCCGCCGGAGAGTACCGACACATGAGCAAATCCCGCTTGAGAAAGCAGACAAGCAGCCCGAAGCGCGCGCTTGCCTGAACGACAAATCACCACGATCGATTTTTCTCTATGCGCATCCAATTCCTGTATGCGCTCCTCTATTTGACCCACCGGAATATGAATAATTCCGAGCAGTGCAGAAAGATCGCCGATCAGCTCATCCGCCTCTCGTACATCAAGCACCACAGGGCAAGCCGAAGATTTATACTGCGCATAAAAATCCGCAACAGATACATGCGGCATTGAAACATCATCCGCAACGCTGCTCTCGCACACGTTCTCGCATGCATTACCGATATTTGGCATTACAAAGGCACGCATCCTCATCTCACAGCACTCTTCATTGAGCTGCAGTACGTGCTTCATCCACTCCGCAGGGCCATAGCGAAGACCTTTTGCAAACGCAACATATTCTTCGCGCGTGCGCGGCTGCAAATATTGATTACGCGTTTTCTGCACTGCAATGCTTGAAGGCGCACAGTTGCGATAGTCATGCGCAGGATAGACTATCAAATGATCAGGGAGATCCAGGATGCGATGCAAACTATCCCAATGCTCTTCAATATCTCCGCCGGGAAGATCAAGCCGCCCTGCCCCGCCTTCATCAAGAAACAGAAGATCCCCTACAAACACCCGATCCGGCAGCACAATGCTCACCGAATCTTTCGTATGTCCGGGCGTGTGATAGATCCCGACATTCACATGGTCGCGGCCAAGACGGCACAGCACTCCCTCATACAAACTCCAGCTGACGCCCGCCACTTTGCTTGAGTTATACATCACATAATCGCACCCGGTATGCTCTTTGAGAATCGTACCGCCCGAAAGGTGGTCTGCATGCGTATGCGTATCAATGATATGCGTCAGTTCCAGCTTGGTCTGCTCTATGACCCTTACATACTCCTGCACCCGATCCATAAGCGGATCAATCAAAATCGCCTCACGGGACGCCTCGTCATACAAAAGATACGTGCGGCACGAACGGCCATTCATCTCGATAGATACTATCGACATGTATTTTTCCTCTCTCTAATTGGTAGCAATAAGAACCTCCTTAGATATAACAAAAAAGCGCTTATGGCACAACGTGCTTTCTGTATATTCATTTTTTATAAACCACCCACCGAGGAATATGTATCGAGAAACTTAGGTACCGCAAACAAAAGTCCGATAAGCGGAATCACAAAGAGTGCAACGGTTATGATCGCCCCCCAAAAGAAATAAGATTGAATTCTCTTTACCGACTTCTCGATAGAATCCAACTTTTTATTCTGCTCTTCAAATTTTTGCAATATATCCTGATCCATATAATTCAATTATATATCTTTCAGAAAAAAACCCGCAATAGTAACCCCTCACACACCAGTGTCATTGCGAGGACATTTCAGCAGAAACGCCTACTGGGGTCTTCGAGCTACTCCGTGCGTCCGCACGGAGTAGCTCGCGGCACGCTCCTCGCAATGAAAACAGCAGCGCATACCCGAGAGGGTACAGTGTGAGGGGCTACACGCAATACTATTGCAGCTTCTTATTTTCTATCATGAACTGATAGGTAATCTGCGATACGTTTGCAATAATATTCTCAAGCTGCGCCGTATCTTTTCCTCGTGTCATAACACAAAGCAAATAAGGAGAATCAAGATCATAGATAATTCCGCAATCATGCGCCTCCACACTCGTCACCGCACCGTTTGCCGTATTTGTATATTGACCGAATTTGTGGGCCACTTTTATATTCGAAGGTACGCCCGCCACAAGACCATCTTTGAACTCCGCTTCACTAAGCATGCCCAATGCCTTTTCCGACATCGTCTGATTGAGAAACGTAGAATTATAGAGACTGCGGAAAAAAAGCGAATATGTACGAGCTGAAATAATATATTTATCTCCTTTCTCTTTGTGAATCTGAATACCCAAATCTCCGTACATGTTATCAAGATCGCTTGCAGGACTATTCAAAATAAGAAGATACTTAGCAACGTTATCGGATCGTACGATCATCTCATAGATAAGCTGATCCACTGTATAGGGTTTATTCTGAACCAAACGCGTCGCTATGTCGCCTTGAGCGATTTTCAGCAAATTGATATCGCCTGCCGTATATGTATACGTGCGCGATAAGATACCCGAATCCGATTCCGCAAGCTTCAGATAATACATCATCACTGGAACTTTCAAGAGACTCGCCGGATCAAAATCCTCATTCGGATTGATGCCCACCCATTCGCCTGTTTCAAGATTTCTGAAATAAACAGAAATATTATCCGCCCGTTGGATGACTTGAGGATTATCAATCAGTATTTGAATCCTGTTTTTTAACTGCGTATATTCGCTATGAGTTTTCTCTGCCGCATCAAATCCAAGCAACGGATTAATGAATTGGTAATGATTATTAAGCGGATGGATTTTTGAAAAACCAAAAAGCGCGTCTCCGTAGTATTGTTGAGTCACTTTCCATCCAACCAAAACACCCGCCATAGCGCCTACATAAAATGTGCATACAAATGCGAGGGTTCGAGCCCTCGCATTTGTGCGTATAAGAAATAAAATTCTTCTCAATCTTCTTTGCATATCACTGGATAATCAGCGTTCCAAACATGCCCTGCTGACGGTGGCTGCCTACGGAGCAATAATATTCGAATGATCCCGCGGTATCGGCGGTAAACTCAACCGTATCCATGCTTCCCTGGCTAATGCGCTTGGTGGCCACATTAAGACCCTCAATCACCAAATCATGGAATCCGCCGTTGTCTTTGAAATTGATCTTTACCTTATCTCCCTTGTTTACGGTGATCGTTTTGGGCGCAAATGAATAGTTCGTGCCGATAACAGTAAACTCCTTTATTCCCGGGCCACTCACAGGGGATGCCGAAGATAACACAGAAGGCGACACAGACGCCACTATTTGAATAGTTTCAGTCGGAACCTGAGTGCCGCTGTTTTTCATAAACAGCATGATTCCCGCAATAATCGCCGCAACAATAACACCTCCAATAATGATATTTTTCATAAATATCAAAACATTAATTGATTAATTACTTGCCGGCATCTGCGGTCTCAATTGAATCGAACGAGCGGTAACGCTTCCATCAGCATTAGCTGTCCCGAAACTTGTTACCTGCATTCCCACCGCAAGATCGGAAAACGCACCGGATACGGATTTCATTACCTGTGTTGATTCTGAAACAAAGATAATTTTTGATCCCCCGTCGCGCAATTTTATAGTAATACTTTTTTCATCTTTTGAGATGATTTCTCCGCTTGCATTATCACCCGCCATACCGCCTCTTCGGGCACCTGCGGCCCCTGCTCCTCCCATACCACGGAAATTACCTTGGGCGGCAAACGCAGCTGTGCGTATCTGCTTCCCGTACTGCATACCTCCATAAAACGATCCTGCTCCTACTATAATAACAACCGCCATAATACTAATCAATGTTTTTTTGTTCATATATTTTTATATTTAATAAAACTCTTAGTCCCTGAGCCTGTCGAAGGGCTACATTATCTCTTACCACTTTCCCCATTCTCCAGAAATCAATTTTTCTTTTTTTATTCGAGTCCATCCTTTTATTTGCTTTTCTCTCAATCGAGCCGCTTGCAAGTCCTCAAATTCCTCAAGATAAACGACAGCTTCAGGCCTATGCTTAGAGGTAAACTTTGAACCCATACCTGTTAGATGTTGGATCCAACGCTCATCAGCTTGATGAGTTAAACCTGTGTAATAAGATTTATCTTCGCATCGGATAATATATACATGCCATTTCCAAGTCATTTTTTAAGTAAGGTAGGCCTTCGACAAGCTCAGGCGATAAATTATTTTTATAATTCGACCAGCATATTACTCATACCTCAACGCTTCAATGGGATTGAGCATTGATGCTCGGCGCGCAGGATAATATCCGAACACAATTCCGATTGCCGCGCATACGCCGAACGCAAGCAATACGGACATCAAAGAGACGCTTGTGGTAATCCCCGCAAAAGCTGATACCGCAAGCGCAGCAATCCATCCAAACGCTACTCCGATCACACCGCCGAGGAATGTAAGCATGACCGCTTCAGCCAAAAACTGAAGTGCGACGTCTTTTGCGCGCGCGCCAATGGCTTTGCGAAGTCCAATCTCTCTCGTGCGCTCGGTAACGGCAGTCAACATCATATTCATAATACCGATACCTCCGACCAAGAGCGAAATACCCGCCACCGATGCAAGAAAAATAGTAAACGTAGTCGTTACCTGCGTGAGCGTTCCCAAAATATCGGCTTGAGACATAACGGAAAAATCGGCTTCGGCTACATGATGCCTATCAAGAAGCAAAAAAATGATTTCTGCTTGGACCGCAGGCATCTGCTCCTTTGTCGCAACTGATACGGCTACGGTTGAAAGAAAATCGCTGCCCGTGAGAATTTTTTGCATCGTGCTTAGCGGCACGATTACCGTATCATCCTGATTAAAAAATCCTGATCCTCCTTTTGCTTTCAATACGCCGATTACCCGAAAATCCACTTTATTGATGCGAATCTTTTTCCCGATCGGATCCGTATCCGCAAAAAGATCCACAGCAGCAACAGGACCGATCACAGCTACGCGACCAAGACTCCTATCGTTCGATTCAGTAATAAACGAACCGGAGTCAACAGTAATATTACGCACCGTCGCATAGTCCGCCGTTCCCCCGATCACCGTAGAATTCGTGTTATTGCCCACCTGCGATACGATCTGAAATCGGCGCTGAAGTTCTTCCGAAACTGCCGCAACTCCCTCAATGTTTTTTATCGCATCACCGTCGGCATTTTTAAGACTTTGGCCGCTCCCGCGCCCCGAGGACACAATCCCTCTTCCTGGCTGTACGATTCCCGGCACTACAGAAAGAAGATTCGATCCAAGTCCTTCGATGCTTGATTGGATCGTTCCCTGTGCGCCTTGCCCGATAGATACCATAGCAATGACCGATGCAATACCTATGACAATACCAAGAACGGTGAGTCCCGATCGTACTTTATTCGACGTAAGGCCTGAATATGTTTCGTGAATAAGATCTGCTGTTTTCATTGTGCGTGATTATGATTGGTTACGATCCTGCGATTTTTTACTTTTTCATCGCTCACTATCTCTCCATCGCGAATGTGAATAATGCGCTCGGCGTGTTCCGCTACATAAGGCTCATGAGTAATCAAGACAATCGTACGGCTCTCTTCCATGTGCAGCCGCTGAAATGTATCAAGAACTATCTCGCCGGTTTTCGTATCAAGATTTCCCGTCGGCTCATCAGCAAGAATGAGAGACGGGTTATTTACCAAAGCGCGCGCAATAGCGACACGCTGCATCATGCCGCCTGAAAGCTGATTAGGAGTATAATTCCAAAATTTCTCGGGAAAAGCCGCCGAGACCAGCGCTGATTCTGCTTGTTTTTTGCGCAGTGAAGGATCAATACCCGCATACACCAATGGCAGCTCAACATTACGAAGTACAGAAGCGCGCGCAAGAAGATTGAATGCCTGAAACACAAATCCGATTTTCTGATTGCGAATATCGGCGAGTTCATTGTCGGAGAGTTTTGATACATCATGGCCATCAAGCGCATACGTACCCAACGTTGGCGTATCAAGGCATCCGATCATATGCATAAGCGTAGACTTGCCCGACCCCGATGGTCCCATGATGGCTACAAATTCGCCGTCTCGAATCGTAAAAGAAACTCCCTTCAATGCATTCATTTGAGTTTCTCCCGTCTGATATGTTTTTACGATATTCTTACATTCTATCATATACGCTATATTAGTTTCCTCGGAATCCGCCACCGCCTCCGCGTGCGCCTCCGCCTGTCAAGCCGGGGATTCTAAGCGCCGAAGAGCTTTGCGTCGTCTGTGCCGTTGCAGTCGTTGTCGTAATCGTGCGGCCCACAACCACATCGCCCTCCTTAAGACCAGAAATTATTTCCGTTGAATCATCATTGGAAATACCCACTTCAATCATTTGGCGAGTTGTCGGCTTGGAAAAAGTGATCGGAGCTGTTGTGATATCAGTCGGCACATCGCTACTGTCAGGGATTTCTACTACGCTTGCCCCGTTTTGTGATTTTACCGCAGAATTGGGTATCGTGAGCACATCAACTTTGGTATCGGTGATAATCGTCGAAGATACGGTCATGCCCGGCTTTACCCTGTCATCTTGAGTAGCAAATCCTATCTTTACCATATAAGACACCACTCCCTGCGACATCGTGCCGATCGCATCAATTTCTGCAACCTGTCCCGCAATGTTCAAATCAGGAACCGCATCAAAGGTAAGGGTGACTTTATTACCCACTTTTACTTTAGCAACATCCACTTCGTTCATGGAAATCTCTGCAACCTGCTGCTTGGTGATAATGGTCGCAATTATGGTAGACGGCGTTGCACTGTCGCCTTTTTTTACATTAAGCTTTGCCACCACGCTATCAAACGGCGCGCGAATGAAATAATCAGCGAGTTTATCTTTTGCATCAAGCAACGCATTTTCTCTCTGTTTTACTGCTAACTGCTGGCTTTGGATGTCAAGCGTATCAGCTCCGGCTTTAAGTTTAGCAAGTGATGCCGTTTTTTCGGCAATCGTTCTCTCTGCATTAATAATCGCCTCCTTATCGCTATCGATCTTGTTTTTAATTGAGTACAAACTGCTTACCTGCGAAGTTATTTTTCCTGTGTAGGTACTAAGCTGGGAAAGATGCGTGTCAGAAAGAGCGCTGGGTTTAATATTATGCTCCACCAATTTATCTTGATAAAACTGAATAAGCGTATTGGAGTTCTTCAGTGCCGCAGCAACGCTTTTTGACGTCTCATATGTCTCATTTATCAGCTTTTCAATCGTGGCGCTATCCGAAAATTGTGTCGAAGATTTATAGTCTTGAAAATTTATATCATACCCGCTGCGCGCTGTTGCGTAGGCATCAGCTGCTTGGCTCTTGTATTCAAGGGACTTGGCGTCATAATTTTTTACCGAATCAGCATAATATGCCACATTTGACTGACCGCCGGTATTCGAAAGCGTAGTGCCATACAATACGTCCTGCAATCCCGTCATGGTCGGCGAGATATCAAAAAACGCACCTGCAACGGAATTAAAGCCGTCGTCATACGCTTTTTGCAAATCGTCTTGAGCATTCTTTTTTGACTCCATCGCTTGAGCAAGAGAATTTTCTGCCTGTAAAATCGTAAGATCATCAGCAGGCTGAAGCAGTTTTTGCATGGAAAGATGCCCCGAATCAAGATTTGCCTGTGCATCTCGTACTCCTTTTTCCGCATCAGATGAATCGATTTGAGCGATCAACGTCCCCGCTCGTATTATTTGCCCATCCTGAACGCCGACATAAATCACATCACCTGATACTTTTGGCTTCAAATCAAGCTGTGTAGACACGGAAACCTGCCCCGTACCTGAAACGTAGGATGAAATTGTTCCTTTCCCCACTTTTACGAGTACGTAATGCGTGGGCGTAGCAGTTCCATGGAGCTTCTGATATGTCTCATACCCTCCAACAATAACCACCAGAACAATCGCGGTACTAATAGCCTTATGGGCAAGTGCTGATGCGATGATTTTTTTAAACATACGAATAAAGATTAAAGGTCTTCTTACTGCTTAGGCATTAAAGATGCCGGCATAATACGAATAAATTTTGCTTCAATTTGGCCCTGATCATTAGGCTGGCCAATGGTTACAATGTAGTCATTTATCTTAAGATCCGTAGGAACCGCATTATCATTTCCCTTATGGATAACGGTGTCTTTGGTCATAAGAATGATTTTCTCTTCATTGGGACGGCCACGCACTACAAGGGTACCAGCATCAATTTTCATGATCTGGCCGAACGTACCATGAGATTCAATAAAATCTTTCTCAAAAAAATTATTCATGAAACCCTGGCGAGGTCCTCCAAAATTACGATGATAGTTCTCTCCCCAACGGTAAGAAAAACTCGCTTTTCGATAGCCAACCATTATACCTGCATGAAATATACCGAGCGCAATAATAAGCCCCGCAACGATCCATGTTGCTATCTGAAATTTTTTTGATTTAAAAAATGAAATAAAATTCATAACTTACGGAGGTTTCGACAAGCTCGAACAGTATTATTTATATATATTCTTCGAGCTTGTCGAGAAGTACTTTTGGTATCTTTTTATTAATAAACAACCGCAGACCTTCTCTTGCTGATCCGCAACGCATGGTCCGCTATAACGCTCAAAAGCTTCATTACCATAAGCACAGCACCAAGAAAGATAGCTATGCTCATAGCAGGCAGCGATTCAAGTACCGCGATCCCGAAACTGCGCCAATCTCCAAGCATGATGCGAAAATCAGAAAATAAAAGCGAAAAAAGCACCTGCAAATGCACCCCAAAAACTTGAAAGGTCTAATGGACCAGCGAAATGATTAGAAAAATGATGGCGATAATAGAAATCCATAAGGAAATTGGGATAGTCACGATATTTTATGTGGATATTTCTCTTACACTACTCAAAAAACCACACGAGCGGGGGTCGTTATTCAATACGACGACAGTCTGCCATACAAGAAATGTGCAAGGACGTCCGAATCAATTTCTCTGTACATATGCACACTATAAAAAGTTGCTTTTTAAGGCAACTTTTTATGTCTTGACATTTACTTTAAAAGGTGGCATTTTTTATACTTCTTCCCGCTGCCGCAGGGGCAGGGGTCGTTGCGGTCTGGTTCTTTTATGCCGAATGGCTTTGAGACTGCTTCGGGTTTGTGGGAGTGCTCGGAGGCGGGACCGGTAAAGGTGTGTTCTTCCGGTTTCCTTAATTGAATTTTGGCCAAAGACTGGTCTTGGGCTACCGTGCCTTCGGTTTTGAGGATCGTGTGCACGATCTGGGAGCGAATCGCCATCTGCAATTCGCGGAACAGTTTTGTGCCTTCATTTTTGTATTCCACCAACGGCTCCCGCTGTCCGTATGCACGCAATTTTACCGAGTCGCGCAAGTGCTCCATCTGATCCAAATGATCCATCCAGAGCATGTCTATAGATCTCAACATCACGCTCTTCTCTATATTTCTTGTCTGTATATCTCCTTCTGCTTTTTCGCGCTCGTCGTAAGTCGTAGCGAGCAGATGCATAATTGCATTGGTCAATGTATCGCGCTTTTCATCGCTTGTGGCATCCGGTTTTTCTACAATTTGGCGCAGCACCGCGTGTACGCCGTCGCTTACGCTCATAATCGTGCGGAGCTCTTCAAAAATTTCTTCCGTATTCCATTCTGACTCGTCTGATTGCGTATGGAATGCGACCATACGGCTGACCTCCTCGCTGATCATTTCTAAAATAGCCTCTTTCATGGTGATCGTCTCGCCTGCTTCCGTTTTTACGCCCACTCCCATAAGGACATTTCGGCGCATACGATAAATTGCTGTGCGCTGTTTATTAAGGACATCATCAAACTCAAGGACATGTTTGCGGGAATCAAAATGAAAGCCTTCGATCTTAGACTGCGCTGCTTCGATCGCACGAGACACCATCTTGTGCTCGATTGCCTGCTCTTCGGGAATACCAAGCTTCTCCATCATGCTCTTCACACTCGTAGCGGCAAATACACGCATCAAATCATCTTCAAAAGACACAAAGAATTGCGAAGATCCGGGATCTCCCTGTCGTCCCGATCGTCCGCGGAGCTGATTATCAATACGCCGCGCTTCATGGCGCTCGGTGCCGATGACGTGAAGCCCTCCTGCATTGCGCACGCCCGATACTTCATCTTCTTTCGGCGGTGAGCCGCCAAGCAAAATATCAACACCCCGTCCCGCCATGTTGGTAGCTACGGTTACGGCGCCTTTGCGCCCGGCTTGAGCGATGATCAAAGCTTCCTGTTCGTGATTCTTTGCGTTCAGCACCTGATTGGGTACGCCCTCGATTTGAAGCATCTTGGAGAGCAATTCATTTTTATCAATAGAAACGGTACCGATAAGTACAGGCTGTCCCGTCTCATGGCGTCTCTTTACTTCAGCTACGACGGCTTTAAACTTTCCTTTTTCCGTGCGAAATACCAGATCCGATGAATCTTCGCGCACCATTGCGCGGTGCGTAGGAATTGCGACCACTTCGAGGTTATATACCGTATGAAATTCTTCGGCGCTTGTTTCCGCAGTTCCCGTCATACCGGCAAGCTTGCCGTAGAGACGAAAGAAATTTTGAAACGTAATAGTGGCAAGCGTTCGGGATTCGCGCTCAATCTTCACGCCTTCCTTTGCCTCAACCGCCTGGTGAAGTCCTTCAGACCAGCGCCGCCCCGGCATCATACGGCCCGTAAACTCGTCTACGATAATCACTTGGCCGTCTTTGACCACGTATTGTTTATCTTTTTGAAAAAGAGTCTGTGCGCGAAGAGCGGACTCGAGATGGCGTACAAATCGCATCCCGCGCTCTTCATATATATTGCCGATGTTTAATATCTTCTCAACTTTGTTGATACCTTCTTCGGTAATTGATACCGTACGCTGCTTTTCATCAATATTATAATCCTCCGTCTCTTTAAGCTGCGGAGTAATACGGGAAAATACCTGATACAATTCGCCTGATTGGGCATCAGGAACGGAAATAATCAGAGGCGTACGCGCCTCGTCGATCAAAATAGAGTCAATTTCATCCACTATTGCATAGTGATGCTCGCGTTGACGCAAATCAGCAGGCGCTTGTTCAAGATTGTCACGAAGATAATCAAATCCGAATTCGTTATTAGTGCCATAGGTAATGTCGGCCTCATACGCCTCTCTGCGCGTACACGGACGGAAGTGGCTCAAGCGGTCATCGCCATGCTGGTGCGTATCAACATATTCCGGATCATAGATAGCGGAAAACTCATGCGTAATCACGCCAACGCTCACGCCAAGCTTCGAGTATACAGGCCCCATCCAGCCGGCTCCTATGCGAGACAAGTAATCATTTGGAGTAACCAAATGCGCACCCTTGCCTTCCAGTGAATTCAAATATAAAGGAAGAGCTGCGGTAAGAGTCTTTCCTTCACCGGTCTTCATTTCCGCTATTTTTCCCTGATGCAATACAATGCCTCCCATCAGCTGCACATCAAAATGACGCAAGCCAAGGGCGCGGCGCGCCGCTTCCCGTCCGGCAGCAAACGCATCAGGCAATATATCATCCGTAGTCTCTCCTTTGGTAATTCTTTCTTTGAACTGTGCGGTAAGTGAAAATAACTCTTCATCAGAGAGTTTCTTAAAATCTTTCTCAAAGCCGTTGATCGCATCAGTCAGCGCTCGAATGGGCGCAAGATGACGTTCTGGATTAGCGAATAGTGATGTGAGAAATGACATATAGTATCTGCTATTATACAGCAGATTTTGATAAAAGAAAAGCCTGCCTAATCGGTAGGCAGGCCTGCTGCATTACTGGTTAAAACCAGACTAATCCCACACACTATCACCGGGTAATATCTCCCGGATCCTTCCAATGCTGTTCATCTATATACGCGTACATCAGGGGAAACGAGAGGCCGGGACGTTCAATCCACAAGAAAAAAGGTTCATCGATCAGAATCGGCTCTGCCACATCAACACGCACAGACGTCGTAGCAAATCCCATGCCCACGGCGCTTTTCACACGCGCGCCAAGATGATTCATTCTAAACTTCGTCTGCTGTAGCGCCTGTATAACGTTTGCATTTTCACCATTTGCCATAACTGTGTGCATGCCCACCAGCCAATCAAGGCTTGTCTCCAGATCAAGATCTACCATCGGAAACAAAAGCCAACTTGCCGATATCGGCATAACCTCGCTACGGCAGCGAATATCATCAATCCGAGACATAAGCCCAAAATCGTCATATACGTGATCGGCAATAGTCATGCAGACCGAATCACCGGATTTCGTATTCAATCTTACCAGAGGATGAGGATGCACAGACGACATGGCGGCATCAAACAACCGCACAGGCATGTCCTCAATCAATCCCGTCGGCATCATATGCACCGCAGGATACAACTCCTTTTCAACCGGCAGAGAGAGATGGCGCCCCATCACGAGCCATTCCACCATCACATCGAGAATCGACACGACACCGAATTCACCGGGATTAAAATCCGAAAGCCGTATGGAAAATCCTTCGCGGGCAAGAATCTCATTGAGATCGTAAGCGGTCATACTCGCCCATGCGCGCAATTCTTTCTCCGAAAAACGAGAAAGCTCCGAACGCCTGACAAAAAAGTCATCCAAGAACCGTGACTGCACATCATTGACTGCGCTCCACACGCGACAAGCTCCCAGCACATCTTCGCTTTTGACAAGCGCACTAAGAACCGGCGGAATCACCATCACGTTACTCATTGTACGTCCTCTCTGCTAAAAAATCATGCTATAAAAAAATGAACCACATTGATTATATGCAAAAACAAAAGAAAGTGGCAAGCACTTTCTTTTTGACTAGACCCTATCTTAATAATCTCTTTCGTAGCGAAAATATTTAATTTCGAGCGAAAACCATGAAGACCGAGGAAGGCTACTATTTAGTAACCTGACGAGGTCTGAATGGTTTGCAGCCGAAATTAAAGATTTTTTAGCCGAATATGGATTATTGAGATAGGGTCTCATTAAATCTCATCTCGAATCCTTCCTTTTCTCCATAGTCTGGCAGCAGGATCAAACCGCATACTCTTTTTAAAGGCGCGCGCGCCGCGGCGAAACACGGCGCTTATTTTATTTTTCCGGCCGTACATTTCGCGCTGCAATTCATTCTCCACCAGATCGCAAGCTGTACGCGCATCTACATCGTGTGCTTCTGCCCGAAAAAATTTTCCCCCGATGGACAGATTCACTCCCACTTTATACACCTCACCCTTGCGATGATGCGCGGTAGTCCTCTCGACATCAATATCAAGCATGGGCAGATCAGTCGATGCCTGACCTTGTAAAAACTTTTCCGCCGCGCGAATAATTTTCTCTTCGATATACTCGCGCAATGCCGGCGTTACCTCAATATTTTTCTGTCGTATATTTACTCGCATACCTTTTTATTTAATTAGTATAGGTATCCCCACGTATGCAGCTTATCGCTGTCCATCGGCCACTTCGCTCCGATGTCCGTACGGTAGAACATATTTTGCACCATAATATTTTGCACCCGCATGTATACCTGCTTTTGCGTTTCCTCCACCGTAGTACCCGAACCTGTCACCACCAATAATACGCCCGATTCTCCCGCGATGCGCCACACTCCTTCGTCGAGCTTCACATCTTCTATATGAATGCCCTCCCTGTTCTGTTTTTTGAAGAGCACGGGCAGATCACGATACATTTCCACGGTTTCCTTATCATTTGCCTTAACAAAATACGTAGGAACAAGAATACGAATGCCTATCTGAAAGCCTTTTTTCGTCTTGAGCTCAAAATCTTCTCCCTTCGCTAATCGGTATAACCACTCTCCTGCCGGAGTTGTTATCCCCTCGGACTGAATCTGAATTGTCGGATATCCGAATCTGCACGTCCACTCAAGCGGATGAATGCCGCGGCCGTTTACAATGCAGTTAATATCCACATATCCGATATAGCCGGATTCGCGAAGTGCGGGAAGCATTTTCCCAAGGGTGGCATTAAACAAATTATTGGGCTCGCTCCAAAACATCAGCGTTCCCATCTCACCTGAAAACGGCCCGATGTCGCCGGGAAAGATACGTTTGTGTTCAAAATTCACATTGATGGGCTTGATAAAATCATGGCCGTTAAAAAATGCGCCGACCGCTACTTCCACGCCTGTTACCAGTTTCTGCAACTGAAACACGGGCGCTTTTTTCTGCCAAACTTTTTTGTTCTGATCCAATATCTCGATCAAATCCCTTCCATCATCTTCTTCGCCGATAAATAAAAGTCCCTTACCTCCGGAGGGCGTATTGCCGCTCGGCTTAAACACATAGCGCGACGGATTGTCTTTGATGAACTGGATCACTTCATCGTAATTGGAATAATTCCAACTCGGCAAAATATTTATTCCGTATTTTTTAAGCTCTTCTTGTCCGAACTCCCGATCGATCTCAAGCCGGTCCGTATAGACTGATCCGCCGACCACGAGCTTTCCCTTCTTGCGGAGCTTTTCCGCCTGTTCGCCGAATTCCACATCGTCAAAAATGATCACATCCGCCCAATCCGCATGATCTTCCCACTTCTCCACCTTCTCTATGAATCCGCTATATACATCGCTGTCGCCTTTCGCCTTGATATAAGCCTTTACGTCATGCCCTTCTTTAGAAACAGTCCACGCCAAATCGCCGCTCAAGCTCTCAAGCGATACAAAAAGAAACTTCATCGGCATTTTTATTTCAGAATTTGCGTTCATTGATTTTTAATTTTTCTTCAAGAAATAATTGGCCATTTAAGTATATCAACTCTCGAAAGAGACGCAAACATGCTATTTCTTGCAAAGAAAAATTATTTTCTCAAAAAAATAATTTAAAAATAAAAAATATCGTGACTTTTTCCGCAGAAGAAAGTTATACACATTGACATGATAGTTGTATCTATCGGAAAATAGATATAGCTCTCGCGGGGAAAAGAATTTTTTGCAATGTGCTTTTGGTCGAACATTGCTCGAGCCAAATTAATTATATGCTCTCACTATTATGAAAAAGAAAAAAGCAGCAGCAAAAAAGAAGACCATGAAGAAAGCAACAAAGAAACGAACATAATTTCTTTACAAAATCCCGCCTCACGGCGGATTTTGTTTTTCTCTGCATTGGCATTCCGCAAAAAGCGGGAATGCCAACGAATTTTTTAAAAACCGATCATATATATCTCTTCATGCAGATCAATGCCGAATTTCTTTTTTACTTCACTTTTCGCGGCCTTGATAAGAGCAAGCACTTCATCGCTTGTGCCGTTTCCCCTATTCACAAAAAAGTTTGCATGCTTTTCCGAGATGCAGATATTGCCCGATATGCGCCCTTTCAAACCCGCACGATCGATTAAGAACGCGGAAGGAATTGTAGCGCGAGTACGAAACATCGCTAACTCGGGGAATTTTTCGCAAAGCAAATTGCGCTCTTCCTCGCTCTCCGGCCACGGCGCATTTTTAAAAATACATCCGCAGCACTTCGCTCCGATGTCCTGCTTTGCCACGCGTTCCTGCGTGATGCGCAAAATCTCTTGTTGAATTTCCTGCCTGTCGCTTTTTTCCAGCTTCAATGTTGCGGATAGAATGATCCACTCGGGGTGAGTTTTAAAAATAGAATCTCTATATCCGAATACGCAATCTTGATTTGAGAATATGTTTATCTCTTTTGCAATAGTGTCAAAAACTTCCACTGACTCAATTACGTCTTTTGTCTCGGCGCCAAAGCATCCCGCATTGCCGCGCACCGATCCGCCTATCGTTCCCGGTACGCCGATGCCCCATTCAAATCCGCGCAAAGATGCTTTGCCCGATTCCATAACGACGCGGGCCATCATCACGCCCGCGTCAATTTTTATACGATCTCCATCAACGGACACACTTCCCCCGCTCATGCGGATCACAAGTCCGTCAAAACCCTTATCAGAGACCAGAACATTTGACCCACCGCCCAGCAACACAAAGGGTATATGTTTGCCTGCTGCAAACAATGCCGCTTCTTTGATATCCTCGGCATTTACAGCCTCGACAAAAAAGCGGGCCATGCCGCCTATCTTATATATAGTATAGGGCGCGAGTGATATGTTTTCTTTGATGTCAGCCCTAATCCCGCTTAGCGGAACGGACGACCCGTAGGGTTTAGCCATGAAGATATGCTATGCCTAATGCGGACAAATCTCAATGTACTTATTTATATCTGTATATCATATATAGTAAAACCCGCGTAATGACACGCGGGTTTTACATGCTTTCCTAGGAGGGCCATAGAGGGTATTACTCCAACAGTTTGTCCTTATGTGAGTGCCAGCTCCATAGCCCACCGAGAAAAACATAATCTTGCTTCTATTATTATACTACTCCTTAAAAGACCTGCAAATCCTTATATCCAGCTATTCAACCAAAACACCGACCGAGGCCACGGAACACTTCCCGGCATTATTGTCCCATACGTTATAGGAAAGATTACGAGAAATCCCGCAAGAGTACCCGCAATCAAAAGATAAAAGAAAATCTTGCGCGGACGCGGGCCCGATGCCACACTTATCGCCGCAATTATAATTGCAATCACAAGCGCAGTAAGGTAGTGATATAAAAACATGACGCGGCCTATGAATATAAAAGGAAAGAGATTAATGCAGTAAGCAACAGTAAGAAAGAGCCATGTAAATGAAGGTACGCCCCTCTCGCCTGCTTCAGCTTTTCTTTTTCCTGCCAATCGCAGATAGAGCGCATGAAGCCCTTTCATAACACCGATCAAAAAGAAATAAATGACCGTAATCGTAGAAAGCCACCACACAAACGGATTTCCGAGCAAGTAAATCTTTTCATATACGGACGCATGTCCGATCGCCACTATATCTTTGTTCCAAAAATATACGGGACGAAGCATGAACGGCCACGTATACCACTTGGAGCTATACGCATGAGTTGCCGTGATGCGCTGATTTGCGCGAAACATTTCGCCGTTCAACTCATAAAAATTACTCGGAAAATCTCCCATGGGAAACCCTGCCTTCTGCGACTGTATGAATCGCGCCGCCATGTATGCATTGCCCGGCCCCGGCTTGGTAAGGAGTGAAAAATGAATCAGGAAGAATGATACGTAGACGATGGGAGGAATAATAAAAAACATGCCATAGGCAAGAACCATGCGCATGAATTCTCTCTTTTGTCCCTGCGTCGTACGATTTCCACGTCTCAAAAGCGGAATACATTTTTTTGCAAGAATAAAAAATCCAAAGAGAAGTATGAGTCCTAGGAATGATGCCGCCGTCCACTTCACCGAAAGTGCAAGGCCCGCACATACGCCGGCAGCGATGCAAGCCCACATCCCCCATTTACCCTCTCTGAAGAAAAGTTTTGATTCCAAAAATAAATACAAAGCCAAGAATCCGAATACGAGCAAAAAGCTATCCATGAGAATAAACTTCGACTGCACTAAAATAGCATTTTCAAAAGCAGCAAAAATGCTTGCTAACTGCGATGCCCATAACGACCGGGAAAGACGCCATGTCAAAAGATATACAAGCGGAATCAAAAGCGAACCAAAAAGCGCAGGAAGGAACCGAAGCCAGATATACTGACTATTCGGATACTCTTCTCCGATTTTCACAAAATCAAATCCGGGCTGAAATCCCGCAATTTTTCCCATACCCGCGATCATGAGCTTGCCGAGCGGTGGATGAATATCAAAAAAATATTCGCCCGTCATATAGCCGGAAACAAATTTACCGAAATGCACTTCATCGAATACCGCCTCACGGGGATGCCAAATGCCTACGAAATGAAGCGTCAGACTTACTGCAAAAATAGCAATAAGAAAAAAAGTATGCGAAAATCTCATGCCCACATGGTAGCGCATTATTGGCCATATGAAAAGATAATATAAATCTAGAAACTCCTCTCTCTCTTGTCATTCTGAGCGAAGCGACTGCCGTGCGGGCGTCCCGTGAGGGAAGAATCTCGTGCATGTATGTTTCTTATCAAGAGATCCTTCGCTTCGCTCAGGATGACGTACAAAGAAACAAAAATAAAAAGAGGGTATGTCCCTCTTTTATAACTGCATCAATTGCGCGGTTTTGCGCGCAGCAATTCAATTGCTTTCTTCAACTGTGTATCCTTAACCACATCAGGAACCCACTTACCGGATTTTTCCTTTTCTGGCGCCGGACCGTCCACTTCATGCTCCGGCTGAATGCCGATCTTATCGATAGCGACAGCTTTGTTGCCTACAAAGTATTCGGCAATCGTGATATAAAGCGCATCTCCCTCTTCAAAAGCAATAATCTCCTGGACACTCCCTTTTCCGTACGACTTTTTCCCTACCAGAGGCACTCCCATGCTCTGGTGCAAAAATTCGGCAAATATTTCCGATGCCGAAGCACTTCCGCCATCAATAATAACAACAACCTGCAAATCTCTGAATACTCCCGCAGGGATGCCGAAACCCGTGGCGATAAACATTCCCGCGCGAGCAACTTCTTCCCCATTGCGCGATCTGGTCGTAAGGACAACCTCATCTTCGCTCTCGGCAAAAAAGTAGCTCATCAAACCAACGGCGTCAACAGCACCCCCGCCATTGCCCCGCAAATCAATGACGAATTTCTTTGCGTCATAATTGAAAATCCACGTGTTGCCACGCAGTTTGACGAGCAACCTCTGGGAAATCTCGCGCATCAGCTCATCGGGTGTCGGATTACTGAAGTGATCAATCTTAAGATAGGTAATGTCTTTTCCGATATCAACCGCATATACCGTACGCTTAACCACTCTCGCGCGCGTAAGGATCACGGGCTCAAGTTTTTTACCCTTGCGCTTTACGCGCAACGTCACTTGAGTGCCGACATCCCCGCGAACTTTGTCCACGATAAACTGCACAGGCTTACTCGATACATCCTGCCCATCCACGTCGACAATTGCATCCCCCACCTGAAACTTTCCTGATTTTTCTGCAGGAGATTCCTCGATGATTGATTTAATCGTCGTCGGACTTTCATCGGAGAGTTCAATGCCCACACCCGAAAAGGTACTCCGCAGATTCTCAAAAATATGCTCCGCATTTTCCTTGGACAGATAGTGAGAGTTGCGATCACCGAGACATTCTTCCAAGCCTTTGGCAATAAGCTTTTGAAAACACGCCAAGCGCGCTTCAGGCGTATTGGGTAATTCTTGGATATACTTATCAACAATAACTTTCCAGCGATCCTGAAACTGCTCAAACGTCAATTGCGCTTTCTTAGGCGCTTCCGGCACTTCTACACGATGTGGCGTACATCCAAATGCAAACACCATCGCGAAAAGCAATGCTGTATATCTCAACGTTTTCATGCTATATTCCTTTTTTCAATGAACGGTATTGGTTGATATGTGAGACTCTTGATTGAGCCTCCATTCCATCATATAGTGACAATGAATCGAATTTCATAGCATGTCAAATCAAATCAAAATAACTGAATATACTCCGTCTCTTATCCCGACCGACCCGGGCGTATATGTGTTTCGCAACAGGAGCACCATCCTCTATATCGGCAAGGCAAGCAACTTGCGCAAACGCGTGTCTTCATATTTTCGCACAAACGTAAGCGAAAAAGTACGGCAGTTGCGGCATGGCGCAACTACGCTTGAATTAATTTCTTTGCAATCCGAAATCGAAGCGCTCATCAAAGAAGCGGAGCTCATCAAACGCCACGTCCCCAAATTCAACGTGCTCATGCGCGATGACAAAAACTATGCATACGTGGCAATTACAAACGAGGCATTTTCCAAAATCTTTGCAACTCATCAGCCTTGGCACGGAACAGCCAAACCCCACAAAATAAATCAGACGGAAGCGACATTTGTCGGCCCGTTTACCAGCAGCTTATCGCTCAAAATCACTCTGAAGTTATTACGAAGGCTCTTCCCCTATTGCACCTGCTTTACTCCGCACGCACGCAAATGCCTCAACGCCCAACTCGGCCTCTGCCCCGGGTACTGCTGTCTTAAACAAAATCCGCCTAATCCCGCTTCGCGGGACGGGCGACGCGAAGCGTTTAGCCCTGAATTACTCGAATCGTACAAAAAAGAATACAAAACTCACATTGATGCGATCATCGGCATCCTTACCGGCAAGCGCCAACACATCACCAAAGATCTCAAAAAGCGCATGAAAGCAGCCATCTCGTCAGAAAATTTCGAACTCGCAGCGGCACTGCGCGATCAAATGCAAGGCATCGAAGATGTCATCAGACACCGCATGCATCTTACCGAGATTGGCACCAAGAAAAAAAATTATAGCGCCAACTGGCACCATTCAGAAAAAAATATCATTATGGCTCTCGGCATCGAAAAGCCAATCTCGCGCGTAGAAGGATATGACATCTCCCATGTCTCCGGAGCCAACACCACCGCGTCCATGGTAGTTTTCGTAGACGGAGCACCCAGCCGCGACGACTACCGTATGTTTAAAATAAAAACGGTGCCTGGCATCAGCGATGTAGATGCACTGAAAGAGGTAATACATCGCCGCCTCACGCATCCCGAATGGCAATTCCCCGACTTAATGGTAATCGATGGAGGCAAGCCTCAACTTAACGCCGTAATGTCTGTTATAATAAAGGAGGCGCCTCGTCTCGCACACCGCGTTCTGTCTCTTGCCAAGCGCGAAGAAGAACTCTACTCCCCTTACAAAACCCATACCGTCCGCTTAGATTCCCTCCCTGCTGATACCGGATTTTTCTTCCAGCGCATCCGCGACGAATCGCACCGCTTTGCAAAGCGCTATCATCATAAGCTGCGGGAAATTTCGTATCGTCCTAAAAACTAAATGAAGAACAGAACTACCAAATCCGAAAAACGCACCGCCAAAAAGAAACGACGCTCTTTTCCCGTCAGCGGGAAAAGCGTCTTTCTCATCGCACGGATCAAAACATCTCCAAGAAAAAAATGAAACAAGAAAGCGTGATCAGACAAACCGGCATGGCGCCGGTTTGTTTTTTATATATATGCCCAAAAGCAATAGATTTAAGGATATATTTTGGGCATATAACCACGGCACTCGCAAAAAGTGAAAAAGGATTTTTCACTTTTTGTTCGCTTGTGGTTATAATGCGCTCATAGGTCATTCACAACTTCACATGCGCTCAAAATAAGGAGACTACCATGCGCGTACCCGATCGCATTTACGGAATCGAGAATGAACTCGGTGTTGTCATGCAACATGCGGACAACACATGGCATACCGTACAGGGCCAATACACAAAACAGCTGCTCCAGGCCGGTCCAAATTCAGTGCTCCCCTTTATAGAGGTCATACGCCTGTGGCATTCCAATGGCGCATGCACTTATATTGATACCGGAGAGCATCCGGAATACGCAAGCCCGGAATGCAGGTCAGTCAAAGACACCGTGCTTTATGCCAAAGCAGGCGAACTGCTTATGAGGGATATTTTCAGCAGACCTTTCCCTGACGGCTCCCGAATGGTACTCATCAAAAATAACCTGGGATGCGACAGCAATGGCGAGATAGACGGACACTTCGGCTGCCATGAAAATTATCTCATGTACCGCCTTAATCTCGACGACATTTCAAGGATGAAGCAGTTCACTCCACTGCTCATCAGCCGCCAAATTATGGACGGAGCAGGCTGGTGGCAAGCTGATGGCACGTATCTCTTCTCACAGCGCTCAATAAGCATTCAAGATGAGATAGGACGCACCACCACCAACAATCGGCCTCTTATTACACTAAGAGACACTATCAATGACACGGGACATATGCGTAGACTCCATATCATTCCCGGAGATGCCAACATTCTCGATGTCGCCTGTTTTCTCAAAATCGGAACCATGTCTCTTGTCATCGCGCTTGCGGAGGCGGGACTCATGCCCGAGATTCAATACAGCTATCCCGCAACTACGATGAAGCAGATCGCATGCAATCCGGATGTCACCGCTCCCTGCAAAGAATTTACCTACAGAGGAAAACAATTAAGCCCGTTTGACATGCAGGTCATCTACTACGAGACGTTCGAGCGCAACCTTCCCGGTGCGGAATTCGCGTCGCCAAAAGTAGAAGCAGAAACTCACATGATCATGACGCTCTGGAAGCAAACGCTTGATGCGCTCTACAACCGCGACGAAAAATGGATGGTCGGACGACTAGACCATGCCACCAAAAAGTATCTCGCCAAAAGGGCCATAGAAGAACGCAACCTCTCGCCGTCGGAAATACAATCCATACGCAAAGATATCGACCTGATGTATCACAATATCACCGACCGTACGCTGCAGCAGCGGATGAACACGTTTTGGCCGGATCGGCGTCTTTTGACCGACAAGCAGATCGAAAAAGCCTGCTACTTTGCGCCAAGCAATACCCGCGCTCATATCCGGGGACTGTTCGTCTCCTCGATCCTTGATATCGCCGACAAGGTACAAAGCCGCATCGACTGGATCGTATGTAAAGACGGACAAATGACCTCCTACGATGGGGAATTTCACATGAACGATCCTTTTAGTTCATCTGATCCCCACTTCAGCCAATTTCTTATGAGATGCCTCGCCCTCCCGCGAAACAAAAAATTCTCTCATCAGCCTCCTGGCTGCGATGACTAGCAGCAGATGTCCCGCGAGGGACTAACACAAACATCCCGCAGTCGCAAGATGCGGGATTTTTAATTCATAATACCATCTCCAATTAACCCCTTCCTTGTTGTCATTCCCGCGAAAGCGGGAATCTAGGTTTTCTTTAAGCTTTGATGGGTCTGGATTCCCGCTTTCGCGGGAATGACAAAGAATAGGTTAATTGGAGATGGTATAATAAATCTCAAGTTGATTAAACGCCCCATTGGGATATGCTTGCCTCAACGATCTTTCCAAAGTATACAAAGAAAGGAATGCATATGCATTTTCCCAATCGCATCTACGGCCTTGAATTTGAACATGGGGTTCAAGAGTGCGACTCATCAGGATCATTCCATGAAGAGGGCGCAGCGAACGACAACTTCATACTCCACCCATTGGAAGATTCTGTTTTTAACACTACCCGCATGCGCCGGTGGCACTCCAACGGATCATGTTCCTATATAGACACAGGCGGACATCCGGAACATGCCACTGCAGAGTGCTTAAGCATACGCGACGCTGTATTGTATGCAAAAGCGGGTGATGCGATCATGAATAAGATCTTTGGCCGCATGCTTCCTTCCGGCAATACAATGCATCTCTTCAAGAACAATCTGGCGCTGAATGAGTTCCTAGTCCACTCCATGAGCTACGGATGCCATGAAAACTATCATACATCCGTACAAAAACTGCCCGTGATGAGACTTATTCCCCTCCTGATCACTCGCCAAATCATCGACGGCGCGGGTTGGTTTAGCAAGGATAATTATATCCTTTCCCAGCGCGCGCTTGTCATGGTACGCGACATAAGCTCAAACACCTTAAGTGAGCGCGGAATCATCAACGACAAGGACGGAAGCGATACAGGTCCTACGCCCCGCCACCACATCATCTGCGGCGATTCCAACATTCTCGAATTCGCCATGTACCTGAAGCTGGGAACGGTGGCGCTAACTCTTGCACTGATTGAAAGCGATAAGGTTCCCCAGGTCCCCTGCCTCACTCCGGTAATGACAATGCAGCTCATTGCCCAAAGTACAGACCCGTTTCTTCCCTGCATAGGAGTCGCGGCAACGGGCCAAAAATCCGCCTATGACGTACAGGTCATGTATTTAGAGGTAGCCCAGCGCGAGCTTGAATCCGGATCTTTTGATTCGGAAGAAACAGAAGCAGAGCTTAAGCATGTGGCTCTCTGTTGGGAACAAACGCTCAATGCTATCTACAATCGCGACATATCATGGATGCTGGGGAGGTTGGATCATGTAACGAAGAAGTTTCTAGCGGATCGAGAAGTTGCGCGAAGCAAACTGACCGATCCAATGGAAATATTTCTCATGAAAAAAGACATCGATCTTCTCTACCACGATATAACGCCCGGATCCCTCCCGTATCGCATGAACGATGCATGGCCCGAGAGAAGGATTCTTACTGACGCCCAAATCGATCGTGCTGTCACCGAGCCGCCAAAAAATACGCGAGCATATATGCGGTCGCGATTCATACGCCGCGTTATTGAGCAGAATAATTCTGCTCAAAATATTCTCAATTGGGAAAAATGCGGATTCTCGGGTAACGACGGAGAAAGTTTTTATCTTCCCGATCCGTTTCAAACCGAAAGTCCGGAATTCGAACAATTCCTCGCGCTACCTCCTGCCAGTCTTTAAAAAATCCCCTACTTATGCAGGGGATTTTATTTAGCAGCAAGAGACAAAATAAGTTTGATACATACCGCCCTCCACAAATCATAGACACGCGTTATTTATATCAATCCTTGCCCCTCCAGCATCTTTGTTCTAGGCTAAGAATACGGTCTTTTACTATCCGCAAAAGGAGGCTTATCATGCATTTCCCCGAGCGTGTATACGGAACTGAAAATGAACTTGGGCTCACGCGAGTACTCCCGGATGGAACATTTCAAGGCTTTGATGACGGGGGACTGCCCATCACTATGCTTCCCATCGCTATCAAGCACATACCTAACTCCATCCATTGCTACACCCCCGGCCATCCGCGCATTTGGCATTCCAATGGCGGTTCTACCTACGTTGATACCGGCTATCATCCGGAACATTCAACGCCCGAATGCCGGAGCATACGCGACGCGGTACGCTACAACAAAGCGGGAGAGTTTCTCGCAGCACAAGTCTTTCACGAGCCCATGTCGCCTTTAGGAAAGCTGCTGCTTTTCAAGAACAACATAGGCCTAGATTCGCAAGGGCGGCGTCACGGAGATTTTGGCGCTCATGAGAACTACATGGTCTACAGGCAAAATATTATAGACCCCAAAGAAGGGTCACGGCTTATTCCCTTTCTCATCACCCGCCAGATCATTGACGGCGCGGGATTATGGTCTCGTGAGGGATATTCTTTCTCCCAGCGAGCGCACGCCGTCACCAAAGAATTCGGGTCTGGCACAACAAGCGACCGCCCGATCATCAACACCAAAGCAACCGCCGATACCGGCGATCAAGTGCGCCTGCATTTGATATTGGGAGATGCGAATATCCTCGAATTTGCAACCTATCTTAAGATAGGGACAACTGCGCTTGTCCTCAATCTTATTGAAGGCGGCCAAGTCCCGCAGATCGTATGCACAAACTGCGTAAAAAACATGGAAGAAGTCTGTACTCACTATGACACTCTCGAACCGCTTGTTGAACTCCTGCACACCGATGGCACAAAGGACAAAAAATCCGCCTACGATGTACAGGTCATATATCTAGAGGCAGCAAAGCGCGAGCTTAAATCCGGATCTTTTGATTCAGAAGAGACAGAAGCAGAGCTTAAGCACGTGGCTACGAGCTGGGAGCAAACGCTTAATGCGATCTACAATCGCGACAGGGCATGGATGCTGGGGAGATTGGATCATGTGACGAAGAAGTATTTGGGGGAATGCCAGCTTCGCCGCAGTATGCCAGACGATCCATTTTCAACTCTCAAAGATATAGAGACGCTCTACCACGGCATCACTGATCGCACGTTCCAAAACCGACTCAACGGCGCATGGAGCGATCGCAGACTGCTTCGCGACGAGGAAGTCGCTGATGCAATGATAAACCCTCCTGCTCATACGCGAGCAATATGCCGCAGCCAATACATCAATTTGCTGATCGAGTATGGTATCAAAAAAAGTGATCATATCGACTGGACAGACTTTAAAAATGACTGCACGTTTCCCGAAAAACTCGTTTTCCGATGTCCGCATCCGCTTAAGTGGGACAAAGAAAAATTCGAAGCATTTCTGGAAAACGTGCGTGCCAGATACGATCCCATAAAAGGAACCAGCGCCATGCCGCCCGAACCTCACGGGTACGCGGCCCAGCCTCCTTATTAGATTCGCATCCATATCCCCTTTAATCAAAGGGGATTTTATTTGCCAGAACCAAGACAATAGCGTAGTTTACGGACATCGGACATTGAGAACAAAAAACGCTTCAGAAAGGAACTTGCCATGCATTTTATCCGACGTGTGTATGGAATAGAAAATGAATTCGGCACTGTATCCCAACATCCGGACGGGTCATACATTCATCCCAATGCCGGCGATTTGGGACATATCATATACCTGCGCGAGATCGAACATGCAGTCCTTATCAGCATGTTCACGGACTACCAGTTTGTATGGCATTCAAACGGATCGACCACCTATATCGACACAGGGTACCATCCGGAACATGCAACGCCCGAATGCTTAAGCGTTCGCGACGTCGTGCGCTACAACAAAGCAGGTGAGCTGCTCACATCCCGCGTCTTTGATTATACTGCCACGAGATTACTGCTTTTCAAAAATAACCTCGGGTATGATAAGGACTCACCCGGCCTTGATGGCGCATGGGGACACTACGGCTGCCATGAAAATTACTTGCTGGAGTATCCCCAGGACGCTCAAACACTGGAAAAACTCCGGCCCCTTCTGGGAATGCTCGCCACGCGCCAGATCTTTGACGGCGCAGGATGGTGGCGCAAAAACGGAGATTTTCATCTGTCACAGCGCGCAGGCAGTATTTCAACTGAAGTAGGCATTTCCGCCACTTCAGACCGTTCATTCCTGCAGCTCAAAAGGGGCGACACGGGATCAGACCTGCGTCTGCATGTTATCTCCGGAGATGCCAATATCTGCGAGTTTGCGACCTATCTAAAAATAGGAACGATGTCTCTTGTGTTGTCACTCTTTGAATCCGGCTGCTTCCCTGATACCACCTGCCTCTATCCCCTTGATGCGCTGAAATCAATCTCCCAGTACGCCGACCCGCATGCCCACCTCGTAAAAATCCAAGATGGTTCCCGCATCAGTGCGCTGGATATGCAGACAATATTTTTTGAAACCCTCCATCATCAGCTTCCTACGGCAACCTACGCTGATGACGAAATCGAGGGTGAGGTTCTGGAGATCATGAGCCACTGGGAACACGCCCTCAATGCGATCTATAATCGCGACGCCGAGTGGATGCGGGGAAGATTCGACTATGCGACCAAGCAATATCTTGCCGAGCAAGAGATTGCGCGCAAGGCCGTATCTGATCCCAAATACATACAAGATATCCGCAAGACCATAGATATCCTGTACCACGGCATAAGCAACCCCGCACTCCATCAGCGCATGAAAACAAAATGGCATGACCGGCGGATTCTCACTGACGCAGAAATCGAGAGTGCCGCTATTCACGCGCCTCAAAATACCCGAGCGCGCATGCGCGGCATGTTCGTAAATGCCCTCAAAGGACGCTTCGTTACATGGCCAGTGATCAATTGGGCACAGTTGGGATTTACAAAAGATCAAAAGTTCCTAAGAGCTGATCTTCCGTTAGCTCGCGTCTCACACTCACCGGAGTTCGACCTACTTCTCGAAGAACTGCAAAGCGAATAACCAAAAAAACCCCGACCAATCGGGGTTTTTATTTCTTCGCCTATTGCCTTTTGCCCATCCCCTATTGCCTTCCCGCCTACTCAAGGCCGCTCCGAGAAAGCATTAAAAAAATAATAAAACTTACCGCACTCGCAAGCACCGCAGTACCTGGAGCAATCCAATCCTGCCATACCGCAAAAATAATACCAACGAGCATCACGACCTCCAACCACCAAAACCGCACCAAAAAATCATAAAAACTCATGATGTATGGAATTATAGTAATAACATCGAATGTCCAACTATATTATGGAAAGAAATTATTGACAAGGATATAAAGTATGCTACGCTAGTATACAATGTGGCAATGCCACAACACTAGATATTTCTACTCACCCAAAAAGGAGTATCAGAAACAATGCTAGCAATGGCATATCAAATCGGACATGCAGTGTTAACAGTCGGCGGCATCCTCTTCATTATCTGCGTATGCGGATCACTGGGAGGGAACGAGTACGCTTCCATAGATCGCCACCGCCAAGAGGCCTACATAAGGGCACGCGGCATCATCTAGCGCGCAACGCCGGAGCCACAACGGGGATCCCATACGGGGATCTCCTCTTTTTTTAGCTAAGATTTTTTTAAAATCCTTCTTTCGCAAGATTGTCTGCGATCTCCTTCATTTTGCGTGATGCTTTTTTAGGAAGCTCCACTTTGATTTCTATCAAAAGATTTCCGCGTCCGTAGCCCGAAGATGCGTATGCGCCTTTGCCGCGCACGCTCAAAATATCTCCCGACTGCGTACCTTCGGGGACTTTCAATTTGATCATTCCGTCAATCGTCGCGATATTGATAGAACCGCCCACAATTGCCTGGGAAAGCTTTATCGGCAATTGCATTACAATATCATCGCCTTGGCGGCGAAATGTCTTATGAGGCGCTACGTGTATATGAATATAGAGGTCCCCCGGCGTACCGGCTGCTGTGGACATCTCTCCGCTTCCGGTCATTTTAAGTATCTCTCCGTCGCGGATCCCCTTCGGAATCAAAAGTTCTATTTTTTCATTGCGCTGCTCAATGCCTTTTCCGCGGCACTGCGTACATGATACCTCCGGACGCTTACCCGAACCTGCGCATTCAGGACATGTGCTCACTTGAGTAAACGAGCCCAAAAATGTGCGCTGCGTTTTTTGAATATTTCCTTTTCCATCACATGTGGCGCACGGATTCATCTTAGATCCTTTTTCAGCGCCAGATCCGGAACAGCGCGCACAGCGTACCAGTTTAAAAAGTTCAACTTCTTTTTTTACGCCAAGAATAGCCTCCTCAAACGGAATTTCAATATCAATACGGATATCCTTGCCTTTGCGCTCGCGAGACCGCGTCCTGTTTTGGCCTCCGCCAAAGAGATCTTCGAACACTTCGGAAAAATCAAAATCTCCGCCCGCACCATCGGCCCCAAAATCCATACGAAAACCGCCGGGCCATTGAGACCCGCCTTGCGGTGATCCGCCTTCGAATGTCTGTCCGAACTGGTCGTACTGGGCGCGCTTCTCGTCATTGGAAAGCACGCTGTATGCCTCATTGATCTCCTTGAACTGTTCGGCATTTCCGCCTTTGTCCGGATGATATTTATGAGCAAGCTCGCGATACGCTTTTTTAATCTCATCTTTGGTGGCGTTTCGCGCGATGCCCAATGATTTGTAATAATCTTTTGCCATCTATAATAGTAGCTATTTTAGCTCAGCTTAACGTAACCCGCTCAACTTCAACCTGTTCCTTCTTGCGGATCAAAATTCCCCCCATCATCATAATCTTGATTAAGAGAAATGCAATAGCAAGCACCGCCAGGTAAAGGAAGAAAGAAAGCGTCTTAAATGCAAGAAAAAAGGTAAGCGCTGAAGCATACGGGACATACTCGCGGTACGGTCCAAGCAGATCCGTGATCCTCTCGATGATAGTCGTGTAGAAGACGTCACCGAGCTTTTCGTTGCCCGTAAGCTTAATGCCATACGATTTGGCGATCTCCGTGCGCTGCTGGGTTAAAAGTTTCTGCATCTCGCTCGCAGGTATCTGATCGATACTTATCCCGCGGTCAGCGAGCTGTTTTTTAACCAAACCCTGGAAAAACTGATTCACTGTCTCATCGGGCGTAAATGATTCACTGCCGGTCAACGACCGAAGCGGTCCTCCCATGGCGCGGATCGTTATATTGAATGCAGTTCGGGGAAAAATAGTGCGGATCGCATCTTTTTTCTGAATATCATTGAGATAAAAAAGCGATAAAATTATTCCCCATACGGTGAGAAAAAGCGGAACGCCTGCCTTGAAGAGATTCGCCATGTTAAACCCAAACGAGAGGCTTGTTTCTTTCCGTATCCTGCGCACCGAGAACAGCGCAAGAAGGACACAGCATCCCATTATTGCAAATACCAGAGAGCTTGCCGGTACAAAGAGAAACGGTATCGCAATACTTACTGCAACTGCCGGATATATGATAACCGCACTCTGCACAAAGATCGCCGCTATGCCAAAAAGAGAAGCCGCAATCGCAAGAGAGCTGACAGAAGCGACATATTGCCAATAGGAAGTAAACGCTTCCTCCGAAATAGCTTGCGTTGTCGTGCGCCAAAACAAGAATGAAGCAACGATCGCACCCATGCATAACGCCGCTACTGCCAACTCCTTCAGCCGAATATTATTCATGCAATCTATTATCAGCCATCACCGTTTCCATAGCAAGAAAGGATTTCCCCATGCATTGTCGTTCCCGCGAAAGCGGGAATCCATATTTTTTAGAAAATGCAGAATCTGGATCCCCGATCGAGTCGGGGATGACAAAGGCGATAGCTCCTAGCCACTCTGCTCCCCTCCTTCTTTCTTCTCCTCAAAATCCGCATCTTTCACGTTTGGATCTTGGGCGGGAGTCGGCTGACCTCCTTCCGGCTGGCCTTGCTTGTACATGATCTCTCCGATTTTTTGCATTGACGTGCTCAATGCTTCTGACGCGCTGCGAATTGCATCTTTGTCAGCGCCGTCTTTTACTCCTTTAAGTGCGGTTACTTTTGCATCAATATCAGATTTGAGATCTGCAGGAACTTTATCCCCCGCATCTTTCACCGCTTTTTCTGCCGTGTAGATCATGGCATCGGCGGTGTTTTTCATGTCAGTCATTTCGCGAAGATTCTTGTCTTCCTCCGCATGCATCTCCGCATCTTTTTTCATGCGCTCGATCTCTTCTTTAGAAAGCGAAGTAGATGCTTCGATTCGTACTGACTGTTCTTTGTTCGTTGCCTTGTCTTTTGCTTTTACCGCTAATACGCCGTTAGCATCAATATCAAACGTAACTTCCACCTGCGGTACGCCGCGAGGCGCGGGCGGAATCCCTTCCAGCATAAACGTCGCAAGTGTTTTATTGTCCTTTGCCATCTGTCGCTCACCCTGCAAGACATGAATCTCCACCGATGTCTGCCCGTCGCCTGCGGTTGAAAATACCTGGGTTTTTGCCGTAGGAATAGTAGTATTTTTTTCTATCAATTTGGTCATCACGCCGCCGAGCGTCTCAATACCGAAACTCAACGGAATTACATCAAGCAAAAGAATATCTTTTACATCGCCCTGCAAGATGCCTCCCTGAATTGCAGCTCCGGCGGCAACTACTTCGTCCGGATTGATCGTGCGGTTCGGCTCTTTGCCAAAGAGTTTCTTTACTCCCTCAATAATGGCAGGCATGCGCGTCTGACCTCCGACAAGAATCACCTCGTTAATTTCAGAAATAGTAAATCCGGCATCTTTTACTACCTGTCCGGTGATGGCAACAGATTTGTCTATCATCTCCCCTACCAGCTCTTCGAGTTTTGAGCGGGAAAATTTCTTCACCAAGTGCTGCGGTCCTTCGGCGGTCTGGGTAATAAACGGCAAGTTAATTTCGGTTTCCGTAGTAGTTGAGAGTTCAAGCTTTGCTTTCTCCGCCGCTTCTTTCAAACGCTGCAATGCAAGCGTATCTTTCGCGAGATCGATGCCCTGCTCCTTCTGATACTCTTCTGCGATCCACTTAATGATCTTCTGATCAAAGTCATCGCCTCCGAGATGGGTATCTCCGCCTACTGCCTTTACCTCGATCGTATCACTCGTTACTTCGAGTACCGATACATCGAATGTTCCGCCTCCGAAATCATACACAACAATCTTCTCGTCTTTCTTTTTATTAAATCCATACGCAAGAGCAGCTGCCGTCGGCTCCGGAATAATGCGCCGCACGGTAAATCCCGCGATCTCGCCTGCAGCCTGCGTTGCTTTGCGCTGTGAGTCGTCGAAGTATGCAGGTACGGTAATCACTGCTTCAGTAATTTTCTCACCGAGCTTTTCTTCCGCATCAGTTTTTAACTTCTGAAGCACCATAGCGGAAATCTCTTCCGGACGAAGCCACTTGTCGCCCATTTTTATCTCAACGCCGCCGTTTGCCGCTTCTTTCATCTCATACGGAAGCCACGCGCCGTCGCGCTTTACTTCCCCGTCGCTAAACTTGCGCCCGATCAAACGCTTAATTGAAAAAAGCGTATTTTTCGGATTCGTCACCGCCTGGCGCTTTGCCAAAAGCCCCGCCAAACGATCTCCCGACTTTGACGTAGCCACCATAGAAGGAGTCGTCCGATTCCCTTCCTTGTTCTCAATTATCCGCGCATCTCCGCTCTCCATGATCGCCATCGCCGAGTTAGTTGTCCCCAAATCAATTCCCAGTATTTTTGCCATAATATATATAATGTAGAAAATTATTAATCAATTATTTCGCTATCCTCACGCGTGCGGGACGGAGCACCTGTCCGTTGAGCGCGTATCCTTTTTGAATCTCTTCGGCTACTGATCCGGAGGGAAGTTCTGCCTCCACCTCTCCCAGGGCTTCGTGCTTTTCCGGATTAAATGGCTCACCGATCGTAAGCGCTATAACCTCAAGGCCTCTTTTTTTCAAAATATCCATGAGCTGTGAACGGATAAGGAGCATTCCTTTTTCCTGCTCATTCTCGCCTGCTGTCTTATCTGTGCCAAAATGCTTGAGGGCAAGATCAAAGCTGTCGAGCAAAGGAAAGATATCCTGCACAAGCGACTTAGTCATATACCGCGCCGTATCTTCAAGCCGCCTTGCTTCATCATTTTTATAATTTACATGATCTGCTTTTGCGCGCTGCCAGCCGTTGAGGTATTCCTGCGCCTTGGCATTGCATATGGCAAGTTCATCTTGCGGGGCGTCTCCTTCTTTATTTATTTCTTCATTCATCTGATTCATATAATGAATTAATATAGCGTATAAGTGAAATATTTTTTTGATAGTCCATCCGCCGAGGCCCTACCAGCGCAAGAAATCCTTTGAATCCTTTCGGATGAGTCCAGTGGGTTATCATCATCGTATAGGGACGGGCTTCTTTCATGGGGTTTTCTCCGCCGATCAATATCCTCTCTCCCTCAACTTCGACGAGCGACTGCATATCTTCATCGAGCATATCCATGAGTTTTCCGAATTGCTTCACGTGATTGATATCCTGAAATTCGGGCTCGTCTAGTATTTCGGTAAATCCGCGATCGGTCAACACATCGTCATCAGTTCCGATGGACGTAAATGTGCGGGTGATATCGGCAATAGTCCGAGAACATTCGCGTGCAAAGTCTTCGATCGTATCGTTAAGAAAGAGCTCCTTGATCCGGTCGCGCTCACTTCTATTAAGAAGCACTTCACCGACCGAATGATCCACGAAAAAGCGATATCCCCTGTCCGTAGGTACGCGTCCTGCCGAGGTGTGCGGCTGCTCCAGATACCCGAGCTCATCGAGCTTGAGCATCTCGCTTCGCACCGTAGCGGGACTTATATCAAGATCAAGATCCTCCATGAGTTCCGCAGAAGATATGGGACGAGCCGTCTGTATATATTCGCGAATGACCGCTTCGAGAATAATTTGTTGTCTGTCTTTTAACATTCCAATTCTTTTATATTTTGCATTATATTCCCGAGTTAGCACTCTGTCAAGGAGACTGCTAACTCTTATACATATAAGCGACTTCACGGAACGTGAATCGCTTGAAATTCCGTCACTCGCCTATAATGAAAATAAATTTTCATTATAGGACTCATTAGGAATTATAAAAACACCCCAGAGAACCATTTGGTTTCCTCTGGGGTAATGGATGAGGCGGCTGGCTCTAGGAGGCAGCGGCCATTTCCGCCTCGGTTTTGCCAGGGCGATAGACGTAGTGGGTGGCGAGCTTACGCAGAGCACGGGCATGGCGACGACAGTTACGGGCATAGGCCTGGATACGGCGTTTTTCGGCACGGGCGTAATACACGGGCGTGTCGTAGGCCAAACCTTTCCTCGCGCAAGCGACAAGGTGAGGATTGATGGCAGGAAAATCCCGGAGGTGCGCCACATCTCGGGCATCAGCCAACTTCGCTTGCGCCTTCAAATGTCCAACACGACCGAGCAGTTTCTCGATAGGCGTTCTGGTCATGGCCAGTCCTTTCGTCTAGTAGTTTCTCCAAGGAACGTTGATAAACGTATCATAGTATACTTATATACTTCTGTCAAGGTTTCTATGTATACGAGGCATGCTATAAAGAAGTTAGTCCATTTCCATCACTATTACGTCCAAAGGAGCCTATTATGGCCGAATTATCTCCCCATGGGTTCAATACGCGCGCATTGCATACCCCGCTCCCCTGGCTGCATCCCCATACTCATGTGATGCCACCCTACCTTACCTCTACCTACGCAATGGATACGCTTGACGCGCCTAATAACCAAGAATTTCCTTTTAAGTACGCGCGCATTGGCACTCCCAATAGCGAATTACTTGAACGCACCCTCGCCTCGCTTGAAGGCGGAGAAGCGGCAGCCGTTATGGCTGACGGAATGCGGGCTATCAGCGCGTCGTGCATGGCAATGCTGCAACCGCATATCAGAGGAACGATCGTAAGTACCACGCCGCTCTATTCTGATACTCATACGTTTTTAAGCGAGTATCTCGCGGCATTTGGCAAAGAATGCACGTTTCTTCATGAGCCGGAAACCTGCGAAGAAGATTTAGAAATGATTATCCATGCATCGCACAATCAACCTCCGGTCGAGATTCTCTTTATCGAGACGCCTGCAAACCCCACGCTCACAATCTGGGATATCGCGCGCCTTACCGCAATCGCACACGCAAACGATGTACTCGTCATCATCGACAGCACCTTTGGCACGCCCTACAACCAGCGCCCACTGGAACTCGGCGCTGATCTCGTGATCCATAGTCTCACGAAGTATATCTGCGGGAATGGCACTACGCTTGGCGGAGCTGTCATCGGATCGAACGATCTGATCAAAAAGATCAAAGATCGCGCGCGTACCGAAGGCGGGCACATGCACCCCATGGCAGCATGGCTCATCCAGCAGGGACTGCAGACATTCGGGCTGCGCATGCCGCGCCACAACCAAAACGCTCTGCAGGTTGCACGATTCCTCAATCTCAAAAAGAACCGGAGCAAAATCGTCAAGGTTCATTATCCGGGGCTTTCCTCGGACCCGGGATATAACGTCGCAAAAGAACAGATGATCACCCCCGGGGGCTGCAATGGTTTCGGCGGCATGGTATCGTTCGAGCTCGCAGATGTTACGTTGGTCAGACCTTTTTCCCACTACCTCGCAAGAGAAACATTCATCGAGCTTGCGGTAAGTCTGGGATCCACAACTTCCACCTTCACCGTGCCCGCGCTCCAGATACACTGCGCACTCCCCGAAGATCAACGGCGAGCGCTTGGCATCAGTGATACGCTTGTACGCTTCTCCGTAGGCGTTGAGGATATCAACGATATCCGACACGCGCTCGAGTCCGCACTCGATTATCTCGCTTAACAAGAATCCCCATCATATGATGGGGATTTATAATTGGCAGCGAGGAGCAGAATGAAAGCCAACTTTCATTCTGTCCGAGCGAACCAATTTCAAACATTGCAGAAGCAATGTTTATATTTACATTCACACCAACTTATTTCGCATCAGCCGCAGTATCTTCTACGACAATACTAATGTGATTCGGATTTGTCGGGGCTGAAAACATCCATGGCGGGAAAAAAGCTACACGAAACGTTGCAATATCTCTTCGCTGTTTCATTGCATCGATAAGCGAGCCCTCTTTTTTACCCGCCACAAGACGTTTTAATTCTTCAGGAACGATAACCGCCTTAGTCTTCACACTGCCGGCTATATTCACGTCAGCGATTTTTCTGTCATAATTAGCACTTTTGATCTGATAGTGAAGATCCGCCGATGATTCGACAATTGATTTAGCCGTATCGCCCTTGAGCACAAGTTCATTAAGAAGTTTAAACACATCAGCCGAACGGAATACGAATACACGGGCCGTTGCATTTACCTGCACGGTAAAGCGATCCGCATGCGTCTTTTCTTTCGGCGTATTCATGCTGACAATCCTGATCTCACTCAAGCTATCGATAAGCGTAAAGTTGGCGGGAATTTTTTGAGCCATGCTTTGGCGCAGGTCATCAAAGACTTTTTTTGATACTGCTTCCTGGGCTTTTACCACATCGTCATGGGTAACCACTTTGCCTTGCCCTACACTTCCGCCGGAAAATCCGCTTATAGCTACACCGTAAAATCCTTCATATTTGGGCGTACCCTTAAATCCCGGAATATGAAGCTTTACCTGTCCGGATACGTTTGATTCCTCGCCTGCCTTGTCGGCTATCAAGTCAGCTTCGATAGATTCCGCGGTAAGCGATCCGTCTGGCGCTTTCTTTGCTCCCGGGATCACCACACTCTTCGTAAGTCTGAAAATAATACCAGAGTCGGTAACGAAACGTGTATTGGCAACAAGCGCTTGGGGAGTCGTGCCGAAGGTATTATAAATTTTTACTCGTCCCGATGCTTTTTGATTTACATAATCATTCCCTGTGGCGTCAAAATCTTCGCTCGCACTTCCGTCAAAAGACAAAAATTCAGCAGGCACCGTATGGGAAGATACGGCTACGTCGGATGCTGATGCATCAAAAGAAATTTGAGTGCCGTCGATCTTAGCGCTATCCACCGTGGGCTTAAGCATGATAGTCACACGAGCAAAAACAGTTGAAAGTGAAATCGCCATCAAAACCGTAGCTCCCAGTCCTCCCAGAAGCGCTGCCGCATATTTATGTTTCAAGAATGAAAACTGGCGGGGCATCACGATGTTCCTAAACGACCTCTCGTGAATAACCTTTTTACCGCTTGAGGCGATCACACTGCTGCCTAATCGCTCAAGAAAAGTATTTTGGGGAATCTCATGCTCTGCGTACTCTTCCTCCTGCAGAGCTTGCCGCTTATGTTCGATCTTATGGGCTGTCTTTGACCGAGTCTGACGAAGTGATGCGTGCGTTGCAGCAGCTACGCTTGATTTTACGGAACTAGCCCCGCTAGTCTTAGCGGAGCTTGCACGCGGGCGAACATCGGTATGCCTGCGAATGCCATCAGTTTTTTTGGGGCTTTTTCGCTCGTCCATAATTAATTAAAAAAATGCTGATGATTCAAAGAATAATACATAAGGGCTGCCAGTCCCACATCTTGGGCACCCTCCACTGCTCCCTGCAGTAACTCATTATTAAAAATCTGCGGAGCTTGAATCATATG